>Ga0182738_1003191_pt1 | contig 18929 bp, 12 predicted proteins | sample eDN5th30CBELigMG_FD_128876 | JGI IMG/M metagenome (GOLD analysis project Ga0182738, IMG submission 128876) | Enriched Miracle-Growth compost microbial communities from Emeryville, California, USA - eDNA 5th pass 30_C BE-Lig MG (version 2)... ... | reverse complement strand
GCGTGGAGTTGACGCTCGTCGAGATACGGACCGACGCCGGTGTCGTCGGCATCGGTGAAATCTCGACAGGCCCGCAAGCGGTGGTCTGCAAGCTTCTCGGCGACATGGCGGCTGTCATAACCGGGATGGATCCACTCGAAATCGACACGATCTGGAACAAGCTTTTCTCGATCACCGTCCCGAGGCCGGGTGGACTCGGCGGATGGGATGGCTTGCCGCCACCGCTCGCGCGCAATCTGCGGCCGCAGTTCATGGCAGCGATAGCGGGTATCGACATCGCCCTGTGGGACCTTGCTGGAAAGGCTGCGGGCAAGCCCGTTTTTCGATTATTGGGCGGGACGAGGACCGATGTGCACACCTATGCCGTGGGCGGGTTCTACGACGAAGGCGCGCCGCTCACTGCCTGCGCCGAGGAGTTGGCTGGCTATGTTGCCAAAGGCTTCCGGTCGGTGAAGCTCAAATCCGGTGCCTTCACGCTCGCCGACGAGATCGAGCGCGCACGTGCCGTCCGCGAAGCGATCGGTCCCGACATCCAGTTCATGCTGGATTTGAATGCGCCCTACGATGTCGACACGTGCACACGCTTTGCCTGCGAGGTCGCGAAGCACGACATCTACTGGCTCGAGGAGCCTCTGCACTGGTATTTGCAGCCGGCGGACTTTGTGACCCTCGCCAAGGCGATCCCGATGCCGCTGGCGCACGGCGAGCGCGAATGGCACCGATACACGGTGCGGGACTTTATCGATGCGGGCGCACTCGGCTTCGTGCAGTTCGATTGCACGCGTTACGCGGGTTTCAGCGAAGCGCTGCGCATCGCGCGCCATGCGCAGGAAAAGGGCGTTCTGATTGCGCCGCATTCGGCCGCGCATATCCAGGCGCATATCGCCTCGGCTTTCGGGGATGCCGCGTTCGGCGCCGAATCCGCGGGCGATGATCGGAACCATCCGATTCACCATCGCATCTTCCGCGGCGGAGCCGAACATCGAGCCGGCCGTGTCCATCTGACCGAGGACCCCGGTTTCGGACTCGAGGTCGACTGGAACGCGGTGCGTGCATTGCGTCCGTGAGCGCCGCCTCACGCCTTCGACGGGGCGGCGACCTCCGCGGCCTTGAGCTCGTCGATCAGAATCTGCGTCTCGTGCGCGCGCGGCTTCGAGATCGGGGCCAGGATGCGATAGACGACCGGCGTCAGGAACAGCGTGAAGATCGTCGCGAACCCGAGTCCGCCGATGATGACCCAGCCGAGGGCGAGCCGCGATTCGGCACCGGCCCCAGTCGCAATGACGAGCGGCAGAGCGCCGAGCACCGCCGACGCCATCGTCATCATCACAGGACGCAGGCGCAGCGTCGATGCCTCGCGGATGGCCGATTCCACACTCGCGCCCTCGTCGCGCCGCTGATCCGCGAACTCGACGATCAGGATGCCGTTCTTGGCCATGATGCCGACGAGCAGCACCAGTCCGATCTGGCTGTAGACATTGAGCGTGCCGCCCGTAAGGACGATGGCGAAGGCTGCCGCGGCAAGACCGAACGGCACGGTGATCAGGATCACCAGCGCGCTGACGGTGCTTTCGAACTGGGCGGCCAGGACGAGGAAGACCACCAGGAACGCCATGCCGAAGATGAAGGCGGTGCTTTGCGTCGTGTCGCTGAGGGTCTTGGCTTCTCCCAGCAGGACGACGGACATATCGGGCGGCAGAATCTCGGCAGCGGCGGCGCGCATGCTGTCGACGGCGTTGCCAAGGTACATGCCGTCGTCGAGCTGTGCCGTAACCGAGACGGCCCGGCGCCGCCCCTCTCGCGACAGCGTCGGCGCAATCGCAACCTCTTCCATGTGCACGAGCGTGGAAAGGGCAACGAAGTCACCGCTGCCGGTCTTCACGAACAGATTGTTGAGGTCCGCCGGATCGTTGATCGGCCGTCCGCCGGCCTTGACCTGGATCTCGACGATCTCGTCACCGATGAAGAGATCGGACGCCTTTCCATAGTCGACCATGACGTTGATGAGGCTCGTCAGCGTATCGATCGAGACGCCGAGCTTGGTCGCCGTCTCGCGGTCGATGCGGACCGAAAGCTGCGGCTGCGTCGTATCGTAGTCGGTCCGCGCGCTCCGGAAGCCGGGCGTTTCCTGGAGGCGCTGCGCAAGCTTCGTTGCCGCGTCCGCAAGCTGATCGTAGTCGTTCCCCGTGACGGCGAAGCGCAAGCCTTGTCCGCCACCGCGAATCCCCAGGCTGTTTGCCGAGTTTATCGAGACCGACAATCCCGCGACATTGGCCAGTTTGTTTTGCAACTCGGCTTCGATCTCCTGCTGGCTGCGCTTGCGCTCGGACCAATAAGCGAGCGGCGCAATGATGAAGGCGCGGTTGGCTCCGCCGCGTCCCACCATGGACAGCACATCGGTCACCTCGCCACGCTTCTTGAACTCGGCAAGCACGTTCTCGACGATTTTCGCTTTCGCGAGCATGTAGTCGAGATTGGTGCCCTGCTGCGTGCCCAGGCGGATTTGAATGACCCCGCGATCCTCGGTCGGGGTGATCTCGCTGGGAATGGTGGCGTAGGCCACCCATGCGAAACCGGCGAAGACCAGGCAGGCGGCAACGACGAGCCAGCGAGCCGCAAGGCACCAGTCGAGAATGCGTGCGTAAAGACTACCCATCGCATCGCTGATCCGTTCGAACCGCGTGGCGGGTTTATCGGAGGCACGCATTGCGGCTCCCGTGCCGAACCGTGACGCCAGCAGCGGGCAGAGCGTCAAGGCCACGAACGACGACATCAAGACGGCAAAGGCCAGCACGAAGCCGAACTCCGAGAACAGACTGCCGACGATGCCGGGCATGAACGATACCGGTATGAAGACCGCGGCAAGCGTTACGGTCGTCGAAAGCACGGCGAAAACGATTTCGCGCGTTCCGATCACGGCGGCCGCACGTGGACCGAGCCCGTTCGCGCGGTGGCGGGAGATGTTCTCGATTACGACGATCGCGTCATCAACGACCAGGCCGGTCGCGACGACAAAGGCGAGCAGCGTGAGGATGTTGATCGAGAAACCGGCAACCCAAACGAGAACGAGCGTGCCGACGAGGGAGATCGGTATGGCGACTGCGGGCGCGACCGTGGCGCCGATCGAGGCAAGAAAGAGCAGGATGACGCCGATCACGATCGCACTTGCCAGGAGCAGGCTCGAGACGACTTCCGTCACGGCCTCGCGGATGAAGAGGGCGTCGTCCGAGACGACCGAGATCTCGACGCCAGCCGGAAGGGAGTGCTTCAGGTCCGCAATCGTCTGGCGCACGGCGTCGGAGATGGCGATCGTGTTCGACTGCGCCTGGCGGATGATCTCCACGCCGATGGCCGTCTTTCCGTCGAGGCGCGTAATTGCTGTCGCTTCCTGAAACGACCAGCGGACAAAGGCAACATCGGAAACCCTGGTTGTCGGGTTCAGCTCGAGTGCACCGACGTCCTCGGGTGTTTGCACTGGAGCCTCCGCCCGCACGAGGAGCTGCTGAGTCGCATTCTCGAGCGCACCGGAGGGGGCACTGACGGTGGCTTTGGAAATGGCCGCCATCAGATCGGAGAGGGCCAGGCCGCGCGCACTGAGCGCGACCTGGTTCGCGCGGACTTCGATCGTGCGCGGCCGCAGGCCGTAGGACGCAGCCGATGCCACGCCTTCGACCGCCGACAGGCGATCCTCGATCACGCCGCTGGCGAGATCGGTCATCTCGCTTTCGGAGAGCGACGCCGAAGTCACGATCAAGCGCATGATCGGGGAGGCATCGTCATCCGCCTTCATGACGCGCGGTTCCTCGGGCATGTCGCGTGGAAGCTGGTTGCGGATGCCCGCAACCGCGTCGCGCACGTCCATGGCGGCCGAGTCGAGATTGGTGGAGGACGAGAATTCGATCGTGACCCGGCTCGATCCGTAAGACGACCGGGACGAGATATTGGCAACGCCGGGCACACGCGATACGGCACCCTCGATGATCGACGTGATCTGGGCGTCCATCGTCTGCGGTGTGGCGCCCTCGTAGGTCGCCCGAACGGAGACGACCGGCCGGTCGACGTCGGGCAGCTCGCGCACCTCGATGCCCTGAAGCGCCGCGACGCCAGCCAAAATAATGAGCAGGTTGATGACGACCGTCAGAACGGGGCGGCGGATGAAGGTGCCGACCCAGCCGCCGTCATCAGGCGGCGTCGAGCTTGGCGCAGGCGCGGTCGGCGTCATGATGACAAATCCTCGAGTCGACGGGAGAGGAAGGTTCCAGGCTGGATCGCGTCTCGGATCACGTGTCCTGGGGCTTGACGGCCTGGCCGGGGCGGAGCTGGTCGCCGCCCTCGCGAACGATCTTGTCGCCGGACTTCAGCTCCGCATCGACCATCACGCGGTCGCCGTTGCGGGAGATGATCGCAATGCCCACGCGCTCGACGGTGTTGTTTTCGGTCAGGCGCCAGACATAAGCGCCTTTCCGGTCCCACTGCACGGCAAGGCCGGGTACGAGTGGAGCCTGGTCACCCGGCAGGTTGACGCTGATCGAGAATGTCGAGCCCGGGATCAGCACGAGCGTCGGATTGGGAATCTCGCCACGCACGTCGAGGGTGCGCGTCTCGGGATGGATCCGCGTGCCAACGGCATCGATCTGGCCCTGGTAGATCTCGCCGGACCGGGTGACGAGACTCGCGCGGATGGGGAGGCCGACCTTGATGAGCGGGGCGACCGCTTCCGACACCGAGAACTCCACGAGTATGGACGTGCGGTCGTCGAGCGTTGTGATCGGGGTGCCGACAGCGATGTAATCGCCGACCTGAATGTTGGTGAGGCCGACGATCCCCTTGAAGGGTGCACGGATCGTCATGCGGTCGAGATCTTCGCGGGCGCGACGCAGCGCGGCGTCGGCAACCTTCAAGGCCGTCTCGGCCTCGGCGCGCGCGACACGCGTGACTGTTCCCTCGTTCAGCTGCTTGATTCGCTCGACGGCGTCCGCGGCCTGGGCGCGCTGGGCGGCCGCTGTCTCGACCGCAATCTGCTCGGTTTCGGCATGGAGCTGGATGAGGGGTTGGTCGGCTTCCACCATTCCGCCGCCCTTGAAGTTCACCTTCTGGACCAGCCCGGCGAAGCGCGTCGTAATCGTCACCTGTCGGCGCGCGCGGCCTGATCCGACAGCGGCAACGCGCTGATTGACAGGAACGAGCTGAATGTTGGCCAGCGTGACCGGAGGAACCTGCTTTCCTCCTCGCCGCCTCTGGGCATCGGCCGAGCCGGGCGCGACCAGCAGAAGACCGCAGGCGGCGAGCAAAAGGACAATCGATCGACGGGGACTGGATGTCATCGGAGTGTGGTTCCCCAAAATGGCGGGTCCCTTATCGGGCTCGTGAGCGAAAACGCAACTCGCTCCAGTATCCGTCGCGAGTGCAGCAGGCGGCGTGCGTGTCCCGGTTCGGAAGTCGCCAGAATTCGCGGCTAGTCAGTGAGCGAGCTTCGAATCGAAATGGACACCGGAAGCATAGGTTGTCCGCGTGATCGAGATCGATAAATTCGCTCGGAATATGGCCGCTGGATGGGGAGAATTCCCGATCGTCGCGCCAAAGATGCTTCAGATACGCCAGCCGGAGTGGATGGCAGCGACGCCGCCAGTCAGGTTGCGATAGCGGACGCGGTCGAAGCCTGCACCGCGGATCATCTCGGCAAAGGCCTCCTGCTTCGGAAACCGGCGGATGCTTTCGACGAGATAGCGGTACGGTTCGCTTGCACCAGCCGCGAGTTGGCCGAGCCGCGGGATCGCCTCGAACGAGAAGAGATCGTAGAGGCGATCGAGCATCGGCACGTCGACGTGGCTGAACTCGAGAACCAGCAGCCGCCCGCCCGGGCTCAACACGCGGAACATCTCGGCGAGCGCCCGGTCGATGTGCGTCACGTTGCGGATGCCGAAAGCAATCGTCACGGCATCGAACGAGCGATCGGCAAAGGGCAAGCTCTCGGCATTGCCTTCGACGAGGCTGATCCGCCCGGCGAGATCGGGCGAGGCCGCCACTTTGCGCCGGCCCACCTCGAGCATCTCGGGACTGATGTCGCAAATGACGGTCGACGTTCCGGAGCCGCCCGCGCGCGCGATGCGGATCGCGACATCGCCGGTGCCGCCTGCGAGGTCGAGGACCCGAAACGCGTCGGCGCCTTTCGGCGGGTTCAGCGCGACGACCAGATCATCCTTCCAAAGCCGGTGAAGTCCGCCCGACATCAGATCGTTCATCAGATCGTATCGCTGAGCGACGGTCGCGAAGACCTCGTTGACGAGGCCTTGCCGCTCTCCGGGATCGATGGGCCGGAAGCCGAAGCTGGCCGCAGGACCGGCGCCGATGCCGATTTCGCTTTCGTTGGGCATGCTCGACATATACAGGAGGAGCATACCCTGGCGCCAATGACGATATGCCGCCCTGCCGACGGGCCGTTCGTCATGCGTAGAGCGTAATTTCCATGCTCTTTTGCGTCGGATAGTGGATACTTTACGCGTCGTCGATCCGGCGACATCACCGAGGACGCATGGACAAGACCTACCTGTTGCAGGCGGTCGTGCTATTGGCGGCCGCGGCACTTGCGGCGCCTCTTGCACGACTACTGAATGTTGGCTCAGTTCTGGGGTATATTGCGTCGGGAATCCTGATCGGTCCGCACGTTCTCGGCCTGTTTGCAGACGTCGAGGCGATATTGCATGTGGCCGAGCTCGGAGTCGTCCTTCTTCTGTTCCTGATCGGACTGGAGCTGAGGCCGATCCGTATCTGGACGATGCGGCGTGTGATCTTCGGGGCTGGCGGCGGGCAGGTCCTTGCCACCGGCCTGCTGCTCGGCGCCGTATCGGTTGCCATCTTCTCAACACTCTCCGTCGCGGCCGTGGTCGGTCTCGCACTCGCCATGTCCTCGACGGCGTTCGTACTGCAAGTCCTGGAGGAGCGTAAGGAGCTCACGCAAAGGCATGGGCGCCTTGCCTTCTCCATTCTGCTGTTCCAGGACCTTGCCGCCATTCCGCTGATCGCCATGGTGCCGCTCCTCGCTGTCCATGCCGGCGCGACCAATCTGACGCAATCGGCGATCGGCGTGGGGCAGGCTCTCGGCACGATCGCCATCGTTGCGGTCGGTGGCCACTTCCTGCTGAGCCCCGTCTACCGGATGGTCGCTTCGTCGGGCGTGCGCGAGGCCATGACCGCGACGGCGCTGCTGACGGTGCTCGGCATCGCCGGCGTGATGCAGGCAGCGGGTCTGTCGGCCGCGCTTGGTGCCTTCATCGCCGGCGTGATGATGGCCGACAGCCAATACCGCCATCAGATCGAAGCGGACATCCAGCCGTTCGAGGGTTTGTTGCTCGGCCTGTTCTTCACGGCCATCGGCATGTCGCTCGATCTCGGACTGCTCTTTCGCGAGTGGCCGCGCGTGCTGGTGCTCGTGACCGGTCTCGTGCTCATAAAGGCTATCGTCCTCTATGTCGTCGGCCGCCTGAACGGGTTGAATTCACGGCAATCCCGGCATCTCGCGATTGCGCTTGCGCAAGGCGGCGAATTCGCCTTCGTCATCCTCGGTCTCGTGACGGGCGCGCGGCTGGTTGCGGAGGACAAGGTTGCGCTCGTCTCCCTCGTCGTCACGCTGACGATGGCCTTGACCCCGCTGCTTCTCATCGCGAACGACTGGTTCGAGCGTATGAGAGGCGCGCCGGCGGCCCCGGAATACGACAAGCCGGGCTCTATCGAGGGCAGTGTCGTCATCGCGGGCCTTGGTCGCTTCGGCCAGATCGTGGCGCGCATCCTGCGAGCACGCGGCATCCCGTTCACGGCTCTCGACATCAGCCCGGAGCAGATCGAGCTCATTCGACGGTTCGGTGCAGAGGGCTATTACGGCGATGCAAGCCGGCTCGACATTCTGGAAGCGGCGCAAACGAGCAAAGCGCGCGCCTTCGTGCTGGCGATCGACAATGTGGACGCATCGTTGAAGACCGCTGAGATCGTCCGCCGCTACTTCCCTCACGTGCCGATCTTCGCGCGCGCGCGCAACCGCCAGCACGTTCACAAGCTGATGGACCTCGGCGTGATGGAGATGCGGCGCGAGACGTTTCTTGCCGCCATTCAACTGTCGCAGGATCTCCTGATCGCGCTCGGTGTACGCGAGAGCGAAGCGCAGCGCATGACGGACGCCTTCGCCGAGCTGGATCGCCGCCGTCTCTACGATGACTATGAGCACGCTAGCGATCGGGAGAAGCTCGAGCTCAACGCGAAGCGGTTCGCGGAGGAACTGGAGCAGATTTTCCACGAGGACACCGAGGACGCACGCACCCTCGCCAAGGCGAGCGAGGAGCAAGGCGACTCCGATGGAGCCGATTCGCCACCTGCCGGCGACAAGCCAAAAGGCAAAGAGAAGCGTTCGGGCACGCGCGTCCGGACGATCGACGCGGCCAAGGCCTCGTGAGAGGTTGAGGCCGCCTCGGCCAGTCCAGTTCGGCGATCGCTCTCCGAGTTCCCGGAAACTGCGCTTAGAGCGCGGTTTCCGAGACTCGTCCACGTCTCGGCCCTGCGCTGTCGCGTCGGATCTTCAAAACGAGCAAAGCCCCCGGATCTGCGCCAATGCTCACGCAGTGCTCGTCCGGGGACTCGAATACTCCTCTTTGGGGATCACTCCCCTCGAACCTTCAATAGGTCTTGGCTGTCACGCGCTCCGCCTCGCCACGTGCCTCTTTGACGATATTCGTGGCCGCCACTGCCATGACGCGGGCATCGTTCATGAGCGTGGTGAGCTGATAGCCCTGCTCGAACCGCTTCTTGGCGGTCGCCGGACCATCCGTGTGGACGCCCGCAATCATGCCCTTCGACCGTGTAACGCGGGCGATCTGCTCGATTGCCGCAATCACTTCGCCGTCGGACGGATCGAGCGTCGGCGGCTTGCCCATTGCCATAGAGAGATCCGACGGTCCGACGTAGACGCCGTCGAGACCCTTGACGGACAGGATCTCCTCGAGATTGGCGAGGCCGGCGCGGGTTTCGATCATGGCGAACAGGAGCACCTCGTCATTGGCACCCTGCCAGTAATCCGCACCCCCGTATTGCACCGCGCGGTTGGGGCCCATCGACCGGGTCCCGATCGGCGGATAGCGGCCGAACGAAACGAACTGCTCGGCTTCCGCCTTCGTGTTGATCATCGGGCAGATGAGGCCGTAGCTGCCCGCGTCGAGCAGTTTCATGATGATGGCGGCATCGTTCCAGGGCACACGGCACATCGGGACGGCGTCGGTGGTCGAGATGGCCTGGAGCATGCCGACGGCCGCCTGGAAGTCGACCGGACCATGCTGCAGATCGATCGTGACGCTGTCCCAGCCGCAGTGGCTGTAAACTTCCGCCGCGTAGGAATTGGGGATCGCGCACCATCCATTGATGATCTTGCCGCCATCCTTGACGATCTGGCGTAGCTTGTTCTTACGCATGGGTGTGTTCCCTCGTGAACAATGAATGGCGTGGAGCGTCCGTTGCAGTGCCCCATCGCCCGGAGCTAAGCAGAGTTCAACGCCGATGCCAACGAGCGGACAAGAGGCAGCGAGTGCCGCCCCTCATCCTCTCCGTGCCAGCGCGCTCAAGTCTTGGCGACGAAGCCCTTCGCCTGGTCCTCGTAGACACCGTAGCCGAGCGTCGAGCGCAAATCGGCCGGCGCCAGGGCGCTCGTCGCCTCGGCTTCGCCAGCGGTCAGCGCTGCGAGACCCGCCTTCATTCCGGCAATCGCCGGCGAGAGCATTGCCGTCGGATACGTTCCGATCTTGAAGCCGAGTTCCGCAGCCCGCTTTTGGTTCGGCGTGGCCCGCGGAGCACCCGGCGACAGGACCACGAACGACGGCTTGCCCTTGGCGGCTGCCACGGCACGACGGATCTCGTCCTCGTCGGCAGGGCTGTCGAGGAAAAGAATGTCGGCCCCTTCCTCGACGTACATTTCGACGCGCGCGACCGCCTCGTCGATGCCGGCGGTCGGACGGCAGTCAGTGCGCGCCAGGACCAGGATGCCGGACTCTTTTGCAGCCGCGACGGCAGCGCGAACCTTCATGCGCGCTTCCTCCCGCGGAATGCAGGGCTTACCGCCGGCGGTCAGGGCGCGCGGCATGATCTTGTCTTCGATCAGAACCGCCGCAGCCCCGGCACGGCCATAGGCGCGGACGGTGCGTTGCACGTTCATGGGGTTGCCGTAGCCATGATCGCCATCTGCCAGGACCAGGGTCGACGGTGCCGCCTGGCGGACCATGTTGAAGCTGTCGAACATCTCGGCGAAGGAGATCAGGTCCAGGTCCGGGCCGCCGAGGCGGCTTGCGGCGACGCACGAGCCCGACAGGAATGCGGTCTCGAAGCCGGCCGTCGCTGCGAGCTTTGCGGAAATGCCATCCCATACGGCCGGCATGACGACGAAATCGGGTTTGGCAAGAAGGGCGCGCAGGCGTTCGGGCGCGGTCATGGGGCGGACTCTCTATCTTCAGGTGCTGATGGATGACGAGCGCATTGTTGACGCGGCGCCGCCGCTCGGCAAGAGGATGCGTGCGGTATCCTGGATCGCCGGAGCGACAGGCCCCACTGAAAGCCTTGCTTTGCCCGTAACGCCGCCTGTGGCAGTTTGGGGATGGATGAGAGACGGATACGCCGAGCGGCCGTCGCCTGACCTCCGGCGCTACCGGGTAACGGTCGGCTCCGAGCATCTCCGGACGCTCGATCGGCTCTCGAGCCAAAGGTCTTACGCGTGAATCGGGATGTGCATGCCCTGACATCGACCACTGCAGACCCTGACGGTTTGCGGGACGTCTGGCCATGGCCGCTGCTGACCAAAGCGCTGATTCCGATTGGCCTGATCCTCCTCTATCTCGGCCTCGAGTGGCTGAGCTTTCTGCACGAGCACGCCGGTCTGCCTGTAACGCCCTGGAATCCGGCACTCGGCATGATGTTCGCCGTGCTCATCCTCAAGGGCGCCCGCTACGGCCTCGTGCTCTTCGTCAGCGTCGCGCTGGCCGAGGCGCTCGTGCTGCACAGTTGGCTCGGATGGCCCGTCGTGCTGACGGTGGCTGCGATTGTTGCCGCGTCCTACACGGCCGTCGCATCGCTGGCGCGCAATCTACTGCGGACCGGCACTCCGGGATTCCACACGCGCGACATCGCCATCGTCATTTCGAGCGGGCTTGCCGGCGCGATCCTCTCGTCGTCGCTGCTGGCAACGCTGATGCTGTCCATCCTCCATCTCGACAGTGGTGCGATGCTCCGCACGGCCGGCCTTCTCGTGCTCGGCGATTCGATCGGCATCGCGGTGGTGACGCCGCTCGCGCTGCGCATGGTTGGCCGCCGCGACTGGGAGAGTGCCAGCATCGTTCCGACCCGACTGCTGATTGAGCTTGCCGCCTACGCCATCGTCATCGTGCTGGCGCTCGCCATCATCATGAAGCCGGAGCAGCCCCTGCGGCAGAGCTTGCTCTATCTTCTGTTTCTACCGGTGGTTCTGGCCGCCGTACGCCACGGCATCGACGGCGCCTGTGCAGCATTGACCATCGCGCAACTCGCCCTGGTCGGCTTTCTTCATCTTTATGGCTTCGATCTGGCTCGCTTCACCGAGTACCAGTTACTCATGCTCGTGATGACCGTGACGGTGCTTCTGGTCGGCGCAGTCGTCAGCGAGCGCGACGCAGCCGACGTCGCGGCGCGGGATGCCGCCCGGCGGCTGCAAGAGCTGCAGAACGAGGCCGCCAGGACGGCCCGCCTGAACCTCGTAAGCGGCATGGCGGCGGCACTCGCGCACGAGGTCAACCAACCCCTCACGGCAGCGCGGGCGCTCGCCCGCTCGGTCGGCCAACTCGTCGGCGCCGAGGATGGCGACCGCTCGCGCGTGACCCGCAACGTCGCGGCGATGGTCGAGCAGATCGATCACGCTGCCGGTGTCGTTCGCAGGATGCGGCAGTTCCTGCAACGCGGTGAGCCGGATGTCACCGCCGTCGACCCGAGGCGGCTCGTGGAGGATGCCCTCGCCCTCATCCAGACCCACGCGAGCGAGGAGCATATCGCGATCAGCGTGACGACCCGGGGTGTCCCGCCTCTGGTCCTTGCCGACCGCATCCAGATCCAGCAGGTGGTCATCAATCTGGTGCGCAATGCGATCGACGCCATCACCGAGACCGGCCGCACCGATGGTCGCGTCACGATCGAGATTGCGGGCGGAGCGCCGGGCCGGGATCTCGAGATCGGCGTGCGCGACAACGGCGCCGGTATTGCGCCGGATCTGCGCGACACTATCTTCGTGCCACTGAGCACAACGAAAGAGCACGGACTTGGCCTCGGCCTGTCGATCTGCCAAACGATCGTTCAGGCTCATGGCGGGCGCATCTGGGCCGGTTCCACATCGCCCGAGGGCACCGAGATCCGCTTTTCCCTACCAATAGCAAAGGAGGCAATCTGACAGGCAATGGCAACCAATGCGCGACCGACCGTCTACATCGTCGACGACCAGCCGGCTGTTTGTCATGCCTTGAGCGAGATGCTGAGCGTTCTCGGCTACGAGGTGGCAACCTTCAGCTCGGCGGACAAATTTCTGGACTCGGTCCAGACGCCTCACACGGGCTGCCTCATCGCCGACGTGCGCATGCCCGGCATGGACGGCATCGAGCTGATGCACGAGCTGGGCAAACGAGGCCTCCATCTGCCCGTTATCCTGATCTCGGGCCATGCCGACGTGCCGATGGCCGTCGGAGCGATCAAGGCCGGCGCCGAGGACTTCATCGAGAAGCCGGTCGATGATGCGCAACTCGTCGCCGCCATCAACCGGTGCCTGGCACACGCCTTCGAGCAGCTCGCCGGCCGCCAGTCGCTTCAGGAACTGGAGCGCCGCGCGCAGTCGCTGACACGGCGCGAGTCCGAGGTGCTCGATCTGGTCGTGCAGGGCTTCACCAGCCACGCCATCGCCGCGCGGCTCGGCATCAGCCCGCGTACTGTCGAAAGCTACCGCGTCCAGATCATGGACAAGATGCAGGCCGAAAGCGTAGCCGTGCTGGTACGTCAGGCCATTCGTCTCGGGCGCCTCGCCCCGTAGATAGACGCCCTCGCCGTCCCGTGAACTTACACCCCGACGTTCCCGAATTCTCCAATCGGACGCGCTGGCCCAGAATGCGCCCACAGTCGAAACGCGGGCGCACCAGGGTCATCAACCTGCTCGGCGCGTCGCTCAGGGAGACGCGTGCAACATGCCGATCTCGGTTCAGCACGACGATAAGGCGCGGGGCCGCAAAGCTGTCCGGCTCTGGTCGCAGCAAGACGTGTGGATTGCGGCGCTGGCGGCCCTGCCGGTGACCGTTGTTGCGCTGGCGCTCGTTCTGCCGCCCGTGCTCATCCTGCCTGCCGTTGCCGTCCTGGCCATCGGTGCCGGGTTTGCGCTCGAAGGTGCGCGCCTATTGAGCAGGGGTCGCCTCGGCGCGATGTACCTCAAAGAATATGCCGCGGGTCTCGTATTCGCGGGGCTTGCCGCCACCGTCCTCGCCGATCCCGATGGCGCCTTGCTCGCCCTCTCGGAATTTGCGGGCGGCGGTGCGGGGAAAGACGGCGGCGACCGCTGATCAACCGAAAGGCAGCTTGGCTCGGGCGCGATCTTCCCGGGGCGTCGCCCTGCTATGCTGCAACGCCGCCGAGTGATCCGTCACGGCGGACGCGCTCGGCGGCACACCATTTATCGAGCAGCGCTTCCAACTCGGACCGGTCGAACGGCTTTGCGAGATAATCGTCGAGACCGGCCTCGAGACAGCGCTTGCGGTCCTCGGCGAAGGCGTTTGCGGTGAGCGCGACGATCGGCGGCGCGAGACGGCCGTGCGAGGCATAGAGCCGCCGCGCCTGCCGTGTGGTCTCGAATCCGTCCATCCCCGGCATGTGAATGTCCATCAGCACGAGGTCGAAGCTGCCCCCGGCGGTCAGCAGTTCCTCGCACAAGGCGATCGCCGCCATGCCATTCGCCGCGTGATGCACGGCACAGCCTGCCCGTTCGCTCATGCGGCGGGCGAGCAAGGCGTTGATGTCGTTGTCCTCCACCAGAAGCACGCGCCGTCCCCGGGAGGGGCATGCGCTCGTCTCCGCGAGCGGCAGGATGGCCGGCGCAATCGGCTCGACGGACGTGGCGACCGCAGACTGGGGCTCGAGATTGAGCTGCGTGAGCAGGGACGACGGCCGGACCGGGCGCACGAGATAGGCATCGCAACCGGCCGACTTGAAATTCTCGAGATGACTGCGGCCCGAATGATCGACGACCAGGATCGTGCGGGGTCCGCGACCCTCCGCGAGCCTTGCCGCAGCGATCAGATTTCCGATCGCGGCCGATCCTTCCTCCGCATCGGCGATAATGGTGTCGAACGACCGCCCGGCAGCCCGCGCACGCTCCATCGCAGCGCAGGCCGTATTGGCGGTCGTAATTTCACTCGGGATGCCCAGCGACGACAACGTCTCCTGCATCAGGATGGGCTGCTGGGCTCGGCTCGAAACAAGCAGAATCCGGCAGGGTCGTCTATGGGCGAGAGGAAGCGTGACGGGTCGCGATGCCGGAGCGGCGGTCACGACCATGCGCGCGACGAAGACGGAGCCCTGTCCGAACGTGCTCTGGACTTCGATGTCACCGTCCATGGCACGTGCCAGGCGTCGCGAGATGGCGAGGCCGAGGCCGGTTCCCATTTGCCTTCGGCGCAACGCGTCATCCGCCTGCTCGAACTCGGCAAACAGATTGCGAATTTGATCCGCAGCTATGCCGGCACCCGTATCGGACACCTCGACCTCGATGCAGACGCGCTCGGAGGCATCTGCGCCATCGGAGAGGGAGACAGCGGGATCGGCCAATGGACCACGTCGCACGCGAACGGAAACCCCGCCCGTGTCCGTGAATTTGATCGCGTTGCCCACGAGGTTAAGCAGGATTTGACGCACGCGCGTCTCGTCGCCGATGACCGTGCGTGGCATGTCGGGCTCGATCCGCCAGGCCAAGTCGATGCTGCGCTCCCTTGCGCGCGGCCCCATCAGCTCCACCACGCCCTGCAAGCAATGATCGAGAAAGAACGGTGTCGGATGGATTTCGAGCTTTCCGGCCTCGATCTTGGAGAGATCGAGGATCTCGTCGATGATGGTCAGCAGATTTTTCGCCGAGTGGTCGATTGCCTCGGCATACGATCGCTGCTCGGGCGTCAACGGCGTCTCGGCCAGCAGGCCGACCATGCCGAGAATACCGTTCATCGGTGTCCTGATCTCGTGACTCATGGCGGCGAGGAAGCGTGATTTCGCGTGGTTCGCAGCCTCCGCCTGATCACGCGCCTCCGCGAGAGACGCTGCGGCCCGCCTCTGCTCGGTGATGTCCCGCCCGAGAAGCTGCACCTCGCGCAACGTTCCATCCTCGCCGGCGATGGCATTCTGTTCGAATGCGAACCAGCGCGGGCCGTCGACCGTCGCCACCTGTTCCTCGAAACGCTGGCGGCGCCCGGGCTCGGGAGCCCATCTCGGCACGACATCGTGCTGGACGACCTCGGGCTGGAAGCGCGTGCCGAGCACCGCACCCGGCTCGACACCGAAGGTCCGGCAGAACGCCCGGTTGACGAATGTGAGCCGCCCACGCGTATCGACGCGGGTGATGATGTCGTTCTGACTGTCGAGGAGATCGCGATAGCGCGTCTCGTTGTCGGAAAGCTCCCACTGCAGGTCCTTCAGCCTCTCGACGCCGCGCTCGAGCCTGTCGCTCAGGGCGCTGAACCGGTCGAATTCGGACACATCTGACCGTCGCTGAGGGCGTCCTCCAAGGGCGATTACGGCCGCCGCCGCTGTTAGGCTGGTGCTTACGATCAACGCTGCCAGCGCAACGTTGGAAGGCGCTTCGAGCAGCAGGATCGCCGTAAGCAAAGAGACGATGCCGAGTGCCAGCAGCGGAAAATGCAGCAGTGACCTGGGAAAGCCGATCGCGCCCCGCGAGCCCGCACGAAAGCGCCGCAGAAGCATCGCGCAATATGTCAGTATTGGGATCAACAGCGCCAACAGGCCGACAGCGCGGCGGCTGGCGTCGCTCAATGGCCTGATGAAATCTTTCACAACCGCCCCTTCCACGCCCTATTGGTTCCAATTAGAGCACAAAACGGACGGTTTCCGCTGAACCGTCTCTGGACAGAGCTAAGCGTTTCTTTCCAAGAATGCCAAACTTGGCAAAGTCCGCCATTCAGGGCATGCAAAGGCAACAAGCGACGCGAGAAAGCCGACATCGGAGGCAAGATGGGACCGCTCGAAGGTATACGGATAATCGAGATGGCCGGCATCGGTCCCGCCCCGTTCTGCGGCATGATGCTGGCGGATATGGGCGCCGACGTGATCCGCATCGACCGACGGGAAAAGGCCGATCTCGGCCTCGACCGGGGCCCGGCCTACGAAGTGATGAACCGCGGCCGGAAATCCATCGCACTCGACATCAAGAAGCCGGAGGCGGTCGCCATCGTCAAACGGCTGGTTAGGGACGCGGACGGGCTGATCGAAGGTTTCCGGCCGGGCGTCATGGAGCGGCTGGGGCTTGGCCCGAATGTGCTTGCCGAAATCAACCCTCGCCTCGTGTTCGGGCGCATGACGGGGTTCGGGCAAGAGGGCCCGATGGCCCAGCGGGCGGGTCACGACATCAACTACATCGCCCTTGCCGGCGTCCTGAACCATCTCGGCCGTGCGGGAGAGCGGCCAATCCATCCGTTGAACCTCATCGGAGATTTCGGCGGCGGCGGCATGTATCTGGCGTTCGGCGTGGTTTGTGCCCTCCTCGAGGCCCGCCGATCGGGCAAGGGACAGGTCGTCGATGCCGCCATGGTCGACGGCGCCGCGAGCCTGATGGCCATGTTCCACGGCATGTGGTCCGAGGGCATCTGGCGCGAGGAACGCGGCACCAACATGCTCGACACGGGCGCCCCTTGGTACGACGTTTACGAGACCAAGGACGGCAAGTGGATCTCGATCGGCGCCATCGAGAAGCGCTTCTATGCCGACTTGCTCGAACGGCTGGGTCTCGCCACTGAAACGTTGCCCGCTCAGCACGACCGCGAAGGGTGGCCCGCATTGCGCAAGCGTTTCACCGACATCATCAAGTCCAAGACTCGCAGCGAGTGGGAAGCTGCTTTTGCGGAGAGCGACGCCTGCTTCGCGCCGGTCCTCTCCATCTCCGAGGTGGCAAATCACCCGCATAACGCCGTCCGAGCCACGTTCGTGACACGCGACGGCGTGCAGCAGCCGTCACCCGCGCCGCGCTTCTCCAGAACCCGCCCCGACCTGCCATCCGCGCCCCACGAGACGGGTCGAGAGACACGCGACATCCTCGCCAAAGCGGGCTATGGCGAGGCAGACATCGCGAAACTCGAGGCCGGCGGCGTCGTCGGTCGCGTGAGCTGACATCCGGGAGTAGGAACGCATGACTACGGGACTGACCGCCGACCAGCAGGAGATCCGCTCCGCCATCGAGCGCATCTGCGAGCGCTTCCCCGACGAGTACTGGCTGAAGAAGGACAAGGAGGGCGGTTTTCCGTCGGAGCTTCACCAGGCCCTCGCTGCGGACGGCTGGCTCGGGATTGCCATGCCGGAAGAGTACGGCGGTGCCGGCCTCGGGATCACCGAGGCGGCCCTGATGATGCAGACGATCGCGGAGTCGGGTGCCGGCATGCAGGGTGCCTCCGCCGTGCACATGAACATCTTCGGCCTGCATCCGGTCGTCGTGCACGGCACGGAGGAGCAGAAGAAGCGCTTCCTGCCGCCTCTCATCCAAGGAAAAGAGAAAAGCTGCTTCGCGGTGACCGAGCCGAACACCGGGCTCGACACGACACGTCTCAAGACCAAGGCGACGCGCGAAGGCAATCGCTACCGGGTTGACGGCCAGAAGATCTGGATCTCGACGGCACAGGTGGCCGACAGGGTTCTCCTGCTCGCGCGGACGACCGATCTCGACAAGGTCAGGAAGCCGACGGAAGGGCTGTCGCTCTTCTATACCGCGCTGGACCGCAAGTACGTCGAAGTTCGCGAGATCGAAAAGATGGGTCGCAAGGCGGTCGACTCGAACCAGGTCTTCATCGACGGCCTGCCGGTGCCCGTCGAGGATCGGATCGGCGAAGAAGGCATGGGCTTCCGCTACATCCTCGACGGCATGAATCCCGAGCGCATCCTGATCGCTGCCGAAGCCGTGGGACTCGGCCGCGCCGCTCTCAAGAGGGCCACGCAGTACGCCAAAGACCGCATCGTGTTCGGGCGCCCGATCGGCCAGAACCAGGCCATCCAGCATCCGCTCGCCAAGTGCTGGATGAACCTCGAAGCAGCAAACCTCATGGTTATGCATGCCGCCGCGCTCTACGACTCCGGCCAGCCTTGCGGTATCGAGGCCAACTCGGCCAAGTATCTCGCGGGAGAAGCCGGCTTCGAGGCGTGCGAGACTGCGGTCCTGACGCATGGCGGCATGGGCTACTCGAAGGAATTCCATGTCGAGCGCTACATGCGCGAAGTGATGCTTTGCCGGATCGCACCGGTCAGCCGCGAGCTGATCCTGTCGCATGTCGCCGAACGTCAGCTCGGACTGCCGAAAAGCTATTGATCCGATGGGGCCGACGCGCGAAGACCGGCCGCTGATGACTCCCAACCAGGCCTTCCGGCACGTACGGAAGGTCTATTTTATCTGCGTCGCCCTCGGCATTCCGCTGCTTTTTCTCGCCCTATGGGCAGCAGCGACCGGTTCCGGCTTCCGCATCTCCGCGCTCGTTCTGCTGATTGCCGGCATCGTCTTCCTGGTCGGTGGAACGATTGTGCGTGCGTCTGCCGTCTGCCCGCGATGCGGGTCCTCGTTGACGTGGAAGGCCGGTCCGCTGGGAATGGGACGCATCTCGATCGCGGAGAAATCGCATTGCCCGAGTTGCGGTCTCGATCTC
>Ga0182738_1003190_pt1 | contig 18934 bp, 12 predicted proteins | sample eDN5th30CBELigMG_FD_128876 | JGI IMG/M metagenome (GOLD analysis project Ga0182738, IMG submission 128876) | Enriched Miracle-Growth compost microbial communities from Emeryville, California, USA - eDNA 5th pass 30_C BE-Lig MG (version 2)... ... | reverse complement strand
GCCGATGTGCACGGCCGGCTGGAAGCGCAGCGCCGTCGAGCGAGGCACCAGCGCCACGCCCAGCCCGGCCGCCACCAGCGCCAGCTGGGCCGGCACCTCGGCCACCGTCTGCACCACGTGCGGCCGGATGCCGGCGCGCAGGCACAGGTCCTGCAGGCGCACCGCGAACGCGGACGTCTCCCCGCGCAGCATCACGAAGGGCTCGCCGGCCAGCCGGTCCAGCGCCAGCCGCTTGCGCGCGGCCAGCGGGTGCGAGGCCGGCAGCGCCACGACCAGGGGATCGGGCCACAGCGGCCGGGAGCACAGCTCGTCGTCGTCGATCGCGCTGCGCGAAATGCTGACGTCGATGCGGCGCTCGCGCAGCGCCTCGATCTGGGCCGCGGGGTTCATTTCGTTGAGCAGCACCTGGACCTGCGGATGCGTCTGCGTGTAGCGGGCGATCAGCGCCGGCACCGGCCCCAGGAAATGCGAGCCCGACAGGCCTACCTCGATGCGCCCCGCCTGCCCCTGGTCCACCGCGCGGGCCCGCACGGTGGCGTCCTTCAGGCGCGACAGCAGCGTGCGCGTGTCGTTCAGGAAGGCCTGGCCGGCCTCGGTCAGCGCCACGCTGCGGCTGCCGCGGTCGAACAGGCGCACGCCCAGCTCGCGCTCGAGCTGAGCGATCTGCATGCTCAGCGGCGGCTGCGACATGTGCAGGCGGGCCGCGGCGCGGGTGAAGTTCAGTTCCTCGGCAAGCACCGAGAAGTAGCGAAGCTGGCGGATTTCCATGGATCAACCCATATGCAATACATATCGATTCCAACGAAAACTATATTGGAATATATCGCTGGCCGGAGCCAGAATAGCCGCACCGCAAACGTAGCAGAACAATCCCGAAGGAGACTCCCCATGCGTCGAATCGCCCTTGCCGCGCTGCTGTCCTGCGCGGCGCAAGCGGCCGCGGCCGCCGACTTCCCCTCCCGCCCCGTCTCGCTGATCGTGCCCAACCCGCCCGGCGGGCTGGTCGACACCTCGGCGCGCCTGGCCGCCGAGCCGCTGGCCGCCGTGCTGGGCTCGCCCGTAGTGGTGGAGAACAAGGACGGCGGCAGCGGCAACATCGCCTACCAGGGCGTGGCGCGCGCCGAGCCCGACGGCCACACCCTGCTGGTGTCGTACTCCGCCTACCACGTCGGCAACCCCAACCTGACCAAGAACCTGCGCTGGGACCCGGTCAAGGACTTCGAGCCGGTGGGGCTGGTCAGCGTGTCCAGCAACGTCATCGCCGTGCACCCGTCCACGCCGGGCGACGACCTGCAGGCCTTCGTCGCCGAGCTGAAGAGCAAGCCCGGCCACTACAGCTACGCCTCGCAGGGCGTGGGCTCGCTGTCGCACATCGGCACGGAGATCTTCGCCCAGCAGACCGGCACCAGGATGCTGCACGTGCCCTACCGCGGCTCGGGCGCGGCCATCCAGGACGTGCTGGCCGGCAACGTGCAGATCTTCATCACCACGCCGCCCTCGGTCATGGGCCACGTGAAGAACGGCAAGCTCAAGGGCCTGGCCGTGACCAGCGCCCAGCGCCATCCCATGCTGCCCGACGTGCCGACCACCGCCGAGGCCGGGCTGGAAGGCTACCAGCTGGAAGCCTGGGTCGCCCTGTTCGCGCCGGCCGGCACGCCCAAGCCCGTGATCGACAAGCTGGCCGCCAGCCTGGAGCAGGCCCTCACGCGCCCCGAGACGGTCGAGCGCGCCCGCGCCGCCGGCATCGAGGCCCGCTTCGAAGGCCCGCAAGTCCTGGCCGAGCGCGTGCGCACCGAGCTGGCCTACTGGGGCAAGACCATCCAGGCGGCCAACATCACTGTGGATTGAACCCCGCCGCGCGAGCCCTGCCCGCTCGCGCCGCGTTCCTGCCGGCGCCCGGCCGCCCTGCCCCGCTTCACCCCCTGCCCGCCGCGCCAGCGCGCGGCGGCGGGGACCGCTACACGCTGAAAAAGGTGTTTTGCCATGACCGCTTCGCCCCGCACCCTGCGCATCGGCCAGATCGTGCCCAGCTCCAACGTCACCATGGAAACGGAAATCCCGGCGCTGTTCCGGGCCCGCCAGGAGATCGCCCCGGAGCGCTTCACCTTCCATTCCAGCCGCATGCGCATGAAGCAGGTGACGGCCGAGGAGCTGGCCTCGATGGACCGCGAATCCGACCGCTGCGCGCTGGAGCTGTCGGACGCGCGCGTGGACGTGCTGGGCTACGCCTGCCTGGTCGCCATCATGAGCCAGGGCCCGGGCTACCACCGCGTCTCCGAGGAACGCCTGCACCGGGCCACCGTGGACAACGGCGCGCCGGCGCCGGTGGTCTCCAGCGCCGGCGCCCTGGTCCAGGGCCTGCAGGCGCTGGGCGCGCGCAAGGTGGCCGTGCTCGCGCCCTACATGAAGCCGCTGACGCAGCGCGTGGTCGACTACATCGAGCACGAAGGCATCGCCGTGCACGACAGCCTGTCGCTGGAAATCCCCGACAACCTGGAAGTCGGCGCCCAGGACCCGCTGGCGCCGGCCAGCCACGTCGAGCGCCTGGACACGCATGGCGTGGACGCGGTGGTGCTGTCGGCCTGCGTGCAGATGCCCTCGCTCGCGTCGGTGCAGCGCGTGCAGGACAGGCTGGGCCTGCCTGTGGTGACGGCGGCCGTCGCCACGGTCTACCGCATGCTCAAGGTGCTGGAGCTGGACACGCGCGTGCCGGACGCGGGGGAGCTGCTGTCGGGCAGGTACTGAGCGGGCCGCGGGGCTGTCTGCGGCCCTCCACGCCCGGCAGTCCGCGCCGACACTTTCTGTACCAAACGCTCAGGGTATGCAGCACCCGCTTTCAATTGGACGCCGGCGCGCGCCCCTTCCCTCGGTAGACTGGACCGGAACCCCGCAGCATCCGGCAAGGAGGGCAAGATGGCGACACGCACGATCTGGAAGGGCGCGATCTCGTTCGGGCTGATCCACATCCCCGTCGGCCTGCACACCGCGACCACGGAGTCGGGCATCGACTTCGACTGGCTGGACAGGCGGTCCATGGACCCGGTGGGCTACAAGCGCGTGAACAAGCGCACGGGCAAGGAGATCCAGGCGGAGGACATCGCCCGCGGCGTGGAATACGAGGACGGCCGCTACGTCATCCTCTCGCCCGAGGAAATCGAGCGCGCCTACCCGCGCACCACGCAGACCATAGACATCCAGATGTTCGTGGACGCGGCCCAGGTGCCCTTCGTCTACCTGGAGCGGCCCTACTACGCCGAGCCGGTGGAGCGGGGCCGCAAGGTCTACGCGCTGCTGCGCGACACGCTGCGCGAGACCGGCAGGATAGGCATCGCCAAGGTGGTGATCCACACCAGGCAGCACCTGGCCGCGCTGGTGCCTTCGGGCGACGCGCTGGTGCTGAACCTGATGCGCTGGGGCGACGAAGTCAAGCCGCTGGCCGGCCTGGACCTGCCGGCCGCCGGCGACCGGGACATGGCCGCCAGCGCCGGCGAGCGCAAGATGGCCCGCATGCTGGTCGAGACGATGTCGGCCGACTGGGACCCCGCGCAGTTCCAGGACGAGTTCCGCCGCGCCATCCTCGCCCTGGTCGAGAAGAAGGCCAGGGCGGGCAAGGCGCGCGCCGTCGTCGAGCCGCAGGAAGAGGCGCCCGGTCGCGGGGACAACGTGATCGACCTCACCGAGCTGCTGCGGCGCAGCCTGAAGGGCAAGGGCGGCGCGCCGGCCAAGGCGGCGCGCAAGGCCGGGCCCGCGGCCGATGCCGCGCCGCGCAAGACGGCGCGGAAAGCCGCCGGCAAGGCTGCCGCCAAGGGCGCCGGCAACGCCGGCGCCAGGGCCGCCCCCAGAACCGCCCGCAAGGCCGCTTCCGCCGCCAGGAAGACGGCGGGCGGGGCCTCCCGGACGCGCAAGGCGGCCTAGCCTGTCGAGGCCATAAGGAGCCACGCATGCCGGGCGCGCTCAAGGCCTACCGGGACAAGCGCGACTTCGCCGCCACCGCCGAGCCTGCGGGCGGCGGCCGCGCCAGTGCGCGCGAGCCCGCCTTCGTCGTCCAGAAGCACTGGGCCAGCCGCCTGCACTACGACCTGCGCCTGGAGCTGGACGGCACGCTCAAGAGCTGGGCGGTCCCCAAGGGGCCGAGCTACGACCCCTCGGTCAAGCGCATGGCCGTGCAGGTAGAGGACCACCCCATCGCCTACCGGCGCTTCGAGGGCGAGATCCCCAGGGGCCAGTACGGCGCCGGCAAGGTCATCGTCTGGGACGAAGGGACCTGGAGGCCGCTGGGCGACGCGCGCCGGGGCTACCGCGACGGCCACCTGAAGTTCGAGTTGCACGGCGCCAAGCTGCGCGGCCGCTGGGCGCTGGTGCGCATGAAGCCGCGCAGCGGCAAGGACGACAGGCAGCCCGCCTGGCTGCTCGTCAAGGACCGCGACGATCTGGCCCGACCGGAAAGCGAGTTCAGCGTGGTGGACGAAATGCCGGACAGCGTGGCGCCCCTGCGGCGCAAGCGCCGCACTGCGCAGGCGGACGCCCCGTCGGGCAAGGCCGCCGCATCCGCGGCGCCTGCAGCCGCCGCCCAGCCCGCCACATCCTCCGCCCCCGCAGCGCTGCCGGGCGTGGCCAGCGCCCTGCCCAGGACGCTCAAGCCGCAGCTGGCCACGCTGGTGGACAGTCCGCCCGCGTCCGGCGACTGGCTCTACGAAACGAAATTCGACGGCTACCGGATCCTGGCCCGCATCGAGAACGGAACCGCGCGGCTCTACACGCGCAACGGCCACGACTGGACGCACCGGCTGCCGCACCTGGCGCGGGCCCTGGCCCGGGCCCGCGCCGATGCCTGGGTGGACGGAGAGATCGTCGTCCTGGCCGGCGACGGCGTGCCCAGCTTCCAGGCGCTGCAAAGCGCCTTCGACGGCAGGCAGGCCGGGCGTATCCGCTTCTATGCCTTCGACCTGCCCTTCGTCGCCGGGCGCGACCTGCGCGGCGAGCCGCTGGTGCTGCGGCGCGGCCTGCTGGAGCAACTGCTCGCCCCCGTCCGGCGCCAGGCCGTGCAGTTCAGCGCCGCGCTGGAGGCCGCGCCGGCCGAGCTCGTGTCCTCGGCGTGCCGCATGGGGCTGGAAGGCATCATCGGCAAGCGGCGCGACGCGCCCTACGTGTCGCGCCGCTCGGACGACTGGATCAAGCTCAAGTGCGGGCAGCGCCAGGAATTCGTGGTGGTCGGCTACACGGCCCCGAAGGGCCGGCGCGTCGGCTTCGGCTCGCTGCTGCTGGCGGTGCACGAGGCCGACGGCTCGCTGCGCTATGCCGGCAACGTGGGCGCCGGCTTCGACGACAGGACGCTGGCGCGCATCGAGAAGCAGCTGGCCGCGCTGCATACCGACCGCACCCCGCTGGCAAGCCGCGCGGCCGTCCAGGGCCGGCCCCGCTGGGTGCTGCCCCGGCTGGTGGCCGAAGTGTCGTTCGAGGAATGGACGCGCTCCGGCCACGTCCGCCAGCCGGTGTTCCGCGGGCTGCGCCAGGACAAGCCCGCCGGCGAGATCGTGCGGGAAAGGCCTGCCGGCGCAGCGCCGCCCCCCCCTGCCCGCCCCGACCCATCGGCCGACGAGCATGACGAGCATGACGGGGATGGCGAGCATGACGGACGTCGGGCGAAAAGCTCCCCGGGCAGCCGCCTGTCGCACCCCGAGCGCGTCATCGACGCCTCCACCGGCGCGACCAAGCTGGACCTGGCGCGCTACTACGCCCTGGCCGCGCCGCTCATGGCGCCGCACCTGAAGGGCCGGCCCACCGCCTTCCTGCGCGCGCCCGAGGGCATCGACGGCGCCCTGTTCTTCCAGAAGCACGCGCGGGCCGCCCTCCCCGGCATCGCGGCCCTGCCGCGCCGGCTGGACCCGGGGCACCCGCCCCTGATGGAGGTGCCCTCCGGCCTGGCCATCCTGGCCGCGGTGCAGATGAACGTCGTGGAATTCCACACCTGGAACGCGCTCAAGTCCGCCATCGGCAAGCCCGACCGGATGCTGTTCGACCTCGACCCCGGCCAGGGCGTGCCCTGGACCGACGTCGTCCAGGGCGCCCAGCTCGTGCGCGCGCTGCTGCGCGAGCTGGACCTGGCCTGCTGGCTGAAAACCAGCGGCGGCAAGGGCTTGCACGTCGTCGTGCCGCTGCGCAGGCACTACGGCTGGGACGTGGTGCGGGCGTTCTCGGAGGCCATCGTGCGCCACCTGGCCGCCACGCTGCCGCAGCGCTTCGTCGCCCGGAGCGGGCCCGGGAACCGCGTCGGCCGCATCTTCGTCGACTACCTGCGCAACGGCCGGGGCGCCACCACCGTGGCGGCCTGGTCCGCGCGGGCCCGGCCCGGCCTGGGCATATCGGTGCCCATAGCCTGGGACGAGCTGCCGCGCGTCTGCGGCGGCGCGCACTGGACGATCGCCCGCATCCACCGGCGCCTGGACGTGGGCAACGATCCCTGGAGCGACTACCGGCCGCAGGCGCTGGGCCCCGCCATGTCGGCCCTGGGCTTGCGCAGATAGGAAACGGCAGGGCGTGCGCGAAACATGACCTGTGCCAGCCTGGCGTCAGGCGGACGGGAGTAGCATTCGCCCTCGCCCGTCAACAAGAATGAGACGTAGTCGCCATGCTCCCCCGCATCACGGTATTGCATCGGTTCAGGACCCTGCTCGCCTGTCTGGCGCTGTCGGCCTGGGCCCTGCCCGCCACGGCCCAGGATCAACCCCAGGCCCAGGCCCAGTCCCCGGCTCAAACCCAGGCCCAGGCCGACGACGTGCAAACGGCATGGCGCCTGCTCGATTACATCGCCGTCGACTACGCCGGCGCCGTATCGGACGGCGTCGTGACCAGCCCGGCCGAATACGCCGAGCAGGGCGAGTTCTCGGCCACGGTCGCCGCCAAGATAGCGTCCCTGCCCTCCCGGCCCGAAAAGCCGGCCCTGGCGGCCGAGGTAGCGCGCCTGCAGCAGGCCATCGCCGGCAAGGCCGACCCGGCCGAAGTCGCCGGCATCGCCCACGGCCTGGCCGACTCGCTGCTGGCCGCCTACCCGGTGCCGCTCGCGCCCAATGCGGCGCCCGTCTTCGCGCGCGGCGCCGAGCTGTTCGGCCAGCACTGCGCGGCCTGCCACGGCGCGGCCGGCGACGGCCAGGGGCCGGCCGCGGCCGCGCTGTCCACCCCGCCCATCGACTTCACCGACCAGGAGCGCGCGCGCCAGCGCAGCCTCTTCGCGCTTTACCAGGTCGTGACCCAGGGCCTGGACGACACCCCCATGCAGGGCTACGGCATGCTGTCGCCGGAAGACCGCTGGGCGCTCGCCTTCTACACCGGCCACTTCGCCTTCTCCGACGCGGCCGCCGCCGAGGGCGAGCGGCTCTGGCGCGACGACGCCTCCCTGCGCCAGCGGATCCCGGACCTGAAGACCCTGGCCGGCCTGACGCCGGCCGCGCTGGAAGGCCAGATCGGCCCGGACAAGGCCGACGCGCTCATGGCCTACCTGCGCCGCCATCCCGAGGCGGTCGCGCGACAGGCCCCGCAGGGCTCGCCGCTGGCGCTGGTGCGCAGCCGCCTCGCGCAAAGCCTGGCCGCCTACCGCGAGGGCGACCGCCGCCAGGCCGGGCAGCTGGCGCTGTCGGCCTACCTGGACGGATTCGAGCCCGTCGAGCCCGTGCTCGGCTCGCGCGACGCCGCGCTGCTCGAACGCATCGAAGGCGCGATGGGCGAATACCGCGGCGCCATCCAGCGCGGCGAGGACGCCGACGCCCTGGCCCGCCGCGCGCAGGCGCTCGACGGCCTGTTCGACGAGGCCGAGGCCGCGCTGGCGCCGGACGCGGCCAGCAGCCTGTCCACCTTCCTGGGCGCGGCCACCATCCTGCTGCGCGAAGGGCTGGAGGCCCTGCTCATCGTGGTGGCGATGATCGCCTTCCTGCGCAAGGCCGAGCGCCGCGACGCCCTGCCCTACGTCCACGCCGGCTGGGTCGGCGCGCTGGCCGCGGGCGCCGCCACCTGGGCCGTGGCCACCTGGGTGATCGGCATCAGCGGCGCCAGCCGCGAGCTGACCGAAGGCTTCGGCTCGGTCTTCGCCGCGCTGGTGCTGCTGTCGGTCGGCATCTGGATGCACGGCAAGGCGCAGGCCGGGCAATGGCAGCGCTACATCCGCGACAGGATGTCGCACGCGCTGTCGGGCCGCTCGGCCTGGCTCCTGTTCGGCCTGGCCTTCGTGGTCGTCTACCGCGAGGTGTTCGAGACCATCCTGTTCTACGCCGCGCTCTGGACCCAGGGCAGCGGCGGCGCCATGCTCGCCGGCGCGGCCACCGCCTGCGTCGCGCTGGTGGCCATCGCCTGGGCCATGCTGCGCTACAGCCGGACGCTGCCCATCGGCAGGTTCTTCGCCTACAGCTCCTGGCTGATGGCCATCCTGACCGTGGTGCTCGCCGGCAAGGGCGTCGCCGCGCTGCAGGAAGCCGGCGTGGTCGGCATCGCCCCGCTGTCGTCCGTGCCGCGCGTTTCGCTGCTCGGCCTCTTCCCGACGGCGCAGACCGTCGCGGCGCAGGCAGCGATGGTCGCGGCGCTGGCGGCCGGCTTCTGGTGGAACCGGCGGCGGGCCACTAGGCTGCCGGCGGCATAGCCCCCGACGAAGCCGGGCCGGCGGCGGGGACGGCATGGAGATGCCGCCCCAGCAGCACCCGCTGCAATACGGTCAGGTGCGGAAACTCGACCAGCATGCCGATGACCAGGGCCACATAGACCAGCGGCTGGCCCGGCAGCGCGGCCATCGTCACGGCAAGCATCAGCGGCGCATTGCGGGCCGCGATGCTCATGGTCAGCAGCGCGTGGTCGGGATAGGCCAGCCGGCCCAGTCGGCCCAGCCCCTCGCCCAGCAGGAAGGTCGCGGCGAAAAAGACGAACACCGCCAGCAGCACCCAGGCGAAGACGCCGCGATGGGCCAGGATGACCGGGATGTTGGCGGCGAATATCTCCATCACCAGCAGCGCGATGACCCAGGGCGTGGCCTGGTCCGCGCGGCGCAGCAGCCGGGCGAAGCGCTCCGCCCCCAGCAGCGCGCGCAAGCCGTAATGGGCCAGGACCGCCGCGCCCAGGGGCGCGACGAACCATTGCAGCAGCGTGCCGCCGATGACGCCGGGCTGGACCTCGACCGAACTGCGCGTGAACAGGTACAGGTAGGCCGGATACAGCAGCAGCTGCGCCGCCATGTTGATGGGGATCAGCGCCGTCCCCAGGGCGACGTTGCCGCGGGCCAGCCGCGTGAAGCCCAGGAACCAGTCCGTGCACGGCGCCATGAAGTAGATCGTCAGCCCGACCATGACCAGGGGCTGCGCCGGCAGCAGCAGCGCGGCAATGGCGTAGCCGATGGCGGGGACGATCAGGTAATTGGCCAGCAGGATCAGCCCCAGCACGCGCAGCCTGCCCCGGATGCGCGCGACGGCCTCCAGGCGCACGCCGAAGAACAGCAGGCCGACCAATGCCAGCAGGGTGCGGTCCACCTCGTCGCCCAGCGCCTCGCCCGCCGCGGGCCACAGATGGCCGATGCCGGCGCCGGCCAGCAGGCTGCCCACCAGCAGCAGCGAGACCCAGGCCGATTGCCATGGCCGGGCCGCCGTCAGCATTCGCAGCCCTCGCAGCATTCGCCGTTGCCGAACGGCCCCCAGGCGCCCGCGCCGGTCTTCAGGCCGCTCGTGTCCCGCCCCAGGCACAGGGCGATGCTTTCGGCGATCATCCCGAAGCGCTGGCGGAACTTGTAGATGAAGCAGTAGATGCGCTTGTCGTGGCGCACCTGCGGCCCGACCAGGAACAGCCCGGGCGTGATGGTCGATTCGTCGGCCTCCGACAGCATGACGCGGCCGTCCTCGTCCCAGTCCCAGAGCTCGGCGATCTGGCGTGCGCCGCCGTCCTTGGCGAACCCCGTCCCCAGGATAGGCGCCTGCCTCTCGTCCCAGTACCGGCCGTCGCCCGCGTGGATGCGAAAGCCCCCGCCCTCGCTGCGCGTGACGCCGATCACATCCACGCCGAAGACGATCTCCAGCCGCCCGGTGTCGACCGCCTCGTACAGGCGCTGGCGGCTGTACGGCGACAGCGACAGGCTGGGGTCGTGCGGGCCTTGCGGGTCCCATGTCGACTTGCGCGCGAGCAGGCGCACCCTGCGCCCGGACCGGACCAGGTTGACGGCCGCGTCCACGCCGCTTTCGTAGCCGCCGATCACCGTGTAGCGCCGGGCCTGGAACGCCGACCAGTCCGCCACCCGGGCGTAGTGCGGGCACCATTGCGCGCCCGGGAACGGCGCCAGGTCCGGGAACTGGAATTCGCCCGTGGCCCAGACCAGGAAGCCGGCCTGCAGCCGGCCCCGCGGCGTATCCAGGACGAAGCCGCCGCCCGGCACCGCCGCGACCGCCTCGACCTTGCAATCGCAGGCGACGGGCAGCTCATGTCCCTTGGCGATGAAGGCCAGGTAGTCGGCGTACTGCGGCCCGCTGGGATGCTCGGCGCCCGCATGGATCGCCGGCGAGCTGGGCTCGTTCACTGCGTTCAGGTCGGCCAGCCCGAACGGGTTGCTATGGAAGGACGGCGTGATGAAGCGCGTCTGCGCCGGCCAGCGCCGGAACGACTCGCCCACGCGGCCGGCCTCCAGCACGCCGAACTTCAGCCCCGGCACCTTCTGCAGCGCCAGGGCCATGCCGATGCCCGCCGCGCCGGCCCCCACGACGGCGACATCCAGGCGGGGCATTACGCATTCCTGTTCTTGGCGCCGCCCTGCCGGGCCTTGAAGCGGGGGTTGGATTTGCAGATGACGTAGATGCGCCCGCGGCGCCGCACGACCTGGCAGTCGCGGTGGCGGGTCTTGGCGTCTTTCAGGGACGAAAGGACTTTCATGCTGGCTCCTTGCGAGCGGGGAAGGGTTTCAACAGGGCCGAGTCATGGGCACTCGCGGGGGGAAGATGGAAGATTCATCATAAAATGATATGTTATATCATTTCTAGTTTGCCAGGGACGAGGAAGCGTCACAATGGACATTCGAGCCGCCCAGCCGCGCCGGCGCGCGCATGCGGGAAAACGGGCCGCCGTGCTGAGCGCCGCGCTGTGCGCCGCCTTCGGCGCACAGGCCGCCGGGGCACCCGTCGATCCGAAGGCCGGCGCCCCGGCGGCCGCGCGTCCGACCGGCGCGGCCGCCGCTCAGGCCCGGCCGGTCGAGCTGAACCCGGTCGTGGTGACGGCGACGCGCAATTCGCAGCCGCGCGACGAGGTGCCGTCGTCGATGGAAGTCGTCGAAGGCCAGGTGCTGGAAGAGACGGTGGGCAACACCTTCCTCGACCGGCTCAAGAAGAACGCCAGCGTCGACGTCATCCAGTATCCCAATGGCCTGGCGGGCATCGGCCTGCGCGGCATGCGGCCGAATTTCGAGTTCACCATCAACCCGCGCACGCTGGTGCTGATCGACGGCCGGCCGTCGGGTTCGACCAGCTTCACCACCCTGTCGCCGGAAAGCATAGAGCGCGTGGAAGTGCTCAAGGGGCCGGCATCGTCGCTGTACGGCGCCTCGGCGATGGGCGGCGTGGTCAACATCATCACCCGCCGCTCCAAGGGCCCCGTGGGCGGATCGATCAGCCTGGGCTACGGCTCCTTCGATACGCGCCAGACCGATTTCTCGCTGGGCGGCTCCCTGTCGGACCGGACGGACTTCGACCTGGCGCTCGGCTACGTGAACCAGCACGGCGATTTCCGCACCGGCGCCGGCGACAAGCGGCCCAACAGCGATTTCCGCCGCACCTCGGGCAAGGCGCGGCTGGGCAGCGACCTGACCCGCATGGTGCGCATCGACGCGACCCTGGATTGGGCGGACCTGGACAACAAGGCGCCGGGCCCCTTGAGCTACGACCCGCCCAACGCCTCGGCCAACGAGACCGACCGCCTGGGCGGCGACCTGCGGCTCACGCTCACCCCGCGGGACCACCTGATCACCGCCGTGGCCTATGCCTCGCGCGAGAACTACAACTACATCACCGTGCCGGCCGCCGCGCCGCGGTACCGCTCCAGCCGGACCGAATCCCGCTACCTGGGCTTCCAGCTCCAGGACGTCTGGATGCTCGGCGACAGGCACTCCCTGACCTACGGCGCCGACTGGCAGCGGGTCGAGGCCGACCGCTTCTCCTACGATGCGGCGGGCGGCAGGCTGGCCCCGTACAGCCCGAACGAACGGCGCGACAGCAACGGCATCTTCGCCGAATGGGGCAGCCGCTGGCTCGACGAGCGCCTGATCGTCACGCTGGGCGGCCGCGTCGACTGGATCGAATCGAGCACCCGCACGACGCCCTACAAGCCCACCTTCGAGCCCGGCTCCTCCGATTTCACCAGCTTCAATCCGCGCGGCGGCGTGGTCTACAAGCTGACCGACGCCTGGCGGCTGCACGGCTCGGCCGGGACGGCGTTCGCGCCGCCCCAGGGCAACGAGCTGGCCGGCGAGAACGTCGAATACGCGGGCAGCCAGCGCCGCGTCAGCATGGGCAACGCCGGGCTGAAGCCGGAGCGCAACAAGAGCTGGGACATCGGGGTGGGCTATGCCGACAGCCGGATCGACGCGGACGTGACCTACTTCGATGCGCGCATCCGCGACCGCATCCGGTCCGTGATCGTCAGCGACACGCCGACCGAGCGCATCAGCAGCTTCGAGAACGCGGACGACTCGCGCATGCGCGGCATCGAGGCCAGGCTGGCGGTCGACGCCGGCCAGTGGTTCGGCCTGCCTGCCGGCCGTATCGGCCTTGCCGGCAGCCTCACGCGGCTGATCCAGGCCGAGGACTTCGACGCCAGCGGCGCGGTGCCCATCCGCAACGTCGCGAAATGGAAGGGCAATCTCTCGCTGACGGTCAGCGACGGCAACGCCCTGTCCGCCACGCTGACGGCGCGCCGCGTGGACGTGCGCTACGACACCGACAACAGCCAGGGCAGCATCTACACCGGCGGGCGGGGCGGCCTGTTCGAGAACGAGCCCTTCACGGTGGTCGACTTCAGCGCCCGCTGGAAGGTCACGCCCAAGGACACGCTGCGCTTGGACGTCGCCAACCTGTTCGACCGCGACTACTACGAAAAGGCCGACTACATCATGCCCAGCCGGGCCTTCTACCTGCGCTACACGCGCGCGCTGTAAGCATGGATTTGAAGCTCATCCTGGAGCAAGTCTCCCAATTCCTGTTCCATCCCGTCCTCGTCCTGCTGGCGGCGCTGGTCGTCTGGACCCTCGTGGCGCTCGGCATGTTCGCGCGCAGCGCGCTGGGCCGCTGGCGCGGCGGCCGGCCGGCGGTGGCGCGCCACGCCGGCCTGATCGACGCGGCGGCGGCGCGCGGCGGTGGGGAGCTCGACATCGATATCGAGCAAATCCTGGCGCAGGCCGAGCATGCGAGCCTGCGCAGCCTGAATACCGTCCGGTTCGCCGTGCGCGCCGGGCCGTCGCTGGGCCTGATGGGCACGCTGATCCCGATGGCCGCCGCCCTGAACGGCCTGGCGCGCGGCGACCTGCCGGCCCTGGCCGAGCATATGGTGGTGGCGTTTTCCGCCACCATCGTCGGCATCGCCATCGGCGTGTCCGCGCACGTGATCGCCATGGTGCGCGAAGGCTGGCAGCGCGAGGACCTGGACGCGGTGCGGCTGCATGCCGAGCGCGTGCTGCGCGCCCACGAACCGCCCGCCGCAGCGGGGGGGCAACCGTGAGACGGCGCCTGCGCTACGCGCGCTCCCGGCTGGAGGCCGGCCGCCACGACGATCCGCTGGCCGGCGTCGCCAATCTCTTCGATGCCAGCCTGGCTTTCATCGTGGCGATGGCGCTCGCGCTGTTCTCCGTCCTTGGCTCGACCGACCTGCTCAGCGCCGACGCCAGCTGGACGCTGACGCGCACGACGGCCGACGGCGAGCTGGAAATCGTCAGCAAGGACCAGGAGCAGATCAAGGTCGAGCGCGTGTCGGACCGCAAGCTGTCGGGCCAGGGGCAGCGCCTCGGCACGGCCTACCGCCTGCCCGACGGGCAGGTGGTGTATGTGCCCGAGCAGGATGGGCGAAAGCCCTGACCGGCACATGGACGGCAAGCAGAACCGGCATATCCCCGCGATCGGCGGAAGGATAGCCCTGTCGGGCGGACATGACGCATGCCCTTCCAGCCACCCGGCAATCGCCTGGCAGCGGTTTGCCCGGAGCCTCCGGCTTTGCGCCGCACTCCTGTGGATGGCGGCGGCGCAGTGGGCGGGCGCGGCCGGTCTCGCAGGGGCGCCCGCCCGCATCGCCGTCGTCTCCATCGAGCTCGCCCAGCAGCCCACCCTGATGCGCGCCGCGGCGGCGCGCCAGGCGCCGGGCATGGCGATCGACCTCTTCGGCCTGGGCGGCGGCCAGCTGCCAGGCATCGATTCGGCGGACCTGGCCGGCTACGACCTGGTGATCGTCGAGGGCATCGGCCCCCGCCTGGCGCAATACCGCGAGCGCCTGGACGCCGCGGCCCGGCGCACCCGCGTGCTGGTGGTCAACGGCGACGAATGGGTGCGCGGCAACGTCGACCCGGCCTCGGTGCCGGACGCCATCAAGTACTGGCGCAACGCCACGGTGGAGAACTACGCGCGCCTGTTCGACTACCTGGGCGCCCGCCTGCTGGGGATGGAGCGCGACGTGCGCCCGCCCGTCGAGTACCCGGACCACGCCTTCCACCACCCCGGCCATGCGGGCGCCTTCACCGATCTGCAGGCCTACCTCGGTTGGATGAGGCAGCGCCATCCCGATGCGGATGCGCGGCCGCGCGTGGGCATCGTTTTCTATCGCAGCCTGGCGCTGGGCGGGAACGCGGCCGTGATCGATGCGCTGGTCTCGGAGACGGAGCGCCAGGGCGGCCTGCCCATCCCCCTGTGGCGCAGCGACAGCCGCGACTCGCTGCGCCATTTGCGCGACGCCGGCGGCAGGCCGGCCGTGGACGTGCTCATCCTGTGCGCCAGCCAGATCGATTACGCCGACCACCGGGCCGGCGTGGACGAAGCGCGGGCGCTGGGCGTGGCGGTGCTCGGCTGCACCACCGACTACACGCGCGACCCGGGGCAATGGCGCGCCGACCCCGGCGGCTTCGCGCCGGACCGCAGCGGCCAGCTCGCGCTGAGCGAGGCCAACGGGGTCATCGAACCCATGATGGTCGGCGCGCGCGTCGTGCGCGACGATGGCGCGGTCGTGCACCAGCCCATCGCCGGGCAGGTCTCGTGGCGCGTGGCGCGCGCGCTCGCCTGGGCGCGCCTGCGCCGGCTGCCGGATGCCGACAAGCGCCTGGTGATCGCCTATCACAGCGAAGCGGCCGACCAGGCCGACGTGGGCAGCGACCCCGATACCTACCTGGACGCGCAGGCCAGCCTGGCCGCGCTGCTGGGCCGCCTGCGCAGCGAGGGGTACGACGTCGGCAGCGGCCCGCTGCCCGACGCCCGGGCGCTGGCGCAGCGCATGGCGCGCGACGGCGCCAACGTCAGCGCCGGCCTGTGGGGCAGCGCAGGCCACGCCGGGGAATCCGACGCGCAGGCCGCACGCGCGCAGAGCGAACTGGCCCGCCGGCTGGCCGAAGGCAGCGCGGTGGCGATCCCCGAATCCGAATACCTGGCGTGGTACCGCGAGCTGCCGCAGGCGCTGCGCGCCGCGGCCGAGGCGCGCTGGGGGCCGCCGCCGGGCCGCATCATGGTCCACACCGGCGCCGACGGCAGGCGCAGCATCGTCATCCCCCTGCTGCGCTTCGGCAAGGTGGCGCTGGCGCCGCACCCGGTCTGGGGCTATCTGCAGGACGCCGGCGCCCTGGCGTCCACCGATGCCCTGCCGCCGCATCACCAGTACATCGCCTTCTATCTCTGGATGGCGCGCGCCTACCATGCCGATGCCTACCTGCCCCTCTTCACGCAGCTGTCGCTGATGCCGGGCAAGCAGCAGGGCCCTGCGCGCGACGACTGGGTCGGCACGCTGATCGGCAGCCTGCCCCACATCCAGCCGACCCCGCTGCAGGCCAACGGCGGCATAGGCAACAAGCGCCGCGCCAATGCGGCGACGATAGGCTTCATGCCGCCGCTCGCCCAGGCCGGGCTGCCGCCCGGGCTGGCGGCGCTGAAGGACTTGCTGGAGGCTGCCGGCAACACGCCGGAGGACGATGCTGCCCGGCAGGCGGTGCGCACGGCGGCGCAGCCTTATGCCCGCGAGCTGGGGCTGGATCCCGGCCATGCCGCCTGGGCGGATCTGCGAACGGGCGTGCGCAGCTACCTGGCCGAAGTCGCCGGCTCGGTGACGCCCGTCGGCGGCCATGTGCTGGGCCGGCCGCCGGACGGGGACACGGCCGTGCGCATGGTGCACGCCATGCTGGCGGGCGACGCCGGCGATCCGCCGGACATGGCGACGGTGCGGGCCGTCATGGCCGGCGACGCCGCGCAGGCGCCGCCGGCGCTCGCCGCGCGGATCAAGGACTACGCCGCGCGCATCGCCGCGGCGCCGCGCGAAGTCGATGCGCTGCTCGCGGCGCTGGACGGGGGCTACGTCGAGCCCGGGCCGATGGCCGACGCCGTACGCAACCCCGACGCCCTGCCGCCGGGGCGCAACCCCTACACCTTCGCCACGCGCCGGTTGCCCACGGCGCAAGCCTGGGAAACCGGCACGCGCCTGGCCGAAGAACTGGTCGACGCCTACCGGCGCGAGCACGGCAGCGCGCCGCGCAAAGTGGCTTTCGTGCTGTGGTCGGTCGAATCCACGCAGAACGAAGGCGCCGTCGAAGCGCAGATCCTGCGTCTGCTCGGCGCCAGGCCGGTTTGGAACCCGCGCGGCGAAGTCGTCGATGTCGAACTGGAGGACCGCGCGGCCCTGGGCCGCCCTCGCGTCGACGTGCTGGTGACGACCTCGGGAACCTACCGGGATCATTTCCGCGACAAGATCGCGATGCTGGCCAAGGCGGTGCGCCTGGCTGCCGAGGCGCGGGAGGACGACAACCCCGTGCGCGCCGGCAGTCTGGCGGTCGCGCAGCAGCTGCGCGCCTCCGGCGTGGCCGCCGGCCAAGCCTGGCGGCGGGCGAACCGCCGCATTTATTCGACCGCGCCCGGCGCGTATTCGCCGTCGACCCAGTTCGCCATCAAGGCGGGCGCCGAGTGGGACGACGGCCGCCTGGCGCAGCTCTATACCGACCGCCTGGGCCATGCCTACGGGGAAGCCGACAGCGGCGCAGCCGACGCGCAGGGTTTCGTGGCACAGATGTCCGGCGTGGAGGCGGCCGTATTCAGCCGCAGCTCGAACACCTACGGGCTGCTGGACACCAGCATGCCGGCCGCCTATCTGGGCGGCATCGGCATGGCCGTGCGCGAGCATACGGGGCGCCAGGTCGCCAACTACGTTGCCGACCTGAAGGACAGGCGTCCCCAGGGAGCGCGCCTGGAACCGCTCGCCCGTACCTTCGGCCGCGAATTGCAGTCGCGCTACTTCAATCCGGCCTGGATACGCGCGATGCAGGACAGCGGCTACAACGGCGCGCGCTACATGGCCGACCTGCCCGCGCATATGCTGCTGTGGGACGTCGCCACGCCGGAACTGGTCGACGACGCCGACTGGGCCGAGGTCAAGTCGGTCTACGTCGACGACAAATATGGCCTGGACCTGGACGCCTACTTCGCGCGGCACAATCCGCACGCTCGCCAGCACCTGCTCGAAACCCTGCTGGCCGCCATCGACCGCGGCGCCTGGCAGGCCGGCGAGGCCGCGCGCAGGCAGATCGAGCAGGAGCTGGCCGACAGCGTGGCCCGGCATGGGGCGGATTGCGCGCTGCCGTCGTGCAAGGCTGCCGGGCTTGCGCAAATGGAGCAGCCGGCGCCGGCCATGGCCACGGCGGCTGCCCCTGCCGGCCCGGCCCGGCCGACGCAAGCAGCGGCGAACGTGGAAGGCTATGTGCTGGAGCCGCGCGCCTCGACGCCCGTCCAGCCTGGGCCGCACGATGTCTGGCCGTGGGTGCTGGCCGCGGCCGCGATCTTCGCCGCGGGCTGCGCACGGCGGCCGCGCTGGTAGGCGGGCCTACGGCACGTCTGCACCCTCCGCCGGGCAGGCCTGCCCGCTGCGCCGGGCAATGGCCGGCGCCTCGCCGCCGGTATTGCCCGCCAGCCTGCGGATTTTCTCCGCCAGCTCCGGCGTGGGCCGTTCGTAGCCGTAGCAGTACGGAGGATTCGCCGCCGACCCGGGACGGTAGTCCTGCAGAACCGCCTTCGCATCGCCCAGGTACAGATTGTCCCTGACCCGCAGGAACGCCCTGAAATCCTGCTTATAGCCGTACCTGGCCTTGGTCTTCTCGTAATTGCGGCGGTCGGACGCGCCGTTCTCCAGCGCGCTTCTGCGGGGCGAATCCGGGATCTTGTCGCAGTAGTTCACGTCTATCCCGTGAACCGTCGGCGTGGATGCCGGCTCCACGCAATCGCGCTGGGAGACGTTGCTGAAGATATTCCCCTCGACCAGGGCCCGGGCCTGCAGGCTGAAACTCATTCCGTAGAGGTCCCAGTTCTCCAGCAGGTTGTTGAACAGGTGGAAGGTGCCGAACTGCCCTCTCGGATTGCGCTGCACCGTGTTCAGGAAATAATTGTGGTGCAGCGTCACCCGCGCGATCCGGTCCCGCTCGTAGTTGCGGAAGATATCCGGCGAAGTGATGTTGTTCAGCAGCATGACCTTGTTGGAGTCATGGAACTTGTTCCACGAGACCGTCACATCGGTCGAGCCGTTCTTCACGTTGAGCAGCCGGTCCGAGAACCGCGACAGGTCCAGGTGGTCGACCCATACGTCCCGGCTGCCGTTGGCGACGTTCACCGCCTGCGTGAACCGGGTCAAGCGCCCGTCGATGGCCAGGTGCGTGAGGATCACGTTCCTGCTGCCGTATACGCCAAGCCCATCGTCGATCAGCGTGACG
>Ga0182738_1003188_pt1 | contig 18939 bp, 15 predicted proteins | sample eDN5th30CBELigMG_FD_128876 | JGI IMG/M metagenome (GOLD analysis project Ga0182738, IMG submission 128876) | Enriched Miracle-Growth compost microbial communities from Emeryville, California, USA - eDNA 5th pass 30_C BE-Lig MG (version 2)... ... | reverse complement strand
TCGATATAGGCCGACTGCATGACGTTGAGGATGGCGGCCCGCGTCATGCGCATCATATGCGCCAGCACCACCAGCGTCAGCGTGGCGGCGGGCAGCGCAATCGCTTTCATACGATCGAGGAAGGGCATGCTGTCATACACGGTCGAGACGCTCGGCAGCCATTGCAACTCGACGGCGACGAAATAGATCAGCAGGTAGCCGATGAAGAACTCCGGAAGCGAAATCGACGCCAGCGTGAAGCCGGAAATGAACTTGTCGACGAGGCCGTTCCGGTGCCGTACGGCGATGAGGCCCAGAATGATGGCCAGCGGCACCGAAATCACGGCAGCCCAGAAGGCCAGAAACAGCGTGTTCTTCAGCCGGCCGCCGAGCGAGGCGGCGATGTCCTGCCCGTTCGACAGGGCGGTGCCCATGTCGCCGTGCAGCATGCCCCAGAACCAGCGGAAATAACGCACATAGGCGGGGTCGTTGAGTCCGAGCTGCTCGCGCAGATTCGCCAGCGCCTGCGGGGTCGCGGACTGGCCAAGGATGGACTGCGCCACGTCGCCGGGCAGAATCTGCGTTCCCACGAAGATCAGGACCGAGACGGCGAAGAGGAGAAGCAGGCCCAGCGCAATGCGCTGGGCGATCAGTTTCACAATGGGTAAGCTCATGAAGCTGGCCTGTATCAGCCTGCCAGCCAGCAGATTGCCAATGCGTAGCCGCCGCACATTTCCTGTGCGGGGTTCGACATCCAGCCTTCGACGCCTTGACCGGTGGCATCGATATACTGGTTGAAGAATGGCACGATCAGCCCACCCTCGTCGCGCATCACCATGGCGATGTCGCGATACATCTTCTTGCGCTTGTCCTGGTCGAGTTCGCCGCGCGCGGCAAGCACCATCTTGTCGAAGTCGGGCCGCTTGAAGCGCGTATCGTTCCAGTCCGCGCTTGAAATATAGGCGGTGGAATACATCTGGTCCTGCGTTGCGCGGCCGCCCCAGTAGGAAAGCGAGAAGGGCTGCTTGTTCCAGACTTCAGACCAGTAGCCGTCGCCCGGCTCACGCTTGACCTCGATCTTGATACCGGCCTGGGCGCAGGTCTGCTGATAGAGCTGTGCCGCATCCACCGCGCCGGGGAATGCCACGTCGGAGGTGCGCAGCAGGATCGAGCCGGAATGGCCGGACTTCTTGTAGAGTTCGGCGGCCTTTTCAGGGTCGAACTTGCGCGGCTCGAGATCGTCGGAGAACAGCGGATAGGCCTCGTTGACGGGAATGTCGTTACCGACTGTGCCGTAGCCGCGCAGGATCTTCTCCAGCATCTCCTCGCGGTTCATGGCGAGCTTGAGCGCCATGCGCAGATCGTTGTTGTCGAAGGGCGCCGTGTCGCAGAACATGTTGAACGGGTAGAAGCCACGGCCCGAAACGGTCTGGATGGTCACGCCCGGCACGCGCTTGACCAGATCGACGATCTTGGGCTCGACGCGGTTGATCATATGGACCTGGCCGCCCTGAAGCGCCGAGGTGCGCGCTGTCGCGTCGTTGATGACGACGATTTCCACCTGGGCGGCATGGCCGATCTTGTCGCCCTGCCAGTAGTTGGCGAATTTTTCGCCGCCATAGCGAACGCCCGGTTCGTTGACGCTGACCTTGTACGGACCGGCGCTGATGCCGGCATTGGGATCGTCCTTGCCGCCGTTCGGCTGGATGACGAGATGGTAGTCCGCCATCAGATAGGGGAAGTCGGCATTCGGGTCCTTGAGGGTGATGACGACCTCGTCGCCGCTGGCCTTCATCGAAGCGATGCCTTCAAGGATGCCCAGGGCGGCCGATTTCGACGCTTCGTCGCCATGGCGTTCAAGTGTGGCCACGACGTCTTCCGGCGTCACCGTCTTGCCGTTGTGGAACTCGATTCCCTTGCGGATCTTCATGGTCCAGGTCTTGGCGTCGGCCGACGATCCGATGGATTCAGCGATGCGGTTATCGAGGCTGCCGTCGGGGTTCAGCTCCACCAGCAATTCGCCCCAGCACTTGCCGAAGCTGAAATTCACCTGGCTGAGATTGAGCGCCGGATCGAGGACGTTGGAGGACTCGCCACCCTGCAGGCCGGCCTTGAGCAGGCCGCCCTTGACCGGGCCTGCCGCGCGTGCGGCATCCGACAGCAACGAGTTGGCGAAGGTCGCGGTGACGCCCAGGGCAGCGGCGCGGCCAAGAAAGTCGCGGCGGTTGAGCTTGCCGGCGGCAACACTGCGGCTAAGAAATTCAAGTTCATTCGACATATTATGGGTTCCTCACTCCGGTTAGGTGACTGTGGTCAGTCTTGTCATCTTTTTGTCAGGAGATATTGCGCGGAAGACTTCGACTTCGGCAAGCGGAATTGCGACATTACGTAGCGTAAATAAATCAAATGCCGCGGCATGGCGCCGGGATTTCCGGCACCTTGCCACGGCATTCGCAAGCGTCAGGCGGTAAGCCAGCAGCGGGCGAGCGCCAGGCCGCCCATCAACTCTCCCGACGGATACGGGACGTAGCCACCGACCTTGTCGGACACCGCATCCACCCAGTCGTTGTACATGGGGATGATGGCGCCGCCTTCGTCGCGCACCAGAAGCGCGATGTCGCGATACATGGACCGGCGCTTGTCCTCGTTGAGTTCGGCGCGGGCAGCGGCGACCATCTTGTCGAAATCGTCGCGCATGAAGCGGGTTTCGTTCCAGTCCGCGCCGGACAGATAGGCCGTGGAATATTGCTGGTCCTGTGTCGGGCGGCCCACCCAGTAGGAGGCGGAGAAAGGCTTCTTGTTCCACACCTCCGCCCAGTAACCGTCTCCCGGCGAACGCTGCACGTCGATGGCGATGCCGGCCTTGGCCGCGCTCTGCTGGAAGAGCTGGGCGGCATCGACGGCGCCGGGGAAGGCAACATCGGAGGTGATGAGCTGGATCGGGCCGGAATGGCCGGATTTCTTATAGTGGAAGGCGGCTTTCTCCGGGTCGAAAACACGCTGCTCGATGTCGTCGGAGAACAGCGGATAGGATTTGTTGACCGGAATATCATTGCCGACAGAGCCATAGCCGCCGACGATCTTGTCCACCAGTTCCTGCCGATCGACGGCATATTTCAGTGCAAGCCGCAGATCGTTGTTGTCGAAGGGCGCGGTGTTGCACTGCATGGCGAACACATAATGCGCGCCGCCGGCGATGTTCTGGATGGTGATGCCGGGAATGCGTTTGACCAGGCTGACGATCTTGGGCTCGACCCGGTTCATCATATGAACCTGGCCGCCGCGCAGCGCCGCCATGCGCGCCGTCGAATCGTTGATGACGACGATCTCGACCTGATCGGCGAAGCCGCCATTGCCGGCGTCCCAGTAATCTTCATGACGCGTGCCGAGTTCGCGCACGCCGGGCTCGTGCGAAGCGATCTTAAAGGGACCGGCGCCGATGCCTGCCTGCGGATTGTCCTTGCCGCCATTGGGCTGGATGATGAGGTGGTAGTCCGACATCAGGAAGGGCAGGTCGGCATTGGCCTCCTTCAGCGTGATGACGAAGTCATTGCCGTCCACCTTCATCTGGTCGATGCCGCGCAGCACGCCGAGCGCGCCCGACTTGGTCTCGGGGCCGGCGTGGCGCTCGATGGTCGCCAGCACGTCGTTGGCGTCCAGTTCCTTGCCGTTGTGGAAGGTCACGCCCTTGCGGATCTTGAAGGTCCAGGTCTTGGCGTCGGCCGAAGAGCCGTATTCTTCTGCGATCCGGTGGACGATCTTTCCGTTCTCGTTGATGTCGATCAGCTTTTCGCCCCAGCAGCGGGCAAAGGCGCCGGTCACCTGGTTGTTGATGGCCGCGGGATCGAGTCCGTCGGTCGATTCGCCGCCCTGCAGGCCGGCTTTGAGGGTGCCACCCTTGACCGGGCCGGCGGCGCGTACGGTGCCACTCAAGAGCGAATTGGCGAGTGTGGCGGTCACGCCGAGTGCGGCAGCGCGGCCAAGAAAGTCACGACGGTTGAGCTTGCCGGCGGCGACGCGGCGGCCCAGAAATTCGAGTTCAGCCGACAATCAATTCTCCTCCTGATGGCTGGCTTGACGGTCGATGCTCCTCCACCGTCCCGGTCGGGGATAGTGGAGGTCCGGCACTCCTTGCGTAAGGCAGATTGCGACATACAGAGACGCAATAAGGACGTGTCGCTTTTAGGATACTGATCCGCTCGCGTCAAACGCGATTGCGAGAAATTTTCTCCTTAAAACCCCGTTCGAACACCAGATTATTTCCTTCGTAAGCCTCAATTCTGGCTTCCGGGTAGAAATTTTTGGCGTCAGAATATGTGGATGAGCGAATTTCCGTTCGCAGCGAAAGCGCGTTTCGCGACATGAAGTCGGACCAGTGCGTCTCCCCGCGTGCCGACAGTGGATCGTCCGGATGGATGGTCCGGAGTTCGCGCCCGATACTGGCGCTGACGAGTCCGTGATCGAGGTCGCGCACCTCACCGGAATCGTTCAGAAGGGTCAGCGTGACCGTGCCGGTTTTCTCGTCGTGGTCGAAGCGGCGTTCCGAACTGCCTTCGCGCAGGGTTTCCACCGCCCATGGGATCGCCGCTTCGGGTTCCGGAAACGTCGTTTCGTCGCCTGCGATGAGCGGCCGCAGCGGCGCCGAGACTAGGCTGGCGGGTGCCGCAATGCTTACCGGAGTTCGATTTCGTGGGATTCGATTCGCGGCAGAGGTCCTTCGGCCTCCGCGCTCCAGCGACCGGGCTGCCATCGTGCCAGCAGGCGGGCGCATGCTATCCATGACCCTGGCGCGACAGGCCGGCGATTCCCGACGCCGGCGTCGCTCAGGGGGCAGTCAACGGAATCGACTGGTCAATCCGTGTCAGTTCAAAGGAATGTCGTTTTCGGCCTTGCCGGACTGGTAAGATGCGGACAGGTCGTCATAGCGCTTCGCGATGTTCCCGATGCGTGTCTCCAGCGTTTTGCGCTCTGCTTCCGGCAATTCACGCACGAGGCGGCGCAGCCCATAGCTCTTCCAGTAGGCGTTTTCGGCATTGTAGCCGCCGGGATCGAGCGTGAAGACTTCCTTCAGGATCTTCAGGTCGTGCGGGATCGCAAAGCTGTCGCGCGAATCTTCGTGACTGAACAGATAGTAGAAATTGTCGAACCCGGCCCACGTGATAGCTGACAGGCACAGCGAGCAAGGCTCGTGTGTGGAGAGGAAGATGCAGTCCTTCGTATCCGGCCGGTCGGCCTTCGGCATCTCGTAGAAGCGTTTCAGGCAATGGGTCTCGCCATGCCAGAGCGGATTTTCCATCTCGTTGTTGGTTTCGGCCAGCACCAGCGACAGGTCGGATTTGCGCAAGATCGCCGCGCCGAACAGCTTGTTGCCGTGGGCCACGCCCTCGGCTGTCTTCGGCGCGATGTCGTCTTCGATAACGTTGAAAAGGCGATTGATGAGTGCGGATGTGCTCATGGCTGGAATCCTTCCGGCAGGGCTACCTCATAGGGCTCGGGGAAATAGAATTCCTCGAGATTGTTGCCATCGCCGGCGCGGTCGACCACCACGAAATCCTGCGGCTCGCCGATTGGGGTCAGCACGCCGTGCCAAAGGTTGCGCGGATAGTTCACGCCCTGGCCGGGCTGCGTGACGAAGGCGTGCGGCTTACCGGGGCCATCTTTCGTGTCATGGCAGACCACCACCACGAACGGGCGCGGTGAGAGCGGCACGAAAGCCTGGCTGCCGAAGGGATGGCGTTCCACCATTGTCAGCTTCAGCGGGAAGGCATAGGGCGTTGCCTTGAAGAGGTTGAGGATCACGCGGCCGTTCGGGCCAGCCGCTTCGGCGGTGGCGAGCGCGTGATAGCGTTCGCACTTGCCGGCATTGATTGGATAATGATGCGCACCTTCGGTCTCGATGACTTCACCGAATTCGGCGAAGTTTTCGCGGGTGAGCGGCTGGGCGATGATGGTGCGACTGGTCATATCCGCTTAGAATCCGCCCAGCTTGGCATGACGATTGACGTCCTTGTAGAGCAGGTAGCGGAAGTCTCCGGGGCCGCCTGAATAGCAGGCCTGCGGGCAGAAGGCGCGCAGCCACATATAGTCGCCGGCCTGCACCTCCACCCAGTCCTGGTTGAGGCGGTAGACGGCTTGGCCTTCCAGCACGTAGAGCCCGTGCTCCATCACATGCGTCTCGGGAAAGGGGATGATGCCGCCCGGCTTGAAGGTGACGATGGTCACATGCATGTCGTGGCGCAGGTCGGACGGATCGACGAAGCGGGTCGTTGCCCATTTGCCGTCCGTGTCGGGCATGGGCGTCGGGGCGATATCGTTCTCGTTGGCGAATATCGGGTCCGGAACGTCGATGCCCTCGACATATTCATAAGCCTTGCGGATCCAGTGGAAGCGCGCGGCCGCAGTGCTGTCGTTGCGCAGGGTCCAGCCGCTGGCCGGCGGCAGAAAGGCGTAGCCGCCCGGTGTCAGGCGGTTCGCGGCGCCATCCACCGTCACGGTGATCTCGCCTTCGACTACGAACAGCACGCCCTCGGCGTCCGCATCGGGCTCCGGCTGGTCGCTGCCGCCGCCCGGTTGAACTTCCATGACATATTGCGAGAAGGTCTCCGCAAAGCCCGAGAGCGGGCGTGCGATGACCCAGCACCGGGTCTTGTCCCAGAACGGCAGGTAGCTGGCGACGATGTCGCTGAACTCGCGCCGTGGGATCACCGCATAGGCTTCGGTGAAGACGGCGCGGTCGGTGATCAGGTCGGTCTGCGGCGGCAGACCACCGGTTGGGGCATAGTAGGTGCGGCCGGCCATTTCTGTTTTCCTTTAGAGAGGCAGGATATCCCTGAGCCTCAGGAGAGCGATGCGCTCGACCTGGGCGCAGGCGGTGTCGAACTCGGTTTCGCGGTCGTTGTTTATACGGGTCTGGAAGGCGACAAGGATCTCGTCCTTGCTGCGGCCCTTGACGGCGATGATGAAGGGAAAGCCGAACTTTTCTACATAAGCGCTGTTCAACTGCGTGAACTTTTCGCGCTCGGCGTCGGTCAGGGCATCCAGCCCGGCGGAGGCCTGTTCCCTGGTCGATTCCGCCGTCAGGCGCCTGGCCTGCGCCAGCTTGCCGGCAAGGTCCGGGTGCGCTGTCAGCACGCCGAGGCGTTCGGCCTCGCTTGCCGAGCGGAAGGCCCGGCAGAGCGCATTGTGCAGGCCGCCGGCGCTGTCATGCGCGGCGCCAAGCTCCAGCCGGAAGGCACGCTCGGCGATCCAGGGCGAGTGTTCGAAGATACCGCCGAATTTCTCGACGAACTCCTGCTCGCCCATGCGCGAGGGGCGAAGTACGGCGGGCTTGTAGGGGTGATGCTCGCGCCAGTGATTGGCGATGTCGATGCGTCGCGGCAGCCAAACCTTGTCGTGGCTCTTCACATAATCGATGAAGCGCTGGAGCGCCGCGGCGCGGCCCGGCCGGCCGATCAGGCGGCAATGCAGGCCGATGCTCATCATGCCGCCGCGCCCGGCCTCGCCCTCGGCATAGAGCGTGTCGAAGGCGTCCTTCAGATAGGCAAAGAACTGGTCGCCCGAGTTAAAACCTTGCGCGGTGGCAAAGCGCATATCGTTGGCGTCGAGCGTGTAGGGAATGACGAGCTGCGGTGCAATCGCGTTGCCGTGGCCGTCATGGTCGAGCCAGTAGGGCAGGTCGTCGTCATAGGTATCGGAAATCCAGGCGAAGCCGCCTTCGGCGGCGGCGATGCGCACCGAATAGACCGAGGTTCGGCCGAGATAGAGGCCGGTGGGGCGTTCGCCGACGACCTCCTTGTGCAGCCGGACAGCCTCGATAAGGTCGGCGCGCTCGGTTTCTTCCTCGTGGTCGCGATAGTCGATCCAGCGCAGGCCATGCGATGCGATTTCCCAGTCCGCTTCTTGCATTGCCGCGACCTGATCGGGCGAGCGGGCGAGCGCACTGGCGACGCCATAGACCGTGACGGGCACATCGGCCTTGGTGAACATGCGGTGCAGCCGCCAGAAGCCGGCGCGCGCGCCATATTCGTAGATCGACTCCATGTTCCAATGGCGCTTGCCAGGCCAGGGCGCTGCGCCGACCACCTCCGACAGAAAGGCCTCGGAGGCCGCATCGCCGTGCAGGATGCAGTTTTCGCCGCCTTCTTCGTAATTGACCACGAACTGCACCGCGACACGGGCGCCGCCCGGCCATTTCGGGTCCGGTGGATTGGCGCCATAGCCACGCATATCTCTGACGTAACGCATGAATGTCCTGCCCTGGTCGCTGCGACCTGTCTTTACACAATATCAAAGGGGTTGAATGATATTCCCCTCAAAAAAATTGAAAGTCTTTTTGTGGCGTTCCACTTCACGCCGTCTTATGCATGCCGTTTAATCGAGGCACAACAGAACAATCGCGTTCGAATGTACCGGAGGAAGGGAGGCCGAATGTCGACAGCTCAGGGCGGGCGCCTCACAACCCATGTTCTCGACACGGCTACGGGCCGCCCGGCGGATGGCCTGGCGCTGTCGCTCTATCGCCTTGAAGGCGATACGCGCACGTTGCTCAAGACCGTGAACACCAATCTGGATGGCCGCTGCGATGCGCCGTTGCTGGAAGGCGACGATTTCCGCATCGGCCACTATGAGATCGTCTTCAAGGCCGGCGACTATCTGCGTTCGCGCGGGACCAGTCTGGCGGAGCCGCCCTTCCTCGACGAGGTGCCGATCCGCTTTGGCATTGCCGAGCACAGGCATTATCATGTGCCGCTGCTTCTCTCGCCTTACGGCTATTCGACCTATCGTGGGAGCTGAGGACAATGGCTGTCCGTAACGAAATCCGCTTCCTGCTCAACGCCCAGGATGTGTCCGTTCGCGACGTGGCGCCCGACGCCACGCTGCTCGACTGGCTGCGGCTGAACCGTTCGCTGCGCGGCACCAAGGAAGGTTGCGCCGAGGGCGACTGTGGCGCCTGCACGGTGCTGGTGGGCAAGCTGGCGGCCGGTGGGCTCGTTTATGAGAGCGTCAATGCCTGCATCCGCTTCCTCGGCTCGCTCGACGGCTGCCACGTGGTGACGATCGAGCATGTGCAACCGGCCGGCGGCACGCTGCACCCGGTGCAGCAGGCGATGGTCGATTTCCATGGTTCGCAATGCGGCTTCTGCACGCCGGGCTTCGTGATGTCACTCTACGGCCTGTGGATGAAGGACGCCAACCCGTCCGACGCAGTGATCGAAAAGGCGCTGCAGGGCAATCTGTGCCGCTGCACCGGCTATGAGGCGATCATGCGCGCCGCGCGCGCCATTTCCGACTATGGCAAGGCGGCCAGTGATCCGCTGGCGGTGGAGCGAGCGGCGGTGATTGAAAAGCTGTCCGCGCTGCGCGACGGCGCGCGCGTCGAGGTCGGCTCGGACAAGACGCGGCTGATCGTGCCCGCCGATGTCGATGACCTCGCCGCCGTGCTCGAAGCCGAGCCCAGGGCGACCATCGTCGCCGGTTCGACCGATGTGGGCCTTTGGGTCACGAAGCATATGCGCGACATTTCGCCGGCCGTCTTCATCGGCCATCTCGAAGGCTTGCGCGGCATTTCCGAAAACGATGGGGTCATCACCATTGGCGCTGGTGTCACCTATACCGAGGCTTTCGGCCTGCTTGCAGAGCGCATCCCGGCACTGGGTGGGCTCATCGACCGTATCGGCGGCGAGCAGGTGCGTAACATGGGCACCATCGGCGGCAACATCGCCAACGGTTCGCCCATCGGCGACACGCCGCCGCCCTTCATCGCGCTGGGCGCGAAACTCACGCTGCGCAAGGGTGCTGAGCGTCGCACCATTCCGCTGGAAGAGTTCTTCATCGCCTATGGCAAGCAGGATCGCCAGCCGGGCGAATTCGTCGAGGCGGTGCATGTGCCGGTGCCGTCGGCGGGCAGCCATTTTGCCGTCTACAAGATTTCCAAGCGCCGCGACGAGGACATTACCGCCGCCCTTGGCGCCTTCCATCTGACGCTGGCGGCTGACGGTACGGCGGCTGAAATCCGTATCGCCTATGGCGGTATGGCGGCGACGCCCAGGCGGGCCACGGCTGTCGAGGCTGCGCTGGTCGGTAAGCCGTGGACCGAAACGACGGTGGAAACGGCACTCGGGGCCTATGCGCAGGACTTCACGCCGCTGACGGACATGCGCGCCAGCGCGGAATATCGTATGCTGGCGGCACGCAACCTGCTGCGGCGCTTCTTTGCCGAAACCCAGGGCGGCGGCGAGCCGATCCAGGTTTCCCGGCATCAGGCTGCGTGAGGAGACGGCAATGAACAAGCATTCCGCATCCGACATCAGGGCCGCGAAGATCGTCGGCGGTGTCCATAGCGATCAGCGTCACGATTCCGCGCACAAGCATGTGGCGGGTTCGGCGGTCTATATCGATGACATGCCCGAACCCGCGGGCACGCTCCATGCCGGCCTCGGTCTGGCGACGGTGGCGCATGGCCTGCTGAAGAGCGTCGATCTGTCGGCGGTGCGGGCCGCGCCCGGCGTGGTCGATGTGCTGACCTGTGAAGACGTGCCCGGCGAGAACGACATTTCGCCGAGCGGCATGCATGACGACCCGGTTCTGGCCGAAGGCAAGGTGCAGTTCCACGGCCAGCCGATCTTCTGCGTGATCGCCGAGACGCGCGAACAGGCCCGTCGTGCGGCACGCCTGGCGAAGATCGAATATGACGAGCTTGAACCAATCGTCCACATCTGGGACCTCGATCCCGAGAAGGACAGGCAGGTGACGACTCCGCTGACGCTCAAGCGTGGCGATGCCGTCGCCGCGATCGCGGCCTCGCCGCGCCGCGTCAAGGGCATCATGAAGCTCGGCGGGCAGGACCATTTCTATCTCGAGGGTCAGGTTGCGCTGGCGGTGCCGGGCGAGGACGACGAAGTGGTCGTCTACAGCTCCACCCAGGGACCGAGCGAAACGCAGCATCTGGTTGCGCATGTGCTGGGCGTGCCGAGCAATGCCGTAACGGTCGAGGTTCGTCGTATGGGCGGCGGGTTCGGCGGTAAGGAAACGCAGGCCAACCAGTGCGCGGCCATTGCTGCCATCGCTGCCAAGAAGCACAAGCGGGCGGTGAAGATCCGGCTCGACCGCGATGAGGACATGACCGCCACCGGCAAGCGGCACGACTTCGTCATCGACTACGAGGTGGGCTTCGATGATGAAGGCCGCATCCTCGGCGTCGATTATATGTTCGCGCTCAATGCCGGGTTCTCGGCCGATCTGTCCGGCCCGGTGGGCGACCGCGCTTTGTTCCACTGCGACAACGCCTATTTCTATCCGGCCGTGCACGCCAGGTCGGCGCCGCTCTACACCAACACCGTGTCGAACACCGCCTTCCGCGGTTTCGGCGGCCCGCAGGGCATGGTCGGCTGCGAGCGCGTTATCGAGGAAGTGGCCTTTGCCGTGGGCAAGGACCCGCTCGAAATCCGCAAGCTGAATTTCTATGACCCGATGGGTGTTGCCGGCGAGCGCAACCTCACGCCCTATCACCAGAAGGTCGAGGACTGTATCATCCAGCGCATCGTGGCCGAGCTGGAGGAGAGCGCCGATTACGCGTCTCGCCGTCGTGCCATCGCCGAGTTCAACGCCAAAAGCCGGTTCATCAGGCGCGGCATCGCGCTGACGCCGGTGAAGTTCGGCATTTCCTTCACCAAGACCGAGTCCAACCAGGCCGGCGCGCTGGTGCATGTCTATGCCGACGGCTCGGTGCACATGAACCATGGCGGCACGGAGATGGGGCAGGGCCTGCACCTGAAGGTGGCGCAGGTGGTGGCGGAAGAATTCCAGATCGATCTTGATCGGGTCAAGATCACCGCCACGACGACGGCCAAGGTACCCAACACCGCGCCCACCGCCGCCTCTTCCGGCGCCGATCTCAACGGCATGGCGGCGCAGAATGCGGCGCGGCAGATCCGCAAGCGGCTCACCGATTTCGCGGCCGACCACTACCAGGTGCCCGCCGACCAGGTCGTGTTCCTGCCCAACCGTGTGCGCGTCGGCAATCAGGAGATCAGCTTCAACGATCTGGTCAGGCAGGCTTACATTGCTCGCGTCCAGCTTTCGGCTGCCGGCTTCTACAAGACGCCGAAGATCCACTGGGATCGCAGTAAGGGCCGGGGCCACGCTTTCTACTACTACGCCTACGGCGCGGCCTGCTCGGAAGTGTCGGTCGATACGCTGACCGGCGAATATGTGGTCGAGCGCACCGACATTCTGCATGATGTCGGCCGCTCGCTGAACCGGGCTATCGATATGGGCCAGGTCGAGGGCGGCTTCATTCAGGGCATGGGCTGGTTGACCACGGAAGAGCTGGTGTGGGACGACAAGGGCCGGCTGCGCACACATGCGCCCTCGACCTACAAGATTCCGCTCGCCTCCGACCGGCCGAAGGTCTTCAATGTGGCGCTGACCGATTGGTCCGAGGCTTATGAGCCGACGATCCATCGCTCCAAGGCGGTCGGCGAGCCGCCGCTGCCGCTCGGCATATCGGTGCTGCATGCATTGTCGGATGCGGTGGCAAGCGTCGCCGGCCACAAGATTTGCCCGCGTCTTGACGCGCCCGCGACGCCCGAGCGCGTGCTGATGGCAATCGAACGATTAAGGGCTGAAACGGCAGACAAGTGACACGCAACAGTGAGCGTCTCCGCTCTTTCCTCGACAGCGCGCCGCAAGCGGCACTTGTCGAGGTGACGGAGGCAAGAGGCTCGACGCCCCGCGAGACCGGGGCACATATGCTGGTTTCGCCGCAGGCCATCTTCGGTACGATCGGCGGTGGTCATCTTGAATTCATGGCGATCGACCGGGCGCGGAAGATGGTCGCGGGGGCTCGTGACGCCGGAGCCGGGCATGTCGAGCTTGACATTGCGCTCGGGCCTGAGATCGGGCAGTGCTGCGGCGGTCGCGTGGGCCTGACCATCCGGCCGGTGGACGAGGCCCTGCGCGCTGAATTGATCGCACAGGCCGAAGCCGAGGACGCAGCCAATCCACATATCTATGTCTTCGGCGGTGGTCATGTCGGCCATGCGCTCGCTGCTGCCTTCGCGCTGCTGCCGGTACAGGCCGTGGTGGTGGAAACCCGTGCCGACATGCTGGAAGGCATTTCGGACGGCGTCGAAACGCGATTGAAGCCGGTGCCCGAGGAGATGGTGCGCGATGCGCCCGCCGGCTCCGCCTTCGTGGTGCTGACGCATGACCACGCGCTGGATTTCCTGATCGTCGCCGAGGCGCTGAAGCGCGACGACGCGGCCTATGTCGGCATGATCGGTTCCAGGACCAAGAAGGCCACCTTCAAAAGCTGGTTCCTGAAGACGGCCGACGGCACGGAAGAAGCTTTTTCCCGCCTTATATCGCCGATCGGCGGCGACGGTGTGAAGGACAAGCGCCCGTCTGTGATCGCAGCACTTGCGGCCGCTGAGATCATGACCGCACTGGCGAAAGCGTCCGGCTGATAGCAAAACCGTCCCGGACCGTGTCGGCTTTCACTTCAATACAAGTCTCTCACGGATCAGGCGCTGGCAGCGCTCGGCCATAAAATCGAGCAGCAGCCTCACCTTGGGGTCCTGCAGGTTCTTGTGCGGGTAGACCGCAGCAAGCTGGACCGGCATGGGCGGGGTGTCGGGCAGGACGACCTTCAGCCGTCCGTCGCGGATGAAGGGCTCGACCTCGAAGCGCGGTTTGTTGAGGATGCCGCGCCCGGCCAATGCCCAGTCGGTCAGCACGTCGCCATCGTCCGAATCGAAAGGTCCCCGCACTTCGAATTTGACCGGCCCGGTGGGCATGCTCAGCATCCAGAAGAATTCGCGCATGCCGGGAAAACGCAACAGCAGGCAATCGTGACGCTTTTCGATCAACTCCTGAGCCGTCTTGGGTTCGCCGCGCCGCTCCAGATAATCGGGGGCCGCGACCAGCACCCGCTCACATTCCATGATGCCGCGCATGCGAAGGCTCGAATCCTCCAGCAGACCGAGCCGGAAGGCGACGTCAATGCCTTCCTTCATGATGTCCACATTGTGGTCCGAGAGCCGAAGTCGCACTTCGATGTCGGGATATTTGTCATGGAATTCCGGGATGCCGGAAGCGATCAGCCGGCGGCCGAGGCCGAGCGGTGCGGTGATCCTGATGGTGCCGCGCGGCTGGCCTGACAACGCGCTGACAGCCGCTTCCGCTTCGGTGATGGCCTCCAGCACCCGCCTGGCGCCGTCATAGAACACACTTCCGTGCTCGGTCGGCATGAGATGTCGGGTCGTGCGGTTGAACAGCCTGACCCCCAGATGCTTCTCCAGTTCCTTGATGCGATTGGAAGCGACCGCAGGCGAAATGCGCATGTCGCGCCCTGCGGCCGAGAGGTTGCCGAGCTCCACGACCCGGACGAAGACGGCAATGTTATCGAGGTAGGCCATGGATGGCGGAGAATCCGTATGCTGAAAAATACAGAATGAGCCTAGTATTTTTTATTTTTTTTTGAAAGTCATCGTATGGCACGGCTCTTTCGATTTGCGGGCGAGGTCGTAAAGTCGATTGCCTGCTCTGGGGAACATCGATGAACGACTATGCGCTTTTGTGGGACTGGTTGAGCTTTGGCGTGCGCTGGCTGCACGTCATCACAGCGATCGCGTGGATCGGCTCATCCTTCTATTTCGTGGCGTTGGATCTTGGCCTGCGCCAGCGGCCGGGCTTGCCCAAGGGCGCCTTCGGCGAAGAATGGCAGGTGCATGGCGGTGGCTTCTACCATATCCAGAAATATCTGGTGGCACCCGAACAGATGCCCGAGCATCTGACCTGGTTCAAATGGGAGTCCTACGCCACCTGGATGAGCGGCTTTGCGCTTCTGGCAATCGTCTACTATGCGGGCGCGGACCTGTTCCTGATCGACCGCAACGTGCTGGACGTTTCCGTGCCGGTCGGCATCCTGATTTCGCTTGCCTGCCTGGCAGCGGGGTGGATCGTCTACGATCTGCTGTGCCGCTGGCTGATCGGCAAGGCCGACACCGGGCTGATGATCCTGCTCTACGTCATCGTCGTGTTCATGGCGTGGGGGCTGACGCATCTGTTCACCGGCCGCGCGGCCTTCCTGCATCTGGGTGCCATCACCGCCACGATCATGTCGGCCAATGTCTTCATGGTCATCATACCCAACCAAAAGATCGTGGTGGCCGACCTGATCGCCGGCCGCAAGCCCGACCCGAAATATGGCAAGATCGCCAAGCAGCGCTCCCTGCACAACAACTATCTGACGTTGCCGGTGCTGTTCCTTATGCTGTCGAACCACTACCCGCTGGCTTTCGGCACCGAGTTCAACTGGATCATCGCCTCGCTGGTGTTCATGATCGGCGTGGTCGTCCGGCACTATTTCAACACGGTGCATGCCGGCAAGGGCAACCCGACCTGGACATGGCTGGTGGCGACAGTCCTGTTCATCATCATTATGTGGCTGTCGACCGTGCCGAAAGTGCTGACGGGCGAGCCGAAGATGTCCTCGGCCGGGCAGGCGCTGGTTGCCTCGGCGCATTTCCCGGCGGTGCGTGATACGGTGCTTGGCCGCTGCTCCATGTGCCATATGCCCGAACCGGTCTACGAGGGTGTCTATCAAATGCCCAAGGGGGTGGCGCTCGACACCGACGAGGCGATTGCCGCCCATGCGCGCGAAATCTATCTACAGGCGGGGCGCAGCCATGCGATGCCGCCCGGAAACGTCACCGAGATCACGCCGCAGGAGCGGCAGTTGCTGGTGACATGGTTCGAGGAAGCGGGAAAGAAGACGCAGCAATGACAGATACACTCCTTCGCGGACGCACATTGAGCTTCCTGCGCTGGCCGGATTCGGTCGATGACCATGGCGCTTATGCTTATGAGGAAGACGGCGGCGTGCTGATCCGCGACGGCAAGATCGTGGCGACCGGTGCCTATGCGGATATGGCTGCACGGGCCGGTGCCGATGCGAAGACGATCGACCATCGGCCGCACCTCATCCTGCCCGGCTTCGTCGATACCCATGTGCATTATCCGCAGCTTCAGGTGATTGCTTCTTATGGGGCGGAACTGCTGGGCTGGCTCAACACCTATACATTCCCGGAGGAAAGCAAGTTTCGCGACGCGCAATATGGCCGCCGGGTCGCGCGGCTGTTCCTCGACGAGATGGTGCGTCACGGCACCACCACGGTCGCCGCCTATTGCTCGGTGCACAAGCAGTCTGCCGAAGCCTTTTTCGAGGAGAGCCACTCGCGCGACATGCTTAACATCGCCGGCAAGGTGATGATGGATCGCAACGCGCCCGAAGGCGTTCTCGACACACCGCAATCCAGCTATGGCGATACCAAATCCCTGATTGGCGACTGGCACGGCAAGGGCCGTCAGCACTATGCGATCACACCGCGCTTCGCCATCACCTCCTCGCCCGAGCAGATGGAGATGGCCAGGACGCTGGCGACCGAATTCCCGCATCTGCATATCCAGACGCACCTGTCGGAAAACCACGACGAAATCGCCTTCACGCAGGAGCTTTATCCTCAGGCGAAGGACTACACCGATATTTACGAGCACTACGGTCTGATGGGGCCGAAGACGCTGCTGGGCCATTGCATTCATCTGTCGGAGCGCGAGGCAGACGCTTTGTCGGACACAGGCGCGGTGGCCGTATTCTGCCCGACCTCCAATCTGTTCCTCGGCTCCGGCCTGTTCGACTATCAGCGCTATCGCACGCGAGCCAAGCCGTTGCGCATCGCAACCGCCACGGATGTGGGCGGCGGCACCAACTATTCCATGTTGCGCACGATGGATGAGGGCTACAAGGTGATCGCGCTCAATGGCGAAAAGCTGAACCCCTTCGCTTCCTTCTGGCAAATGACGCTGGGCAACGCGCAGGCGCTGTCGCTGGAAGACAGGATAGGCACGCTGGACGCCGGCACGGATGCCGACATCGTGGTGCTCGATTCGCGCGCCACGCCCATCATGAACCTGCGCATGGATACGATCGCAACACTGGCGGAAGAACTGTTCCTGCTGCAGACCGTGGGCGACGACCGCGCCGTGCGCGAGGTCTATGTCGCCGGCAAGCCGGCAAAGAGCCCGATACTGACTGACGCAGCGTGAAGTCCGGTTGCCTTGCGGGGCAGGCCGGCTAAAGTTGCGCCTGCCGCGCGGGCATCTGGAACCGGATGGCGCGCATTCATCTTGCCTGTGATCCGCCGGAGCTGCGCATTCATGAATTTTGACGCCCAACCCTTCCTTACCTCCATCTTCGAGGCGGCCGTTGCGGCGGCCGACCCCGAACTGACCATCCGCGCACATCTTCCGGAAAAACCGAAAGGACGGACGGTCGTCATCGGCGCTGGTAAGGGCGCGGCCCAGATGGCGGCGGCGCTGGAAAAAGTGTGGGACGGGCCACTGGAAGGGGTGGTGGTGACGCGCTACGGCTATGGTGCGCCTTGCGAGCGTCTGCGCGTGCTGGAAGCATCGCACCCGGTGCCGGACGCTGCGGGGCTCGAGGCGGCAGGCGTGCTACTCGAACAGGTGTCGGGGCTTACGGCTGACGATCTCGTCATTGCGCTGGTCTGTGGCGGCGGGTCGGCACTGTTGCCCGCACCACCTGCCGGCCTGACGCTTGCCGACGAAATCGCCGTGAATGAGGCCCTGCTTGCCTCCGGCGCGCCGATCTCGGCCATGAATGCCGTGCGTAAGCATGTTTCGAATATCAAGGGCGGACGGCTCGCGGCCGCCGCCTATCCGGCCAGGGTGGTGTCGTTGATCGTGTCGGACATTCCCGGCGACAATCCAGCACTGGTCGCCTCGGGGCCGACCGTGCCGGATGCCGCGACGCGCGCGCAGGCGCTGGAGGTCGTCTCTACTTACGGCATGAAGCTGCCGGATGCGGTGATGGCGCATCTCAACTCGCCGGAAGCCGATGCGCCAACCCCCGGTGACGAATGTTTCGCGCGCAACGAGGTGCGGCTGATCGCATCGGCCGCCGTTTCACTGGAAGCGGCCGCCGCCGAAGCCGGGCGGCAGGGTATAGAGGCGGTCATCCTGTCCGATTCCATCGAGGGCGAGGCGCGCGATGTCGGCTCGGTTCATGCAGCGATCGCGCGCGAGGTGGCAACCCGCGATCGCCCGTTCCGCAAGCCGGTGCTGATCCTGTCGGGTGGCGAAACGACGGTGACGTTGCGGGCAAAAGGCAAGGGCGGCCGCAACAGCGAATTCCTGCTTGCCTTCGCGTTGGGCATCGAGGGACTTGCCGGCATCCACGCCCTTGCCGCCGACACCGATGGCATCGACGGCTCGGAGGACAATGCAGGCGCATTCGCCGATGGCACATCCGTTGCCCGCATGCGCGCCGCGGACGTCGATGCCAAGGCGTTGCTTGCGGGAAACAATGCCTGGACGGCATTCAATTCCATCGGCGACCTTTTCGTGCCCGGCCCGACCGGCACGAATGTGAATGATCTCAGGGCGATACTGGTCCGATAGAATATCGGACCAGTGCGCCTCCGGTTATCGCCCCCAGGTCGGGCGATAGAGCGAGGTGGCCCCGAAGCGGTATTGCGGCACGACGTCAATATTGACGCCGAGCGTCTCGGCTGCCTGCCAGGGCCAGTGCGGATTGTTGAGGAAGCCACGCCCGATGGAAACCATGTCGGCCTGACCGCCGGCTACGATGGCTTCGGCATGTTGGGGAGTTCTGATGAGGCCCACCGCCATGGTGGCTACTCCCGCTTCCTGCCTGATGCGGGCAGCGAACGGCACCTGATAACCGGGACCGACCGGGATTTTGGCAAATGCGTTTCCGCCGCTCGAAACATCCACGAAATCGCAGCCGCGATCCGCAAGTGCGCGGGCGAAAGCGACCGCTTCGTCGCCGTTGATCGCGTCGTCCACCCAGTCCGTACCGTTGAAGCGCACACCGACCGGCATGGCGGCAGGGGCTGCGGCACGGACGGCCTCGAACAC
>Ga0182738_1003187_pt1 | contig 18939 bp, 11 predicted proteins | sample eDN5th30CBELigMG_FD_128876 | JGI IMG/M metagenome (GOLD analysis project Ga0182738, IMG submission 128876) | Enriched Miracle-Growth compost microbial communities from Emeryville, California, USA - eDNA 5th pass 30_C BE-Lig MG (version 2)... ... | reverse complement strand
TGGCATGGCGTGCGTTAGCGTTCAAGGAGATACTCCCTATCATGGCAACAAGCATGGAATCCTCGGCCCCGGTGTTGCGGGGCAGTATGGTGGCGCTGGTCACGCCCATGCATCCCGATGGCACCCTTGACTTCGAGGCCTATCGCAAACTGATCGACTGGCATGTGGCCGAAGGCACGGATGCCCTGGTCGTGGTGGGAACGTCCGGTGAGTCGCCCACGGTCGATGTCGAGGAGCATGCGGAACTCATACGCGTGGCTGTAGAGCATGCCGCCGGCCGGATCCCGGTCGTGGCGGGCACGGGCGGGAACTCCACCGCTGAAGCCATCGAGCTCTCGCGCCACGCGCTGAAAGTGGGCGCCCAGTATGGACTTTCCGTGGTGCCATACTACAACAAGCCTTCTCAAGAGGGGCTGTATCAGCATTTTCGTGCCGTTGCCGAGGCCGTAGACCTGCCCACGCTGCTGTACAACGTCCCGGGGCGTACCGTTGCCGATATGTCCAACGAAACCATTCTGCGCCTGGCGCAGGTGCCGGGTATCGTCGGCGTGAAGGATGCCACTGGCGATATCGGGCGCGGCGCGCTGCTGCTGCGCGATGCGCCGGAGGGCTTTCTGGTGGTCAGCGGCGACGATGCCACGGCTGCCGCCCTGATGCTGCTTGGCGGTCATGGCAATATTTCCGTCACAGCCAACGTCGCACCGCGTATCATGCATGAGCTGTGCATGGCCGCTATCGCGGGCGACGGTCAACGCGCGCGCGAACTGAACGCGCGCGTGGCCCGGCTGAACAGAACCTTGTTCGTTGAGGCCAACCCCATCCCGGTCAAGTGGGCCGTTGCCGAGCTGGGCCTTTCCCAGCTCGGGTACCGTCTTCCCTTGACTCCCTTGCACGAACAGCACCATGAACTGGTGCGTAACTCGCTAAAAGAAGCAGGCCTGATCTAAATGATGAATACGCGTATCAGCAAACGCGCTGGTCTGGCCGTGAGCCTGGGAGCTCTCGTGCTCACCGGCTGCTCGGCCGTCAACCAGCTTACCGGCGCCGAAGAGCCGGTCAATTACAAAAGCACCGTGCGGGGCGAACCGCTGAGCATTCCTCCGGATCTCACGCAGGCCAACCAGGACACGCGTTTCCAGGCGCCGGAAGGCCCGACGACGTACAGCCAATACGCCAGCAGCCAGCAGTCCCGCCAGAACGCCAATGACCGCGATGCAGTGCTGCCGCAGTCGCAGGGCATCGAGGTGATGCGTGATGGCGATCTGCGCTGGCTGGTTATTGACCGTGCGCCGGAAGACGTCTACCCGCGCGTGATCGAGTTCTGGGGGCAGCAGGGGTTCACGGTGCATAGCCAGGATCCCAAGGCTGGGCTTATCCAGACCGACTGGGCCGAGAACCGGGCCAAGATCCCCGAAGGCTGGATACATTCGGCCCTGGGCGCCATTCTCGATACCGTATACGACAGCGGCGAGCGTGAGCGATTCCGCACGCGCCTCGAACGTGTCAATGGCAAGACCGAAGTCTACATCAGCCATGAGCACATGGAAGAAACCCAGACCAGGGACGGTTCGGGCTGGAAATGGGTCTATGGCAAGGAAGACCCGGGCCTGAATGCAGCGATGCTCGCGCGTCTCATGGTGTACCTGGGTACCGATGTGGAGCAGGCGCAGCAGAAGGTGGCGCAGGCCGAGCAGCCGCAGGCTGAGGTGCAGGTCCAGCAGCAGATGCAGGAGGGCCAGTCGGCGCTGTCGCTGAATGAAGGGTTTGACCGGGCATGGCGACGCGTGGGCGTGGCGATAGATTCGGCAGGCTTCGAGGTTACTGACCGCGACCGTTCCACGGGTGATTACTTCGTCCGCTATCTCGACAGCGATTCCGGCGAGAAAATCGAGCAGCAGAATGTCTTTGGCCGCTTGTTCGGCACGAAGAATACGGCTGAGGCGGCGACATATCGCATTCATGTGGCCGATCAGGGCGGCAGCTCGGTTGTGACGGTGCTGGACGCCAATGGGCAGCCGCAGGACACCGACACCGCCAAGCGTATCCTGAGCGTGTTGAGCAAGCACATCAAGTAAGCTGTGCTGGCCGCATCTGCGGCCAGCGGTTTCAATCGGCCGCTTGCCTGGGCGAGCGGCCGATCCGTGTCAGGCAGCTGTTTCCACTCCGGCGTCGGTGTCGATCCGGGCTCCGAACCACTGCAGATCGGGCGCCAGCCCGGTAACTTCCCCTACCAGCAGCAGTGAAGGCGACTTTACCGCATGCGTCGCGGCCGCCTGAGCCAGGTTTTCAAGCCTGCCGTGAATCACGCGCTGTTCTGGCCGCGTGCCGTTTTCCACGATGACATAAGGCGTGTCGCCTGAGCGGCCATGTGACATCAGCTGTGCGGCCAGCCAGTCGAGCTGGCTGACGGGCATATAGAAGGCCAGGGTCTGTTTCGCGCGAGCCAGTGCAGGCCAGTCTTCCAGCATCGCCCCTTCGCGGCAGTGAGCGGTCACCAGCGTCACGGATTGCGCATGGTCGCGATGTGTCAGCGGCACCCCCGCGTAGGCCGAACAGGCGAGCGCTGCCGTGATGCCAGGCACCACCTCGTATGGAATATCGTGGCTGCGCAGGAATTCGAGCTCTTCTCCGCCACGCCCGAACACGAAGGCGTCACCGCCTTTCAGACGCACGACCAGCCGGCCCGCGCGTGCGTGTTCGAGCATCAGCGCATGAATGCGGGCCTGGGTTGCATCATGGTTTTCCCCGGGCCTTTTGCCCACTGATACCTGTTCCGCGTCGCGGCGCGCAAGATCCAGTATTTCGCGGCTGACCAGCCTGTCGAACAGGATGACATCGGCCTCGTTCAGGGCGCGCAGCGCTTTCAGGGTAAGCAGGCCGGGATCTCCGGGCCCTGCGCCTACCAGGACAACCTTGCCCTCAGGCATGTCGACCGCGCGTGCCAGCTCGCTTTGCAGCGACTGCTCGGCCTGCTCAGCCTGTTCGCGCCTTAGCGCATCGCCGACCGGGCCGTCCAGCATCCAGTCGTAGAATTCGCGGCGCTGGCGCAGATCGGGCCTGGCTTTTCTGATGGCGGGACGGTAGCGCTGCGCCAGCGTGGCCAGAGCCCCCAGGCTGTGATCGAACAGGCTTTCGATGCGTTCGCGTACACGGCGTGCCAGGACGGGTGCATACCCTGCCGATGAAATGGCGATCGTGATGGGGGAGCGGTCAACTATCGAGGGCACCTGGAAGGACGATAGCGCCGGGTCATCCACAACGTTGATGAAGATCCGGCGCTCGCTGGCCAGGTCGGCCACTTTGCGGTTTATTTCACGGTCGTCGGTGGCGGCGATGACCAGCCACGCATCGTCCAGCCAGCCGGGCTCGAATGTGCCTGGAATATGTTGTATGCGGCCTTCCTTATGCAGGGCCCGCAGGGCTTCGGTCAGGGCGGGGGAGCCCACCACGACTTCGGCATCGGAGACGAGCAGGCTCCTTACCTTGCGCTCCGCGACGGCGCCGCCGCCTACGACCAGGACGCGGCGCGCGGATACGTCGGCAAACAGGGGGAAGAGTCGCATGTGAAATCCGGCAATAAAAGTTGGTGAAACTATAAAGATTGGGCTGCCGCCAGGAAAGGGAAAGGCGCCGCGGGTTGGGCGGCGCCTGCCTGACAGCATGGTTTTATACCACTGTGTCGAGTACGATCGGTATAAGCTTCTGCGCAGGCTCGGGCAGTACCCGGGTGCGGATCAGGAAATCGCCAAATTTTTCTTCGGGTTCGCGATCGCGCGCATAGGCTCCGAAGAGTTCGTCCAGCGTGCTGAGAATCTCGGGCTCGGCAATGTTTTCGCGATAGACGATATTGAGGCGCTCTCCAGTGAAGTTTGCGCCCAGGCGCAAATCGTAGCGGCCAATGGCGCGGCCTATCAGGGCGATCTCGCCCAGATAGGGGCGGGCACAGCCGTTGGGGCAGCCTGAGATGCGCAGCAGGATGGGCGCATCGAGCAGGCCGTGGCTGTCAAGTATGGTTTCCAGCTTGGTGAGCAGCTCGGGCGCATATCTTTCGCTTTCCGCCATGGCCAGGCCGCAGGTGGGCAAGGCCACACAGGCAATATTGTTCTGGCGGATGCCGCTTTGCGATTTGTAGCCGTCCAGCCCATACTGCGCCACGAGCTTGTCGATCTTGGCACGGTCGCGCGTAGCCACGTTCGATATGACCAGGTTCTGGTTGCAGGTCATGCGGAATTCGCCCTTGAGTATCTTGGCGATTTCACGGATGCCTGTTTGCAGCAGGTGCTCGCCCTGGTCCCAGAGGCGGCCAGACTCAATATACAGACCCAGGTGCCATCGGCCATCATCGCCCTGATGCCAGCCGAAGCGGTCGCCATTGCGCACGAATTTGTAGGGGCGGGCGGGCGCAAGCGCGAGTCCGGCGCGGCTTTCGACCTCTCCCTTGAACCATTCCAGGCCATTGTGATCAATGGTGTACTTCAGGCGGGCGTGCTGGCGCTCTGAGCGGTTGCCATAGTCGCGCTGGGTGGTCACAACCGCCTCCGCCACCTGGATGACTTGTTCCGGCGTTACGAAGCCGATCAGGCTGCCGAGACGCGCATAGGTGGTATCGTCGCCGTGCGTGGCGCCCATGCCGCCGCCCGTGGCGACATTGAAGCCCAGCAGGCGGCCGTCTTCGATGATGGCAATGAGGCCGAGATCCTGGGCGAATACGTCGCTGTCGTTTGTTGGCGGAACGGCAACGCCGATCTTGAATTTGCGCGGCAGGTAAGTGTCGCCGTAGATGGGCTCGTGTTCGGGCTCATCGGTAATCTTTTCACCGTTGAGCCATATCTCGTGATAGGCGCGGGTGCGGGGGATGAAATGGTCCGACAGCTTCTTGGTCCATTCCCATACCAGCGCGTGTTCACTGGACAGGTGCGGGTTGACCGAGCACACCACCTGCCGGTTTACATCGCCGCAGGCCGCGATGGTGGTTGCCATGGCGTCATGTATGGCCTGCATCGTAGGCTTCAGATTGCCCTTGATGATGCCATGCCACTGGAAGGTCTGGCGTGTGGTGATGCGCAGCCCGCGTGTGGCATAGTTGCGGGCAATATCATCGAAAGCCAGCCATTGGGCCGGCGATACCACGCCGCCGGGCAGCCGCGCGCGGATCATGAAATCGTAGGCAGGCTCGAGCTTCTGGCGGCGGCGTTCGTCGCGTATGTCGCGATCATCCTGCATATAGCTGCCGTGGAATTTGAGCAGCTTGGTGTCGTCATCACTGATCGCGCCCGTCACCGGGTCGTTCAGGCCTTCCTCGATGGTGCCGCGCAGGTGGCGGCTGGCGGCCTTGATGTCTTCAAGATGCGAAAGCGGCTTGCCGGGTACCTGGCCGCCGAGCTGTGGGCTTGTCATGGTGTGCTTCTTTCCTGATTAATGGCCGCCGCCATCGGAGGATGGCGCGGCCTGTATGGTGTCAGGGGCAGCGGCGCGCTGGCGCTTTTCCCGCAGCCCCTGGATAGCGGATATATGCCGCAGGGTCAATAAACATCGCGTGCGTAGCGGCCCTGGGCGGCGAGATCATCCAGCCAGGCGCGCGCCTGGTCTTCGTCCAGGCCCCCCTCCTGCCGTGCGATATCCAGCAACGCCTGGTGCACATCCTTGGCCATCCGGGTGGCATCGCCGCATACGTATACGTGCGCGCCGTCCTGGATCCACGCATAGAGATCGCCTGCACGCTCGCGCAGACGGTGCTGGACGTAGACTTTCTCGGCCTGATCGCGCGAGAAAGCCAGGTCGAGGCGATGCAGGTCACCGTCCTTGAGGGCGCGTTGCCATTCCGTCTGGTACAGGAAGTCGGAGCGGAAATGGGGGTTGCCGAAGAACAGCCAGTTCCTGCCGGAGGCGCCCGATGAGGCGCGTTCCTGCACAAAGGCGCGGAAGGGGGCGATGCCGGTGCCGGGCCCTATCATGATGATGTCGCGTGTGTCATCGTCGGGGAGCCGGAAGCGGGTGTTTTCTTCAATGAAGATGGGCAGCCTGTCGCCCTCGGCCAGATCCGCGAGGAAATGCGATGCCACGCCCCAGCGCTCTTCGCCGTCGTGCTCGAAGTCGACATGAGCAAGTGTCAGGTGCACTTCTTCTTCGACGGCAGCCTGGCTCGACGCGATGGAGTACATGCGTGGCGCCAGCGGCCGCAGCGACTTGACCAGATCCTGGGCGGTCCAGCTGGCTGGCCAGGTGCGCAGCACGTCGACAAGCTGGCGGGTTTCGAGCAGCTTGCGGAAGGCTTCCACGCCATCCGGCTGAAGCAGATCCTTCAGATCCTGGGCGCCCGACCGCTCAGCATGGGCGACCAGGAAGGGACGGGTGATCTGGGTCAGCTCCCGGTGGCCTTGGAGCCAGTCGCGCAGGGTGCGCGTCGTGCCGCCAGATTCCACACTGGTATCGCCATCAAGCGAAAGCGTTTCGAGCACACGGTTGACCAAGACATCGGATTGCGTGGGCCATACCCCCAGAGCATCGCCTGGCTTGTAGCTGAGCTGGCTGCCCTCCAGCGAAATTTCGAGATGACGGATATCCTTGTCGCTGTCGCGGCCTGTGATGGGCTGGTTGAGCAGCAATTCGGCCATAAATGGCTGGTCCCGCGTGACGGCTGCAGTCTTGGGGCGTAGCGCCGTGACGCTTGCGGTCGGTGCGGCGTTTTGCTTGAGCTCCTTGCGGGCGTGCGTCAGCGCGCCTTCTTGCCAGGGAAGGGCAACGGTTTCGATATCCAGATCGGCGGCTCCCGCTTCCTGCAAACGCTCGGCGCCCAGCTCTGCCAGTCGCGCGTCGATGCGCTGCGAGATGCCGCAGAACAGCGGGTAGCTGGAATCACCCAGACCCAGGACGGCGTATTTCAGCTGGGGCAGCTTGGGCGCCCGGCGGCTGTTCAGAAACTCGACGAAGGACACTGAATCGTCGGGCGGATCTCCATCCCCCTGTGTGCTCATGACGATATACAGGAGGTGCTCTTCTTTCAGTTCTTTTGTGTTGTAGCGGTCGGCGCGCACCAGCCGCACATCGAGCCCTTCCGCACCAACACGCTCGGACAGTGCCTCTGCGACACGCTTGGCATTGCCTGTCTGGCTGCCATAAATAATGGTCAGGCGTTTTGCGACACCAGCTTCGGGCGAGACAGCCGCAATTGTGGGAACTGCGGGCCGGGCTGATTGCCTGCCCTGGGCGACACCTGCAAAATAGCCGGACAGCCAGCTTAAGGCATTGGACTCCAGGCCATCGGTCAGCTCGGTGATTAATTGGTGTTTGGATTCGGGTAGGTAGGATGGGGCCAGCATAAAGCTCTCGCGCATAAGGGTATGACTGCATTCTAGGGAGGTAAGCCCGCTGCGCGAACGAAGGGTTATTTATTTCCTTATTGCTTATATGCTTATTCCGGCGGGCAAAAGCCCTGATCCGTGCATAATCCACGCATAAAGGCCATGTCCCGCTTGCGCAGGACATGGCCGGGGTGTTGGAGATATGCCGTCTGAGCGTTGCGCACGCGGCACAGGGCTATGGCTGAGGGCGCGGGCGTTCAGCCCGCCGCTGAGGGTTTTGCCATTTTACGCTTGTCCACCGCGCTTTTTAGCAATGCCGCACAGCGGTAGATGCCATGCGCGAATTTGCCGTAAGGCATGGTCAGAAACAGGGCCATGACAAAACCCAGATGTACCGCAAGCAACAGCGCCATGGCCGACGTATCGCGCCAGGCCAGCAAGGCCAGGCCGCTGAGGCTGATCAGGAACAGCAGGACAATGAAGCCGCGATCCATGGGGCGCTGGGCCGGATCGCCGTGCAGAGGGTGGCGGCGCAGATTCAGCCACAACAGGCCGGCGGGGCCGATGAGCAGCCCGATACCGCCCCAGATGCCCAACTGGACCGGCAGGCTCAGGACGGGATAAGGCGCGTGATAGTCCAGGAGGTAATGGTAAAGCGTGGCAACAGAGGTGGCCGCAAAACAGAGCATGAAGCCGTAGAAGGTGAAATGGTGAAACATTCGGCGCCGCAGTGTATAGCGATCATCTTCGTCATTGCAGCCATTGCCGTGGCCGCCATCCAGATATTTGAGCGTCAGCGCATTGCGGGCAGCCTCGGCCGCCGCCTCTCTGGAAACCGCCGGCCCGGCGGGGGAAATATCGCGCCAGAAGCGGCGCACGCCAATACCCAGCGCGATGACGGAAAAAAGGAATACCACGCCGAACATGAGCGCCAGCATGTTGTGCGGAAAAATGGCGTAGAAGTTGCCCGCCAGCGGTTCGTGCAGCAAGGTGCCCGATATCTGTAGTGCCAGGACCAGAAAGAATGCCAGTGCACCGGCCATGGATAGCGCAACAGTCAGTCCGGCCCGGCGATACAGACTGCCCAGTGCGGGCGGCCAGGCGTACTCGGTATAGGTCTGGGCACGGGCCTTGGCCAGCGCCTGCGGAACGTTCAGCGCGAACTCATGCGGCGGTGCATACTGACAGGAATGCAGGCAGGCGCCACAGTTGTGGCAGACATTGGCAAGGTGATGGATATCTGCCTTGCCGAATTCAAGCAGCCGTGTCATGGCGGGGAAGACGGCGCAAAAGCCTTCGCAATAGCGGCAGGCGTTGCATACGGTCATCACGCGGTCGACTTCCGCTTCCTCGGGTGTGAGCGCCACAGCAGAGCGTGGTATGAACTGGATGGCCTGTTCGGTCAGGGATTCAAGCTGTTGCATGGAGAGGTCCTGCGTTCAATGTGTCTGGCTGTGCGCGGGCTGCAAGGGCTGCCTGGGTGCCGGCGATCCGGCCAAAGGCGGTACCTATGCTCATGCCGACCCCAGCGGTGTAGCCCTTGCCCAGCACGTTGCCTGCCATGACTTCTCCCGCCGCAAACAGATTGGGGCTGGGTTGTCCGCCGAAATGCACGGCGGCCTGGTCGTTGACCTTGACGCCCAGGTAAGTAAAGGTGATCCCGGGACGCAAAGCAAAGGCGTAATAGGGGGGCGTATCCAGGGGGCGGGCCCAGTGTGTCTTGGCGGGTGTCAGCCCTTCTGTATGGCAGTCGTCCAGCGTCTCGTGGTTGAATGTGCCGACACGGCAGGCCGCGTTGTATTCACTGATGGTCTGCACAAACGTCTGCTCGTCCAGCCCCAGTGTGCGCGCCAGCTCGCCCAGCGTGTTTGCCTGCTCCCCCGGAAATACGGGTGGCATGAACAGCCCCCAGGGCTTGGCATCAATGATGCAATAGCCGATCTGGCCGGGCTGCTGGGCGACCAGCCGACCCCAGATGGCGTAACGCTTGGGCCAGAAGTCTTCGCCTTCGTCATAGAATCTCACAGCGTGCTGATTCACCATGACGCCCAGGGAGAGGCAGTCTACCCGCGTACAGATGCCGCCGTCATACATGGGGGCGCGGGCATCAATGGCTACGCAGTGGGATTGTGTAGGATCGCCGATGGCATCGGCGCCGGATTCGAGCAAATGCTTGAGCAACACGCCCATATTGAAGCGCGTGCCCCGGATGCGGAAATTGTCCGCAGGCCATTCGCCATCTTCGTTCTGCCCCCAGGCTTCGCGCAGCCATTCCCGGTTGGATTCGAAGCCGCCGCTGGCGACTACGCAGGCACGCGCGGGGATGCGCTCGTGGCCGATGCGCGCAGCCACAAAGCGCCCGTCTTCCAGCTCCAGCGTATCGACAGGGGCGTTGTACCGAATCTGTACACCCAGGTTCTCCGCGCTGCGGTAGTAGGCGTTGACAAGGGCCTTGCCCCCTCCCATGAAAAACGCGTTGGTGCGGGCAACATGCAGCGTGCCGGAGAGGGACGGCTGGAACCGTACGCCATGCTTGCGCATCCAGTCCCTACAGGAGGATGAGGCACGGATGACCAGGCGGGCCAGATGCTCATTGGTCTGGCCGCCCGTGACCTTGAGCAGGTCCTGCCAGAATTCCTCCTCGGGATAGGCTCCGACCAGCACGTCCTGCGGGGCGTCGTGCATGCAGCGCAGGTTGCGGGTGTGCTGTGAGTTGCCTCCGCGCCATTCCTTGGGCGCCGATTCCAGCAGCATCACGCTGGCGCCCGCTTCGCGGGCCATCAGCGCCGCGCACAGTGCGGCATTGCCGCCGCCAATGACGAGTACATCAATCATGTTTCATCTTCTGGGTTAGCCGAGACAGGGCGCACCCGCCCCGCCTGTCGATAGCAATGGGACAAGGATAGGCGGCGCAGGCCGCCGGCGCCAGAAGCTGCAGGCTAACAGGCCTTCATGATTCGTGAAGGGTGGCGCCCAGCCAACGCCCTTTGCGTACCAGCTCCAGCGCTACGTCGCGCACCACTACGCGGGTTGCCAGGCCGGCGGGGGAGAGCTCGTCATCCGAGAGGCTGGCCAGAAGATTGCGCCGCATCAGCCCTGCATCGTCGAGCTCGGCCATCTGGAAGGTATGTCCGCGCAGCCGGGCCACCGCTGCGCCGGGTTGAATGGTTGCGACCAGCCCGGATATGACGACATCCATCACCATGGCCAGCGAATCAATTTCGAGCTCGATGTTCAGCTCCATCTCCTGCTGGCGACAGGTGTCAGCCAGTAGCGCACGCAGGCCATGCATATTGGTGGGAAGCGCCAGGGGAATATCGGCCACCTGGCCAAGCGGGATATGCTCCTGGGTCGGAAATCCCTTGAAGCCTTCAGCCGCGATAATGAAGAGCCGTTCATCGAGCAGCGGCACACAGGACCAGCGCCTGCCGCTGTCGGCGTTGAACAAGATGGCGAGATCCAGCTGCCGGGCGTTGAGCATGGTGGCCAGATGCCCTGAAAGCGACTCCACCAGGTGAAAGCGTACATTAGGGTAGCGCTCGCGCATTGCCATGACCAGAGGCACGCCCATGACGGAGGCAGTGGTTGGGGCCATGCCCACGCTGACATGGCCGGACAGGCGCGCCTGCTGGGCCGCGCGGGCAGCCTCATCGATATGGCGCAGCGCCAGCTGAGCCTGGCGAAAGAAGGCAATACCCGCGTCCGTAGCGATTACGCCGGTGGAAGTGCGTTGCAGCAGGCGCGTGGCGAGCTCTGATTCCAGGCGGCTGATCTGCTGGCTGAGTGCCGAGGTAAAGACGCCCAGGTCATTGGCCGCCTTGCCCATGCTGCCAAGCTCGACCACGCGGATGAAATATCGCAGCTGGCGGATTTCCATGTATGTTCCTTCATCAGGCCGGCGGGCGGCCGGAGCGGTTCAGCCGGAATGGTTGCGGGTTGACGGCGGGCGGAGGTCAGACAATATAGTGTACCCAGCCATCCTCCAGCCACTGCGCAAGGGCCTCAAGCTCCCGAGCCTTGAACCTGCGCGCGGGGCCGGCGCTGCAATCCAGGGTGCGGGTGTCGGCCAGCAGGCGCAGGGCAGCGCTCGCCGGCACTGCTGCTGCTTCTCCGTTGATGAAAAGCCGGCGGCCGCGATACATCATGCGCGTACAGCGGTCCAGGTCGATGCGCCCGCAAGGCGGGATCCCATTTGCCAGGTCGGGTATGCTCTCGCCGGGCTCGAACAGCGCATTGTCCGAGGGCTCGGTCAGCCATATGCCCAGAAACTGCGCGGCCAGCGATTCGTCGAAGCGTATTTTTCTTACCGATTCCAGCGTGGCATCGATCAGGCGCTGGGGCAGTTCGGCAGGGGCCGCCGTGGCAGGCTCGCCGGGATCTTTGTATGTGGCTGATAGCGCGGGCCCCGGCAGGGCCGGGTTGGCGTAGATGCCGCCCAGATCGCCAAGCGCCGCCATGACCTGATCATTGGCGGCCTCAAGCATGCCGCAGGCCAGTGTCGCCTGGGTAGGGGCGCGGAAACCAATGGAAATCGTCATGCAGTCGTCCAGCGCCACACCGTCATGGGCGACATGCGGCGGCAGGTAGAGCATGTCTCCAGGCTCGAGCACATATTCTTCTTCCGCCTGAAAGCGGCTCAGGATCTTCAGCGGCAGTCCGGGTTCGAGCGACAGGTCTTTCTGCTGACTGATGCGCCAGCGGCGCCGGCCATGCCCCTGCAGCAGAAACACATCATAGCTGTCGAAGTGCGGGCCCACGCCGCCGCCTTCCGAGGCGATGCTGATCATGATGTCATCCAGCCGCGCATCGGCTATGAAGCGAAAACGCTGCATCAGGGCGGCAGTGGCATCGTCGTGCAAGTCCACGCTCTGCGCCAGCGCCGTCCAGTTGGGACGGCTGGCTGCAGGCAGGCGTGCGATAGGCCCGTTTTTCATATGCCAGCCTTTGGTGTCGCGCCAGATCAGGCGCGATTCCACTTCCTCTCGCCGGACCAGTTGCCGGATGTCCGCTATCGACAGCGACGGCACAAAACCCGGGATGGCCTGGCGTACGAGCAGCGGCTTGCGTTGCCAGTACCGGCGCATGAACGCGCGCGGCGTCAGGCCGCCGAGCAGGGCCAGTGGGTGATCTGTATTTATCATGATAAGTATTCTTTACGCAGGCGATACAGCGTGTCCAGCGCTGCGCGGGGAGTCAGCTGATCCGGATCCAGTTCGCGCAAGGCGGCGATCAGCTCAGCAGCAGCGGGATCGCCATCCAGATGAGAGGCGGCGGCCGGAGTTTCGCCGGAAGCAGGTTCCTGTTCCGCCGCCGCGGCGAACAGGTCGAGCTGCGGCGTGGGGGCGCCGCTGGCCTCCAGCCTCGCCAATTCGCGGCTGGCGTGGCGGATCACCGCCTGGGGAATGCCGGCCCGTTGTGCAACCTGTATTCCATAACTGCGGCTGGCTGGGCCTGGGCGCACTTCGTGAAGGAAAACAATCCCCGATGAGGATTCGGCTGCGGCAAGGTGCACGTTGGCGGCAGCGGGGGATTCCGCAGGCAGGCGGGTAATCTCGAAGTAATGGGTGGCGAACAGCGTCAGGGCCTGGTTATGAGAGAGCAGACGGTGAGCGATGGCCCAGGCCAGTGCAAGGCCGTCATAAGTGGAGGTGCCGCGGCCAATTTCATCCATCAGCACCAGGCTTTCGGGCGTACTGGCAGAAAGTATGGCGGCAGCTTCCGTCATTTCCATCATGAAGGTCGAGCGTCCGCCCGCCAGGTCATCAGCCGCGCCTATACGGGTGAAGATGCGGTCGATCTTGCCGATGCGTGCGGCAGCGGCCGGGACAAAGCTGCCGGCTCTCGCAAGCAGCGCGATGAGCGCCACCTGCCGCATGTAAGTCGATTTACCGCCCATATTCGGGCCGGTAATCAGCAGCATGCGACGCTGGGGATTCAATTCACAGTCGTTGGGCGTGAATTGCTCAATGCTGTGTTCGACCACCGGATGGCGGCCCGCCTCGATGGCGATTTCACCCGTGTCGGCAAGCTCTGGAGGCGCCCAGTTGTTTTCTGCTGCGTGATGCGCCAGCGCGGCCAGGGCATCGACCTGGGCCAGCGCGCTGGCGCAGGCGGACAGTGTGCTGGCCTGTTGCTCGAGCTGGTCGAGCAGCTGCTCGAAAAGCCATTTTTCCCGGCTCAGGCTGCGGTCTTTCGCGGACAGCACTTTGTCTTCCCAGGCCTTGAGTTCGGGCGTGATGTAGCGCTCGGCATTCTTGAGTGTCTGGCGCCGCCGATATTCCGCTGGCACTTTATCGGCCTGAGCCCGCGATACCTCTATGTAGAAGCCATGAACACGGTTGTATTCCACCTTCAGGGTGGGTATGCCCGTGCTTGCGCGCTCCCGGGCCTCCAGTTCCATCAGGAATTCGCCGCTGTCGCTGGCCAGCCGGCGAAGCTCATCCAGCTCTGCATCATAGCCCGCCGCAATGACGCCTCCTTCACGCACCAGCAGCGCCGGTTCGGGGTCTATGGCCCGGTGCAGCAGATCAGCCAGGGCAGGGTCCAGGCGTATGGCTTGGGAAAACCCTGCCAGCTGTGTTCCCGCGTCAAAGGACTGGTCCAGCTGTTGCGCCAGTTCAGGCAGCAACGCCAGGGCCTCCCTCAGGCTTGCTAGTTCGCGAGGACGTACTGAGCGCAGCGATATGCGGGTGGCAATGCGCTCGATGTCTGGGTAGCGGTCCAGCATCCGTCGCAGCGTGTCCAGCGGCGGCTCTGCGTCCAGTGTATTGCCGCCAGGAGGAGACGCAAGAAATGCGCCGATCACGCGCTGTCGGGCCAGGGCCGGCGCATTGTCGCGCAAGGGATGATGCAGCCAGCGTCGCAGCAGGCGGCTGCCCATGGGCGTCTGGCAATGATCCAGCGTCGAAAACAGCGTCGGGCTGGATTCGCCTGAGATAGTTTCGGTAATTTCGAGATTCTTGCGCGTCACCGGGTCGAGCACCACATACTCGCCCGCATGGTCGACCCGGATCGCCTGTATGTGGGACAGCGACTGCGACTGTGTCCGGCTGACATAGCGCAGCAATGCTCCCGCTGCGCATGCGGCAACAGGCGTATCGTCGAGCCCGAAACTGGCAAGTGAGTCTACCTTGAAATGTCGATGCAGCACATCGCGTGCGCCGTCCGCTTCAAAATGCCAGTCTGGAATCGGGCTGACCGCCATGCGGTCATGTTTTTCCATCCGGTTGCTTTCGGCGCAGACCAGTTCTGCCGGGTCCAGCCTGTGCAGCTCGGTATCCAGCATGTCGGGCGTGCATTCGCATACCCGAAACTCGCCGTTGGCCAGGTTCATCCAGGCAAGCCCTGCGCGCTCACTGCGGTTCACGCGTGCCTGCCAGACAGCGGCGATCACCCTGTCTGCCTTGGCCGGCAGCAGGGCTTCGTCTGTAAGCGTACCGGGTGTGACGATACGGACGATCTTGCGCTCCACCGGGCCTTTGGCTGCCGCCGGATCGCCGATCTGCTCGCAGATCGCCACTGATTCGCCCAGCGCCACCAGCCTGGCGAGATAGCCTTCCATCGAATGAAAAGGAACCCCAGCCATGGGAATCGGCGCTCCATTGGATGTCCCGCGCTTGGTCAGCGTCAGATTCAGCAGCCGCGCCCCGCGTTCCGCATCCTCATAGAACATCTCGTAGAAGTCGCCCATGCGATAAAACAGCAAATGCGACCCCGCCTCCGCCTTGAGGGCGAGGTATTGGCGCATCATGGGGGTGTGGCCGTTCGTGTCAGGTTTATTCATTAAAAATCAATAGATTATGAGAGCGGATGCCTGACATGAGGCAATCCTGGCCTGGTTTTGCTCAAGATAGAGTAGGCGAAAGATCCGTACGCTTGGAAATGGCATTGTAGCGAGGACGATCCCGGTCTCGTTACCGGAAAATGCTATCAGGGATGGATGTGAGTAGAAGCGCGGCGGGCGTATGCGCAGGACAAACACTGATAGCAGTGCATACCGGAAATGTTATCAGGGAGGAGGGGCCGACTGTCAACGTCTTCGGGAGATGGGCGCTTTGTAGCTAGTATTCCCGCCAGTATGCATATACTAGCCAGAAAAAGTGAAAAGCCGCGTATAGCGGCTTTTCCATTTGGTGCGATCTTTCAGCTTGTTAGCATCCAGTACGCATATCCTAATCAGATATTTGAGCCAGATCGTACCCAGAAGCTTGAACAAATGCAAGTGGCCAGTTAAATTTAGAATAAAAAAGTTACTTGGTGAGGGGTGGACATGCCATTCAGATATCGTCTTGCACTGGACTTGGGTTCGACTTCGCTTGGCTGGGCTGTGCTTAGGCTGAACGATCAGAAAGATCCGACAGCGGTGGTATTGACGGGCGTTCGAATTTTTTCCGATGGCCGTAACCCTAAAGATGGAACCTCTTTGGCTGTTAGCCGCCGGCAGGCGCGCTCCATGCGACGGCGGCGTGATCGTTTGCTCAAGCGGAAAAGCAAGTTGATGGCGGCGTTGGTTAAACATGGCTTCTTCCCTGAAATAGTCGATCAGCAAAAGTCGTTGGAAAGGCTTGATCCTTATAAGCTGCGTGCGGAAGGCTTGGATCGAGCGCTGGAGCCATATGAGTTTGGACGCGCATTGTTCCATTTGAACCAGCGACGTGGGTTCAAAAGTAATCGCAAGACGGACAAGCGGGAAACTGATAGTAGCGTAATGAAGAGCGCTATTGTTGGGGTACGACTCGCTTTGAAGGAGGGAGGCTTCCGCACTGTGGGTGAGTGGTTACATCACCGTATGCGGCAGGGCCAAAAGGTGCGCGCACGATTCAACGTATCGAGAATTGTTTCAGAACAAGGCAAGGCAAAAATCGAAAAGAGCTATGACCTCTATATTGATCGAGCCATGATCGAAGCGGAGTTTGATGCCCTCTGGGCTCGACAGGCAGAGTTGAATCCTGGTGTTTTTCACGAAAAAGCAAGACTAGAACTACGCGATATTCTTTTATTCCAGCGCCGACTGCGTCCTGTGGACCCGGGACGCTGCACATTCTATTCAGATGAGGCTCGAGCGCCGTTAGCCCTGCCAAGTGTGCAGCGATTCCGTATGTACCAGGAAATCAACAATCTACGTTGGCTGGATGATGATTTGCAAGAGCACGAGCTGACTCTAGGACAACGGGATGCCATGGCGCATGCCCTAGAGACCAGCCTCAAAAAGACGTTTCAGCAACTGCGAACAGTAGCTGGGTTGGGCAGTGGAGCGACCTTCAGTGTTGAAGACCTGAAACGGCAAGAGTTCAAGGGTAATGCTACTAGTTGCATCTTATCGAAGAAGCAGCACTTCGGATCGCAGTGGACGAAGCTCAGCGAAGAGATGCAAGATGAAATTGTCAGCCGTTTGCTCACTGAGGAAAATGAGTCCACCCTGATCTCATGGTTGATGGAGCTAACTGGCATAGATGAGGTCAGAGCTGAGGCTATTGCAAGCGTTGCTCTTCCCGAAGGCTACGGTCGTGTCAGTTTGAAGGCAATACGTAAGATTTTGCCTGCTTTACGAGAAAGTGTTCGCACGTATGACAAGGCGGTGATTGCAGCTCAGATCGATCATCATAGCGATCTTGGTGCGCGTGCGACTGGCGAAATTTTGCCCCGCCTCCCATATTACGGTGAGGTATTGCAACGGCATGTCGGCTTTGGAACAGGAAACCCCGAGGATACCGACGAGCGTCGTTTAGGGCGGATCAGCAATCCGACAGTACATATTGGCTTGAATCAGGTGCGTATTGTCATTAACGAGCTAATTCAACGCTATGGGCATCCGGCTCAGGTGGTAATTGAGTTGGCGCGTGAGCTGAAGCTAACCCGTGAGCAAAAGCGCGATATAGAGCGTGAACAGGCTGCAAATCAACAGCGTAACAAGCGTTATCGCCAAGAAATTGCCGCAATCTTGGGAATCAGCGAAGAGCAGGTCAAGCGAGATTTGATCGAAAAGCGGATTCTTTGGGAAGAATTGAGCTTTGACCCCATGGAGCGGCGTTGCCCCTATAGCGGCGAGCAAATAAGTCTTGAAATGCTGTTGAGTGATCAAGTTGAAATAGAGCATATTCTGCCGTTTTCCCAAACGCTGGACGACAGCTTAAACAACAAGACAGTTTCGTTGCGACAGGCCAACCGATGCAAAGGGAATCTAACGCCTTGGGATGCGTTTGGCCGACAGGAAGTGGCGGGATTCAGGTATGAGGATATTCTGCAGCGAGCACAGGCCATGCCGCAGCGCAAGCGTTATCGATTCGCTCAGGATGGTATGGAACAGTGGCTCAAGAATGACAAAGGGTTTCTTGATCGAGCCTTGAACGATACACGCTACCTGAGTCGCTTAGCGAAAGAGTATATCGAATGGATATGCCCGCAGGATACGTGGGTTGTTCCGGGGCAATTGACATCCATGCTGCGTCGCACTTATGGACTAAATAATTCGGATATCCTGGGATGGGAAGGACAGAAGAACCGTGCTGACCATCGCCATCATGCCATTGATGCATGTGTTATCGGCGTGACCGACCGCCGCATGTTGCAGGTCATGTCTGATACAAGCAGAAAAAACCGAGAGCGGGCGCACGGGCGCTTATTGGCCGACATGCCTCTACCGTGGCCAACATACAGGGATCACGTCAAACGTGCGGTTAGCCGCATCTGGGTCAGCCATAAGCCTGACCATAGTTACGAAAAATCCATGCACAACGATACCGCTTATGGATTGTTGCCGGATGGCTATGTCCGCGTACACAAGGTTATAGATGGCATACGGCAGCAGAGTACGGAAAAGTTGGCAGTGATTCCCATCGCGAGCCCTAAGGCAGGTGCGCGCCATGGCTTTTTGCCGGATGGTAGTCCACGGCCCTATAAAGGATATAAGGGAGACAGCAACTATTGCATTGAGATCGTTCGTGACGAGGCTTCGGGGAAATGGCTAGGCGAAGTTATTTCAACCTATCAGGCCTATCAGGTGATTCGTGAGCACGGCTTTGCTGAAGGCTGGAAGCTACTGCGAAGTCCTAGTCGCGGTTTCAGTGGTCGCTCATTAGTGATGAGATTGATGATCGATGACATAGTTAGACTGGAACACAATGCCGAACTAAAGACCTGGCGTGTCGCGACCATCAGCGGCAATGGCCAGATATTCTTCGCAGATATTCACGAGGCCAATGTTGATGCGCGTAACCGTGATAAGAATGACCCCTTCAAATACGTGTCCAAGATGGCAGGATCTTTAAAGAAGGCGAACGCCAGGCGTGTGACTATCTCTCCGGCCGGAAAACTTTCTGATCCAGGATTTTCTCCGTGAGTTCTCGCTAGAGGAATCTTGCAATGATTGGGCGAATCGTTGAAATCGCAGACGACAAGCGGCATTTATTTGCGCATCGTGGCTTTATGGTGGTACGCGATACCGAGGGCGGTCGCAAGGAGTTAGGCCAAGTTCCATTGGACGATATCGGGGCGGTGATAGCCAATGCGCATGGGTTGGTAATCCCCCCATTTTTAACGGTCGTTAAAAGTAGAGGCTAAGCGGCCAAGGCCATTTTTTGAATTGGTGTAATGCCGCCCAAGGCCATATTTGGCCGTTCGTGATTGTAAGTCCAGAGCC
>Ga0182738_1003186_pt1 | contig 18943 bp, 16 predicted proteins | sample eDN5th30CBELigMG_FD_128876 | JGI IMG/M metagenome (GOLD analysis project Ga0182738, IMG submission 128876) | Enriched Miracle-Growth compost microbial communities from Emeryville, California, USA - eDNA 5th pass 30_C BE-Lig MG (version 2)... ... | reverse complement strand
TTTTGCGTTCTGAACTTCGTCAGCCTGCATCGACGAATTCCAGGAATTCGCCTGCTTCGGCTTTCTTGTCAGAACACAAATCGCTCGATCTCGCCTGACAAAGCACCTTTCCGGAGAGACTCTTACTTATTATTGCTTTGATGAGCCATTGTGAAGGTTCTGGCCGTTGGTACGCGGTGCTGATCACATCGAACAGCAACTCCGCAACCGATGCGACATTTCCCTGATGTCACAGAACCAGAATCTCATGTCGTCTTGCGGCGCCCATGGGAGGGATTAATCCAGGAATCGGTTCGTCCGACTTACGGAGTCATCACCATAAATCAAACCCTGTCTGTCTGTGTCGAAAACTTCAATCGCAGCCAGATCACGAAAGTCTTTGCCCGTCTCCACTGAGCCAGTCACATTGAAATTTACGATGTCGATTTCGTCGCCACGAATCCATAGTGATACGGGCAACAGTCCAGTGGATCATATCGGATGTTTTGAAAGCCCGCTTCGTCCAACCATTCCCGCACTTGTTCCGGGCGAGGACGAATCTCCATCGAGGGGCCCCGAGGCGTGCTGGAATCATCATTCCAGTGAATCATTCCCACTTTGCCGCCCGGTTTGAGTACCCGTTTCGCCTCCCGGAGCAATGCCACCGGTTCTTCAATGTGCAGAATGTTGAAGAGCATGACATAGCAGGCACTCTGATCAGGCCGACCACAACTTTCGGCCACAAAATCACGCAGCTCTGTAACGACATTGGCCAAGCCTGCCTGTCTGATCTTTTCGCACGTGGCTTCGATCATTTCCTGTTCAATATCGAGAGCATAGACCGTTCCCGAAACGATTTTTGCGGCCGCTTCCGTGAACATGCCGTAACCACAACCGAACTCGACCACATCTCCACAGCGTTCATCACAGCCAAGTTTTGAAAGGATGCAGCGAGGAGCAAAAAAGGAATTCCAATATTCCTCATCGGGCATTCCGCTTTGTCGACCTTTCACGCCATGTCCTTCAAATTGCGTTCGAAAGCTCTATCAATTCAACTGAGGCAGAATGCTCATTGACGACTTACGGCAGCACCTTCAAGACACTTTCTGCCACCTGTCTGGCCATCGCTTCGTTGCCGCCGCCATTAAAATGTACGCCATCATTCGATTGCCATTCCGGATGGCCTTTGACCAGTTCGAATAGATTGTCCGTAGCAATTCCCTGCTCCTTGATGATCTCGGCAGCCAGCCGGTTTCGCTCGATCACTCGATCCGTCTGTTTCGAGAACGTGTTCAAGTCGGATTTTTCACGCACTGGTGTGGTCGTGGTCCAGATGAGCCTGGCACCATTTGAGTTTTCTTTGAGAGTCGCGACCGTTTTGAGAAGACCGTCCCGGTATTGCTCTTCGGTGTAACCCCAACCGTGAAGTCCATTGTTGAAATGGATGACAGAGAACTTGTACTGCTTGAGCAGTAACAGCAGATCGTCGTTGAACGTTGGATCGGATATACACTTTGAAGTGGTCAGCCGGGCACAGGAGGCTTTCCCGGCAAGCTGCTTCTCGACTGCTCCGAAATACCCTCTTGTGATCGAATCGCCGACAAACAGAACTCGTGGAAGCTCCTCTTTGTCCGCATCAGTTACCCAGATGTCGATCCACTCAATCCGCTCCCGGATCGGTTCTTCTGCTGTCACAAAAGGACAGCAGGCCAAAAGGGAGATGGCGACGAGGAGATATTTCATGAGGAGCACTCTCGAAAACTGGGGAGGGTTGTTTCGAAAATCCCTTTATACCGCCTCTCACCCCAGAGCAGCAAACGGGGGCGAAAATTCCACCCGTCCGACAACATTCCTCATAGCATTCTCGACGAGTTCCATCGCCATCCAGGCCTCTCCACCTCCAAAGGGTGATTCGATCTGCTCAGCCAGTTTCACCGAGAAAGCGAACTGTCCGTAAAACTCGGGATGTCCGAGGACCAGCACGATTCGATGTCCCAGTTTCTCACAGCGGTCGAGTCCAGCATAGAGCAGCCGAGTACCAATTCCTCTTCGCCGAAAATTGGGATGAATGGCCATGGGAGCCAATGACAGGGCATTCACCGTGCCCTTTTCGGTGACAATTGAAACTCGGCTGAACAGAATGTGTCCGATGGCCTGCCCATCGCTGGTAACGACCATTGAGACTTCGGAATAGCCATCATCCCGCAAGGCATCCACCAAGTCCGCTTCGGCATCGCCTCCGAAGGCTTCCTGATTGATTCTTCGGATCGCCTCTCGATCTTCTGGCAATTCCTCCCGAATCGGAAACTCAACTTCGTTCAGATCGTCTTGAGCCATGTCAGTCCAGTTGTCTCTTACTGTTTCTTGCTGCAGCACAGCATGGGCTTTTTCGGAACGATTGATTCTCCAGATTTGTCCGGTCGATTGTCGATACTGGTCGATTGTCGATACAGATTGTTCTTACGAGCAGAAACCCCTTCGATTCCTTTCATGACTCAGGAAAGATTATAAGATGGCTTGGGCTGGATCAACAGGTGCACATAGCCAGGCATGACAACTGCAGGAGATGGCTGGTCAAGTGGACGACAACCCCGCAACCTGTCACCATGCACAGGCACTGGCACTGGATCTGCAAGCAGGAATTCAGCATGGTTATGACCAGATTTCTTGCTGTTGAAATTCACTCAATCCGAGATTTGGCTGACTTGAACTGTGAAATGATCAATGTTCGGGAAGGGGGGCGGCTCGGCAGGAGCCTGGCCCTGCCGCACTTCAAGAGGCTGTCTGGATTCAGGCCGAACAGACTCGCCGCAGTCATGGGTCGGAACGACTTGCGTAAAGATCATGTTGCACAGAGTCAAAGGAAATTCCATGTCGGACGGGCAGGATGGTCAGCCCGTTACCATGCGATTGCAGTTCCGACGCGATTGAGCACGTGATGCGATGGAAAATGGACTGGTTTCTGATTGGCATGCTGGTGGCGGTGCTGCTGGCCTGTCTCTTTCCTGAACCTGGGGCTCATGGCGGATGGATGCATCCGGAAATCATCACCAAGGGGGGCGTGGCGCTCATCTTCTTTCTGCATGGCGTTGCCCTGTCATTTGCTGCGCTTCGTAGCGGCATGTTGCAATGGCGATTGCATCTGGTTGTTCAACTCTGCTGCTTTTTGCTCTTTCCACTCATCGGGCTGCTGCTGTACTGGTGCACAAACGGCTGGTTGCCTACTGAGTTGCGGATCGGCATGCTTTTTCTGTGTGCATTGCCGTCTACCGTCTCTTCTTCCATAGCACTCACCGCTGCAGCACATGGAAATGTTCCAGCAGCTGTTTTCAATGCCACACTCTCGAGTCTGCTGGGAGTGGTACTGACGCCGCTATGGATGTCTGTGGTGGTCAGTTCCAGGCATTCCGAGGGGGCAATCGGTCAAGTGATTTTGAATCTGATCATCTGGCTGGTGCTGCCGCTGGTGGTCGGACAGATCTCCCGTCCCTGGCTGGGAACCTGGGCACGGCGAAACAAGCCGTTTATCAACAGGGTCGATCGTCTGACCATTCTCCTGCTGGTCTATACGTCGTTTTGCGACTCGGTTGTTCTGGGCGTCTGGACCAAGCATGGCGTGACTGCGGTCCTGGCGACCACTGCGGTTTCGTTTCTTTTGTTTTATGTGGTCCTCTACAGCGTGGGGGCGATTTGTGATCTTCAACATTTCACCTGGACAGACCGCATTGCCGTCGTCTTTTGCGGATCGAAAAAGTCGATGGCAACAGGCGTCCCGATGGCGCAGATCATGTTTGGATTAGACCCTGCACTGGGACTCATCCTGTTGCCGATTATGGTCTATCATCCGTTGCAACTGGTTCTTTGCGGGGTCCTGGCAGGCCGCTGGGCGAAGCGCTCCGATGTTCTGGCGGCTGCCACAGTCACTCAGTAGCTCCAGGTTTCACCAGGTGGGAATAAGGGAACGGAAGAAAACATGAGAGCAAGTCGCTCTGGGCTGGAATCGCGCAGCGCGCGTTTCGCCCGATGAACGCAACTCGTTGCGTGGCGGAACGCGGTCGATGCGGGAGTCATGCGCTCTAAATACAATCTTCCCCTCCTCTCTGTTTCCTTTTCCCTTGATGTCACTTTGGATCAAATTTTCAAACTCGGAAGTCCTGTCAGTCACTGTGCGATTGACTTCGAGCCTTGCGGCGAACCTGCAATCGGCACGCCGGTGGGAAGTGGTCGGGAGGCGATCCAGAAATTGGCATTGCGGGTCAGGTCCGTCAGTTTTCGATGAATTTCGAAACTGTCGGGATAAACCCAGAACGTCACAGTTGCGGTGGGGCCGGCCGTCTTCAGTGCTTCCTGAAAATACGATCCCGGACGTAAAGCCTCTTCCGCGCTCTCCGTGCGCAGCGGACCAACCGGTCGAATCACCCAGCTGGTGACACCGATCCGCATCATGCCGGGGGCGGTTTTTAATTCATCAGCAATCGTCATGTTCAGACGCTGAAGAACATATTCCATCATATAGCCCTCAATAGAGCGTGTGCTTCCCTGATAAAACGACCGGGAAATGAGAATGTCCTTGCGGCGTTCGATGTCACGCTGCACGTCCTGCACCAGTTCTTCCACGGGAACCCGTGAGACCTTGTTGCCTTCCAGGCGAAAGTGAATTTCTTCTCCGCTGACCACTTTCCCGATGGGAGGCAGATTATGGGTTAACTTTTCGACGGGGGGCGTCTCGGCAGATTCCTCCAGCAACCGCTGATGCAGGGCCGCCACTTCCGCCTTCAGTCCGACGACATTGGTTTCCAGAGTGGACACCTGTGACCGGTCGGACCGCAGTGCATCCACATCTTCGCTGACCTGCTGCCGTAACACATTAATTTGGGCAGCCTGATCGAGTCGATGTTTTCGGACAGCTTCGGTGCTTTCCTGCAGTTGCTCCAGATGACTGGTCAGGGTGAGATTCTCGTCCCGTAACGAGGTGGCCAGTTGCAGCAGCTCTGGCCCCGGTTTGATTTCCGGCAGGGGTGGGAACTGCGGTAATTCTTCCAGAACGGGGATCTCGACCGGAACGGGAGTGACGACCGGCACCGAGACTTGTACTGGCACCGGCGAGGCCACTTCCGGCGTCTTGGAAGAAAATGTGAGCGGAGCAGTCCCCGGGGGTGGGGCGACACGCATTCCCAGCACCACCACAATCAGAATGATGAGAATCCCCACCATGTTGCTCATGACATCCAGAAAGGAGTCTGAGCCGAACATCAATTCTTCGCTGTGATGGGACATTGAGTGCATTCACCCTCGTACAAGCCGCGTTCTCTTGTGCGGCGAACAGTCTTTACAACAGTCTTTCAGTCGTTCCAGGTCCGATGGGAGTGAGACCAGGGGAAAGCCGGTATTCAATGCTTTTCCCATTTCCCTTTTCTCAATCCAGAACCTGTTCCACCTTGGAAGACATTCCCCAGTGTTGCAACAGTTCTTTCAATCGGGCGTAGTGTTGATTTCCGCCGGGATGAATCTGGATCTTGAGCCGTGGCCGCCAGGAAAACTTCGCAGGGGGATCGCCCCAGGTATTGGCTTCCGCCTGAATCATGGCTGCCACCAGTTCATGAAATCCTTCCCGGCCCATCACCTCCGGTAACTCCGCGCTGGGGCCGTTGGCAATCGTGATTCGATCCGCATACAGGTGCATCACGATTTCACGTTCAATTCCAATGAGCCCCGCGTTACGGCCGCGCCCCCAGTGGCGGTCTCGCCCTCCATCTTGCGGCATGCCTGACTGTTGTTTTTCAAGGGGGGAAGCAGGCATGTCCGGCCGGGCTCCAGGGCGGAAACGGTCTCGAAAATCTGTGGAAGCGCCGGACAGGCTGCGCGGTGGATCATCAGGACTGGGAGGAACGATCTGCCGTTCGCCGGCTCCCTGCTGACCTTCCCCCGCAGGCTTGAGTTGAAATCCGGAACGCAGGGCTCCCGCCGCTGCAGCATTGCTTTCGGATGCTGGAGAGCTTCGACTTCCCGCCGATGAACGGTCGCTGGAGATTTGGTTGCTGGACGCCTGATTACCGGACGCCTGATTACCGAAGGCCTGTTCCTCGAGCGTCTCCATGGGATGCCGTTGATGACCATCATTACCATCACCAGCAGCAGCACCATCACCAGTAGCAAAGGATCTGTTTTCCGATGTCCTTGTCTCGGCTGCGGAGGGGGCACGGTTCGCGCTCAGCCTCTGACGTTGAGGGCTCCATTCCGGTCCCAGCATGTCGATGGAATCGCGCGGGGACGATCTTCGCAATTCTTCAACTTCCGGGAGTTCGAATTTCCCGTTTGCTCCCATGATTTTTTCGCCCGTCTCGGAACCAGATCCAGTCCGGCCATCGAAACGGCTTTCCCCTCCTCGTCTGCCCAATCCATTGGCAAAACGCCTGGCGACGGTACTTCGTGGACCTTTCAGAACCTCATCAACAGCATTTCGACAGATTTCGGCCGCCTGTGGATCGGCGGCGGGCCACTTGATCTCAGTCCCATCCTGCACCAGCTCGTAGCCATAATCCTGATTCAGGACTTCCAGATATTTGCGGGCCACATAGAAACCGATTGTTCCTCCCGGGCGAACGATCAGCAGGACATAAGGCTTGCTTGCGGTTTCCCCTTTCTGCTGATCGACCAGTGTCCAATAGGTCATCAGGGCTTCTGCTCCAGCCAGCAGGGGGTTGTAATCCGGAGCGAAGTGATTCAGATCCTGCGGAGTGAGATTGACCTTTTCCGAAGCGAACTCCAGTCCGTCCGCGCGGCATTCGATCAAAATCGGGCGGCGATGGGTCCCGGAGTTTCCATCTCGGGTTTCAATTTCGAAGACCGGCTTCTGAATGGCATGGGACACTTTTTGAATTTCAATCTGTGCCTGAATCTGCTTGCGTTGCTGCATCAGTTCCAGGGCTTGCCGTTGCAGGTCGGTCTCACTTTGACGCAGGGCGGCATTCTGTCCGGCTGCTGCGGCAATCATGCCTGCCAGCTTCAACCGCTTGTCTTCTTCGGCATCCAGACTGGCAGTTTCGGCCTGTAAGCGTTGCTGTAACTCCTCAGCCTGCCGAGCAATTTCTGCATTGCGGGCACGCATTTCCGCGAGCATTTGCTGCCATGCTGCCTGGCGTGTGCGCAAATTCTGTTCGTGCTCCAGAACGGCCTGCCGCTGATTCGCCAGGGCGACAGCAATCTCTTTTTTTCGTTCTTCCGCAGCGAGTCGGCGGGCTTCAATGGAAGGGTCGACGACAGGCTCGACGGTGGCAACATGTTGAGGCTCTTCCGCAACCGGACTGATTTCAGGATCGTCCGGATCGGCCACCCGCATCCCGACCACGGCGATGAGGATAATGAGAATCCCCACCATATTGCACAGCACATCCAAAAAGGAGCCTGAGCCGAACGTGAATTCCGGACGATGTTTACGGGCCATGAAGCACTCTGCGGCATCTCATTTCAGGCAGGAAACATGTCACTACACATTTTGCACAGATGCCACCTCCGCCGGAGGGTGATCGTTCTGCCACTTTTTCGCCAGTCGCAACAGGCTGACGCGCATCGGAAGGGGGGACACTCGGCAGATTTTGCAGATCCACTCCCAGTGAAACCCTCCGTATCGCTATGATCGACAGATCGAGACGCGACATTGATGGAATGTTCCCAGCCTGACCAGTTCGTCTTCATTTCCAGAAGCGCGACCACTTTGTGCTGACCGGTTTTCAAGCCACGCCCGCTGGCTGCCGGTCTGCTCGCGATCACTTTTTCACCCTGTCACTTTTTCACCCTGTCACTTTTTCACCCTGTCGACTCAGGATTGAAGTTCCAGCAGATTGCGTTTTCGTCATATTTCCCTCATTGAAATGACCGAAGAGTGTTCGTATCAGGTTTGACTCTCTTCACCAAACTCGCTGCCGTGCTATGCCCATCAAGTTCCGTTGTCCTCATTGTGAACAGTTTCTGGGAATTTCCGAGAACAAGGCCGGTACTATTACAGACTGCCCGACCTGCGGGCGCCGCATCCGCGTTCCTGCGCTGGACGGCACCGTGGAGCCTCTCCCGTTGCCCCGAATGGATTTGGATGATGAGAATTTAATGGCGGCACTGAACGCTCTCGCAGCTCTGAAAGTTTCCGTTCCAGAAACTTCAGAGTCCTCTACAAAAGCTGTGCCAATCCCCTTGTCCGATGTTTCTCCCCTTCCATCCACCAGGCCGAAAGAAGCTCCCCAGGCAGTGCCGATCGATGAGATTGTGGCAATCCCGATGCAGCAGGCATCGAGTTCTGTGGAATTCTCCGGTTCCAGTGAGGATGCACTCCGGGAATTGGCACGTGCCTCTGCGCCCGGCGTTCTTCTCAAACCTCAACAGGCAGCCACGCCTCCCTTCAGCACCCGGGCCATCTGGGGGGCTGTCGCTTCAGCTTTTCTTTGTGGGCTCCTGGTGGGAATGGCATTACGCGGCGTTCCTCATCAGAAAACTGTACCGCCTGCCGGCGTGGTTCAACACGAAGAGGTCCCGGAAAAAGTGGTTGCTCCACCTGCTGCTCCGCTGCCGGCCAGCGCCGCCGTGACAGCCAGCGTACAGGGGCGGATCACCTATTCCGGGCCCGGCGGTGAGCAAAAGCCGGATCGAGGGGCGAGAATTCTTTTGCTGCCGCTGATCCGTTCCGGGACTTCAAAGCTCAACGGACCCGGCTTTCGTGTGGGGGCGGAAGAAGCAGACCGCCAACTCCTGGCCACAGTCTCCGCAGCACTGGGAGGGAACTTTGAACAGGCTGATTCCCAGGGACATTTTCAAGTTTCCGCTCCCCAGGAGGGGAAATATGGACTGGTGATTGCTTCGCGGTATCAGTCCCGGCCGGAGTCCATTCCAATTTCTCCCAGCTGTCGTGATTTCCTGGCCCGCTACTTCGATCGACCGGAATTCGTCATCGGAAATGTCGAATATCAGTATGTGGAAGTGAACCTGAACGCCTCAACTCCGGTGATTCGAGATGTGCACTTCGTTGCGAGATAAAGCAAATTGACTCTCCGCTGCGCAACATCCGAAGAAGAATACAGATACCTCCCCTATCTCCTAACTCCTAATACCTGTCCCCTAACCCACCGGCATTCTTTTCCGCATGGCCCTGTTGCCGGCGAGAGTTGCGGCAATTCGCGTTGACCTGTTTTCGAGAGACGGGGTACACTTCTATCCCATGTCTCGGAAGGAACCGCAGACAGAATTCCCTTTGCAGGATGCAACCGGTGACTGCAGCCGAGCGTCTCATTCCGTTTTCGCAATTCGAACGCCTGCGGTCGGGGCGTGACATCATTCGCCAGGAAGCTGAAGCGTTGCTCGAAGTCGTCAAGCGACTTGACAGCGGCTTTTGTCTGGCGGTGCAGGCATTTCTGGACTGTCCCGGCAGTGTGATTGTCTGCGGAATGGGCAAGGCGGGACTCATTGGCCAGAAGATTACCGCGACACTTTCTTCGACCGGCACGCGTTCGCATTTTCTGCATCCTGCGGAAGCGGTGCATGGTGACCTGGGTTGTCTGCATGCCCACGATGTTCTTCTCGCACTTTCCAACAGCGGAGAGACGGAAGAAATTCTCTCGATTCTGCCGACAATCAAATCTCTGGGGGTGAAGGTCGTTTCCATCACCGCCACCGATCAGAATTCATTGGCTGCCAAGTCCGATATTGTGGTTGAAATCGGCCGGTTACGAGAAGCCTGTCCCTGGGGTCTGGCTCCCAGCACCAGCACGACGGCCATGCTGGCAGTGGGTGATGCTCTGGCGCTTGTGGTCAGCCAGGCACGCGGTTTCAGTCCGCAACACTTCGCCATCTTTCATCCCGGTGGCAGTCTGGGTCAGAAATTGAAATCGGTGACAGAATTGATGCGGCCTCGAGACCAGTTGCGAATTGCCAGGACATCATCCACCGTGCGCGAGGTCTTCACACAGGCCGCCCGTCCGGGACGGCGTTCCGGAGCGGTCTTATTGGTTGATGAAGATCAATCACTGGCGGGGATCTTCACCGATAGCGATCTGGCCCGACTCCTGGAACGAAAAAATGACCACGGTCTTGATGAGCCGATTGTGAATGTCATGACAGCAAATCCGCTGACCATCCGTTCCACCGCGGTACTGGCGGATGTGATTGACCTTCTGGCAGAACGCAAAATCAGTGAATTGCCTGTCGTCAACGATCAGCGGCAGCCCATTGGCTTGATCGATATTACCGACGTGATTGGCTGGCTGCCAACAGAATCAGGAGAATGAGTCTGCTTGAATTTGCCAGGAACCCGGATTTTCATTCAACTCATCACTCCTCAACAGATCTTTCCACAGCCAGTTGCGGGCTGCTACTCAGCCCCTGAGTTCGTATGTTTTTTCATTCTCTCTCCGGAATCTTTCACACAGGAAAATGCGAATGCGTCGTTTCCTGGTGACACTGATGGCGATGGTCACTCTGGCCGTGACTTTTCGCGTCTATTCCGCTGTGCTTTCGCCGCTTACGGCTGTCAATAACGCCAAGCGTCTTCTGATCGACCCGCTGGAGACGGACCATCCTGCTCCTGCGATCTTTGAACAGCAGGCTGCACAGGTTTTTCCAGATGTGGCATGGACGCATCAGGCGGATCAAACCTGGCAGATGGGAGAGCGGACCTATCTTTATTTCAATAAGTATGAACGCCTGCCCGGTGCGGGGAATGCAATTCAGATCTCGCCGGTCGCGATCTTCTGGCATGATCCAAAACGTCCAACGGCAGCCCCGTTCCGCATCCTGGCCACCAGGGCTCAACTCAAGTTCCAGAACCCGTTTTTTGATACTGCCATTGCACTTTCCAATGCCAATCCGGGACGGATTGTCTGGGCTTCCATGGAGGGACAGGTACATATTGACGGCCCGGATGGATTGAGCATCGATGGTCAGAACTTCAAGTTTGATGAAGAGTCTTCACAGCTCTATAGCGACCACGAACTTCAATTTACATATGGCCCCACACCACTGGATCAACGGCGTATCGCGGGGAGTGCCGATGGACTGCAGCTCATGTTTGCCGCTGCCCAGGAATCGATCCTCGGCAAGGACTTGCCGCGTGTCGGCGATCTGGCGCAAATCCTTCTGCGTCGAAACGCCGATTTGAAGATGTCGTTTGTACAACAGGATGAGCCGCGACAGGCACGCATCCGCAGTGCCGGACCTTTATTGTATGATGTCATCAAGCGGGAAGTGACGCTGGAAGATCATGTGCAGGGAGTGCATCTGACGAACCTGGCAGGAATTCCCCGGAAAGATCAGATCGATTGCGCATGGCTTCGGCTGGAATTCGATTCCACTGTTCCCGTCGATCCGGATGGAAAGAGAAAGCCGGGCAGTGCTTTTGACGGTCTGAGTTTTCACCGTCTCCGGGCACAAGGCTCTGACAACGGACACGGAACACGCTTGAAAGTCACCTCTGATGACCAGCAACTGCAAGCTGAAATGCAGGATCTGGCATATGATGGCACACTCCGCCGAGCGGTGCTGATCGACCAGGAGCAGGTGGTGATTCACCGTGGAAATGCGAAATTTGTCTGTCCACAGATCGGTTTTCAACATTCTCCCACAAACCAGATTGAATATCTGGAATGTCGTGGGCCGGGCCAATTGGACATGTTGCCCGAAAAACCAGGAGATCCCCCCCTGATCGCCAGCTGGGAAGGACATGTCCAGATCACTCCAGATCCACAATCCGGCGTGCATCAGATTCAACTGCAGGAACAGGCCCTGCTGGGAATTCCCGAGCAGTTCGGAATTGCTGCGGAGACGATCTGGCTGTGGGCGGATCTCGAACAGGCACAAAATGCGTCGAAGTCGCCATCACCGACTGCTGTCCGGGTCAACCAGACCGGCCAGCAGCAACAGCAAAACATTCTCTCCGGTGTCCTGCCCTTGAAGCGGGCCCGCGCGGAAAACCATGTTGTTCTGGATTCGCAATTGCTGAAAGTCGAGCATTCCAACCTGATCGACGTCTTCATTCATCCCGGACTGATTGTGGAGGATTCCATCACGGAGAGCGCCACCGCCAATTCCCGTGCCACCGACGCAACCTCGAATGGACAACCCGCTTCGCCGGACGCAGAACGTTCACCCTGGATTCTCTCGGCGGATACGCTCGAAGTTCATCTGATTCACGATTCTGGTAAAGCAGCCATCGACCTGCGCCGGGTCACGGGAGATGGTCATGTCGTCATTCAGCGTGATGCCGCTTCAACCCCCCGATCGACCGCCAGTTCTGCAACTCCTCAGATGAACGGCCCCCTCATCGCCAAAGGGCAATCACTGATTGCCACAAACAAAGGAGGACTGCACCAGATCCTCACGATTCGAGGAGAAATTGGCCCAAATGGAGAACAGATGCAGAATGCCCGGGTCAGCCTGGGAGATGCCGCACTCTGGGGGACACAGATCACTTTGTCACGACACGAAAATCGTGTGGATGTCCCCGGACCGGGAGGGCTCACTGTTCCAATGACCCAAGACCTGAATGGCCAGCCCAGCCAAAGTGCAACCAGAATGGACATTGTCTGGGAGGAAGGCATGGCATTTGACGGCTTGGCTGCCCGTTTCTGGGGTAAAGTGACCGCAGCTGTGCCCGGGGAACAGAAGGGGACCACCCGATTGCTCTGTGAAGACCTGGAAGCGACTTTGAATCAGAAAATCTCCTTCGCCACTCCCCAGGCACAACCCGCAAACCTGAATATCTCCGTAGTAGAGGCGCGGCATCAGGTGGTAATCGAGAGCTTCGAATTCAATCAGAATCAACTGGCAGCTGTTCGCAACTCTTCTTTGTCGACGCTCAGAGTCAATCTGGACAGCGGAGATTTTGATGGCGATGGGCCGGGAATCATCGAATCCTGGAGCCTGGGTGATGCTGTGAAATTCTCACCCGGGGAAAGCCCGCAAGCCAATCAGCCCGCCAAGCCGGCAGACACCCGCTGGCGTTACTCCACCGTACGATTTTCCGGAAAAATCGATGGAAACATGAATCGCCACGACGCGACGCTGCGGGAACGGGTGGAAGTTCTCACCGCACCTGTGGACAAAGCAAAAACCAAGTTCCAGCGCGAACAACTTTCTGCAGAAACCCCCGAAGCCGCGAACGCAGTCTGGATGCGCTGCAATCAAATGCGCATCATTCAAAAGCCGCTGGCGGATCAGCGGGAAACAGCTTTCGAGATCTATGCCACCGGTGGAACGGAACTGGAAGGTCACGCGTTCCGAGCGGTCGCAGATGAGTTGACCTACGACGAAGGTTACGGTCTCTTCACGCTCCGCGGCCTGGGGAAAGAGGCGCATCTGTATCACCAGGCACAACCCGGTCAGCCCGTGAATCCGTTTTCCGCCAGCCAGATTAAATTCGTGCCCGTGAAACGCGAGATCGTGATCGATGGCTCAAGCGGCATCTCCGGCAGCTATTAGAGCGCCCCCCCCGCATCGACCACGCTCCGCCACGCGGAGAGCCGTCTTTCGTCAGTCGAAACGCGATCTTCGCGAGCCCAGACCAAAGCAACTTGCACTGGGAGTCTGTCTGAATACTACGATGTTGCAGTCGTTTCTGAGGGCGGATGAGGACGGTTATGGCGGGGTGGGCTCCCGCACTGGTCGAAGCACTTGTTCGAGACCTTCATGATCCTCGACTCGGGATCGGTGAAGTTGTATTGAGCTTTCGGATCGGGAACAGCCTCTTCGGGGTCGATGCAGGAGTAATGCGCTCTAAACCAAATTCTCCGCAGCAGCTTGCCAGAAGAGAATCAAGGACTCGACAGCAGTGTTGATGTGGAAACGATTCGCGATCGTGCTAGCGGCGGCACTTCCCAGATGTTGCCGGTGTTCCGGATGATTCAACAATGCAGCAACGCCCGTTGCCAGCGCTGCTGGATCGGCAGCGGGGACCAGCCATCCGGTCTTCAGGTGCGTCAGAATTTCTGAAGTCCCTCCCACATTGGTGGTCACAATAGGAACACCGCAGGCTGCTGCTTCCAGCAGGACACGCCCCAAAGGTTCTTGCCGTGCCGGATGAATCAGCAGATCGATCTCATTCAAAATCGCGGGAATATCGTGTCGAAAGTGAAGTCGATGTAAACGATGCTCCATTCCCGCAGAGCGAAACGTTTTCGAAATGGCTCGATCGAACTCAATGCTTTCGGTCTTCAACGAATGCCGCTGCCCCACCAGTAAAAAGTGGAGCTGGGGAAATCGATCTCGCAGCAGAACTGCACAGGCCGCCAGATCGTTTTGGCCTTTTCGCAAACAGATCTGTCCAATGGTGGCTGCCAGTTGAACATCATTCGACAGGCCGAGTTCGTGCCGCAACCCGCCAGTTCGTGGTACCGGAAAGAAACGGTGTGGATCGATGCCATTATAAATCGTCTGGACGCGATTCTGTTGTATCCCCTGTTCCAGCAGGGATTGCCTCACTGCGTGAGACACTGCCACCAGTTGAACGTGCTGGTTGAGTTCTCTGATCGCGCCTTGAGAGAGCTTCATAATATCCCGCACATGGCCCGTGGTTCGGCAAGTCAGTTCGCTTGCTGCCAGTCCTAATCGGCGCGACATTGTCAAACTATTAGCATGGAGCAACTGCAATTGAAAGTTGGCCGTGATGCCCCTGAGCCATGCGATCCATTCGCGCTTCCAGTGCGGAGAATTTCGATTCAAAACAGAGTCCGGCAATGAATTCCAGGGGACCTGTTGAGATCGGAGTGCTGCCTGCAATGGACCGTCGGCTGGTGAGAACGCGACAATCGCCACCTCATCGCGTGGAATATGGCTGAGAGCTGCCAGCATGGAGAATTCCCCCCCGTTCAGGGAGCCGAATTCGAACAAGAGTCCCACGCGGATCGGTTGCAAAGCCTGTTGTCCGTCATATTTCATGAAGTGAGGGCAAGTTGGTTTCGCCTGGGCCCGAGGTGAAACTGTCTGGACGGATGATTTATTGGAACCCCCATGGCGATCCCCGGCCTGGGCGGGGTGAATGTGCTCTCCACGCATCCACGTGATCAACTCGACTTCATTTCTCTAAAAAGTGACAAGTGATACAGTACTTCCAAGATCGGGAGCCTAACAGCCCGTTGAAGTTTGAGAGCCTCCCCAAGTCAGGTAAATCTCGATTTGATTGAATTTCAACAGGCTGCTGATCCAAAGTGGCGTAATGGGGAGAGGGAAAAAATTGTCGTGAATGCTTTTCCCTCTGTCCTTTCCTCTCGTCTCTTGACCCTTGCCTCAATCCGATCAGACTTGGAACGACTGTACCCCCGATACTGGTCAATTGGAACGGCAGATTTATCGTCTGATTGGAAGGAAACTTTATTTTATGCCACGCATCGATGCACATCAGCATTTTTGGGACTTGAATCTGCAGTTTGATACCGCCTGGCTGAAGACGCCCGAACATCAGAAGATTTGTCGCGATTATCTGCCAGTGGACCTGAAGCCCCACCTGGACAATTGCCAGCTGACACATAGTATTTTCGTTCAGACTCAGCATGATCTCGATGAAAACCGCTGGGCACTCTCCCTGGCGGAGCAAAACCCCTTCATCGCGGGGGTCGTGGGCTGGATCGATCTGGCCAGCCCGGACTGCGAAGCTCAACTGCTGGAATTCCGCCGAAATCCCAGGTTTGTGGGCGTGCGCCATGTTACGCAGGATGAACCAGACGACGATTTTATCATTCGCCCCGATGTGATTCGTGGTTTGAAAGTGCTTCAGAAATATCGCGTTCCGTTTGACCTGTTGTTTTTTGTGAAACACCTGAAACATGCCGCCACTCTGGCCCGGGAACTGCCCGACCTGCCAATGGTGATCGACCACCTGGCCAAGCCCAGAATCAAAGAACAGAGCACGGAGGACTGGCTGCCGCATCTCCAACAGGCAGCCAAATTCCCCAATATTTATTGCAAGCTGTCAGGCATGATTACGGAAGCGGACTGGGAACGCTGGCAGCCTGTGGATTTGAAACTTTATGTGCAACATGTTCTCGAGCTCTTCGGACCGGAACGCTGTATGTATGGGTCGGACTGGCCGGTCTGCGAACTGGCTGGCAGTTATGAACAGGTCTATGCTGCCTTGCAGGAGTGCCTCACATCATTGTCCTTGCCGGAACAGAAGATGATTTATGGAGAAACTGCGAACCAGTTTTATCGATTAGAAAGATAGTAATATAGGATATAGTAAGGCGCAGGTTTTATCTTAACAGCCCGTTGAAAATCTCCGGGTTGCCGCCCAGACCGGTCGCAGTTCGATCTCGCCGGGCATCTACTTCCGCATGCTGATGATCAGGTCTCAGCGAGGGATCGCCTGGCAATGTGAAGATTCCTTGTCCTTGAGTGATGGCCACAATAATCGATGTCGCGGAAAATGAGTAATTCAAGGAGTTGGGGGAGCGACAGTCTTGGATTTCAGGTGGAGAGTGGTAGGTTTTCCCGGGGTTGTTGATTTCGGAGTAACCGTTCACACCCTGATGAAGAGAGAGGGGGCGGGTTTGTTGGCGAAGTGGACTTGGACAGCGTCGGTGACGTAGCGGAGCACGTTTTTGTTCTGCTGGCGGCAGGTTTCGATCACGCTCAGCAGCGTCTCCACGAACTGGCTCCCGTTTTCACTTTGTGTTCCGAAGCTCAGCTTGCGCCAGACGACCGCATGTCGCAGGCTGCGTTCGGCCGCGTTGTTCGTCGGCTCCACGCCATCTGTCTCCAGAAACGTCCACAGCCAGTCGCGATGGCTGTACAGTTCCCGGCACATGCCATCGACCGCTGTTCCGTTGCCGCGCAGCAAGAGGGCGTTCACTTTGTCGCGAACGGCTGAGAGAGCCTGTTTGAGCTGTGATCGCGAGATCGCTCCATCCCGGCACCGGACCCACTGACGGAACAAGTCCTGCACCGGTTTCATCAGGTCGCGACCCAGGCGTTTCACCTGATGATTGCCGCGGTCGATCAATGCGTGAATGTCCCGTTTCAAATGCGCCCAGCACCACTGCAGCTTGCCGCAGCGCCAGGACATCTTCGCCCGGTCGCAACTCATCACCCCGGAGAACGTCTTGCCCAAGAGTTCGGTGATGATCGTGGCTGCCCGACTCCCTCGCAGAGCAAACACCGTAAATCGCCTGGCCACAAACGTCCACAGCCAGCTCTTTTGCGTGCCCTCTTTCGTGGGAGATTCATCACCATGCAGATGAGGTTGCAACGGAAGGGCACTGGCCAGTTCCTGGTAGGATGTTCGGAGTGCCTGGGTGACGATGCTCTGATGCTTCACCGTCAGCGAGGGACAGCAGGGAATGTTCAGGACACTCGAAATGAACAAGGCTGCCCGGCGTTTGCTCTGTCGAAAATGAGCCATCAGCGTGGCGGCGAACGCGATCAGTCTGGGCCCGGACTGACCGGTCGGAACCCCTGCTGGCAATGCAGCACAGGTGGTCGCTCCACAGACACACGTCAGTCGATGCTGCTGATACTCGGTGATGATCGGTTGGATCTTCGGGAGTTCCCAGACCTGATGGCGGAGCGGATTCTTGTCAGCTCCCGTCAGCTTTGATCCACAGCGACGGCAGGCCTTGGGCTTCACGGTGATCACTTCGCTGCATTCTTCAGCAGGAATGAGTTTCCGCTCATGCTTCTGATGCCCCCGCTGACCACCCCGGTTCTTCCTGGACTTCGCTCGTGAAACCTGTGGTTTGGCGTGCGGGTGCTGCGTACTGGGTGGGAGCGAAGAGTTCCGGGGAGTTTTCTTAAGGGCAGCCAGTTCTGCCTTCAACTCGGCGATCTGTGCCAGCAACAGCCGAATGATCACCTGTGCTTCAGGCGATTGACGGCCAATCAGGTCTTCGGTGATCTCCAGCGACATGCCCATGGTGTCGCCGATTCCGCCAATTCAGGAAACCCCCAATCTGCACACCACCCCGTGAACAGTTACACTGCATCATGAGCGCTGCCGTATCCAAAAAAATAACGGGTACCGACAGGTGAATTCGTATCAGTCCAGAATTTGTTAAACCCAGGATAAAGATCACTGGTCCGCACTCGTGCAGAGTAGCTGTCTCCCCAAAAGCCAATACCGTTTAATGAAGACATAAGCCACAGCCATCTGCGATGTTACGGTTTGTAACGAACCCATATCAGCAGCAGGGAGGCTGTGGCGATGATGAGTTTACTCAGGGAGCAGCTCTGCTCGCCAGTGGTGGAGCAGGAACGAGTTATCGATCGTCTGGCGGGGTTGGAAGCGGTTGTCACTCAGGAGACTTTGGAGCGCGTGTTGGAGCAGACAGGGCGGGTGGACAAACGCCAATGCCGGCTCACACAGGCTGTCACGTTATGGATCACGTTGGCCATGGGATTATTCACAGATCGACCGATCCGCCAGGTGTTTAAAGCCTCACGGCGGTTGCACGGACGTGAGCGGACCCCGCATCGTTCCAGCTTGTGCATTGCCCGGCAGCGGTTGGGCGTGGCCCCCGTGCGAACACTCTTTCAGCAGGTCGTGCGACCGCTGGCGTCTCCGAATGTGCCGGGGGGTTTTTATCGTGGTTACCGGCTTATGGCGATTGATGGCACTGTGCTGAATCTGCCCGACACACCCGCTAATGAGCGGGCCTTCGGACGTCCTTTGGGAGGCTCGCGAGGAGCCGGAGCGTTTCCGCAATGTCGTAAAACGTCGCTGGTGGAACTGAGGACGCACGTGGAACTGGACTTCATCGTCAAGCCGATTCGCTGTGGAGAAACGACCGCCATGCAGGCTCTGTGGCGCTCTGTTCCCGCAGACAGCCTGCTCTTGTGGGATCGGGGGGTTTTCAGTTATTCGGGCTGGAAAACGGCTTTGGAGCGAAAAGTTCAACTGCTCTGCCGGGTCAAGAAGAACCTGGTTCTCAGGCCGATCCAGCATCTGGCGGATGGATCGTTCCTGGCGAAAGTTTATCCCAGCTGGTACGCCCGCGAG
>Ga0182738_1003185_pt1 | contig 18946 bp, 12 predicted proteins | sample eDN5th30CBELigMG_FD_128876 | JGI IMG/M metagenome (GOLD analysis project Ga0182738, IMG submission 128876) | Enriched Miracle-Growth compost microbial communities from Emeryville, California, USA - eDNA 5th pass 30_C BE-Lig MG (version 2)... ... | reverse complement strand
TACGGTTCAATGATGTATCAAGATCATTAACTGAAGCGATAATCTATTCACGTTTAGGAAAGGAAATTTCAGAAAAAAAGTTTGCAATATTGGAAGAGCGGGAAAGACATTGACCCAGACAGAAGACTTTAAATTGAAAGTATACTGTCAAAAGAAAGAATGTCGGAACTTGCAAATGAATGACTGAATATTTACCTCTTTAAATTCAGAATATAAAGGAGAGTATTGTTTTAGAAAGCCTTGAATGTTGCTCAAGAAAAAGTTTTGAACATCTTGTGAAACCTCAGCAGTTGAAACTTCAGTCTTGCGATCCCATCCACTGTTTTGATCAAGAATAATCATGAAATGGTCAAATTCTTCATCATGCACATCCTTTTCGAGGATACGAGCAACTTGTTTTTTGAGAAGATTAGTCATTTTCTATCTTTAACAACGCGCTTAATTAATTTTTTTATTCTAAATCTTCTAAAAAGAAAAGAATTCTTTGTGAAAATTAGCGCAAAATAAGAGTTTAATGTTGAAGATGTAACATAACTTTCTGAAGTATAAATCAAGCTTTGAAAGGGTTCGGGATTCGGAACTTCATAATTTTCGAGTTTTCAAGTTTTCAGAGGAAACGTTCATAAAAAAATTTATGTCACATTTTGAGTCAGGATGGTCGTTGAATGTTTAATTTTTTGAAGAGGTTGTCTCTTAATTGAAGAAATTTCATTCAAGCGACTCAATAGAACTTTTTTGGAGAGTTTTTGAAAAAAAAATTTTTTTGGGCCGAGAAATATTGAGAAAATTTTAGGAAAAATTTTTTTTCAAAATCAGTCTCGAAATTCTATAAAATTTGTCGTCAAATCTTTTTGGCTTTGAGACAAAAATTTTTTCCAGAGAGTCCTGAATGGATTAAACTTTTTTCAGAGAATGGAAATCTGAGTTTTGTGAAAAATTAAAATCAATGAGAGAAAAAATGAAATCCAATGAAGAATTGTTTGGAAAAATTTTTTTCATTTTTGTTTGACAATAAGGGTTTTTTAAAAGAAACCCTGAACTTTGTGATTGCTCATTGAATTGGACTCAACATCATTTTAAGGGACTTGAAAAGCCTTTTTGAGGTAATCTAAAGAATGTTGGTTAGTTTGATGAAATAGAGTTGATCTGAATGAAACAGAATTTTTCTTTTATCAAAAAGGTAATAATAAATTTAAAGAAGCGTTATGATATTTGGTTGCAAAATAATTAATCTGAGGACTTTTGATTTTTGCAGTTAATTCATTGGATACCAGACGAAAAACTTGCTGTTAGCATGAATTTTTTTATGTTTACATTCGCATCGAAGAGAGAATTCAGAAAGAACGGAGTTTAACGCCTCGGAAACCTTTTTTGCATCAAATTTTGAAGAGAAAACAAATTAACCATATTCGTTTTCCTAACGGTCAAAAGGTTACTTTTATCAAGAAAAAACTTTTTTTATTCGCATTTACTGATCAAAAGGGTTAGAGAATCGTTGAGAAGTTGATTAATTGATTTTACGAAGGTCATTATGATGGTCTTTATTTATCTCTGAGGAAAAGTTTTTTTTTTCCATGATATAGCAGAAGGCTAATTGTTCTTGTTGATCATTGATTTGCTTGTTTTTAATTATAAAAGCTGGAAGTATTCTCGGGCAAATTTTAAACTTTAAACTGTTTGTGGGGTTAAAGTGGAGAAAAACATTTATAAAAAAAGCTATTTGATATTAAAAAAACTTCATTGAAGGGATGATTTATTTTAATTGTGCTTGTATTCAAGTCTTATTGGTTCTTAACAAGTGCATGTAATAAATTGTATTAAAAAGCGAATTAATTTATATGACAGAGTCCCAGGCAAGCTTTCCTCGATCCCAAAAAGCTGGCTTCCCCACTCTTACTCTGGCCTCTTTTTCAAAGAATTCAGATAAGAAGGGTTTTCGCACACTAACCCTTCGGTCCCGCTCAAATTCTGAAACCTCTTCTTCAATTATTTCCAATTGCCAAAGCACTATTCCTCCAAATGTCTCTCCACTCTCTGAAGCTGAATATGGAAAGAAATCTCAGTTTTATGAGGGCGCACACCATTTATACAGCTCAAAGCACTTGATTGTGTTCAGGCCTCGGGCAAGAAGCGTGAGCTCCTCTCATAAAAACCCCATTAGTGAAAATCTCGCTTCTATGATGAAAATGAAGGAGGAATTGCTAGTTTTTATTACTCAAATGTCTTGTCTGCTTCACAACTTGGTTAACAAGACAAATTCTGAGCTGGTTTCTTTGAACGATGGAATCCACGAGCACTGGTTAGCATTCATGAGTTTCCTCATTCTCATGTATAACAAGGTAAAGAGAGTTTGTGGGGCTCATTAAACAATCTCTAGTTAATTGAAAAGAAGCAAAATAATGCTGAAGGAGATCATAATTTCGAATTTGCAAAGGAAAATGAGAAACAAAGATCAGTGAGCCAGACAGAAAAACCCTTGACTTTGGTTTTAGATTTGGATGAAACCCTGGTCCATAGTAGTAAAGTACGACCCCAAACTGATCATGAAGCCTTAATTGTAAATCTCGGAAAATCCGTTTCCTAATCCTTCAGGTTGAACAAAGTAATGGAACATACAGTCAAGTTTTTGTAAAGAGAAGACCTCATTTAGATATCTTTTTAGAAAAGGTATTCACAGTCGAGCTTCTGAGATCCTGATTCTGAATAATCTTAGCTGAGTCAAGAATTTAATCTGATTATTTTTACTGCATCCCATATGCAATATGCAGAAGCAGCAATTAATCTTATTGATAAAAGCTCCTATATCAGCCAAAAATTCTATCGTGAGGTATTGGGATTTTTTATTGAAAATATTTTAAATTCATTTTTAGTCCTGTGAAAGAATAAATAAGAATCAATGGGTAAAAGATCTAAGAAAAATTAATTATGACCTGAGTCGCATTATTTTTATTGACAACGAAGAAATTGCAGCCTCTTTACAACCTGGTATTTTCAACCTTTTGACTTGAAAAAACTAATCAGGAAAAAAGGAAATTTGATGTGTATAAAGTCATGGTATGATAATCAAGAAGATGACGAACTTTTAAAGTTCATGGAATTGTTGCTGAAATACGTTGAGGAGTGGAAGAAATTGGAGCAAGAAGATGAAGGAAAGAAGGATGTAAGAGATTTCATATCAAAGCAACGCCAACAAAACCCTCCTCCTGCTTTATCTGAAAAGCAGCAACAGGAGGAAAACTAGAATTCTATTTGTAAAAAAAATTTTTTTTGAAGCCATTTAAGATAGTTGAAGAGTGGTTAGTTAGAGTTTTGAAAAATGAAAAAAATCGAGTTCAATTGGATTCAAAATAATGAACTACGACTTCAATATAATGGCCTCAATAACTAGCAACTGTATACACAAATATCCTCTCTATATTTATTTTGTTCTGCAATCAGCAGAGTTTACTATATTCTCCATTCATAATTATGATAAACCAATCGTCTTGAAAATCTGGAAATTGTATAACATATTTAAATTCCAGACTCATAAAACAGCCTATATCTTCAAAATGGTGGTCTCATTTTTCTTATGGATTCCTTTTTACCTTTTTTGTGATGACTTTCAAACATTTTTTTTTAATTGTAATTTTTTTTTCTTTTTCAGATTTTATTTGGGAATTTTCAACTATATCTGTCTGAGTTTTGGGTCAACTCCTTCCAGAATTTTCATCGAGAAACTTTCGGAAAAGATCTTGCAATTTTTCAACTTTCAGGATTTTTCCTACAAGAGATGATTCAAACCTCCGTTTTCTTATGGAAATACTTTTTTCATCTTGATTGAAAGGAAATTTGTGATATGGCAAAATTACGGTCTAGGATATTTCAGAATTTAGGGATTTTGAAATTTATAAGAGGATGTTGCCTCGACTCAATCTCAATTTGATTAAGGTATTGATTGAGTTGTGAAAATAAAAAACTCTATCCAATAAAATATATTTTGCTATATTAAAAAAAATAGATGATTAATTAATAGACATTGGTTATGATTGGTAGAAAGAGCCTCTAGGATTTTGTTTAGGTTTAACAAAACCGAATTTCATGCAGAGGACAGCACAGAATCCTGGTTTAGTTCCGATATCATCATGATCTAGCTCTTGCTGCAGGGCATCATTAGTGAGGGTGAGACTAACTCTACGTTTTCCACCAGATGATTGAGGTGGTTGGTGTTGGCTACCACGATCTGAAGGAGGTTCTGGCTTGCCTTCTGGTCGAACTCTAGGTTGCTTTTGTCTGACAATTTTAGTGAACTCAAATTGAAGGGAAGGTGGAGCTTCTTTGTAGATAAACAAGGTTGTAGTGTCTTTATAGATTTGAACAGTAGGGTCATTGAGTTGAAGGGTATCTTCAGCATCATCTTGGGCCATATTCATGACGTTATTGATGGTTTTAACCCACATTTCTCTTTTATGTTGGTTTTCAGCATAGAACTTATATTCAGTGACTCCTTCGTGATCTCTAATTTTGTCGACAACTCTGGTGATGGCTTCTTTTAATCTTTTTTGATGTCTGAGATGGTGAGACTTTTTAATGACATCAGAATCCATCATTAGGAGAATAAAAGAGTTTTCTCCTTCAGAGTGGCACTCAATCGCTTCCTTGAGGTTAAAAGACATGATTGCAGATTCGGCTTTTTTATCATCAAAGCAAAACATTTTGTCGTTACGGACAGAGAAGTACTTGTGTTTAGAATGAGCACCAGCAATGAGATTCGCGACGTCTTTAATAAAGTTTGATTCCATTTCAAGCATACCATCAATCGTGAGCCTGATGGTAGTACTTCCAAGTCCTCGGGATCTTGTTGATCCTGCTCTTCTGAGAGGTTCTTCGGAACCCAATTCTACAGAATCTTGGGAACTAAAGCTTCTGTCACTTCTGCTGTCAGAATCAGTGTCAGCTTCACTTCCGCTTTTTCGCATTTTCTCAGTTTCAATTTCTTTTTCGGCTTCTTGGAAAGCTTCCTTACATGCAGTGAGAGCTTTTTCACGGACTTCTTTGGGAGCTTTTTCAGTTTTGAGTCTGACAATTTGATCAATCGCATTCCATTTGACGAAATCCTTGTGCTCCTTTTTCAAGATAGGGATGGACATGAAAATAGTTTCGTTTTCACTATTAATGAAATCGAGCAAGTCTCTAATTGGGGTGAGAGCCTTTTCAAGGTCAGAGCTTCTGATTCCTTTGAAACTCTCAAAGTTTTCAGTGAAAATTTGTGGGTCTTTTTCAAGTTTCCTTTCAAGTTCAGGAAGGTCTTCCTTTTTATGCAATTTCTTTTCAAAGAACTCAAAGAATGTCTTGACATAACCTTCAACTGATTGCTTCAAGATTTCAGCTCCGAGTTTTGGTGGATAAGTGGGATGCAATTTGTCAAGGATTTCTTCAGTTTGTTGGAGAGCACTTCCAATCACATATTGAAGATCAACATCAATAAATCCTCTTGCCTTTGGTTTTGATGAGCTTGCCATCTCCGACCAAGAGAGGAGACTTTCAGCAAGCTTTTGATAACTCTTTTTGCCAAGTGTAACAAAGACTTTGGTAATATGTTTATCATTGAAGGCTGAGGCAACACCTTCTTGATTTGATGGGAGCATTTGCTGAGCGAGGGAGACAAAGTCTTTGATTTCAACGATGAATTGCATGACATCGTTACAAATTGCGATTAATTTTTCATTGATTAAATCTGCATCTTCAATATATCTTTCAATACCATTTTGGAAATATTCGAGAGTGCTTTGGCAGGTTCCCAAGAGTTTCAAGATGAAACATTCAGTATTGCAATATCCAGCAATATTCAAAGTTTCATGCATGATTTTGAAGACATCTTTTGGGCTTGAGCTTGTGATTCTTCCTCTTGAGTCGACATCGACATTATTGTTCAAGAACTGATCAAGGATGTTTTTGATGGCTTTCAAGTTTGGTCTCTTGAGGATATTTGTTGCAGCAATAGTGCTCAACAAGCCAAGGGATTCTTTGATTCTGACGTCTTCAAAGCTAGTTCCATAAGCAGATAAAGCGTTGTGATACCAATTGAGGAACTTGATCATTTCGAATAAATCTCCGTTCTCAAGTTCTTGAGCTTTTTTCTTGTAATAGTTTTTGAGAGCACTCAGAACGCTTTCATGGTAAACGCTGGAGTACATTTTGATGATGTCAATTCTGGGGACTCTGCAGACAAGGCAGGCGTTGACAATGCTAATAAATTCATTTGCAACCTTTTCTTGAACGAGCACTAAGGACTTGATGCTTGTGGTTTCCACTTGTGTGAGCTTTTCGTATTCGTTTTCGATTTTCTGAGCGAGCTTGTTTTCTCCATCTTTTTGGTCTCTCGTCTTGATAATCCAGAAGAGATTTTTGAGAACAAGTTCTTTACTTTTCACGACTTCGGCGGCAATAGCTCTTGAGGCCTGGATAGCCCTGAGCCATTGGGTCATTTCGTTAAAAGAAGGGCAGATTAAATTGAACTTTTTGTCGCCCAAATCAAGAATAAAGTGATATTGTTCAGTACTGTGAGCCATTTTCTTGATGATAAGATGTGTGACATCTTTCATTGGGATTTTATCAATAGCTTCAGAATCATCGCATGACTCCTCATACAAATAAAGAGTGTCATAATCGACCTGAAGAGGAAGAGCGCCTTTTCCAAGGGTTGTTTCGTCTTTGGGGTCAACCTCGTGTGCGAGAAGAGGCTTGGAGGAAATCAAGAGACACCACCTACGTTCGACGACTTCTCTAACGCCTGCACCATTGATGATATCGTCAACAACGCCCAATCCTGTGGCTTCTTTCACTTCTCTGAGAAGCATACCCATTTTGAGGCGACTTCTGAGATGGACAGGATCGATTGCATCAAGAACTGCATCGAATTTCTTGGCAGCAAGATATTCCTGGTTGGTAGTCTGTTTTCCATCATGAAAGAGGGATCCGACACCCTTGACACCGTTCTTGACGAGACCAACGGCAGTACCGATGGCTGCTTCAACGACAACCTTTTTAGCAGCATTCTTGACCATATTGATAGGTTGAAGGAGGAAGAATTCTTTTTTCTCAGTTTGGATTTCATCCTCTTCTTCAGCAAGGTCAAGGATCATATCAGGATGTAAATCGGTAAGATCTTTAATAAACCTGGCTTCTTCTTCTTTGGTATGGGCACTGAGTTTTTGTAAAGTCTGAACCCATCTTGTGCACTCTTGAGCTGTTTTAGCAATGAATTTATAAGCTCTTCCGTCAACAATGATCTCAAATTTCTTGTCATTATCATCCATTTGCGCAACATCAAGGATATCACGAATAGCAACTTTTCCTTTAATCTCACCCTTTTTAACGTCTTCTGGGTTCGCTGCATAAACAAAAGCAGGGCCTTCTTTAAGGATTTTACAGTATCTCTTATCAGACATACTAAACAAAAGGGCTCCTGGCTTTTCCTTTTCCAGGTAGCCTTCAATATACAAGGATTCCATTACGCTAGAATTCAGCATTGGATTTCGATTTTGATTAATTATTTTATATAAGTTTTGGAATAAAGAAGTAAAACCTTTAAACCTCATATTGATAAATTTTATTTCTTTCTTTCAACTTATGAAGACTTGGCATTTTGATATGATGACAATTTAATTTTCTTTGAGAATAGACCGATTGATAGAGATTTTCTCTGAAAAGGAACCATTTCAGAAAGATCCTTCAAAGTGAGGCCCGTTATGATGGAATGAGACCTTTTGGTTTTTTTTGAACATCAAAAAAATTGTATTGTGACTAAAAATACCTAATTAAATAATTAATTTCGGGTGAATACAGTGATACTCTCATTGTTCTCATCAAAATCCTTCTGAAAGTGGAATGTGAGGGAGAGGGTCTTTGAAAGTGAGTTCTTAGAATTTGAAAAAGTTCTAAGTTAACATAACCTCTCGAAACAAAAGGATTCTGAGGAAATGTAAGTTTGTTCTTTGATTGTGAAAGAGAAGAAAAAAATGAGAGATTTAAAGAGACTCAAAATTCTGAATGGAAAGATGGATTTCAACAAAATTTGAGCCAACAGAAAACAATAAAAAAATTAAAGGAATTAAATCGAACGATTGAACAACTGGAACAGTGCATTAATTAATCTCAATTTCAATCTCAAATTATTCTCTTTTGAACTGAATATGCACAAGCCAGTTTTCGAATTTGCTATGAATGACTCTTTGGAAATCTTTTCTTGATAAAAGAATATGAGAGATGAATTGAAAGGATCATCTTTTTTTTGTGGAAATTCATTTTGATTAGTCCATCCATTTTTTCCTCAACAGAGCAAGCTTGTTTATATATTTTTCCAAAGATTCTGAATTGATCATGAAAGAGATCGGAGTTTCTCAACTTTTTGTTCCAAAAGGTTTATAAAAAGGTCATAAGAAATCCTGGCCACCAAAAAAACGCGTAGGATACGCTTCTCTATTAACTTGAAAGGTTTGTTTTCACTTTTCGTGAATGAAATACAACTCGTCCTGAAAAAATCAGAATATTTTTTTTTTAATGGTTTTTAGATGGAAGTTTTCTGAAGAATTTTTCTTCATTTTTTTCAGAAAAAATATCTAAACTGTCCATTTTTGAAAGATTCGACCCGGACAAAAAAAAAAGAAAAGAAAACAAAATTTTGATTTGACGCAAAAGTTTTCCTCAGTCCAATGGCAATTTTTTAATGAAGTCACCAGTCAAAATATCCACTTTTTTTTAATTAATAATTTTATCTTGAAACAAAATAAAAAGACTTGATAAATTTTTTGTTGGCATTGATTTTGAATAGTTTTCAAATGCTTTTTTTTTCCTTATTTATTAAAATGGGTTTGAATGTTTTGATTTGTGTTTGGAGTAAAAAGGACTTTTTATTTTTTCGAAAAAAAAACCTTTTTAGAATCAATTTTAAACACTCATGCATTGAAAAAAAAAATAAGAGAAAAGCAAAGAATCGAGTTATTTCTTTGAAGACAGAATGAATGATCCTTTGGTATTTGAGCAAAGAAGATAAACATCAAAAATGGATGTATGGTTTTAAATTAGTTTAAATGAGGAAGAAAATGCTGAATTAATAGATACAAGTATCTATTGATTTGCAAGGCTTATTAGTCTTTTTTTACAATTAATTATTTGTCAAGGGACTTCAAATAAAGAATGACTTCAGTACCAATCTTCTTTCCTTATTTAGGATCAAAAAGAGTCCTGTTGCAAGATCAAGGCCAGCCAAAATCATTAATAAAGTATTCTGACTATATCGTTCAAAAACCGAGATTAAGCGCCCCAAGATCGATTTCACCACAGGCTCCTTTGGGATTAGTCATTTCCCACCTACGAATTCCCCAGCCTCCAAAACAAAATAGCACTCTAAGCAATAGTGTCATGAGGGCCTCCTCAACAGATTTATCAAAAGTTGAAGAGAGGAAACCAATGCTGCCAGTTTTGTATAAAAGTCCTGTCTCAAAAAGAGAAAGCACCCCAGAAGCTTCTTCCTTCGACAATATGCCTCTTTTCAAGCTTAATCCAGTAACTCAATCAGGCAGAAGATTTACATCTTCGATTGAAGGAAGAAGACGCCGATCTTTTCGAGTGAGAGAGGCGACTCCAGTGAATCGATCTCTACCAGGAATAAAGGAGTTTACACAATATAAGTCAGAGCATCGGTCAGAGCATACTTCTGTCACTCGAGATGAGAGCGAGGTACCAAGACTCCCAAGTAAGGAAGAAGCAAGAGTTCTAGATAAAAAATCTTGCGATTTGACAAGGATGTATTTCAATGTCCCAACTCAGCCGCGATCAAGCCTTCCAATTTTGATTATACATTTTGAAGGAATTCTTGGAACGTGCCTCATTCAAGTTAAATCCAAGGTTATGAAAAAGAGCCAAGCTAAGCTTATAGAGAGCACAAAGTCTGAATATTTTTTTATAAAGAAAGATGCAAAAGGACAACTAAAGCAATTAGCCAAGTTATATCTAATTGTGATAATCTTCCCATCTGCGAGCGAGAGGTATAAAAATGCAATGAAGTATTTGTTGCATCACAAGTTTTTCGTTGATGCAGCCTATTATAAAACACAAGAAACAACCCCTCAAGATAAAACTTGTTTCGCCAAGTATTTGCTTGATTATAACAACATTGTCAAGGACTTTAATGTTCAAAAGAACCGCAATAAAATATTGCTGGTTCAACCAATAAACTTGCCTCTGGAAGTGATCCAAGAAGAGTTTATGTTTATCAATAAGAAGAATAAAGCAAGACGTTATGTATATGACATGTCGTCTTTGTTGCATTTCTTTCCGAAAATTGATGTGCCACCTTTCAGCTTAAATCTGATTTGTGTGCCAAATTTTCTCCTTGATGAAAGGAATGAAGATTCTGCAGGTCTAGCCAAGTGTTCTTTTGCTTCAGTTGCCAAGATGATTTCAGAAATCAATGAAATAAAATTTCAAAGCAAGTATTCAAGAAACCATGAATCGAGGAGAGGTTCTGATGTGTATATGAACTTTTCGATTTTCAATACTCAAGGTACCCAAGGTACAATGCTTCTGGATGAATACCAGCCAACAAAAGTAGAGTCAAAGTCAGTGATTGGGACTTATACTGAAATTGGATATCATGACACTGAATATAATATGGATGAAGAAAAGATGAAGTTTTTGCGGATTTTGAATCTCGAAAGATTTCTTGGGGATCTTGAGAAATTGAAAGAAGCAAATATCAAGCACGCTCAGATTGAGAATATCAAGAAAAAAAATCAGAACATAAAAGGTCAGGTTTGCATGACTTTTCATTTGAGCTCAATTCACCATAATATGATAAATGACTTGGCTGAAGAACAAAGACTCGCAAAACCCACGAAGCCAACAATGGTAACCCCTGGAAAAGTAATGATTCTCAGTGCTGTTTCGGATCTTGTCTCATGTAACGAGTATCTTTTTAGGCTGTATGAGAAAAATATTTTTTATACAGATATCAAGAGCTCCAAAGACATTACTGGAATTGTGGAGCATTTGGAAGGAAATAGTGAAGCTAATGCAGAGTCTCAAAAAGAGGCCTTGGACTTTCCCATAAATTTCCGCAAAAAATCAGATCACCCAGACCAGAGTTTCGTGCTTGATTTGATTAAGAAAGATAAGCAAGAGTTACGAAAAAGAGTTTTAGGGGGTAAGAATTCTTTTGACCAGGATGGTGATTCAAAGTCAACAACTGATACCGAAGAAGAAAATTTCAACTTGGAGTTTATCAAACGAATCGCTCCCTTTTTAAAATTATACATTGAAAATTGATATTTTATTCTATTCTATATTTTTTTCTCTTAATTTGTGTCTATGATGTATGATCTTTTTTTTAAAAAGAGTGTATGCCTTATTTTTTGTTCAATTGAATTCAATTTTATTGACCTTGTAGGATTCTTTCACTTTTTGAATTTTTTCTTCTAGAGAATTTTAATTTTAACTTTGTGAAATTTTTTTGTTTACAAGAGCGGTCAAAAGAAGTTTTTTTTCGGAAATTTTGGAGTATTTCAGAGAAAGAGAGAATTGCTAGTTTTTATGAGAGAGGATGAAATATTTGCCTAAAACTGGAAAGATAAAGGAGGCCTAAAATGAACCAACTAACAAGTATTATATCCGAATTTAACGTACAGGGATAAAAAAAGCAATTTATCTCTAAAATTTTCCAAAAAGCAAGAACTTGAAGACTCTAAAAATATTTCTTAAATTCAATGAGTTTTATTGGAAGTGCTCAGCGACTCAGTATCGGTGATCTTGATGGTCGACCTTCTCTCAAGTAAAGAGAATTTATATTTGAACTTTTTGACTATTTTCCGTATGATTCCATAAATCTCCCTTTTTTACCTTCCTTGGAAAAGCCTTGAGCAATTCAATAGGACAAAAACGTTTTTATTTGTTGCAGACCAAGCAGATTCAATGTAAAAAAAAAAGGGTGATTATGTTATCTTCTAAACCTTCCAAATTAGTTGTCAGATTGATACTGAAGATTCAGAAGGGAGAAATACGTTTCAAACAAGAAGTAGTCTTTTGAAGACTGATTGAGCTTAATAATCTCTTTTAGATTCGATAAACGTAAACCCATGTTCTCTGGATGATCTTCCACAAATCGATGAGGATGAAGAAAATCCTGCAGTGACGACTTATGAAGTGAATTCAATAATACTGTTGGGAGAAGAAGAGTGTGAGAATCCGAGTGGGAGCTTCACGTGTTATATGAATAATGAAACCAAACAATTTTTCATCGAGGTATCAACGGAAGAAACGATGCGGGGTTTTACAAAATCAACGTTTTTAAATATGCTGAGGCTTGCCCAGCAGTCGAAGGCTGATGATGTCTTTATATGTGTTGATAAAAATGTCGCAAATAAAGGTAAGCTCGAATTACTTTGGTGGTTTGAAGTATTTTAGACCGCTATTGTAAGGATCTGTTATTTGTTGGCTGTTCAAAATTATCAGTTGCTGAAAGAAAGAAGTTGATGGTTCCTCCGATGTACATAGTCCTTAGATTTCCAATTGACGATGTCCAAGATGATGAAGATCTTGATATCCTCTAATTCTTCAAATAATTAACTTGGGATTCAATGCAACTCTCTCTTGGGATGTTTAACTCCTATCAATATCACGACTTTTCTTGAATTTATGCCTGATACTATTTTACTATAATGCTTATGATAGATAACGTTTTATGTCTTTATTACTCCTTATTCTTTCTCTTCTTTATTCTTGATTGTTTTTGCCAAAAGAAAAGTTTGTTTCTTTCTTTGAGGTATTTCAAAATTGATGAAGAAAGAATAAACTCTGTCCAATTTCGGCTTTTTGAGGTCCCGCAAATTTCAGGACAGTCCAGGAAAAAAGTTGTTCAATTCTTTCTGAACACCATAAAATCTTTTTTGGAAAGGAAAATTTGTATGTCCATTTTTGAGATTGGTTGACATGACCAAAAGGGCTCAAAAACCCTGAGAATCATGCAATATTGGAAAATGGAAATTCAAATAGCACTTTTTTGTCAAGAGTCAAGATTTCATTCAATTTATTATAAACACTTGATTTGGATGACTTTTGATTTTCGACATCTTTGGGGAAACATTTTCACAAAAGTCGGAAATTTTTTATGTAAATTTTCTCGTTTCTGATATTTGATTTTCTCATAAGAAAAGGGGGGGAAAAATCTGCCTCCCCTTTTTTTTAGAATTTTTCGAAAAAAACTTTTACTTTTTGAGAGAATGAATTTTCAACTTTCCCAAGATAGAAGAAGATCTTGAATTTTTTTCCCAATATTTTTTGAGATCATAAATTAAAGAAAAATTTGTATTTTTATGATAATTTGAAATTAATTTTGAGAAAAAAATTTCGAAATTAATTTTTTTGTTTGATGAGTTTGTTTTTTTATTTTACAATTTCAAAAAAGTTTTTTTGATTGCTATTTTGAAGCAAATATTGCAATTTTGGGGATTGCCATGTTATTCAAGGGTTTCTCTTTAACTTGTTCTTTTACCCAACAAAACACTGACAGACTGCATTTTTTCATGTCGGGATGGCGAATCTTTTTCTGCCTGTAAAAATATCCAATTAACACCAGATTTCTTTTTTAATTATTAGACTGATTATATTTTGGATTATTTTGTTTAATTTCAAAATTGAAATTCAAATATTTGTGAGGAAAAGAAATTAATTCTTCACCGTGATCACAGTATGAGTGAGTCATTATCAAATTCCCATGAAAAAAACATTCAGGGGCTATGATAACCAATTTTTTTGAGCACTAATTAAATTTTGAAAGTTTTCTTGTGTCTCAATCAAATAAATTTTTTTCTCAGTTCGATTTCAGAAGACTTTCAAAAGTTCAAAGTCCTCAAATCTCCTCTCATTTCAAAAACACTGGAACAAAATAGACTTTTTTCTATTTTTTTCAAGGTGATGGTTGTCAGTCTCTAATTTTGGAAGATGAAGTAAGTCTCCAGGACTTTTTCTTCATTTGAATGAATAATATTGTTGAGAGTTTCAGAGTGATTGATTAATAAATAATTGTTTAAATTCAGAAATTATAATGGAAGCAAGCAGAGAGCCAGATAGGTAAGTATCTTTGAAGGTGAAAGCTAACTTTAAAGATTCTTGCCTATTGCAAATATCGGCAGAATAATGAAGAAGGCCCTTCCTGAAAATGCCAAGATTGCAAAGGATGCCAAGGAAATTGTCCAAGAATGCGTTTCTGAATTTATTAGTTTCATTACCAGTGAAGCTTGTGAAAAGTGCAAGAATGAGAAGCGTAAAACCATCAATGGAGATGATCTCCTTTATGCCATGAACACTTTGGGCTTTGATGAATATATTGACACTTTGAGACTTTATCTCCAAAAATACAGAGAAGTACCACAATTTCTTTTGAAAATTTCGTCATCATCAATTTAGGCTGCCAAAACCTTGGAAAAGGGTGATGCTCAAGGTGGAGCTGGTGGTGACAGAGGTTTAAAACGTCTTAGAGGTGAAATACTTAACTTTTTTAGGCTCTGGTGAAGAAGATGAAGACGATGATGATGAAGGCGATGGTGGTGATGATGAATAATGTTATTAATAATAATGATAATCAATATCAACTGCCTATATTTTTGATATGAAATTTTTGTTGCATCATTGAAACCTCTCTCTCACTCATTCATAAGATTTTTGATTGAAAAATTTTTTCAGTCTCCTCTTCCAAGGTCGAGAATAATTTTTACAAATGAGCTGAAAACAATCCTTAACGTGGATTTTCATTCCTTCATGGATTTTCCTGAAAAGTAGCACTGCTTGGTCAAATGAAATTTTTTTTTGTGGGGGTATTTTGAATAAAATGCTTAATTTTTTCCCCTTTGATTTCCAAGAAATAAATGTTGAGGATAAAATAATTAGTTTGCATTTCTTGATTGATAGATGTTTTATCAGATGCAAAAGAGAGAGCGAAATGATCCTAATTTGAGTTGTAAACATACATTACAAACAATATCTGATGTATATACTGCCCAAGATTGCGATGACAGATTACAATGCGCAAAATGTGTGTTCCGCCACAACAGATTTCATTCATCATTTTTGATGCCATTGAAAGATTTTTCAACTTATAGCCCAAAGACAAGAGTTGAAAAAGTCATGAGTATTATTCAGGAACAATGTGATTACAAAAGTGTGATGTGCGAGCATTTTACCAAAGTCTTGAATGAAATAAGCAAGAAATTTGAAGGTCTCGTATTAGGTCAGAAGCAGGCTCTTCATCCCCCGAAGCTAATTGAAGATGAAGATGTTGTCAATCTGAATAGGATTTGTGATGACCTTATTGGTCTCAGAAAGGAATGCTTTCCGCAGACGGATAATAAAAAATTTTCACTTAATAAGTTGCATGATTATATTGGAAAATACGTTGAATTTGAAAGAAAAGTGTCAGGTATTGAAGAGACAATAAACTTGAATCCAATTCGATCATTTTCTTATAAAGAACTGCAGTCCCAAATTGATGAGTTTGCTGGATTGATTGATCATGCACTCAATCGTTTCAAAGACATTTATTTTTTGGAGAGTGAAAGATCAGATGGTCGGCAGGATGAGAAGATTCTTAAGGAGTTGGCAAAACCAAGCAAATTGAATGGGAAGGAAAAATTGCAACCACTTCATTTTGATATGAAACACATTGAAAGAGAATTGACATTGGATCTTCCTGGATCTGTTGGTTGGAATTCAATCGAAAGTGTTGAGAGCAGGCAGGTCGTAGTTATTGGAGATAGTCAAGGCAATATTAGTTGTTGGAATATGAATACTTGGGAGTGCTTTGAAACAATAAAATATCATGACTTGCAGATAAGTTGTATAAAATATTCGAAGAAGTTGGACTCAATCTTAACTGCCTCAGATGATGCTACAATAAAAGTTTTGAAAATGGGAAGAAAAATGCCGTCAATTTCAATGTTCGAAGAGGGAGCTGTTTTAAAAGAACATAAAGACAAAGTTTGGAGTTTGTTAGTGATTGAGGGCTTTGATGTCTTTTATAGCTCAGGCAAAGAGGCAATGATCATCGGATGGGATTTAAATTCTCTTACACTCAAACATAAGATCGATACAAGAGGCAGGGATACGACTGGGACTGAGATGGTATTTATCCCATCATTAAAATTGCTTGCCGTCAGTTTTAAACAAGGCACAATTAGTTTTTATGATATTGAAACTCCTTTAGAAATCAGATCAATAAATACCTACCAGAAATGGATCCATTGTATGAGATATCTGGAAGAAAGAGATCAGTTTGTAATTGGAGCTGATATTGGCACACTCAAAGTCTGGAAAGTTGGCGATCATAGTTTTCAGCAATTGCAAGGGTTTAATATTTCTGGAGGCTTACCATTATCATTCGAATACTTATCCAATTCTCAGGATATTTTAATTGGATCTGATTTTGAGAAATTAGTTTTGTTGAATTTAGATACTGGAAAATACGCCCTCTCTTCAAATTTAGATTTAAAAAAAATGTTGGAACAGTTCGAGTGCTTCTACACTCTCGAAAAATTTTGATTGGAACCAAAGAGAAGGGATTAATTCTTTTGAAGTATGATTAAGATTTGTATTTTTCTTATATGGTATTTTCTCTGTCGAGAGGAGAAGATTAAATTATACATAAATTCCCCGTTCATATTTGAGAGAGTTAGAAATTTCCTTAGATTTAAAATTACCAAGAGTTTACATGAATCAAACATTTTTCAAAAAGCAGACTTCACAAGAGAAACTTGAAGCTACCTCCAACTTTATTGATGAGTTGAAAGAATTGAAAAAACAAAAGTCTTCAGAGCTCAGCAAAGTACTTTTTCGAAAAAGTCGATTGAATCAACATTATTTAGATGAAGTCTATGAGTAAAACTCCCTTGAAACCGATACCCTATGTCAGAAGGCCAGTGCCAAGTCTTGATCAAATGAACCAGCCTTCTTTTAGAATAGATTACTCGAATATAAAGAAAGCAGGAGTTAGTGCGGTAACAAATTTAGTTTGGTAAATTCAATATTTATGCCAAAGGTTCTTTCGCCAACTGGAAAAGTGATGAGGGCAAATCTGGAGCCTTTGTCTTCGAAACGAGAGACGATGAGGCGTGGAGCTGAATCACAATCGGTTACTCTGAATGTTCATGAGCTGAATGCAACATGGGATGCAAGTCCTCTGGTCGCAGGATCTGAATCTCCAGAAAAGAAAGTGGTGCGTCCTCAACTAAAGCCAAGACTTCGGCCCAATAAGAAGGAAGGAGTTGATAAGGTTCATGAGAGTTTAGGAAGCTTGATGTTTAGTTCAAGGGAAGTGCATCAGACGACGGTTTTAGGAGATTATAATGAAGATGAAAAGTACAGGAATCTGCTCAAGGTGCACTCAAATGCTATTCCTGCATTGACAAAATATTATAATTCAAGAGGAGAATTAGTCTGGAAAGAGTGCTATGTGGTTGAGTATAACGTCTTTTCGAAGAAATTTGTGATCCAATGGAAGGATTCTCAAAAGAAGAAAGAAGTAATGAATTTTGTGGAGAATGGAAACTGAATGAATGGAATAGGTTTTTCGATCAAATCTGATCTTTGAGAACGAAAATGAAGTAATTTTTTCAACCGAAAGAGAAAAAGATTTTAATGAAAGAATTGATGCTTTCACGAGTCAAAAGTTTGGAAGTAAGGGGTTTGGTGGTTGTTTTGCTTGATATGTGTTTTTAGAGATGATCCAGTCGCGTGCGCAAAAAAGACAAGATATAAATTTTCCTTCGAGTTTTCTGAATCGAATTATCAAAAAGTCAATAAAAGTTTCGAAGAAGGATAAGACAATAGCAGAAAAGTTTATAAAAGAGGCAGATTCAAATTTCAAATATGCAGCAACTATCAGTGAGTATGATGCAAGTTATAGACCTGAACAGTTCTCGTTACCAACAATCTTGAAAAAGCTTGCAAGCAAGGGCGTTCAAGCAGAACCAAAAACTGTTTATGAGATTTTGTATACTCAAGATGAGAGAGACTTGATAACATCATCATCTGAAACAATTCAGGTGATAAAACTACCAAAACGAGAAAGATATCGAGTTGATAGATTGCGAACATTGCCTAGCTTTTCTGAGATTTGTAAAATCATTGAAGGAGTCTTATTTAGAAGAATCTCTGCGCTTGGATTGAATGAAGAGAGGGTGTTTTACAAGAGAATGACTGGGGTGAGAGAAGTTTTTGATGAATGAGAAGTAATTAATTTTTCGAAAGGCATTGATATCTGCAGAGAACTTGACAGAGTTCCCAATATTCGAAAATCTGTTTTCTTTGCCTGTGTTTGAACCTTACAATTGGTCTTGTAAACGATATTCGAAGATAAATTGAATAAAACTAATTAAATAGTGTTGATAGAAGAGATGTGTCGAGCTTTGGAAACTTTGGATACAAGGGTTTTTCGGATTGGAAAGCAGTATGATCAGATTCTTCAAGAGACAAATATCCCTCTAGTTTCTGGAGATTTTACGGCCTATTTAAAAGGACTGGCAAAGAGAATAAATTTATACATTGAAGATAAGATAAAAATTGGACTTGCTCAGTCTTTCAAAATGCTTCAAGAGAAATTAAATGAATATTTGGATGATGAGAGATTACCTGGGTTGACAGCAGATGATGTGTTTTTGAACCAAGAAATAATTTTGAGGAATATTACAAAAAGCAAAAAAATGCTATTAGACGGTATTTTGAATATTTTGCCTAAAGTTTAATCTCTTGCCAGGGAAGATGATGAGAGAGAGAGGGAATTTGAAGCCACTATTAGAGATTGATTTTATCGCCAATGGAGATAGAATTCAGGAGGATAGTAGTTTGAATAATAATCCTGAAAAAAGACATAAAAAGAGGATGCAGGCTCGAAAGTTATTTTATAATGAAAATGAAAATT
>Ga0182738_1003184_pt1 | contig 18948 bp, 13 predicted proteins | sample eDN5th30CBELigMG_FD_128876 | JGI IMG/M metagenome (GOLD analysis project Ga0182738, IMG submission 128876) | Enriched Miracle-Growth compost microbial communities from Emeryville, California, USA - eDNA 5th pass 30_C BE-Lig MG (version 2)... ... | reverse complement strand
TCTGAAAAGGGTGAATTAAAAAACCTATGCAAAAATGGAAAATAAAGCCAACTAAAATAAACGAAAACCAAAACAAAAATAAACAACTTCAAAGAATTTACTTTGTTCATAAATTAACTATTTGATGTATATAATCGACTTAATGCATAGGAATCCGCTTGCCTGTACTACTCATATTCCCACTAAGTTCAAATAAACTGCCTTTGAGATACATATTTTCATAATTTATATCAATTTATTTGATATGCTATCGCCAAGATAGGTTAAAAAAAAAAAATTTGCGAGATAAAACAAACCAAAAATTCTTAATTCCTGCTTGTGCTAGCTTCTCTGTTGAAAAAAAGGTTTCAATTGAACTTGGAAGCTATAAATTAGACAAAATTATTTTTATTCTATCCTACTGCATGTATAAAATAACCAAAATATTGTAATATTTTTCCTCGCATATATCTCTGATGATCTACTTCTGATTTTACATTTATTCTGAAAATAATATCAGAGTTTCTTCGAATTTTTGAAAATAATACAAAAATTTATTTTAGTAACCGACCGACTGACTGATCGATGGAAGATTATTATGATTACTTTCTTTCAAGACCTCCAGAGAGAGGTTCACTATTATGAGACACTTGTTTTGCTGAAATTGTTTAGGACTGCAAAGAGAATATGAAGAGAACTTAAATCAACAAAACCAGGCTATTGATCCAAATGCAAGAGCAAGTCATGTTTCATTGAATACTATTGCTGAGACTGAAAAAGAATCAGTTGCAACGTCAGAAACATCTCAACTCAGGTCTTTTACTTGTAAATTTGACCTACTCAGACTCTAACTAGAGAGATACAGAGGCTTGATAGTTTTGCGTTAAATCCTGATGAAATTCAAAGACAATTTTTATCATTTCTAAAGGAAAGAAACAGAGACATTGAAGTTGTAAGAGACTCTCAATTAGCAATTCATTACAATAAACCTCTTTAAATAGATCGAATTGGAGGATAGACTTGCAAAAGACTTGGACATCGATATTACAGATGATGAAATTAGAAAAGTTATCGAAGATTTGAGCAATAAAAACAAAGAATTGAAAGAGAATAAAATAAGAAACAAGGAGTTTTTTCCTTATGATGTTGAGAGATTAAAATACGACTTATTGGAGCTGAAAAAACAAAGCAACTATGATAAAGCAGCAATAAAAATCTTGAAGATCAATCTTGGAAAGAAAATGAAAGGCAAACTGGGAAGGACGGAAAGAAACTTAACAAAAGAAAAAGAGAAGGATAAACTTTTGGAGAGATTGCAAGCAGTTTATGATGATAATGTTCGTTTAAAACAAGAAATTCATGTTAAGGATCAAGAGTATAAGAATAAAATTGGAAAACTAAACGCTCTGAATTCTGAGCTCACAAAACAACTGAATGCCAAATTTCCTGTGATTCCTGACAAAGATCTCTCTAAGACAGATTCTGCCGCACAGGCTGCTGCTCTCAGACTGAAAGTGAAAAGCCTCAATGAACAAATTCACGATCTCAAAGAAAAAGTGCTTCAATATGAAAACAACGTATGGATAGATGAATAGATTGTAAAGAATTATTTCTCATAGATGGTGAAGCTGAATCAAACTATTGATGATAGAGATCCTATAAAATTTGAATCAAAAATTCAACAACTCGAAACTGATAATGAAAAACTTCAAGTAAGAGAATTTTTTTATACTTTTCTGAAAAGGATTCACATAGATTGAAAATAACAGAATATTGGTTGAAATGAGTCTTCCAAAACAGCTTCAAACAATATTTCCTAAAACTGATCAATTAGCACTCAGAACTTTGAATTTCGTCCATGAAGTCGAAACCAATAAATTCGTTAAAAATACATATTCCAAAGCAGCTGGCGGGTTTCTCAGTTTCGCAGAAAAACTATTCAATAAAGTTTGCACTCCTCTGGAAAGTAAACCAACTAAGATGTTAATAAATTATTCTCAATCATCCCCAAAGATACTGGAAATAAAATTATGTTTTTAATATCCAAAAAAGTCGAATTTCACCCAGACAGTAAAAAGGTTATTGAGGCTACAATTAGTGCTTGGAATAACTCTTCAATCGTTGGTCAACATATTCAAATGCAATCTAAAGAAAGAAAAGCTCTTGAAGTAAGTTTCTTATTCAGTCCTCCAGTGAAATAAGGATTTTATTTAGGACAGAGTAAGACATTTGGAAAAAGAATTGGGGCATGTTGGAAATGCTAATCAGCCTTTTGCCTTAATGAAAGGTTAATATTGAGTTTTGATCTCTTCAATAACGCTTTCTCAGAGGATAAAAAGAAGAATGATACAAATAGTCAAGCTTACTCCATAAAAGAACTTGATAACCTGAAACAGCAATGGGAAAACTTACCAGGATTTGTAAAAAGATATATCAAACAATTAGAAGGTGATGTCACAACTCTTAAAGTATTGATTATTATTTGTCAAAAATGTCTCACTTATTTCAAGGTAAAAGTTGAGAAGAGAAGAAAAAGAAAGGTCAAAAATGAAGAAGAGAAAGAAACTGAAATTCCATCGAAAAACACACAAAAAGGAAAAACAGATAAGCCTGATCAAAAAAAGAAAGACAAAATTGACCCACTTGATCCAAGATCAGAAAATGAAAAAGTACAAAACTACCTTCCCTCAGTTTAACTCCTCATAGACTGGTAAAACCCAAACTAAAAACTTCATCATAAAGGAAACCAAAACTAAACTACCTCAAGGCAATAAATAGTTGAGTTGCTTGCACATGAGGAAAACACAAAAATTAATTTGCAATTTTTTAATCATAAATAGCACAATATCTTATATTCCATCAAATCAATCACCTTTTGTTTATGTCTCAATTAAAAATGTAAATAATTTTTTATAGCATCATCTCGTTTGTATGTTTGTTTCATAAGCGCTTGTTTCTCAATCTATAATAATATCCTTTATAGAAACTCAATTGGTTAAGCAATTAGTCAACATAAATAATATCATTAAAGCAGGTTTGTGTGAGTTATTAAATTAGTCCTATTAAAATTAAGTTCGTATTTTTTGCCATTGAGATAAAAAATTAAATGTTTAGAGGAAAAGGAAATATGAATCACGCTACAGACGAAAGCAAATATCGAATACTTATGGTCAGATTAACTTCAAAAAAGGCAATTTTGGAGAGAATGTTTCGATTCTCCATGATAAAAATATGTTTGAACTCTGAGTAACGAAACATTAAAAATTACTCAGAAGGTGAATACGTGTTTTGATATTTTATTTCCTCCAATATTTCGCAAATTGTCTTGTTTTTAGTCAAATATCTCTCAAAACCTCTTGTTCTTCTTTTCAATCGAGCCCAAAACTTTGATTTCTCTGTCAAGCCAAGAACTTTCTCTTTCCGTGACTCCAAAATTACCTTGATTTTTAAAATTTATTTGGTCATTTTATGAAAATTAGAAAAACCAAGGTTGAAATTTCTTTTGCATTAATCGCTTTCTTTAAACAATTAATTCTAAAAGTATGTCTGCAAATACCAATTGGTTTTCTTCAATTATTTGTGTAACCACTCCCAATCCTTATCGATTCCTAACCAGATAGTCAAAATGCTTTGACCCAAATCAAGAGACTAGAACTGAGATGATCTTTGAAAGTCGATCGTCTAGTGCTGCAGGAAATAACAAAAAGACAATCGTCTCTGGAGTCGAAAATTTGAAAGCGGTCAACGTGAGTCTCTTTCTTTTTCTTAATTTTAATTGGGAAGAAACAATTCCCCTCTGACGATTTCAAAACTCAGGTCTCCACAAAAGAAAATGCTATTGATTGCTCCGACATAAAATTAATCAACTTGGTTTGAGACTAATTCCTTCGTTGAACTCACCCAAGAATAATAGGAAACTGCTGTGACCACTCCAAGATCTGACATTGAACTCCAAGTTGTGGAAAGTGATTTTCTGCAAGTTGACGAAAAATTCATAATCCAATCAAATGGTCAGATCAATGGAAAAAAGACTCTAAATGAAAAGAAAATTCTGATCGGAAGTGACCTACCACCGAATGCGAAACCTGAAGTATTAGATTCTTGTTGAAACAAGAGAGACTTATTTTTCATTTAGGAAGGAAATGATATTGTCTGTAGTAAATTTCAAGACAAGAAATTCGTTCAATCTGCTCAACTGGCTCTCAGTAAGCCTTCAATAAGAAAGCTTTCCTTAAATATTTCTCAAGACAAAGGATCATTTTATTTGAAGGATTTAGGAGGTGGTGATGGTATTTACATAAAAGCTGAAGACAAATATGTAATGAACGCAACAAATTCAAAAATAGACTAAAAAATTTAGGCTCTTGAAAACCACTGCATTGTCCATTATGGCATTGGCCATTTGATCACTGAAATCGTCTCTGACAAAGAAAAGAAAACTTCCACTCTCAAACTCAAATTTATGGATGGACCTAATGAAGGAAAAGAAAGGTAATAAAAGAATTGTGAAAGAGTGCGAAGCTAATTTTTCCTCTAGAATTATTCAACCAGGTCAAGTCTGTACTGTTGGTCGTTTATCAACTTGTACGATCGTCTTTGATGAGTATGGCGTTTCAAGGATCCAGTGCAAGTAAACTTTTTGCCAGGATAAATTTCTGATTGTTTTGATTTTTCTATGAAAATGATCAATGGTATGTCAAGGATGGCGATGGCTACAAGAAAAGCACAAATGGAACATGGTTTAGAGAAATCAGATTTATTTATGTTTAACCTTTTAGGATTCTATTACAAGAGGAAAAAGTTGTCTCAAATAAAATGTTGTTCAAAGTTTGCAACACTGTCTTTCGCGTATAACAAAAATTTGTCTGAACAATGTTTCTAAAAATTCATAGGCAAGCATCACACAAATCGCTTAAATCCAATAAATCTCAACTAATCTTTCTTGGAAATAATCAATAAAAATCGAAGCTCTGATAAAAAAGCTTCCGATTATACTGAGAAAATACATCACTTTTTTTTTGTTTCTACTCTGTCTATTTTATGGTCTTCAAGTGTATTCTTAGAGAAAATTCATATCACTCCTTTTTGGTATCTGACTGATAAATTATTTATTTATTATCAAAAGTTTGTATGCCTTTTTTGCCAAAACATCTATCTCCTAATAATAATTCAAGCTTTGTTTCTCAAAATAGTCTAATTTGAAGACTGTTGAAATTAACTGTTTGAATAATTTTACGACAAATATTGAATTCAAGTTCAACATCAACTAACAGTTAATCGAGTGAATTCAAAAGGCTTTAAAAGTTGCATTTATTACAAGGAATGAACTTGAATGATTGATGTTTTTAAAATTCATTGCTTTTCTGAATTTTTTTAATTATCACGTGACTTTTCAATAAATTTCCGACGTTCTTTCTCTCTTCCTCAGGCTGAGCGACATTTCACATATCACAACAATTCATCTGAAATGACAAAATTTGACATAAATTATTTATCATTTGTATTTGTATATTTTTCATTTACATTTGCCTATTAATATTTAGAAGTCAAAACATCAATCTCATCGCAACTTTTGAGATTTCAAAGGAGATTTCTCTCCACTTCATATTTTCTCAAACGAATCACAACTCTTTGAGAAAGTATACTTCTTGATTTTATGAGGTCAATTGAAGACTAAAAACGTTCATTTTGTTGGTTAAGTTCTAGAAAATTCTGCGATTTTCAAAATCATAAAAATTGGATTTTTGGATTGATAAATCTTTTTGATTGCAACAAAGCTGAAGAAATAACAACAACACATCCAAGACAAGGACTAAAAACTTCTCTTTTGAAATTATAAAAAAGGAGGGTTGAAATAAAAACTAATTGAATTCACATTCTCAGGTTTTCTTCCATAAATCCACCAATTTCCAACCCTCTCCCTCCCAAGAAGGAGATATTCATCGTTAGATGGCCAGATGATTTTTAAGGCTAATGAAAAATTGATTTTTAATGAAAAGATCTCCTGAATTCGCTGTTTAAAGCGCATTATAATTTTAATTAAATGTTAAATTAAATCTCGGGCTCCTAAATATTTGTAGTTAATGAGTTAAAATATTTCAAATTTTCAGCAATTTTCGGACTAAGAGAAAGCTATAAAAGTAGATTTCATACTGGGTCACTCTGAAACCACTTTTTATGTCAAAACACCTCAGTTTTCTTGGAATTTGGTAGCTTTGCTTTTTCATGTTTTGAGTTTTTGTTTAGAAACACAAAAACCATTAGAAATTGATTTTTTATTGAATTAACAAGTATTGACAACAAAATCAATGAATGCTAGAAAATCCTCATTCAAACGAATTGGAGAAAAATCTAACAGGAATCATCGAACCTGATGCGGCTCAGACTAGTTTCAATTGAAATGATCTCTTTTACATGAAATTCTTTCGTATTGAGTTGTTGAAATTCTTCGATATGTTTGTCTCAAAGGAAAATAATCAATTGTCAATTCCAATTTATATTTTAAAAAGTACTCTTTTAGAATCCGGAAATGGCTTTGACTTTTGTAACTTGATTTTTGTCGACAGGTTCGCTCAAAAAAATTTTTTTATGACCAAGAAATAATTTTTTATTACTCAACTGCCTGAGAAGTTTCTAATTATGAACAATATCATCTTTCATAAATATCCCCTAAATGTTTGCCTTCAATATCTTGCATACTTATTTTCTGTTATTTCCGTCAGGCAAGCCTGCCTGCTGGGTTTATCTATTTTTTAACTCATGTTCCCAGTTGTTCATTGTCCATATTAGCTTTGAAGCTTTCAGATTTAAGCCAAAGAAATAGCGAGGAATGCATTAATGTTTGGATTCAAGATTTTTTGTTTTGCCTTCATAACGTGAGCCAGTCAAAAAAATATCCTTTTTTCTTTTCGAAAAATGAACTTGAAAATGAAAGCACCTCAGTTTCTATCTCAAGAAAGCTCTTGGCGGGATTTATCCTTCCAAACCTCTAGCTTAATAAGGGTAAATCAGTACTGAACCATTATAATGTCTGCGAATCAACAGTTTTTATGAGTTTCAAGCCTCTCTCTTCGTTAAAAATAAACTCCCAGAAAATTAAAAACTATTCCGGCAAACCGGGATTTTTTGCTTGAATATCTTTCCCATTCCTCAAAGGCAGTCCACTTGCGAGCTATTCATCCCCAAACTGTCAGTGTCTGATCCTAAAATTAGGAAGTTTTCTATTCAAGACAGGAATGGTGCATTTTAATTAAAAAATTAAATTGTTAAATAAAACGAATTTACAAAGTTGAAAGTCTGCGTCATAATCTATAAACAGAAAGCACTTCAATTAATTATAATCAGTTCTTTAAAATCTAAAAAATTTAAGTCCTCAGTTATTTCTGACTGAAAGTTCATTTTCTAATAACTCTCTCCTTTTAGATTCAATGTTCAATTTTAGTGCATTTTCCTCAAACCAAAACTCATCCCCAGTTCGCGCACCTTCGAATAAACCCCTTCAAAATGCCTCTCCATCTTATGTCCCAATACCCCAACCAAATCAATCCACCTGGGAGTCTTCCTCTTATCTTCCTAATCCCCATCAAGAACATCCAATTAAAGAAGAAATTCCCTACAACATCCGAGTTCTCCTTGAAAATGAACAAGAAACTAGCTCAACTTCCTCTGACTCTGAGGCAACCGATACCATGCCAGACGTCGCTGCGAGATTCAAGAAGACCGCCGTCAGAGAGTGGGATTTCGGACAGGAGGAAATGGGAAGAAGAAAGTCTGAGATCGTCATGCCAACGAACTCCTTGCTGCAAAACGCGATGGGCAACTTAGAGCAAGCCAATCAGAGGACTTGGGCTCCTTTTTTGCCTGGAAGAGTTAGCGTTAAACAGAGTTTATTCGGACCCCTCAATCTTAACGAATTTGCTCAAAATGAAAAAAAGGCCTATTTTATAACGATTGAAGGATTCCATCCACTCAATTCGAGAAGATTATTTAAACTCGAAAGACTTTGCCACGCCATGCAAAGCAAAATCTCCCAAGTGGACTCCAAGCAATTTTTGTATCTCGGGCTCTGGAATGACTGGCACAACTCCCAGGAAGAGACTGATAATCTCTTTGAGCCTTGGATTTATGCCGTCCCATATTTAAATTTCAGACTCGTTGTCAAAATTCACCTTTCTCACTCCTTCGAAGATCCCTATTCTTTCGATTTCCTCGTTGATGTGAGACAGTTTGCTTTGCCAACCAAAGATAAAAGAATTCAAAGCTTAGAAGTCGCCTATGTCGAGCAAGAAAATTCTGCTTCCCCCGGCGTTTCGCCCAACATCACCAACAACCTTTCTATTCACTTGCAACTGACAAACGAAAAACTCATTTTACCCCAGGGTTTCAGAAACCAAGAATCTAAATCTGATTCCTCCACCGATTTTAACGTCATCCTCAGACAAATCATTATTGGGCTCCCTTTAACTAGAAACACAAACAATGTCTCTCCTATCTCACCTTTACTGCCTCAAAATATCCACAGACTGCATGATGTATATGGAAAAAGAGGCTCAGCCATCAGTTTGGGCCAAGACCACAAACACCATACATTGCTTGACGCTCCTCAAAGCCCCATTTCCTGGTCAAACTTCTCTAGGGACGGTTCTCCTTCGCACTCACTCAAGTTTGCTTCTCCAAAGCAACCAACTCAGGCCGATCCTTTAATGCCTCCAGGAATCATGAAAAATAACAGCAATCCTTCTAAAGACCAAAACAATTACATGCCCGGTGGCTCGTTATTTAAATTCAACCACAACAGACAACAGAGATATAGCATCCAACCTATCAGAAGAGAACCAGATGAAGCTCAAAACTCCAAAAGAATGTCCAGCGACTTGTCTTACCTTTTACAAGGGGATAAAAGCCCTTTGAAAGTTCTCGAAGCTTACGTTCAGGCATACAAGGGAGGGCATAGAAAAGAGAGCAATGCCACTGAAAGCACAAACACCACCAACATGAGCAACATGAGCAACTTTAGCATGATGGGCAGATTCCAACAACCCATCACTGAAGTTGAAGGCCAAAGTCAAAGCACCAGCACTCTTACCGCTTCAGAATACGAAGAAGCAGTTCCTGAAGTTGTTCCAGCTGACGAAGAAACCATCATCAAGAGCCAAACTGATATTGGCGACGATTTTAGAATCGAAGATTATATCGGCAAAATGGTCGAATACGCTAAAACATACCAAGTAAGAGACTTTTTGTAAATCCACTCATCTAATCTTTTACCCTAGGGAAGTAAAGTGCTTCAGAAATATGTTGCAACTGCTGCCAAAGATGATCTTGATGTTGTGATTAGAGAAATAGGAGAAAAAATTGGAGAACTGATGCTTGATCCCTATGCTAATTACATGATTCAAACTCTTGTTCAAAGCGGATATCCAAGACAGAGATTGTATCTGCTGCAAAAGATAGCCCCTTCTTTTACCTCAATTGCGCGCGATAAGAAAGGAACCCACTCCTTACAAGCAATTGTAGCGCAAATTGACAGTCCTGACGAGTTTGCACTCATGAAAACCATCATGAGCCCCTATGTATTTGAATTATCTATGGACCCCAGAGCCAACTATGTGATTCAGAAACTTATTAACATCATCCCAATCGATTCCAGCAATTTCTTGTATCAGCCTCTTTTTGATAACTTTGTTCAGGTCGCCAACAACTCCTTTGGCCTCCTTGTTCTTAAGCAAATGATGGCAAAGGTCGAACAAAAAGAAGCCCTCAAGAATAAAGTTGTCGAACTGACCAGTATAAATTTCGAAAAGCTTATCCAAAACCCCTATGGAAACTACGCAATACAACATATTGTTGAGTATTACCCCAAAGAATCTCTCCTCATCATGAATAAGATTGTCACAAAAATCATCCCTTATTCGAGTCAAAAGATTTCTTCCAACGTCATTGAAAAGTGCCTCACCGTCTGCGATTCACAATTCCGAAAGAGAGTTGTCGACGAAATCCTCAAAAACGGAAGACTTGGGGATTTGATGAAAAACAAATACGGCAATTTTGTAACTCTCCAGTTACTTGCCACTTCTGCCACGATCGATAAACAGAGACTCATGCAAGAGATTTTCAAATTCGCCAACTCTTTCAACGGCACCAAGTACAAGACCAGATGGCTCAAGTTCATTCAGGATAACCCCATGAAAATCAACTGGGACAACAGCATTTCATCTGAACAAGAAGAAGGCAACAAATCCGACGACTCTGACATTTTCTCAAAGGAAAGGGTCGCCAACGGAGATCCTGAATTGAACTCCAAAATTGAAACTGAAAAGTTGGAAGCTGTAAAAAAGATCTGGAGAGAAATGACCAAGGAGGAGAAAAGTGACACTTCTCCTTTCCACTACACTGCCAAAAACTCGACCAATAAAAAATACTATAACAAAAGAGATGACACATATGCAGGTCGTGGTGACAAGTAAATTAAATTTTGATAAAGCCAAAGTCTGCTTTGTAAAGCTTTACAAGAACTGACCGACAAATTTATGTATATGTGAATACTCTCCCATAGATCCGCACATATCCATAGATATGTTCAAATCTCCATCTCTAAAGACTTTTGAAAAGTTGTATTGTTTTTTATAACTGCCATCCGGCTTAATGAAACTTAATAATATCTTTGCATCGTCTGTTTCTGTATCTTGCTCATTTTTTTTTTACCGTACCTCTATTTCAAAACATTCAACCTGTATCTAATGTAATACATTTTGAAAACTCCACCAATCTGCATCTTCCTCAGATTTCTCGCTGATATGAAGTCTGCATTGTAAAAACACAAAATCACTTTCGATGAAAACCAATTGCAATTTGAAACACCGACAGGTGTGAACGTGTAATTCAGGTTCTTCCTTTTCAATGAGTCTTTCTTCGAGAGACGAGGAAACTGTTCATATTATCATCTTTGTTATATCCTAATTATAGTGATGTTCTCTTTGATCAAGTGGGCGAGAAAAAGTCCTTCTTTTCTCTCTCTTACTTGCAAGTCAAGAGAAAACATCAGCCCTTGGGTTTGAAAACCATTGAAAATGGAACAATGAATATTCTATTTTTACACTTCTAAAAATAAACTCATTTCAACCCAGAATTCAGAGAAGCCAAAACTCTTCATTCGAAACAACTAACTACCGATCTTCGTTAAATGAGCTCTCTAGTTCGCCCAGAGATTAAACATTCATGTTTTTTAACGAGATATATATCTATGTTCTCCAGATACCCTCATCAGTTTATTTAAAACTTGCAAAATTTCTTTCCACTCTGTCATCCTCTGGCAAAAAGGATGTTGTTAGGTGTCAAGGACAATAAATACACAAACTCAACGTTTTTTTCAAAGGAATCTATTTTCTCAAATCCTATGGACCCTTTTAATTTATAACATAAAAGTATTACAATCTCGCTTTTTATTTTATTCTCCCGAACTCTTGCTGAATACAAGAAACATAAATAGTTTAGTGAATATTTACATAATCAATTGGAAAATTGTTTCAATCCTAAAAATATTATGAAAACATGACATGATATACTCCTTTGTTTATGAAACATCCATAATTGAAATAAATAAGCTTGAAGCAAGTGTTAATCTGTAAATTCGGGTGGCGGAAATAGACATTCAATGTTATTCTTGCGTTTCTGATAACAAGTTTGCATCATATTTTTATTGAAAAAGCCTACCAAACCCTCTGACGTTGACTGTTTGGAGATTTCTTTTGAACAAACTGCTAATGCTTTCAAAAGGGTTTTAAATATTGTTCTTTCTCCCTCTAAACACTTGTAAATAACCCAACAGAATCAACAATTACCGATCAAAAACAGATCCAAAATGCGTTTTGATATTGGAATTGGTGTATGGAGTAAGAGTAAAGACAAAAACAGTTGATGAAAACAAAGGAAAGTTTCAAGCTATCAAAATATTTAGAATCAAACATTTTGTCCATCATTACCTTTTTTTCATTCAAAAGAATTGCAATTTCAGGAATTTTTTCTTGAATTTGAGCATCAAGATAATTCACCATTTCAACCAGTTTTGGAAATTCTTTCTTGTAAATCACTCGATAGTTTTTCACATACAAAATATGTACAAAAATCCAAAATGCTTCTTCCACGTACTCCTCATCATAGTTCTTAAAGAAAGCTAAAGATTAAAGGGTCAATTTTCGAAAAATCTTTTACAATCTCGTGACATTTTATAATTATTTGGATCCAATATAATTAAAATTGTTCCAGCAATAAAATTCATTCCCTGAGTGTAGCCAATATCTTCATCAAAATTTGCATATGCGCGGAGAACTTGATAGAGAGCTTGCTGTCCTTTTTCTTCATTCTGAGGAATATTATTTGGAGGATATTTTTTTGATTATATTTACTTCACCGTTAAAATAGAAATGATCTCCTAAAGTTCGAGTTATATCCCTCTTGATTTGACCATCATATTGAGATGGCGTATTTTTGAGCTCATTAAACAATCCTGGAGGCTGTTAAAAACAATTATTATTCACTCCTATATAAAATTGACTATTACATATTTGCTTTTGAGTTTCTGAGTGTTTGCCAAGAAAGCCCATATTTGAGGTCTCCTTTTTAGATGAATTTAGCCCTCTCACAAAAGATCGAAAATTTACAAAATTTCTGGAATACCATTTCTTAACGAAGTTTCCATTTGCGTATTAGGTGTGTTTTCAATGTCATTATTTTTCAAAACTTTCATCCAGTCATCAAAAGTCATTGTTTCAGAACTTTCATCAGTAAAACTTGTTTCAATCTCTTCGCCATTTGCAGACTCGTCTGTAGATTTGAGAAGCTTTGAAGAGTAATATTCTTCCAAATTGGCTCGACTTCCAGGTTGGGAATCGGTTTTCTCCCACAAGGTTTTGTCAGAATGAGAGTCGCCGTCACCTCTTCTTCTGCTGCTGAATTTATCAGATCTGAGGAATTTCTCGAGTCTCTCCTTTTTTGCATTGGCCTCGAATTTATCGTAAGAACCGGCATGATTTGTCTGTTCTGAATTTTTCTCTTTCTTTTTGAGATTATCACTCCGAGTAAAACATCTATTGAAAGAGGAGTTGTTAAAAGAGTCTCAAAAACAAGATGTTACCCTGAGAGGAAAGGTATATAATTCATTCAGTTTCCTAAAGTCAAAAACTCTGAATTCTTGACGCTTTCTTTAAATATTTTTTTTTTTTTGATAGAATTACACATTAGAACGAAACAGTTAATTTATTAGTTTTGACTTGGAATAACAATAAATTTAATAAAGTTTTCTCATTATAATCTCTTCTCAGGGGGAAGAAACTTGATCAGTCTTTGTCCTTCCCACAAAGTCGAAAGTTTTGTTTTCAGAAATTAGAATTTCATTATTTTACTCTTTTGGGAAGTAAATACAGGATGATTACTTAAAATGAAAAGAGAAAAAAATAAAACAAGCCTTTTCTTTATCTCCAGGATAAAACTGAGATCCTAAGCATTTCAAACTCTGGTCGGATTATCCATTTCGAAGTTTCTGGTATCGCCAGTTCGGTTCTCGAGCCCCCACAAAAACATTCCTCCTCCTAATATTTAAATTTCTAAAGAAATATGTATAATCTTTATTTGAATCAGGAAGATCAGGACTGATTTGAACGACTTGGCTTTTCAAAAGAGAGAGAGAAGCAACAGACTAAAAGCTGGAAAAAGAGTCATTTATTAAAAGGAGTTTTCTAATTCTGGTTCAAGAAATCGGTTCTGTGAGGCTGCCAAAAGCTAGTTTTTTAGAACAACTCCGAAATAATTTTCTCTTATAGAACCTTTGTTTGATTCAGGAAGGCAAAACAAGATCGAAAGATAAATAGATAGCCAACGCTTTGTTTGTGAAAATTCAAAAATCATCATTGATTGATTTTAATGAAAATAAACTCAAATTTATAGGGGCTCTAACGACTTGCTTAGCAGTTTTTTATTCTAAATAATGAGTGAGATTTGTGGAGAGCAAGCAAGTCTTTGTGATTAATCATTCAACTTTAAAAAGCTTTCTTTTGATCTTCACTGAAGCAAGAGCTATCTGCTTTGTTGTCCGCAAAAGAGTGAAAATAGTCAAGAGGATCCACTAATTTCAGGTTCCCCTGATCTCAGTCAGTATTATTGAAAATTTGAGTGTCTCCATTCATAAATCCAGGTTTTTATTATATAGCTTCTAATAATCCCTTTTACTGGAAAGTTTGATTTGTAAAAACTGCCAGTATTATTTTAGCAAGAAGAATTTATGCAATAAACATAACTGGACTCCTTAAATAGCCAGCGGAATTTCTACTATTATTAATTAAACTTGACCTAATAAATTCGCCAAAAAACTCAGGGGAGATGGAAATCAGCAGACTGACCCCAAGATTGACTCCCAGACAACTCGCAAAACAAAGAGCATCCAACAGTCGAGTGGATCTCAAGGTCAACAAGAAGCTGGGGGCTGGAAAGTTCGAAGTCTTTCATGCTCAAGCAAGAATATTTTCCTTCCCAAAGGAGTACGCTTTGAAAGTCTTTCGCAAAGATGAAGCTTCTCTGAGAGCCTACTCTTGCGAAAATGAAATCCTTTCAAAGCTCAATCATCCTCATGTCATCCAATATGTTCCAATAACAAACTTTAAGAACAACATGATGGACTGCAATTACATCTTGACCGAGTATGCTCCTCATGGAACTTTTTTCAGCCTTGCCATGAACAAAGGGCTTGTCAATGAAAAAATCATGAGAACTTATTATCACCAGCTGATTGAAGGACTAGAATACATCCATTCTCAAGGCATCGCACACCTTGACTTGAAGCTTGAAAATCTTCTTTTGGATGATGACTACAACTTGAAAATCATTGATTTTGACCAATCTCAAAGAGCCAAGGAAAACGTTGAGCTGGCCTTCTTTGGAACTCCTTGCTACAGAGCTCCCGAAGTTTGGAACAATTCATGCTCGGATTTCTTCGCTGCTGATGTTTACTCACTCGGAATCGTCTTGTTCGTCATGAAATCCAATGGCTTCCCTTTCATTGAAAGCCAAGATGGTGCTGACAAGACTCTTATCCACTTTGATTTATTCAATCATGATAACGAGGAGTTTTGGACCAATAAAGTGAGCAATGAAAGAAACAAAAGTATCTTTGATGATGATTTTAAGGACCTTATCAACAGAATGTTGAAACAAGATCCTCTCCAAAGATTGACTATCCAAGATATTAAAAGATCAAATTGGTACAATGGACCAACTTTGACACCACAAGAACTGAAAGTTGAAATGGAAAAAATTATGGAAAAGATCAACTTTAAAAAATACCTTCAAAAAAGTCAAAGCTTCTCACCAACTTGAAGTTTGGATCCGCGCCTGCCAGGCATTTCACCATTTGAGAAGCTAAACAAAACAAGACAAAATTTCTGATTTCAAAACCAGATCAAAAACTTTTTCATTTCATTTTATTAGATTGTTTGAGTGTACATAATCAATTTTTCTAATTATTCATGAATCAAGCTTCTTTTTTTTTTAAAAAAAAAATAAATATCCAAATTTACTATATTTTTATTGTACTTTTGAAAACGAAATCAACACCCCTAATTTTTTCTCTGAGATCTTTGTGACTATGACTGCTATTTTAAACAATTCCTTACTGGATATCGAGTTTGCTATTTTTAGAGTTTTTAGTTTTTGAGAAAAGAAAGGAATGATTTTAATTATAAGGCCCTTTTTTCAAAAATCTTGAAACAAGAAATTAATGAAGTATGAAGTGAGCCCAAAAGGCGTTTAACTCCATTTGAAAAAATTCTCCTTTGGCTCAATTTGAGTTTTCCTCAAAAAGCCCTTTGAAATCGAATAGAATGGGATCCCATTCTAGATGCCTTTTTGAGCCCCAGGAAGACTAAATAATAATTTTTTATTAATTTTGAACCAGGCTCGAAGGTCAAAAAAATGTCTTTGGCTTTCATCTTTTATTCGTTTTGGGTAAAAATTTCATCCAAATCGAAAAGACGGTAAATTTTGTCAGGATGGATGACGACATAAAAAAAAAATCCACTTTGAGGATGCAAATTTTTAGTTTCCAAAACCTGATGGATGACTGAAAGAGAAAAGAAGAATATGGCGAAGGAGAAGCAGAACATTTGATTTGATTTATTCTCAGAGAAAGTGAAATGAAAAAAATACATTCTTACCGTTTGCACATTTCCTAAATATTTTTTGAATTCTCTGCGAATGACAAGTTCTTATTTCCAAATGATCATGATATAGATTTTTGAAAGAGAATAAATCATAAAAAGCAAATCGAAAATTAATAAATTAGGAAAAAATAAATTTCCCTCCCAAGACAACTTACAACGAGCCAGAATGAAGGTGAAAGTAACTTTTCAAGAAGAATGCTATGCACAGAAGGATCTTGTCCTTACCAAGAAGCTCGGCTGTGGAAAGTATACTGTTTTTCACGTCCAAGGACCTGCAGCTTGTGAAGAATATGCGATTAAGGTTTTCCCGAAATCCGAACTGAATGAAGCTTGCTACAAAAGAGAAAAAGACTTTTTGGCAAGCTTAAGTCATCCCAATATTATTCGACATTTCCCAGTATCAAAACATGATGCTGATTTCGACGTTTTAATCATGGAATATGCGAATCATGGAGATTTCTTTGACATCGTGACCAAAGGAGCACTGACCCATGATGTTTATATTCGATCTTATTTTCACCAGCTAATCGCAGGACTTGAATATCTTCATCAAGAGAAAACTGCTCACCTCGATCTAAAGCTTGAAAATCTCCTACTTGCCCAAGACTTTCAACTGAAGATCATTGATTTTGAACAGTCACAATCACAAGGCGAAGAGAGATTGACAGCGAAAGGCACCAATTCTTATCGAGCTCCGGAAATCAAAATGAAAACCTGCACCGATAAGTTTGCAGCAGACATTTACTCTGCTGGTATCATACTTTACGCCTTCAAAACATGTCAGTTCCCTTTCTATGAGCCTGAAGGCGACAATGAAATGGAAGACTATACTTTATTTGTCAGAGAAAACATCGAATTCTTCAAAATGAAGGCTCAAAGAATGAAAAAGAATGCCAACTTTTTTGACAAGGACTTCCGTGACTTGTTGAAAGGGATGTTGCATCCAGACCCAAAGAAGAGATGGACCATCCAAGACATCAAAAAATCTGCATGGTACAATAAACCAATCTTGGACTCTGAAAACTTGAATGTTCATATGGCTAAAGCATGTCAAAAAATGAATCCAAAGTAATTTTACTTGCTTTTTATGCCATAAGCTAATCCATCATTAGGCTTTCATCTGAAGAGACTAGTCCTACTTCTAGCCCTCCTCAAAAAAAAGAAAAGACTTCATCAAGTCCTTTAAAAACATTCTTCAAGATGTTCAAAGCAAGAATATAAAGTCTTGTAAATTATTTTCTCCATCAATTACTTTCTTTTATAAATCGGGACCAGTACGTTTGATGTCAAGGCAAAACCTTTGTCTTTCCCTGACTTCAAATCCTACGAATTCCCTCTATCTTTATACAGTTTACTTAACTATCATACACACATTTGTCTATAAATACAGTCAATTATCACTTTGAACAAATATTTTCAGATTAAGGAAAAATGGTTTGAACAACCTACAAGTGTGATTTTATTTGATTGCCCTTGAATTAAATTGTTATTTCAATTTTGTCTAAAAGCCGTCAGATAATTCTAGAATTGTCGGATGTAAATTTGCCCTCCAACTAATTAGCTGGTCGAGAGATTTTGAACATAATTAATAAAATCTCTAAACCTACACAAAGCAAAGGCACTTCTCATATTTGATGAAGGTTGAAGTAACTTTCGAACATGAACCTGAAACCCAAAAAGAAATTGCTATCGATCAAAAAGTTGGAAGTGGCAAATTTGAAGTCTTTCATGCCAAAGTGGCTTCAACAGGAGAAGAGTATGCTGTTAAAATTTTCCCTCAAACTGAGAGCTCCAAAAATCGCTTCTCAAGAGAACGTGAACTGCTCGACACCTTTGATCACCCCAACATTATCAAGCACCATCCCATCAAAGAGCACGATGCCAAGTTTGATCTCTTGATTTTTGATTTTGCAACGAATGGAGACTTTTTCAATATTGTTACTGCAGGCGGGCTGGCTCATGAAGTTCACATGCGAACTTACTTCCATCAACTGATTGTAGGTTTAGAGTATTTGCACTCTAAAGGAGTTGCTCACATGGACATCAAGTTGGAGAACTTGCTCATGGGAAAAGATTATCAATTAAAAATAATTGATTTTGATCAGTCACAAACAAAAGAGGACTCCAGAGTTGTTTCTGCTGGAACCTCGAGTTACCGAGCTCCAGAGTTGATGGACAAAAATTGCTTGGACATTTTTGCCGCAGACATCTATGCGGCAGGAGTCACTCTTTTCACTTTCAAGACGGGCCAATTCCCATTCCTTGAGATTGAAAAGGATGGGAAGGTCAAAATGGTATATTACGACATGTTTATAGAAAACAACCCCGAGTTCTGGGAAATGAAAGCTCACAAGATGGGTAAAAAAGCAGCAGATTTTTTCACTGAGGATTTCAAAATACTTGTCAATGGAATGCTTGAAAAAGATCCCTCCAAGAGGTTCACCATTCAAGACATCAAGGCATCAGAATGGTACAATAAACCGATCTTGAGCCCTGAAGGATTAAAATTCCATATGCACAGAGCTTGCCAAAGAATTAATCAAAAGTAGTTCTTGTGAATGAAAATGCAGATATTATTAAAACATAATCATATCACTTACTTCCTTGTTTGTTGATTTATTTCATGTGTCAATAGATAATTCAGGCTGGAGACAGTCCTTACTCTTCTGTGTCATTTTTTGTTCAAAGGTTTTTTGTGCATAAATCGATCAATCAAAGTAAAACCCCTTGTTTGCTTTCATGCTTTTTTTTTTTCTATTTG
>Ga0182738_1003183_pt1 | contig 18952 bp, 12 predicted proteins | sample eDN5th30CBELigMG_FD_128876 | JGI IMG/M metagenome (GOLD analysis project Ga0182738, IMG submission 128876) | Enriched Miracle-Growth compost microbial communities from Emeryville, California, USA - eDNA 5th pass 30_C BE-Lig MG (version 2)... ... | reverse complement strand
GGCGGCGCCGAGACCCAGGCGATCGTGAGTGAGGCCCCTTCGGGATCGGGCGATGCGGCGTCGGAGAGGGGCATCGCGACGGGAGCCCCCCCCGCGACCGGACAAACCCCGAACGCGGCCCGTCCGGGCCTGCCCGAGCTTGGTGAGATCGTGCGCCTCGCCATCGTCGTGGGCGTCCCCGTCTCAGTACTCGTGGCCATCCTCTGGTCGGCCCGCTGACGAGTCGGTCGCGGGCTGCGAGACGAGATGCAGTTCAGGGCTTCTCCCGGATCACGAGCCAGCGGTGGGCCGTCCGCGCAGCCGCCCGCTCCTCTCGGATCAAAGCCATCGCCCGATCCTCGTCCTCGAGCGTCGCCGGGTACTCGCAGGCCCTCACCAGGTAGGCGAAGAGCGCGGCCGGGTCGTCGCCCACGCGGAGGCAGTAGGCGGCGGTGGCGGCGAAGCGGATGAAGCCCGCCTCGGAATGGCGGAGGTGGCCTCGATGCACGGCCTGGTCGTAGAGGCACTCGAGGGCCGACACGGATCGGAGGTCGTCGTCTCGGATGCGGTGAAGCGAGGCGCCGGAGCGAATGCGGTCGTCTGGCGTCGCGTTGCCTGGCTTGGGGCCGGTGAGCGTCTCCCAGTTGATCTGTACGCTGTCGAAGAGCCGATGGACCGTCACCGGTCGAGGATGCCTCGGTCTCAAGCCATACTCAAATGCGACCAGATAGCTCACGCGGCGAAGGGTCGAGCCGCGCCACGGTCGTCGGGAGACGCCGGGCGGGTTGAGCGAGATCGAGAGCGACGACAAGTGACTCAGCGCGGCAATGAACAGGCAAGGGCACTCGTACTGCCAGGGAAAGAGGTGGGTCGCTCGCGGAGGCGGGCAACCCTTGGGGAAACGACGTGGGGCTGTCCGTCACCGGATCAGCTTGAGGCCGGGCCGGGTGACGGGGGCGAGGTCTCTGACCCTTGTGTTTCTGAGGCTGACGAGCGTTAGGGCCTCGAGACCGGCGAGCGGCGTCAAGTCCGACACGGGTGTGTCATTGATGAACAGCTCCTCCAGAGTTCCGAGACCGGCCAGTGGCGTGAGGTCCCTCACCGGCGTGTCGCAGAGGAACAACGTCTCTAGGACATTGAGTTTCGCCAGTGTCCTCAGGTCCTTGGTCCTCGTCATGGACAGGGCCAGGATCTTCAGGGCTCCCAGCTCGCCTAAAGGCGTGATGTCCCTGACGAGCGTGTTGGTCAAGGTCACGTGCTCGAGGGCCCCGAGACCGGCGAGCGGCGTCAGGTCCGCGACGGACGTGTAACTAAGGTGCAAGACTTTCAGTCCTGTCAGCTTGGCCATCGGCGAGAAGTCTCGAACACGGGAACCGTTCAGGACCAGCTCGCCCAGCGTGCCGAGGTCGGCCAGTGGCGAGAGGTCGAAGACCTCCGTCCAGCTCGTCAGGTTCAGGCCGATCACATGGCCCGAGTCGTCGAAGGTGGTGCGGTGAAGCAACTCCTCGACGTCGAGCCCGTTGGCCTTGGCGAACCGCGTCAGGTTGAGGAAGACGTCCTTCATTGCCCTGTCCCTCGAACGAGGGAGGTACCGGCCGCAAGGGCTGCAATGCCCCCACGTCAAAACCGTTCCTCCCCTCGCTCCTGGCTCGGGCCACGAGGGAGGGGAGGAAGCAACCGAGCATGCTCCGCGAGCGACTACCCAGTGTCGTTATGACCTGAACAGCAAGTTTGGGCTCATCTGATCCCGTCCGGCGTCGACGAGCTCACTGAGGTCTCGGTCCTGGAGCAGCGATGCTGTGCGTTCGGACGCTACACAACTCGAACGGTGGGAATGAAGGCATGTGGGGACGCCCTCCGCGTAACGCTTCGAATGGCCTGCAATCGCCCCCACGGATCGGTGCCGGAGTTCGGGCGGCTACCTGTTGTTCACAGAGAGTCGTCTGCTGCTTAGGCGTCGCCGGGCAGCGGCCCCGGGTCATTTGTGTAAGCCCGGCGTCTCCTTCATCATCTGGCTCGGCCGGGTAGTTAACGACGTGCGTTCTTACTGAGGATCTCCTCCGCGACATGCTCAGTGGGAAGGGCGTTCCTTTCCAGGAAGTAGGTTCGCTGGAGGTTGTTCCCATGGGTCGAAAGTCCCGGGAGAAGGCTCGTAGGCGGGCGGATCGGCGGGCGCATAATAACCCGACCTATCATCCAGTGCGTCTCGTGCCTGATGACGGAGCGGGGCGCAGCACTCGGCCCGTCTCCACGTTCGGCGGTTGGGAGTTGTTCTCATCGCTAAGTGGCATCTTCTTCAGCCACGCCCATGAGATCGAGGAAGAGTGGAAGCCGGTGTTCGGCTACCCGTACTGCATCGAACTTGAGCAGCCGCTCAAGTGCGGACTTCGCGTCCGATTCCCGTCGATGGACCTGTTCTCGAACCTGGGGCGTACCTGCAAGGTCGAGGTGCAGGGGCAGGAGGCGTGGGTCATCATCCCACGGCCGTCGGTGGCGATTGAGATGCTCGAGCGCCTCCGGCTGGTGGCGCTCGCGCTCCTCCGGGCCTCGGAGAACGGGCACAAGTCGTTCCGTGCGGCCTGGGCAGAGCCGGCGGTCCCGGCTGAACTGGCCGGGCTCGAGGCACTTGGGGTCCCGGTCGTGGAATACCTCCTGCACCTCGGAACGACGCAGGAAGGCGGGCTGGAGGCGCCGATCAACCACGAGCGCATTGCCGCATGGGTCGTCATCGCGAACCTGTTCACCGTCTGGTGCCGGGAGCGGTATGACCTGAAGGTCATCGATCACGAGAGCTGGGTACGCGGGCGGTCAGCCGAGTCGGCGCTGCTCTGCTCGAGACTCGCACCTCGCGAGGTATGGCCGAAGGCGGTTCAGGAGCTCGTGTCCGAACTCGAGCTTGGTGCCCCGTCGCTGGGCCGGTTCGTCCCTCGTGATAGGCTCCCAGAGGACGAAGAGCCAACGGGAGGTGATGGTGCAGCCCGGAGGCGCCGTCAGTCAGTGTGGAACCCCGAGCGGCTGCTGTTCTACATGGGGCTCCCGGAGTACCTCGAACCACGCGCGATCGAGACCGGCGACCGGTTCGGGTACATCGCGGTGACGTTCAGGGGCAATCGGGTTGGCCTGGACACCGCGAAGACCAACAACAGGTTCTTCGGACTCGAAGGCGAACTGGAAGAGTGTCTCCGCCTGGCGCGACTCACGAAGCGTGAGATCCGGGCTAGCTCGCTGTGCAAACTGCCGCTGGTCCACGACTCCGACGGGACGTGGCAGACGAAGGTCAAGCAGTGGCTAAGAGGGGAACTCGACCGGACTTGAGGTTCATTCCTGGGCAAGGACGCCCCCCCTCTCTTTATGCATTGCCGGCAGCAGGCTTTCAAGAAGCAGAATCAACGAATCCAGATCCTGCGACGGGACGACTCCGGGCCCGTTAGATCGTGCCGAGATCGGTAGGACGCGAAATGATTCAATTGAGAGAGCAGGGTGCCGATGCTAATCGCTGCCTCATTCCCCCCGAACTCTGCCACCAAGCGATCCGACCAGATCAGAGACTGGGCCTTCCGCCCGCTCCTGGACTCCGGCCCCTCGACGGAATAGCAGAGCATTTCGTCCGGGCGGCTGTTGATGAAGAAGCTCACCACCGACGAAAGGAATTCCAGAGTCTCAGAGCACTCGGCTGCAAGCGCATCGGGCCGATGCGTGACGCCGAAGGTCGAGTAGTAAGGCGACTGCGATCGGCCACCGTTAGCCTCACTGTGGTACCCGAGCAGGCGAGGGGACGAACTCATCGATAGCTCGAGTCCCAATCGCGTCAAGAAGTCGGAAACAGGGAGACCAGGGAGCGAGTGCAGGATGCCCTTCCCCCACTCCGATTCCAGGGCTCGAACCAATGAATACGTCGCCCGAGATGCGAAGGAGCCAACATGCTGGCTCAGTAGGGCAGCGACCGTTCCTAACGGAAATTCCTCGAACCACGGAGCGAATTGAGGGTTCCTGGAGAGATCCTCAAGCAATCTCGAGGCCTTTCGATGACGGGACCCTCCGAGAGCACCATGGATGCCTCCGAAGTGTTCGTCGCGATACATCTGGAGCGTGGACGTCTCGCGGTGAAATGCCACTGCATCCTCCCAGTCCTGGAAGACCTTGCCGTGTACGACCCAATTCTTTAGGAACCGATCGCCGTCGGGGCGCACCCATAACCGCACACCGGTCATCGCCGTCGAAATGTTGAACGAATCCTGGATGTCCCTCGACTCTCGCTTGGCCATTGCGTTGTAGAGGAGGATGGCCCGGTCGGACACGGGCGTATCGAGAATCACCTGGCAGTGACCCTTGCACATCGGGCCGTGGAAATCGTAGCTGACGATGTCGAACTTCTGGTCGATCGAGGGCAGCAGCTTCTCCAATCGTCCTATCCGGTACCCGATGCCCATGCGCTGGGCGTTGGCCTCGAACTCCTGCCGCGCCGGCTTCCTGCCTCCCTCGACGGCGAGGATGTTCTCCGGCCTAACCCCGAGACGCAGGTAAATTGACACTTCGGGCTCTACATCCTTGCCGGGGAGGCAGATGACCTTGGCGTCTCGCAACATCCTCGGAGACATGTGGTCCCGGAGGTAGTCCTCAAGCTCCCTTCGCCAGGCCACTTTCGTGCGAAAGTTGTAGTCGACCTCGTCGCCGCGCCTGCCGCTGACCTCGTCGAGATCTTCACAACAGTCGTGATCTTCGACCACCTCGATAGTAATGGGGGTAGGGGCTAATCCGGGGTCTCCACCGGGCGGCGGGAGAATGAGGTCCTCGATTGGGTTCTCAGAAGCCTCTTGCGCCGGCCCATCTTCGCGACCCGCTGGGCACTGTACGTCGTCCTCGGGAGCCTCGCCCTTGGGCCCACAATCAGGTGTCGCATCCATCACGCCGACCGGCTTGCGGTCGACCTCCGAATGGTAGAGGCGCACGGCGTCGCGGAGGGCATCGGGATGGACGCCGAATGTCTGGCAGAGCTCCTGCAAGGTATCGGAGTAGTCATCAGGGCCTTTTGCCAGGTCCAGGTAGCGACTCGCGCACACGAGGCTGTCGCGGTCCAGCTCTCCTTCGAGCCCGACGGCCTTGAGCGCCCGCGTCGCCGAATAGCGGACATAAGCGAAAACTGATCCCAGCGAACGGCGATCGACATTGGCGGAATCGGCCAGCTCGGCCCTTAGGGCCGCCATCTCGCGGGCGGAAAGGCCGCAGGCGATCCACTCCTCGGCCAGGCTTCGAATCTCTTCTTTCGACAGGGTCGGGCGTACTTCGCGGGCATCCATACAGCTAATGCTGCCAAGGATATCCCTGGCCGGAGCGCTAGTCACATCGACGGCAAACCGAGGTGGTCCTGGGTTCCCCCATTGCGTAGGCTTCTCAATGACTACGGAGAAGCCGCGAGGCTTCCCACAACTCCAGCGCCTTGATCCGACGTGCGAGCGGTGAGTCTTCCATCGCCCGGACCTCGTCCTGGAGCATCGCCGGGTACTCGCCGGCCCTCACCAGGTAGGCGAAGAGCGCCGCTGGCTTGTCCCCCACGCGGAGGCAGTAGGCGGCGGTGGAGGCGAAGCGGATGAAGCCCGCCTCGGAATCGCGGAGGTGGCCTCGGTGCACGGCCTGTTCGTCGAGGCACTCGAGCCGACGCCGCGGCGGGCGATCGAGATCGTCGAGAGCGGGCGGTATCATGGAATCCCCGTGCGGGCTTCAGCCCCGGGTATTCAGCATGACCCTCCGGCGATGTTACGGGTGCCCCGAATCATGGACAAGAAACCCATCCGCGCGACGATCCGATACAATCGAAAGGCCGACCCCCGCGACGACACGTCCCCGGAGGAGCGCCAGTCCCTGGAGGTCGAGATCGTCGACGCCGGGGCGGAGCCGTACGTCGTGCTCAAGACCGAGCGGTGGGCGCTCGACCAGCGCGAGATCCGGACGCTGCCGAAGCTTCTCCGCTGGAGCCTCCGGCGGTGTGGGGCGTACATCCCGGCGCCGGAGCCGGACACTTCGACCGGAGAGGGGCTCAAGGCGGCGGCCGAGGAGGCGCTGGAGGAGCTCGTGGGGTATGCCGAGGTGGCGGCGATCCCTCGCGGTCGATCCCACGTCCTCGAGACGGCGCTCACGGCCTACATCGACTACCTCGACCGGCGTTCCGAGCGGGCGTTCTCCAGCGGCGTGAAGCTCTGCGCCTCTCCCGTGCCGAGCGACGAGGAGATCGCGGGGGAGTATCGGGCGTGGTGCGAGGCCTTGCCGGAGGTCGAGCGGATGGAGGCGAGGGGGAAGGAGGCAGGGCGGGAGCGATGAGGGGCTGCCAAAGGAAACACCCGCGTGATCGTCCGCCGCTTCCTCCCGCATTCGCTTCTTATCCGCCCGAGGACGCTCGCTCCGTGGTGTCGTTCGGTCCGGGATGGCGCGTGCCTTATGGAACAGCGACGGAAGCACGTGCGCCTGTGCCGGTCCCCCTCTACGGGGAGCAAAACACCCGGAGCCTCGCCCCCAACGATTGGACGTAGGTCATGGCGGAGAAGAGCAGGTAGGCCGCCTGAACGGCCTCGGGTCTGGGCGGGTTCCTGGTTAACGCGTCGTGCATCGCCTGCCTAGATAGGGTCTGTCCCACGACCAGCCACACCTCGCACGTCGAGTAGGGATCTCGAATGAGTTCTCGAATTCTCCCCCAGATCTCTGGCCCGGTGCCTGACCCACGCCGGATTCGCTTCCTGGTGACCCCTTCGAGGGACCATTCCCTCGAGTGCCACGTCTTGTGATTCGGAGGCGAGTCGAGCTCGTTGTGCTTGGCGAGATACTTCGCATTCTTGATACCCTGGCCGCACACCTCTTGCAGGCTCGAGGCCGAGTAAAAACTCGCCTCGGCCTTCGCCTTGGCGTGCATGAAGACGACCGTTTTGGTGGCGTCGTCGGCGAGAATGAAGTCGGCCGCCTCGGTCTGCATGTCGTCGCAGATGAGGTACTTCGGGCTTCCCATGAAGGGGGCCATCTCGGTCTTCTTTCCGAGGGAATCGATGAGCCCGAAGACGGTCGTGGCCGGCCACGTGCCCTTCGGATAGGTTGCGACTTCTCCCTTCTCCTCACCGATCGTCCCGAGTCGTTTCACCGAATGCAACATGCTGAAGAGGCCGAACTGGGCGTCGTCGTAGTTGGGGCCGAACCGGAACGATGGACGGTGGAATTGCCCCTGGGTGAAGAAGTAACCCGGGGTCTTCGGGAGGACGCGGAATGATTGGGTTCGGTTGAGGAAGCGGACTATCCCCTCGCGTTCCGATGCTTGCCTCGGCCGATAGTACGATTCGAGGTCGCTGCACCCGATCTCATACCTAGCCCGCTGCTCATCGTACGAGATGGTCGCCTCCACTAACGCCCCGTTGGCCTCGATCGAGAACGTCCCGGCGCCCTTCCCCGTGGCCGCTACTGGAGTGCAGAGGTCCGGAACGTCCATGGGAACTCCGCTCCCCACCGCCGGATGGTTGCTCGTCTCGTAGCGATCGAGGATTTCCGTCAGGTCGAGGAGGATGTGGACGGGGGTGCAATCGCCGGGCGCGTCGGAGTCATCGGCGTACCTCGCGAACTCCCTTAGCGCCGGCGCCTTCGATTCGAGTACTGACGCGATGTCATCGATCCATGAGAAGTAGTCCGACATCGAAATTAGTCCGCCGCTGTAGTCGGAGACGCGGGCGTTGCGGAAGCCGAGATACCTTCGGACCGCGCGTGGGTCCCCCGATGCCGTGGAAGTCTTCCCAGGGCGATGGAGGGTTACACCTTCGACTCTGGTGCATACGCTGCTGTTGTCGTCTGCATAGGGGACGATGGCCCCGATCGAAAAGGCCGACACCGCTCGGGCCCGGACGACGTCCGCAGCGAGATTTGAATTCCGGATGGAGACGTGGGTCAACCTCGTCCGCGGGTCGCTCTTGAAGAGCCTCCTGAGTGGCTTCTGCTTGACGGCATCGCCCAACCCCGGCAATGCATCCGGGAGGGCCCCACCGGTGTCGAGCACGAACGCGAATCCCCCGGCCTCGCGGATCAACGTGATGGCCAGGCGTGTCTCGAGAAAGTGCGAGTTCCTCAAGTACGGGGAATTCTCGACGACCACGTACAGGACGATGCACGTGCGTGCGTCGGGCGTCCAATTCCCGACGATGCTGAGGTCGCGTTCGGCGCACCGCTTCTCGATGGCCTGGATGATGGCCCCGCACTGGAGCGGACCGTCCCGCTCCAGCACGTTCGCCGAGGCCGGGACCTGCAGGTCTTCCAGCGGATCAATTCTCGCCGGGTCGAGCGGCCGGCGGAAGATCCCGTCCACGTAGATGCTCGCCGGCTGACCTCCCAGGAGGGACTCGAAGAGTTTCTGGCCGGGCATCAGCGTCGCGTCGATGCCTTTCGCCCGGAGTTCTCGGTCGTGGGCGAGGTAGCTCGACCAGAGCCGATGATGGTGGCCACCGGAGTGATCGAGCAGGTAGGCAAGCTGGCTTGCCTTCCGGCCCGGGTTACGGAGGACTCGGCCAACCTGCTGGATCAGCTCGCGCGTGTTGGTGAACCTGTCGAAGATCGCGAGCATGCGGAAGCGGGGGTCGTCGATCCCCTCGAGGAGCTTGAACTGGTGTACCCAGAAGATCGCCTTCTCATCTTCGGTCTTGGGGACGGTCTTCCGCTCTCGCGGGTTTTTCGGGTCGTCTTTGAAGGTTTCGTGGATGCCGACGCAGGCCCTCCCCCGAGCTTCGAGGGCCGCCAGGATGAGCCGAATCCGGTCGGAGGCCTCGCACCGGATGATCACCCGAGGTTCTTGCCCTTTCGCGATCCTCTTCGCCTTGAATCGTGCGTCGTACTCCTTCAGGATCTGGTCGACGAATTGGTCCGGTGATCCAGGGGCGTCGAAGGGGAGGATCTCGACGGACCTGATGAAGCGTTCCTCGACGGCCTCCTCGAACGAGATACCGAAGGAATGGGTGTAGTCGATGTCGAAGAGTTTCAAGTCGTTTCGGTAGGGCGTCGCGGTGAAGAGGATTTTCGGCTGCGGCAGGTTCCGAATCGTCTCGCTCCATTCCGCCGCCGGCTCGCAGTGCCCTTCGTCGATCAAGATGAGATCGAGGTGATCGCGAAACACCTTGAAGATGTCGTCGCCCTTCCGGAACCAACTGTGGAGGGACTGGATCGTCGCGAGGAAGACCGTTTCTTTCGGGCGGAAGACGTTCGCATTTTTCGGCTTTGATCTGAGCGTGGCCACTCGCTTGGGAAGCGTTGCAAGGTCGACGGTCTTCTCGAGCCTCCGGAAGAAGCGGCCGTTCACGTCGTCGGCGAGTTGCTCGCGTAGGGCGACCCTCGGGGTTATCACGAGGACCCCGCCGACCTTCGGGACCGAACGCGCCAAGACCGCGATGACGCCGCTCTTGCCGGTCCCGGTCGGGAGATGGATGAGCGCGGAGCCGCGGGTGCGGCCTTGGCGATACACGTCGAGGTACCCCGTGGCCGCTTCGACGGCCTGGCGTTGATGATCCCAGAGGGAGAAGGAATCTAGCGAGAGGGGCGGTTTCGATTTACGCGATTTCGCCATTTGTGAGCATCGACATAGACGCCAGGACACCCCGCGACCGGCGATGAAAAACCGAGCGCGTCACGATGACATGGTACCACGATACTTCTGCCAGGATGATTGAACTGCCAGAATAAACGTCTTGCCAGACGGAAGGTCTTGCAGACGATGGATTTGCTGCGATTGGCAGTCGGATAGTCGCTGCAGCTTTCATCGCAGAGTATCCGTCCGGCCGTTGCAAACGATCCAGACGAGCGCCCCCAAGCTCGACCAAGCCAACCCGACTATCCCCGATTGACCCGGATCCCCCTCCCCGGTACAACGCACCTACTTGATAAGGGGTCCAACCGTGACTGCATGCGCCGAAAGGAGGGGGGAGATGGACGACCGATGGATGTCGGTCGATGAGATCGCCGCCTACCTCGGCGTCAGCAAGGACACCATCTACACCTGGGCGAGCGGGCGGCGGATGCCCGGCCACAAGGTCGGACGATTCTGGAAATTCAAGCGGGACGAGGTCGACGCCTGGGTCCGAGCCGGCGGGGCCGCCTCGGCCGCCGATGGCGGCGGGGAGGAGGGGCACTGATCATGAACAATGCCGCAGAGCGTCAGGCCCCGACTGGGAGCGCGCCCCTCTCCCACGCCGAACTCGACTTTGTGCTGACTGCCCAGATAGCGGTCGCGTGGGCGGGCGAGGGCGGGGAGGAGCCGCGGCTCGGCTGGTGGCGTTCGGACCTCACGAGCGAATTCGGCGGCGAGGATCTCTTCCGGAGGCTCCTGCCGAACACCTGGCGTTGGGCCACTCTGCAAGGGGCACGTGAGGCGGCCCGTCGGCGGGATGCCGAGATCCGGTCGCGTGACCACGATCCCGATCGGATCCTCTCGCTGTATCGACTCGGCCTCGAGGCCGACGAGCGGCTCGACGAGCGGTTGCAGGACCTGAAATCTTCCGGCATCGAGCCCGTTAGGGCGCTGCCCGGCCTCGACGGCATGATCACAGAGCCCTGGAAGCTCGAGCGCTTCGCTGCATGGCTCGAGACGCAGGGGACGGAGCCGCACGTCTCGGCCCCGATCGGACGGAGACTGAAGGGTGATCCTCCCGAGGCGCTCACGCCGCTCGTTCGGAACCTCCTCGCGGCGCTCACCCCGCTCGGAGCGGAGTATCCGTTACCGCACTACAGGAGGGGCAAGTGATGGATCGACCCTCTGAGGAGACCCGGGTCCACACGCGGATACTCCGCTGCACCCTCGAAGTCGACGACTCGCGCTCCTACTGGAGCCACAAGGCCCACGCCAACGGCTCCACCACCGCGCGCAAAGCCTTCGAGGAATACTGGTTCGGCGGGAAGAGCCTGAGCCGTGCCGAGGTCCTGATCGCCAACCTCCGCGCCCGGTTCGACGCCTTTCCGGCCGCGCTCGAGGTGCTCTCGGGCTGGGAAGGCATGGATCCCGACACGCGCCGGCTGGTCTGCCACTGGCACCTCCAGCTCTCCGATCCGCTCTACCGCTCCTTCACGGGGAGCTACCTCGTTGCGAGGCACGATGCCGGACGGCCGACGGTGAGCCATGATCTGGCCGTAGCCTGGGTTGGCGAGCAGGACACGGGCCGGTGGAACATGGCGACCCGGATCCAATTCGCGAGCAAGCTCCTGTCCTCGGCCCACGCCGCGGGCCTCATTGCCTCGACCCGCGACCCGAGGCCGCTCCAGTACCCGCGAGTGGCCGAGTTGCCGCTCACCTACCTTACCTATCTCCTTCGCGAGGTCCGGTTCGACGGCACGCTGCTCGACAACCCGTACTTCGCTTCGGTAGGACTCCGCGGGGCGATCCTCGAGGAGAAACTCCGCGGGCTCTCCGCGCTCCGGTATCGTCGGCAGGGTGATCTCGTCGAGTTCGACTGGAGATACGGGTCGCTCCTCGAGTGGGCGTCGGCGACTGTGTTCGGATCCGGGTCCCCGCGGGCGGGAGGGGCCGAGTGAGTAACACGCCGCTCTTCGATCGGACGCCGCTCCAGGAGGCGTTCTCGGCGCTCCGCCGCGACCTCATTCAAGAGGACGGGCCGCGCATCAGCACGATGAGGAACTATCGCTTCGCGATCGTGCAGTACGACCCGGCCAAGGAGTTCGAACTCCGGGGTGAGGTGAGGAAGCTGAGCTCGGACCTCATCGCGAACGGCTGGGTCGTCTTCTCCGTGAATCTCCAGAAGCTCCTCCTCGATCGGGTTCGGTCCCTCGGAGAGGAGTGGATGAGCCGGGTGATCGAGATGGAGAAGAGGACGGCCGGCATCGCGCCGGAACGCGGACTCAACTACCTAAAGACAAAGCTCACGCCGCTCATCGAGGGGCCGGACGGCATCGCCGCCGACTGCAGCCGGGTCATCGGCGAGTACGCGGAACGTAACCCCGATCGCCTCGACCGGACGCTCGCCCTCATCGGCCGGGCCGGGGCGATCTATCCGTTCTTCCGCACCTCGGCGCTCCTCCGACACCTGGACGGCCGGACGAGGAACGTGCCTGTCGTGCTGCTCTACCCCGGAGAGCGACGCGGGCCTACGGGGCTTTCCTTCATGGGGATGCTCGATCCCGACAACGACTACAGACCACGCATCTATCCGTGAGGCAGCCAACGTGATCATCCGCGACCTCTTCCTCTCCGACGTCACGCGGGACATCCCGCCCGTCGTCTACTTCCACGAGCAGTCGCCGAAGCAGCTCGCGAGCGAGGTCTCGGAGTACATCATCACCGGCGGATGGCCGGAGAACCATCCGAACCACCAGCGGGTGCCGGACGGCATCCACGAGCAGTACGTGCGGCTGATGCGGGCGATCGCGGCGGAGCTCGACCGGTCCGGCGGGCCGGATCTGCCGAATGCCTGGGTCTCGGGCTTCTACGGCTCCGGTAAGTCGAGCTTCGCAAAGCTCTTCGGGCTGGCCCTCGACGGAGTTGCGCTCCCGGGCGGCACCTCACTCGCCGAGGCCCTGCTCGAGCGGGACAAGAGCCCTCGGGCCGGCGAGCTGAAAGAAGCCTGGAGCGAGCTGCGCCGCAAGGTCGACCCGCTCGCGGTGGTGTTCGACATCGGCGGCGTCGCCCGAGATAACGAGCACATCCATGCGGCCGCCGTGAGGCAACTCCAGCGCCGCCTCGGTTACTGCTCGACCGAGCCGATCGTCGCGGAGTTCGAGCTGAAGCTCGAACGGGACGGCGAGTGGCGTCGCTTCGAAGAAGTCGCGGCACGCGTGCTGGGCCGGCCATGGTCGGAGGTAAAGGACAAGCAGCTCGCCGAGGAGGAGTTCTCGCTCGTCATGTCGGAGCTCTATTCCGACAAGTACACCGACCCGATGAGCTGGTACACGAGCCGGGCGGGCATAGGGCCGAAGGGGGAATCCCCGGAGGATGCTGTTGCCACCATCCGGGACATGCTGAAGTTCCGGAAGCCCGGCGCGACGGTCTTCTTCGTCGTCGACGAGGTTTCGCAGTACGTCCTCTCGAATAAGGACCGGGTCGACAGGCTCCGTGCCTTCGCCACGGCGTTGGGCTCGGGCATGCGGGGCAAGGCCTGGCTCATTGCGCTCGGGCAGCAGAAGCTCGACGAGGGGGCGGATGACACGTTCCTCGTCTGGGCGAAGGATCGATTCCCGCAGAAGCTCAGGGTACACCTCGCCCCGACCAACATCCGGGACGTCGTCCATCGGCGGCTGCTCCAGAAGCGGCCCGAGGTCGAGCAGCAGCTCCGCGATAGGTTCGAAAAGCATCGCCCCGACCTAAAGCTCTTCGCCTACGGCTGCGAGTCGATCACGGCGGACGAGTTCGTCGAGGTCTACCCGATGCTTCCGGGGCACGTAGACCTCCTGCTCCAGATTACCACGGCCCTTCGGACCCGCTCCTCTCGGGCCCAGGGGGATGATCAGGCCATCCGAGGCCTCCTCCAGCTCCTCGGCGAGCTGTTCAGAGATCAGAAGCTGGCCGAGAAGGAGGTCGGCGCCCTCGTGACGCTCGACCAGGTCTACGAGGTGCAGCACACCGCCCTCGACTCCGACGTCCAGTCGAGCATGGCCCGCATCCTGAACCATTGCGCGGGCGACTCGTCGGGGCTGCTCGCCAGGGCGGCGAAGGCCGTGGCGCTGCTCGAGCTGATCCAGGAAGTCGTCCCCACCGACGCGAGGCTCGTTGCCCAGTGCCTCTACGACCGGCTCGACCGGGGCAGCCAGGTGGCCGAGGTGACCGAGGCCCTCGAGGAGCTCCGGCGGCATAACCTCCTCGGCTACTCCGAGAAGCAGGGATACAAGATCCAGTCGTCTGCGGGCGAGGAGTGGGAGCGCGAACGGCGGGACATCGGCGTCCCGCGCGAGGACATCGTGACGATCGTCCAAGAGTCGCTCAAGTTCCTCCTCGCCGGGCCGGACCGTCCCCGGCTCGAGGGCAGGTCGTTCCCCTGGGCAGGCGTATTCTCCGACGGCAGGCGCGTCGAGGACGCGATCCTCGAGAATCCGCGCGACGACGCGACGGTCCAGGTCGACTTCCGATTCCTCGTGCTGGAGGAGCGCACGGAAAGCAACTGGATCAAGCGGAGCGACGAAACGGCCCTCCGCGACCGACTCATCTGGGTCGTTGGCGAAGTGGACAAGGTCGACGAGAAGGCGAGGGAGCTCGCCCGATCGCGATCGATGGTCTCGAAGTATCGGCCGAGGCGCGAGTCGCTCCTCCCGGCGAAGAAGCTCCTCCTCCAGCAGGAGGACAACCGGGCCGAGGAGCTCGAGCGCGAGATCCGCGACGTCGTCTCCGCGGCCTGGATGTCCGGGAAGATGTACTTCCGTGGCCGCTCTCTCTCTCCCCAAGAGCAGGGGGCGAGCTTCGCGAAGGCGATCCTCTCCGCGGCGAGTCGAGTGTTGCCCGACCTGTATCCGCACTTCGTCGCGACCAACGTGCTCCCTACCGAGCTCATGCAGCTGGTCGACGCGGAGCTCTCGGGCCCTTCCACCAAGTTCCTCGCCGGGGAGCTCGGGATCCTCGAAGTCGATTCGGGCCGCTACATCGCCGCGTGCGGGGGGGTCGTGCCGCAGCGGATTCTCGAGTACGTGAAGTCGGAGGGCGGGGTCGGCGGCACGGCCCTCCTGGCCCATTTCGGCAGGCCGCCCTACGGCTATGTCCCGAACGTGATCAAGGCCTGCGTCGCGGGCCTCATTCGCGGCGCGAAACTCCGCATCCAGCCCGAGGGCGGGGGCGAGATCTCCGCCATCCGCGACGCCGGCGTGCGAGACCTCTTCGAGAAGGACAAGGACTTCCGCCGGTCGAACTTATTCCCGGCCGGCGAGGACGAGGTCGGGCCGCAGACAAGGGCCAGGATCTGCAAGTTCTTCGAGGATGATCTGAAATATCCGCTCGAGCGGGAATACGACGCCATCGCCGACGCCGTCTCGCAGCTCTTCCCGTCCCAGGCGCAGCGGCTCCGAGGCGTGCTGTCCAGGCTGGACCGGCTGCCTAGGAAGCGGGAGACACCGGTCGAGTTCTCGAAGCTGAGCGACGCGCTCGAGAGTTGCGTCCGGAGCTGCAGGCAGACTCGCCCCACGGTGTTGAACGTCAAGAAGCATCTGGACACGCTGCGGGACGGGATCAGGCTTCTAAACCTCTTCGACGCCGAACTCACGGACGAGGCCATTCAGGCGGTCCGCGACGCCGCCGACGTCCGTGATTACCAGATTGCGCAGTTGCGTGTCTCCGGATCGCTTGACGGAGAGGCCGAGGCGGCGGCAACGCGGATCGAGTCGCAACTCGCGCTCGACCGGCCGTGGCGGGAGGTTGGCTCGCTCGAGGCGGATCTGGCGGCCGTCAAGGAAACCTACGTCGCCGAGCGGGAACGCCTCCTGCGGAACCAGGAAGAGCTGGTCGAACAGGCCCGCTCGCGGGTGAAGGGGAGGGACGGGTTTTCGACGCTCACGGCAGACCAGGCGCACAAGGTCCTCAGGCCCCTCACCGAGGCGGAGACGACCACGACGGCCGACGCCGTCTCCCCGCCTCTAGAGGTGCTCAAGGACCCGTTCCTCACACGGCTCAAGAAGGCGGAGGACGACGCGAACGAGCGGCTGGACCAGATCCTGAGCGAGGGCAAGAAGCCTCTCATCGTGAAGGTCGACCTCGGGCTCCGGAACCGCGAGGTGTCGTCCGAGCCCGAGGTCGAACGCCTCATAGAGGACATCCGCGAGCGGCTCCTCGAGCAGGTCAGGGCAGGCCAGCGAGTCAGGATCATCTGAGCGGGAGGATAGCGTTGTGGCGATGACGGCTGAGGCGAAGCGGGCCCTATCGAGCATTATCCGGTCGCTGCGTTCGCGGATCTTGGAGGATCTCCACGCCGCAACCGAGTCGGCCTATCGCCTCTCCGTCCACGAGCGTGATGCCGGCCTCTCGGAGGCCACCAGGATCAGGCGGCGGAGGCTCGATGGTTGGATCCGGGAGCAGGAGCGAGCGGAAGAGACTCGGGGCCGGGCCAAGCGACCGAGGGACGAGATACGCCGCGAGCCTGAGAAACAGGCCGCCTACACGCTCTTGAACCGCCTCATCTTCCTGAGGCTCCTCGAGGCGGCTCAGCTTCGCTCCCCCGCCGTCGTGACTGGGGGGTGGGAGAGCCGAGGATACAGGGACTTCCGTGAGCTCGCGCCCGAGCTTGTGAGGGGCGACGAGACTGAGGGGTACGCGTACCTTCTCCGGTACGTCTTCGAGGACCTCACCACAGAGCTCCCGGGACTCTTCGGATCGGCGGGGGTAGCGGACCTCATCCCGATCCCGGCCGCAACGCTTCGCTACGTCGTAGAGGCCTTCAACGATCGAGCGCTTGACTCGTGCTGGACGGATGACCTGACACTTGGCTGGGTTTATCAGTACTGGAACGATCCGGATCGAGAAGCGCTGGATGCAAAGCTCGACTCGGGCGGCAAGCTCGCCCCGCACGAGATCGCCAGCAAAACGCAGATGTTCACTGAGCGGTACATGGTCGATTGGCTGCTCCAGAACAGCCTGGGGCCGATGTGGTTCGCGATGTGCCGGAGGCACGGCTGGACTCCGGAGGTCGAGGCCGATGGGACGCTCGCGCGACTCAAGGAGAGGCGGGCCGAGTGGCGGGCCAAACGTGAGTCGGGGGAGCTTTCGCTAACCGCGCTGATGCCGCTCCACACCGACGCGGAACGCCGGTGGGCGTACTACCTGACACAGCCAATCCCCGACGACGCGGTGGAGCACGCGCCGGAGTCCGTGCGTGACCTCAAGATCATCGACCCGGCGGTGGGGTCAGGACACTTCCTCGTCGTCCTCTTCGACTTGCTGTTTGCCCTCTATCAAGAGGAGTCGCGTCATCGGAGCGAGGAAGCGGAGGAGCGGTGGTCGGCGAAGGCGATCGTCGAGAACATCCTCGAGAACAACCTCCACGGCATCGACCTCGATCCCCGGGCCGTGCAGATCGCCGCGGCGGCTCTCTGGCTCAAGGCGAAGCTCGCGTGCCGAGAGGCAACCCCATCACGACTAAACCTGGTCGCCTCGAACCTCCGGCTGGCGAGCCTCCCGGAGGACGATCCGGCGCTCGTGGAGCTCAGGCACGAAATCGAGCGAGACGTCGGGGTCCCCGCAAAACTTACGGACACCATCATCCACGCGCTCAAGGGGGCCGATCATCTCGGGAGCCTCCTCAAAATCGATGCGGCCGTCGATGAGGCGATCCGAGAGCACGAGGCAACGTATGGGAGAGCTTCCGACCCGGTCCAAGGGCGGTTGTTCGGAGTAACACCACCATCACAGCAGCGACTCGCGTTCGACCGGGATGCGGCGCGTGCGAGCGTGCTTGAACTAATAGAGAAATTCCTCTGTCTCCATACTAATGGAGATGACCTAGGGCTGCGGCTCCGAGGCGAGCAGCTCGCGGCGGGGGTGCGATTCGTGCGTATGCTCCGGGAAGGAGAATACCACTTAGTGGTTGCAAATCCTCCTTACCAAGGCACCGCCAAGATGGAGGATGCAAAATATGTAGCAAAGCACTACGTCCACGGCAAAGCCGACCTCTATGCGGCGTTTATGGAACGTGGCCTCCAACTGGTTCGTGCTTCCGGAACGTCCGCGCTGCTTACGATGAGAAACTGGATGTTTCTCAAGCAGTTTACAGATTTTCGAGTGTGGCTGATGCGGACATTCGACCTCCGCTGCATAGGTGATTTTGCCATTGGCGCCTTCGAAGAAGTTCCGAACGACTTGCTTTCGGTTGTCGCGAGTGTCTTTAGGCGTACCGACGCGGAAATGTCTAACAGCTTGGCAGTCCTTCCCACAAGCCGAGATGACCGGTCATACGACAGGGAACGAACGCAAAGGAAGCGAGCAGCAACCCTGGTGATGGATCACGCGTATGAGTTTAGACCTTCAGAATACAAAGTAGTTCCTGAGCACCCGCTCGTATATTGGTGGGACCATCACTTTCTCAAGAGATATTCGAGCTATCCAAAGCTAGGCGAGATCACTTATACAACGGCAGGAGCCCAGACCAGCCCGAAGGAGCGATTCCTTCGGAGGCCGTGGGAGATCCCTTGGGCTCATCTCTTGCTGGAACGGGCGTCAAACGATAATCGGCAGCTCGATCTATCGCAACTTCGGTACGTTCCTTACTTGGATGGGGCAGACGGAGCCCGATGGTTCGAGCCTCTCCGCCAAGCTGTGGACTGGCACCAGAGCGGCACCGTGCTCAAGCAGTGGCACCTGTACCGAACAGGCACAGTCTCAAAGCGTGTAGCAGGGGAAGGATACTACTTTCGGCATGGAGTCGCCGCGACAGCCCTTGGCGCAGATTTTAGCGGCCGCATTCACAGGTGGCGTAGCGTCACGGGCACGATGGGCACGACAACGTATCCCAGCGAGCGTGCCAGCGCGGAGGCGGTACTTCTCCTTTTCAACTCAACCGAAGCACAATTCGTCTTGTCGTCGTTGAACCCGACTTTGCACTTTAACGTTGGGGATGTGAACCGGTTGCCGCTGTTTCCAGTTGTCGGCTCTGACGTGATACTTGCGTTCCTAGAGCTCTGCTTTGCCGAGCACGAGTCCCATAGAGAGCCCTCGGTAGAATTTCGATGTCCCGGGCCTACTAACTGGATCAGTGCGCAATCCTGGGCAATGGCTGCGCTTAAATGCTCCGATGATTCGTCGATTCCAGTCTACGACCCAGCCTACGTAAAGGAACTGCCAACCGATCATGTGAGCTACTCACTCGGTGTTGCGCTAGGGCGATTTAGCCCTAGCGGTGAAGGTGTTTAGGATCCGTCGAATGCCGATGTACTGGTTCACCGTGAAATGGAGAAACCGGGGTCGGGAGATAAGGTGGACTGCACATTTGCTACGGGGCGAGGCGATTTGCCGCCTTCGTGCCAATCCCGAAAGGGAGAACAGGGCGGC
>Ga0182738_1003182_pt1 | contig 18955 bp, 13 predicted proteins | sample eDN5th30CBELigMG_FD_128876 | JGI IMG/M metagenome (GOLD analysis project Ga0182738, IMG submission 128876) | Enriched Miracle-Growth compost microbial communities from Emeryville, California, USA - eDNA 5th pass 30_C BE-Lig MG (version 2)... ... | reverse complement strand
GGGGGGGGCGGCGGGAGAGAAGCTGAACTGGGCGACGTCCGCTAGTTCAGTTTGGCGGACAAACTGAACTTGGGAGCGGCGCTGGAGGGGACGGGGCACTCCCGCCGCTGATACAAGCCACGCTCGGCCCGAAACGATTCTATCGATTCGTAGATGGTAACGTGTGTATCGGACTGGCTGCCACCCAAGTCACCTTGTATCGACGCGGCATCGCTCCATTGCGTGAGCCTCCGCCTTGACAGGACGCGGGAAGGTTCCCATATTGGGAACCACGCAGGTCCACAAGCACCAACCCCGGAACCGGCGCAATGCACATTATCACCCGCACGCGGCTGACGTCATTCTGGCGGAAGCACGCGGACGCGGCAGAGTCACTCAGAGAATGGATCCGAGTGATGCGGCGCAAGCGGTACACGGAGCACCTGGAAGTTCAGAGAGATTTTCCTTCGGCAGATTTCCTGGGGCCGCGAAAGGCGGTATTCAACATCAGCAGGAACAGGTACCGACTCGTCGTGGATATGCGATACGACCTGGGCCGGATCTACATACGCCACGTGGTAACACACGCGGAATACGACCGGCTAATTAAGAAGAAGCTGCTGTAGCCTCGATTTCGTATGGACAGCCATAGCTCGGCAGGAGCCGTCCCAAGGCAATGCAATTCGCGAATGGACGCCAGCTTTGACGAAGCTGTGAACGAAGGTGCAGGCACGGGAGTTCAATTCTCCCTTCCGCGTTCGATTGAACGCGGCCTCATTCTGCGCTAGGCGAAGCGCGACGTACTTCCGCGTTGCAGTGCACGCGGCCTCACTGGAGATGACAATGGCAGCGGCGATGGTTCTCGATTTCTCGACGCCTCACCTGCTTCGGAACGCCAGAGAATACAAGGCGGCTGTCACCGAGATTGATCGACTGCTCGACGCTGACCCCGAGCGAGGCAGCGCTGAGTATGAACGCCTCGAGTTCCTCTCGGTGCTCGTAGAAGCTTACGAAGATGAACACGATCCGTTCGACGAGACGGAGGGTACGCCGCAGAGCGTGGTGGGTTTCATGCTGGAGCAAAAGGGAATGACGCGCGCTGACCTGCACGAGCTCATGGGGGGGAAGGCGCGAGTGTCCGAATTCTTCGCCGGGAAGCGGACGTTGTCGATCAACCAGATTCGGGAACTCAGCAGGGAGTTGGGGATCCCGGTGGAGCTGCTGCTGGGGTAACAGATTACTGCGCGTTGGCGCTCGGCGATCTCGGACACATCTGACAGCACGGTTCTGCGCTAGTGTGACGCCTAAGTGTTGGTAGCGCGCCAGGAGAAAGTCGACGACGCCGTCGTGGATCTTGTATACCAGGCGGTCGACATCGCGATGCGACGAGACCAGATGTCGGGGCCGGGATGCTCGGGACACTTAGGCTTACCAGCACGGCCGAACGGATCGCGGAAGAGCGGTTTCCACGAGATCCAGAACGCGCAACGCGGTCTTGCGGTTCGTGTCGACCCAGTGACGTAGGTCCTCCAGATGCTCGGCCTGTACCACCATCGCCGGTCTCATGCCCGAGGTTCCAGATCGACCCCTCGCACTCTTGGTTCCGCCCTTGGCTCAGTCTTCTGAGACCAATCCGAGCTGATGGCGGAACTCGGCGAGCTCGATCGGCGGTACGGTCCGCTTCTCTACACTTCTCTGAAAGAGGTGAGACGTATGGTCGAGCGGGTGAGAGATGAGTAGACAGTCATGGGCTGGGAGGCAGAAGAGCGTCGCGCGAGAACGCGCGAGAAAGAGAGGCATCGAAGAGGAGAAGCCTTCGGCTTAATATCATGATGAGCATCTTTGCAGTGTTTGAGGGTGTATGCTGTTGCCATTCGTGGCTCGCGAGCCTATACTAGTTGCGCCAGGTTGAACTCCAGTGCCCAGCCCGCATAAACAACGACTGCTGGCTACCTGAAGGGCCGAATTGAAGGGCAGTCTTTGCTGGTGTTTCAACGCTGTGGTCGGCCTTCCTCCGCGTTCCCTGTAACGCGGCCTCATTGAAGCGCTTCGTACTTAGCCAACTGTCAGTCTCTCTTTGCATGTTTGCAGTAGTCGTCCTGAGCACTCACCCTCACTAGAGGCCCTCTCAATGGACATCGCACTACTCGGCAGCGTCGTAGGCCAAGATGCCGCGCTACGGCGCCGGCAGACCCTGCAACCGTCAGGGGGCCAAGGCGACAAGATCTTCCCTCCCACGTACCCGGGTGAGGGTCGCAACCCCCCTCCCCGCCACGTCTACGAGCGCCGACAGCGTGATGGCCAGGAGAAGTGGTGCGTCCTCATAGACAGCGTGCAATCGCAAGCCAACAGGCTGGAGGAGTGCCTCCTCGACGCGATCGCCGAGGGCGTACCGATCCCACATGTGGTCGTCGACTTCAGCGATGCAGGCCTGGATGGAATCACGCGTATTACCTCACTCGACGCTCCACACCGAGTCTACGACGCCATCCTGCGCGACAGCCTGCTCGAAGGGGAGCCGTTCATGAGTAGCTCGATCGGCCAGCGCCTCGTGAAAGCGAAGTCAGAAGATGCTTCCGCGCTCCTCGAAACGTCTCCAACGGCACTTCTGTTCGGTGCGTGGCACTCGACCGGCGAGGGCGGAGGCCTCGGCGCCAAATTCGCGCGTTCTCTCATTTCGGAAGTCGTCGCGGTCGACGTACCGGTCGAATTCCAGGAGGCCCGCCAATCCGCCGTATCGTACGTGGCCGGGATTGGAGACAGAGTCGAGAACGTTACACCTGTGACTTCGGGCCTACGGCCTGGCAGCAGGATCGACCCGCTGGGCATTCAGCGAAGCGTGAAGATCTATCGCAGCAGCGAGAACGCCGGCGACTGGACGCCTGACGCTGACAAGGCCGCCAAGGACGGCAAGGATAACCCGATTCTTTTCTCACGAAAGAAAGGGGACAAGTCTGGCAGGCCCTCCGTCATCAACCACGGCAACATCGCCCCTTCGCTTCAACCGCTCGGCATCACCTGCGACCACGCCGAACACACTTTCGTATTGAGCTTCGCCGCGCTACGTCGGCTACGCTTTGGCAACTTGGAGAGGAATACGGCCGGCCGCAGCCTTCTCGCGGCACTCGGCCTTCTTGCCCTCACCGAGCAGGACGCTCGCGGGTACGCTCTGCGCTCTCGCTGCGACCTCGTATGTGATGGACGTGCGCCGCTCGAGATCGTGCACCCTGACGGAACTACGGACACTGTCACGGTCGACTGTAAGGCGGCTCGTGCGCTGTACGAGAAAGCTTTCGACGCCGCGAAGAAGGTGGGCTTCAAACTTTCGGCGGATCCGATCGTGCTGACCCCGCAGGAAAAGCTCGTCGAGATCGTGCGGAAGAGTCAGGAGCTCGCGCTCTCCGGCGCTGGCGGTGAAGGAGACGAGACGGGCGACGACGAATGACACTGGTCCTCGAGGTCGAATACCTCGCGGGCATCGTCTTCGCAGCTATCGGTCCCGACAGCGAGGTGCCAGACTGGCCGCCGCAACCGGATCGCATCTTCTCCGCGCTCGTCGCGACCTGGGCGTCACACGGTCAGGATCACGCGGAGACGGATGCGCTCCGTTGGCTGGAGCAACTCGAGCCGCCGCAGATCATTGAGCGTGGCGCCTCGCCGCGAACGCCGGCGACGGTATTCGTGCCACCCAACGATCCGCGTAGTGACCGAAAGAAGCACGCGCTGGGCGTTCTACCCGCCCTGCGCCGCCGTCAACCAAGACGATTCCCCGCGACTCGCCCGGATGATCCTGTGCTGCGATTCGTCTGGCTCGATGCAGCACCAGAGCCGGCCACTCTATCCGCACTCGACCGATTGGCGCGCGACACATCCTACGTTGGGCATTCATCCAGCTTCACGCGCTGTCGCTTCACGCTGGAGCAGAACACACCCGAGATGACCGACGTGACGGCTCCCGAACGACGCGTCTATCCCGGGCGCCTCGAAGAGCTCCGCCAGAGGTATGCGCGATTCGAGAAATCGGCCAGCGGCAACGACCGCCCGTTGCCCGGGCCGCGCGTGATGTCGCGGCCCACCGCCGACCAGCCACGAACCAATCACTTCGCTGACCGCTGGCTGATACTCGAGCACGTGGGCGGCGAGATGCCGGATGTGCGCGCGTGCGCTCTCGTGGCCAGGACGATCAGGGACGCACTCCTCGCGGGGTACGATCGGATCGGGCTCGGCGATCGCATTCCGGAAGTGGTGAGCGGTCATTCGCCGGATGGCAAAGCAACCCATTCACCCCACATTGCGATCGTCCCGCTGGCCTTCGTGGGATTCGCGCACGCCGACGGACATCTTATGGGGTTCGCCGTCGTCCCTCCCGAGGACGGCGCTATCCTGCGTGATGATGTTTTCCGAAAGGCGCTGCGAATGCTGGCCCCGATGGATGAAGATCGGGGACGACGAATCCTCACTGTGAGAACGAAAGAGGGAACGCCGCGCGATGCGGCCTTTTCGATCGAGCTCTCGCCGAGCTTCGAGGCCAGCAGACGATCGCTCGACCCGGTGCTGTACACCACTCGCGCACGGACCTTCGCTACGGTCACGCCCATCGCGCTGGATCGCCACCTGAAAACGAAGGGACAGGCGCGTCTGGAGGAGATCCGGACGCAGATTACCATCTCCTGCCGGAACGTTGGACTGCCAGAGCCGGAATCGGTAGTCGCCGACAAGCATTCGGCGATCGAGGGCGCCCCGTCCGCCTATCCCTCGGGCAAATCGCCTGCGTGGCTGCGCTGGCGCGCACCGGCATCGCTGGCCAGCCGGCAACTCACTCACGCCGTGATCCGCTTCCCCGAACCCGTGGATGGGCCAGTACTGCTGGGGGCGGGTCGCTTCCTCGGCCTCGGACTCTGTCGCCCACTGGATACGGAGAGATGACGATGCTCGAACCAAGTGACTTCGCGGCGTTCTTCGAGGAAGTCCATGGACACGGGCCATTCCCGTGGCAGAAACGACTGCTGGAGCACCTGGTCGCGCACGATGGACAATGGCCGGACGTACTCGACCTGCCCACCGGCTCTGGCAAGACGGCCGCCATCGACATCGCCACCTTCCATCTCGCACTCGAAGCGGAGCACGGAGTAGGGCGTCGCGCACCGGTGCGCATAGCGTTCGTGGTGGACAGGCGTCTGGTCGTTGATGATGCATTCGGGCGCGCCAGGAAGCTGGCGAAGACGTTGAACGATCCCAAACCAGCGACGACGGTCGAGCGCGTCGCCGAACATTTGAAGAAGCTATCGGGCGACGGTCCGGCGCTCATCGCGCGCCGCCTGCGCGGCGGCATTCCGCGCGAGGATGACTGGGCGCGCACGCCGTCGCAGCCCACTATACTCTGCTCCACCGTCGACCAGGTCGGGTCGCGCCTGCTCTTCCGAGGCTACGGAGTCTCCGACCGTATGAAGCCGATTCACGCGGGGCTTCTTGGCGAGGACGCCTTGATTCTGCTCGACGAAGCGCATCTCGCTGAGCCGTTTCGGCAGACTCTCGAGTGGGTGCGCACGTACCGCGGTCCGAAGTGGCGCGAGGCGGGGGACGCGGCGCCGTGGGACGTCGTTCTGCTCACGGCGACTCCGGGAGCGGATCGTTCGTCGCGCGATGAAGGTGAGCGCGTGCAACCACCTTTCAAATTGTATGACGAGGACAAGACGCATCCCGTGCTCACCAGGCGCCTGAATGCATCCAAGCTCGTGCGGCTGATTCCTCCGATCTCAGCCACGCCCGGCACGACTGACGACGCAGATGATGGTGAAAGATCGACGTACCGTGATGGAGGCAGGAACGATGCCGCCGATCTGACCCGACGCATCGAGGCGATACTCAATGAAGTCAGGAAGGCCCGAAAACATTTCGCGGCGAAGAAGCATAGCAACGTCGTTCCTGTCATCGGCGTGGTCGTCAACCGCGTCGCTCGCGCGCGCAGGTTGTTCCGGAGGCTGCGTGAAGTGTTTGCCAGTGATATCTCCGCGGGGGAGCTCCTGGAACCAATCCTGATGATCGGTCCGGCACGATCCGTGGATCGCAATGAGCTCGTGAAGGAGCTCGAACCCATCCGAACGCGGAGCGACCCCCACGGCAGCAATCAGCGTACCGCGCATCCTTTCATCATCGTCGCCACACAGTGCATCGAAGTGGGCGTGGACATTGACTTCGACGCGCTCATCACGGAGCTCGCCCCACTGGATGCTCTGCGCCAGCGGTTCGGCCGGTTGAATCGAGCAGGGCGAGACATCGTCCCATATGCCGCGATAGTCACCTCGAAGGAAGACATCGCTACCAAGTACGTCGACCACATCTATGGCACCACCCTGAAGTCGACGTGGGACGCATTGAAGTCGTGGTCGAAGAACGGCGGCGACGCAGAACCGGTCGTGGAATTCGGCATCGAAAAATTCCCGGGCTCAATGACGGCCGACGTCATTGCGGAGAAGGCCGAGGCCCCCGTGCTCCTCCCGGCGCATCTCGGCCTTCTGAGCCAGACATGGCCAGTTCCCCTGGCCGATCCGGACATCGGGCTCTATCTGCACGGCCCGAGCCGCGTTCCCGATGCGATCACGGTGGTCTGGCGCGCAGACATCGATCCCGAAGCTCAGGATGCGTACGCAATGCGTCGCCTGCTCACGCTGGCCCCACCGCGCTCGGCGGAGGCGATTGGCCTGCCCGTCTGGACGGTGCGCAAGTGGCTGCGAGGAGCAGCCGGAGCCGACGACGCTCTCGCGGACGTCGCGGCACCGGAGCCAGAAGAGGAACAACGGAGCACGCACTCGTCATCCCGTCGTGCCTTTCGCTGGAAAGGAGATGACGAGCGGTCAAAGTGGATCGGGTTCGGTGCGTTGCGCCCGGGAGATACCATAGTCGTGCCCACGTCCTACGGCGGCGTAGACGATTTCGGCTGGGACCCCGACGATGCTGGCGCGTCGCACGAGGGGAAGGAGTCTGCGACGGTGGATGATGTTGGTCGCGCGGCAGCCGTGCCATTCGCGGAGCGCAAGTTCGCCGTACGCGTGGCTCCTGGACTCCTGGAGGGGTCAGTGAGTGACGAGGCACTAGCCAATGCGTTGGCTGGTAGCCCATCCATGCATTGGGCGGCATTGGTGGATGTGCTACTCGACATGCCACTGCCGGAACCACTCCGAAACGATCTCGCGATACTGCGGAGCCCCAATGCTCGAAATGTCGTCGCGTATGTCGACCTGTATGGCGAGGACGAAGCCGGCCGACCGCGCGGTGTGGTCTTCATCGCGAACCGCGGCATTAAGGGAGGTCTACCACGCGCAAAAGATCCGACTTCGAAGGAATCCAGTGGCGACGCAGAGAGCGAGCCCGCCTCGCTCGGCGCACCCAGTACTACAGGAGATGACATAGAGGGTAGCGCGCCCGGATACCTGCTCAGGCTTGCACCGCACCTTAGGGAGGTAGAGGCTAAAGCGCTCGTATTCGCACGATCGGCCGGCCTGCCGGAGGAGCGCGTAATCGATATTCAGATTGCCAGTGCATTCCACGACCTCGGCAAGGCGGACACGCGATTCCAGTCGTGGTTGCATTACGGAGACCCGCTGGGGCCGGACCCCGACGATCCGGCACAGCTCCTCGCGAAGTCGGCGCGCCGGCTCCCGCGGAACGCTCACTCCGCCTCGGGGCTTCCCGACCACTGGCGACACGAGGCTCTCTCCGTACGCCTGGCGATGGAGAACCCGCGGTTCGCCGATGCCAGGGACCCCGAGCTGGTGCTCTGGCTCATCGGCGTGCATCACGGATTCGGGCGGCCGTTGTTTCCTCACAGCGATCCGGCCGAGACGATACCCGATGTGGGGCCGCAGTCGCTCGCCTTCGACTGGAATGGGCTGGACTGGCCGTCGCTCCACGCCCGACTCAACTCCCGCTACGGTGTTTGGGAACTCGCCCGCATGGAAGCCGTGCTACGGCTCGCCGATCACCGCGCCTCCGAGGACGCGGCGGCGAAAGACTCGGCAACGAAGGAGAATTCCAATGAACAATAAATTCTCACATCGCCTCGATGGGCTGGAGCCTGACAATCTTCTCGCGTTCCTTGCTCTCCTTGGTCTTTTGCGAGCACTCGAGGCGCACGATCGGGATCTGGACGCTGGAGCAAGGCTTCATCCTCGGGCAGCCTGGGACATCGATGCCCCGCCACTGCGACCCAAGCTTTGTTTTTCACGCGCCATGGACCGAAGAGAGCTTCTCGAGCACGCGGCCACAGGGCTCGAGACCTTGGCAAAGGCACACGACTTCGATGGGAGGAAGAATCTCGACTATTCTCCCACGGAATGCCGCGGAATCCTCGAGCGGGAGGCCACAGCCGCCAGCGGCCGCGCCCGGGAGCGCGTGGATCTCGTCGCATCGCTAATGTCTGACGCCGTCATCGAGGATGACGGGAAGTCCATCGACCCGACCCCGCTCTGCCTGCTTTCCGGCGGGGGACGTCAGTACTTTCTCCAACGATTCGCAGCTGTGCCGCGAGACGCTGATCCACCATGTCGCGGGCGCGGGAAAGAAGCCATTGCCGTGGCGACCACCGAAGTTCTCAAAGAAGCGCTATTCGAGCCGTGGCATCGTGACGACCCGCTTACGTCATCCTTTCGGTGGGATCCGGAGGAGGATATCCGATACGCATTGAGAGCGGGTGATCCGACCGACCCGACATACAAGCCGGGAACTCAGTATGGCGCTAACCGCCTCGCCGCGATTGGCTTGCCAGTTCTTACTCTCGTGCCCGAGGCGCGGGCTCGACGCGTACCACCAACCATCATCGGCGGCGCTTCTTCGGCAAATCGCTTCTCGTTCGCTTGGCCAATCTGGCGCGAGCCAGCCACACTTACCGCAATCCGAGCACTCCTCGCGCACCCGAAGCTGCACGAACCTGGCGCCCTCGCGTATCTCGGCATCGTCGAAGTCATGGTCGCGAAGCGCATCTGGGTCCAGAGACTGAGGAATTTCACGCGTGCGCGAAGCCCGGCCGCCGCGACACGACGCCCTTCCCCGTCTGCCACATCCCGGTCATAGCCAACCCTGTCACGGTCGGCTATGATGGCTATCATAGCCTGATCCGTCACTTGCGTCTGTAATCACCCGCGCAACCTCTCCGCCCCGCACTCGTCATCCATTTGCCGGACCGCAGTACGCCGCACTCTCGCAGCATCGCACCTCGATGAGGAGACGCCGGCATGACCGACATAGATCTGGCAGTACCGGCGGAGGAGGAAGACCAGGACAACCTTCCGATCAGGATGTTGAACGAGTACGCGTACTGTGCGCGTCTCTTCCACCTGATGCACGTGGAGGGTCGCTGGGAAGACAACGAGTACACGCTGGAGGGGAAGCAGGCCCACCGGCGTGTGGACCGCATCGACCAACTCCTCCCCGACCCCGAAGCGCCGCCGTCCACGAAGGGAAAGAAGAATGGCGCGACCACCGACGACGAGGGCGACGCCCCTCCCGATATAAGCCGGTCCGTCTCGCTCACGGCGCCGAGTCTCGGCATCACCGGGAAGCTGGATCTGGTGAGTACCGCCGGTGACGAAGCACTCCCGGTCGAGACGAAGCGCGGGCGGGTACCAAACAACAGCGAACGCAGCTGGGAGCCGGAACGCGTGCAGCTCATGGCCCAGGGGCTGCTACTTCGCGATAACGGATATCGCTGCACGAGCGGTGTTCTCTACTTCGCGGCATCGCGCACGCGCGTGGACATCCAGTTCACCGATGAGCTGGAGCAGCGTACGCGCGAGCTCATTGCCGAGGCGCGCCGCGCGGCCAGCAGCAACGTACTCCCACCACCACTCGAAGACAGTCCCAAATGCGACGGTTGCTCGCTGAGCGGGATCTGCCTTCCGGACGAGACGCTCGCGATGCGTGCCTCGCGCGAGGCACAGGCTGACGAAGGCGACGATGCGCAGCGCGTCCGGCGGCTCTACCCTCCGCGCGAAGCAACGCTCCCGTTCTACGTGCAGGAGCAGGGCGCGAGGATCGGCAAGAATGGTCACAAACTCGTCGTCAGCAAGGAAGGCGAGGAGCTCGCGAGCGTGCGCGTCAAGGATATGAGTCAGGTGGTGCTGATGGGTGGCGTCGGCATCAGCACACAGACGGTTCACTACCTGTGCGACGAAGGAGTACCGATAGTCTACGTGTCCCGCGGACATTGGTTCTACGGGATCACGCACGGTACTGGGCTGCGCAATGCATACGATCGAGCGGCGCAGTTCCAGGCAGCGGCTGACGAGCAGAGGTCGCTCGAGTTCGCGAGGGAAGTCGTTCTCGGAAAGGGGGCGAACCAACGCACGATCCTGGGCCGTAACATCAGCCCGCGTCCCATCGCGACGTTGAAGGAGATGTCGATGCTGCTTCGTAAGGTATCGACCGCACGCACGGTCGAAGAGCTGCTCGGCCTCGAGGGCGGCATTGCCGCGCGCTACTTCGCGCAGTTCAGCAACCTGCTGAAGCCGCGTGACTTTGACGCCACATGGGATTTCAGTTCGAGGAATCGGCGACCGCCGAAGGACCCGGTGAATGCGCTACTGTCGTTCGGGTACGCGTTGCTCACCAAGGACTGCACCGTCGCGCTGCTCGCGGAGGGTCTGGATCCATGGTGGGGCCTGTACCACCGGCCGCGTCATGGCCGCCCCGCTCTGGCGCTCGACCTCATGGAGGAGTTCCGTCCCCTCGTCGCGGACAGCGCGGTTCTCACGGCTGTCAATACCGGCATGGTGACGCGCACCAGCTTCCAGCAGACAGCGGCCGGATGCATGCTCACGGCCAGGGGACGCAAGGACTTCATCAGAGCATACGAAGCGCGCCTCGATCAGCTAGTCACGCATCCGCTGTTCGACTACCGCTGCTCATGGCGATCGGTGATCAGAGTTCAGGCGCGATTGATTTCTCGCTGGCTGCGCGGCGACGTACCTTCGTATCAGCCGGTTCGCACGAGATAGGTGCATCATGCGACGCCGATACGCGATCAGCTACGACATCTCCGATGACAAGCGTCGCACGCGTGTCTTCGAGCTGCTGCTCGGCAACGGCGACCACGTTCAGTTCAGCGTGTTCCTTGCGGACCTGTCACAGCGCGAGCTTATCGTACTCCGGACGAAGCTTCTCCAGATCATCAACGAGCGCGAAGACCAGGTGCTGATCATCGATCTGGGGAAGGAAACGCGATCGCTCGACGCATCGCTCGAGGTGATCGGCAGGTCGTACGAACCCCCTTCCAGGAGTATGGTTGTATGAGATTGGACCCCAATTGCCGATGCGAGCGGCGGAGTGGTGAGCCGTTCCTCGGGGGGCGTTCGAAGGTGTTCTCGCACCATGGCTTAGGAGCCCATGGCATCGCCCGTCGGCCGCACAGAGGCAACGCTGGGGCGTGGCCATTCGTATTGTCGTGTGTAAGTTATGCAGTTGCAGGTCGTTACAAAGGCGGGCCTTCCGCGTTGAAGTGAACGCGGCCTCATTGAAGCGCCGAGGCACTGACGGGCTTCTTCGCCCGGTTGCCGTCCTTCCGCGTTGAAGTGAACGCGGCCTCATTGAAGCTCGCTCCTCCGGCTCGGCGCGGAAACCGACGCGGATGCCCTTCCGCGTTGAAGTGAACGCGGCCTCATTGAAGCCCAGGAGAAGAGCGCGAAGGCCTCGCGCACGATCGCCCTTCCGCGTTGAAGTGAACGCGGCCTCATTGAAGCCTTCATGTCGGCTTCCGCCGCATGGTCACGTACGTTCCTTCCGCGTTGAAGTGAACGCGGCCTCATTGAAGCCGCGTCTACTACGAGGAGCAGCCGCCGTGGGGAGGGACCTTCCGCGTTGAAGTGAACGCGGCCTCATTGAAGCACAACGACCACCGCGCGACGGAGAGCGAGAGGGGCCCCTTCCGCGTTGAAGTGAACGCGGCCTCATTGAAGCGCGCGGTAGAACACCCGCGCCGCGCGCTCGATCGTGGCCCTTCCGCGTTGAAGTGAACGCGGCCTCATTGAAGCCTGCTGATCCCCCATGTCAGGTCGCCATCGATCACGTACCTTCCGCGTTGAAGTGAACGCGGCCTCATTGAAGCCCCGCGCCGGTTGCCGCCCACTCCTTGACGCGCCGCCGCCCTTCCGCGTTGAAGTGAACGCGGCCTCATTGAAGCTACTTGGCTTCGGGATTGCTGATGTCCTGCGCTAGGCTCCTTCCGCGTTGAAGTGAACGCGGCCTCATTGAAGCGATCGTGTTGCCGCTGTCGCGCGAGCGCGGGTCTTCCTTCCGCGTTGAAGTGAACGCGGCCTCATTGAAGCGACGCCTGCGTGATGCGGAGGTCGTAGCGGAGCCCCGTCCTTCCGCGTTGAAGTGAACGCGGCCTCATTGAAGCTTGTCGGGCACGGGACTCTCCTTGGCCTGTGGGGCCGCCTTCCGCGTTGAAGTGAACGCGGCCTCATTGAAGCAAGCGGACGCCCAAGCCCGCCACGGCGCAGAGCTTCCTTCCGCGTTGAAGTGAACGCGGCCTCATTGAAGCGGCTCGACCTGCACGCTGGCCCGCATGTACTTGATGGCCTTCCGCGTTGAAGTGAACGCGGCCTCATTGAAGCCGGCTCACCACGCCCGATCCCGACCTGGCCGAGTTCGGGCCCTTCCGCGTTGAAGTGAACGCGGCCTCATTGAAGCCGGCAGGGGATATACCTGGAGCTCCGCACGCCCTACCCTTCCGCGTTGAAGTGAACGCGGCCTCATTGAAGCCGGCCTTGGCGAGCGAGGCGGAGGACTCCACGGGCCGGCCTTCCGCGTTGAAGTGAACGCGGCCTCATTGAAGCGTTCGGAGCGGTGCAGGGCAGATTTCGCGGGCGTGGACCTTCCGCGTTGAAGTGAACGCGGCCTCATTGAAGCGCTCGCGTGCGCTCCTTCCGCATCGTCTCTTTCAGCGTCCTTCCGCGTTGAAGTGAACGCGGCCTCATTGAAGCAACCTCGTCGTTGAGCGCCTTGTTGAGCGTCCGCTTCCCTTCCGCGTTGAAGTGAACGCGGCCTCATTGAAGCGTTGATCTCACGGATACGATCATCGAGTGACTGGCCGCCCCTTCCGCGTTGAAGTGAACGCGGCCTCATTGAAGCGCCACGTCGCCCACCGTGGCCGCGTCCTCCGCGTTGCCCCTTCCGCGTTGAAGTGAACGCGGCCTCATTGAAGCGGCGTAGTGTCAGTCGGCGAGGGCCGGGCGCCCTCACCTTCCGCGTTGAAGTGAACGCGGCCTCATTGAAGCAGCAGGGCGTGCTCAACCTCGGCGGTGCCGCATGACCCCTTCCGCGTTGAAGTGAACGCGGCCTCATTGAAGCGACCGAGTCGGCGGTTGATCCGGCGCCGACTTCTCGACCTTCCGCGTTGAAGTGAACGCGGCCTCATTGAAGCTCCTTCATCTGCGTCGATGTGAGGGGCTACGTCGCCCCCTTCCGCGTTGAAGTGAACGCGGCCTCATTGAAGCGACGGGCGGCCCGGCAATGAGGACTCACGGAGAGGAAGACCTTCCGCGTTGAAGTGAACGCGGCCTCATTGAAGCCACTCATACTCGCTGTCGTTGTGACGCTCGTTCTTGTCCCTTCCGCGTTGAAGTGAACGCGGCCTCATTGAAGCAACGCGACATCGTTGGCGAAGCTCACATTGTCGGGGAACCCTTCCGCGTTGAAGTGAACGCGGCCTCATTGAAGCGCGTTGATCTGTCCCGTGACGGTGCCGCCCGAGAGCCTTCCGCGTTGAAGTGAACGCGGCCTCATTGAAGCGACGAGATCAAGCAGTTCCCGCTCCCGCCTCTCGCCCCTTCCGCGTTGAAGTGAACGCGGCCTCATTGAAGCATGATCTGGTCGTACTGGACGTGCCCTCCCTGCGTCCCTTCCGCGTTGAAGTGAACGCGGCCTCATTGAAGCAATGCCTGTATTGGACAATCTGTTTAAGGTTAAGGAACCTTCCGCGTTGAAGTGAACGCGGCCTCATTGAAGCGCCAAGTTCGATGATCCGGGATCTAGAATATGGGCCCTTCCGCGTTGAAGTGAACGCGGCCTCATTGAAGCTCCACCTTCTTGAGCGCGACGGTCTTGAGCGTCGCGAGCCTTCCGCGTTGAAGTGAACGCGGCCTCATTGAAGCCGCGTCTACTACCAGGAGCAGCCGCCGTGGTCGGGCCTTCCGCGTTGAAGTGAACGCGGCCTCATTGAAGCTATGGTTACTATAAACTTGGTCATCAGATCTCTCCGACCTTCCGCGTTGAAGTGAACGCGGCCTCATTGAAGCAGCATGATGTTGTTCGTGGATAGATAGAAGGATGGACCTCCTTCCGCGTTGAAGTGAACGCGGCCTCATTGAAGCCGGAAAATCGAAATGCGGATTCGATCGGCCACCCCTGCCTTCCGCGTTGAAGTGAACGCGGCCTCATTGAAGCTCTCCGGGCATCGAACCGGGCACCGGAAAGCGCAGCTACCTTCCGCGTTGAAGTGAACGCGGCCTCATTGAAGCGAAGTCGACTTGCCCTTCACGCAGAATCGCGCGATGCCTTCCGCGTTGAAGTGAACGCGGCCTCATTGAAGCCGATCCGTCCGTGGCGGCGGTCAGGGAGAGCAGGTACCTTCCGCGTTGAAGTGAACGCGGCCTCATTGAAGCGTTACCGCGGCGTCCTTGATCCCGCGGAGACGTGCCACCCTTCCGCGTTGAAGTGAACGCGGCCTCATTGAAGCTCATTCCCACGGTGCGCGACTACATCGTTCCCGTGCCTTCCGCGTTGAAGTGAACGCGGCCTCATTGAAGCGCCTTGCGGCGAGCAGCTAGGCGCTTCTCTTCCTCACCCTTCCGCGTTGAAGTGAACGCGGCCTCATTGAAGCTTGTAGCGGTTGTCGATTGCCGGCGCGTGGAACTGCACCTTCCGCGTTGAAGTGAACGCGGCCTCATTGAAGCACGTTACAGCTAAGAGAGCGTACATCGTTCAACCCGACGCCTTCCGCGTTGAAGTGAACGCGGCCTCATTGAAGCACGCCCGATTTGAATACAACGCACGGGCACGCTTGGCACCTTCCGCGTTGAAGTGAACGCGGCCTCATTGAAGCGTGCTGTTGAGCGATCTCCATGCCCACACGTGGGGAGCCTTCCGCGTTGAAGTGAACGCGGCCTCATTGAAGCCGGCTTCGATCGCTTCCGCGTCGGCTTCTTCTTGCGTGCCTTCCGCGTTGAAGTGAACGCGGCCTCATTGAAGCGCCAATACTGGCACGTTCGCGGGGGTAGAGTCGGGATCCTTCCGCGTTGAAGTGAACGCGGCCTCATTGAAGCTGCGTTGTCGCGCGCGGCCTGCTCGCGCACGTGTGCGGCCCTTCCGCGTTGAAGTGAACGCGGCCTCATTGAAGCAGGCTGCGCGCCCGTGCAATCACGTCGTGCACGTTGGGCCTTCCGCGTTGAAGTGAACGCGGCCTCATTGAAGCCCGTGCCTTGCGCGTTGCCTCGAGCGCAGCAGTCAGCCTTCCGCGTTGAAGTGAACGCGGCCTCATTGAAGCCACGTAGGTGTGCGCCCCTATCGCCTGCCAGTCATCAACCTTCCGCGTTGAAGTGAACGCGGCCTCATTGAAGCCTCGTGGTACCACGCCCACTCCGCGGCTGTGGCGGTGCCTTCCGCGTTGAAGTGAACGCGGCCTCATTGAAGCGTTGGCGCCCGTTGTCCTGCTTCTCGTTACCGACCTCCTTCCGCGTTGAAGTGAACGCGGCCTCATTGAAGCTCAGTGGTACCCGGGCGACCATCGTCGCGATACGGGCCCTTCCGCGTTGAAGTGAACGCGGCCTCATTGAAGCTTCCTGATGGCCGCTTCGAGGCAGAGTGCCGCGGTGTCCTTCCGCGTTGAAGTGAACGCGGCCTCATTGAAGCTCGTGCCACCCCTTGTCGCGCGCGATGGCGTAGGCCCTTCCGCGTTGAAGTGAACGCGGCCTCATTGAAGCGAGCCGACGAAGGACGACATCGAGGCCACCGAACGACCCTTCCGCGTTGAAGTGAACGCGGCCTCATTGAAGCGTCCACGCGCGGCGCCATTGCTCCCTTCCGGGGGGGCCTTCCGCGTTGAAGTGAACGCGGCCTCATTGAAGCGGATCAAGGCTACGGCGGCCGGTGGGCACGTGTTCGCCCTTCCGCGTTGAAGTGAACGCGGCCTCATTGAAGCAACCACGTGCTGGCGGACATCCCGCCCGCGCTGGATGGCCCTTCCGCGTTGAAGTGAACGCGGCCTCATTGAAGCACGCAGCACGCCGCTTCCTACGCTTCCCCGCGACTACCCTTCCGCGTTGAAGTGAACGCGGCCTCATTGAAGCGCGCGCGAGAGAAGGCGCCCACGATCCCCGTGCAGGTCCCTTCCGCGTTGAAGTGAACGCGGCCTCATTGAAGCGGCGCGATCGCCGCGCTCAACTCCGCGAGCTGCGACCCTTCCGCGTTGAAGTGAACGCGGCCTCATTGAAGCGCGAACGACATCACCAGTGCAGATCATGTAACGGCCAGACCTTCCGCGTTGAAGTGAACGCGGCCTCATTGAAGCCAATACGATTTGCTTTCTCGCCATGGGCGCCCTTCGGGACCTTCCGCGTTGAAGTGAACGCGGCCTCATTGAAGCGCGTCCGTGCTGCCGCCCGTGACGCCGACGCCGCTGATCGTCCTTCCGCGTTGAAGTGAACGCGGCCTCATTGAAGCCAGAAATGCGCCGCCTCACGATCAAGGGGTGGAAGTACGGCATCCTTCCGCGTTGAAGTGAACGCGGCCTCATTGAAGCCCGAACGGGGCACGAGCGGCCGTCATGGTCATCTCGTCCCTTCCGCGTTGAAGTGAACGCGGCCTCATTGAAGCTCGGGGCGGGCGCCGCCTTCGACCTGACGATCAGTGACCCTTCCGCGTTGAAGTGAACGCGGCCTCATTGAAGCGACGGGAATCGCCCGCTAGAGCGCCGGTCACGTGGGCCTTCCGCGTTGAAGTGAACGCGGCCTCATTGAAGCGTTGCGCCCGCACGCGAGTTCGCGGGCCAGTCAGCGTCCTTCCGCGTTGAAGTGAACGCGGCCTCATTGAAGCCCCGACGAGGTAGACAACCCCACCCCCACCCCCGCGCGCTCCTTCCGCGTTGAAGTGAACGCGGCCTCATTGAAGCTTACAGGTCCTGGACAAGTCCGTGCCAACCTAAAGGCCTTCCGCGTTGAAGTGAACGCGGCCTCATTGAAGCGTTTCAATGGAGACACTGACATGATACAGGACGAAAGCCTTCCGCGTTGAAGTGAACGCGGCCTCATTGAAGCGTGACGTGAAGGACCTGCAGCACGGCGAGAAGCGCGGATCCTTCCGCGTTGAAGTGAACGCGGCCTCATTGAAGCCACCATGCCGGACGGCAGTGCGTGCAAGGGGAAGTGGCCTTCCGCGTTGAAGTGAACGCGGCCTCATTGAAGCAACTTAAATACTCTGTCTGCTGCAACAGCAGAACTGGAACCTTCCGCGTTGAAGTGAACGCGGCCTCATTGAAGCGCAGATATCTGCTCCTCGCTCTCCACGCCCAGCACGGCCCTTCCGCGTTGAAGTGAACGCGGCCTCATTGAAGCCATCACGGGCCGCGACAGTCCGGCGGGAGCGAGCGCCGCCCTTCCGCGTTGAAGTGAACGCGGCCTCATTGAAGCTCTCATCTCGCCGCCTTGCCCCTTCGGGGGCCGGGCCCTTCCGCGTTGAAGTGAACGCGGCCTCATTGAAGCAACGCGCGCGAGGCGAAGGAGCTGACGCAGGCCACGCACCTTCCGCGTTGAAGTGAACGCGGCCTCATTGAAGCCGGCCCACGGGGCGAGCGCAGAGGTAATGCGTGGTCCTTCCGCGTTGAAGTGAACGCGGCCTCATTGAAGCCGGGGCTTGTGACTGCACACTAGCTACGCCAGCGCCCTTCCGCGTTGAAGTGAACGCGGCCTCATTGAAGCCTTCCTCGCGCCCGCTTCTGAGCGGGTGGCACGTATCGACCTTCCGCGTTGAAGTGAACGCGGCCTCATTGAAGCTGGATCGCGGCGGTATTCACGGACGCGCTCGCGCTCCCTTCCGCGTTGAAGTGAACGCGGCCTCATTGAAGCACCGGGTCGCAACAACCAACGAGGGGAGGGAGTGACCCTTCCGCGTTGAAGTGAACGCGGCCTCATTGAAGCGGCTTCATCGGCGTGGCCGGCGGGCTCTCCGAGGTCACCCTTCCGCGTTGAAGTGAACGCGGCCTCATTGAAGCGATCGCGGCCTTTGCCAGTTCCGCGAAAGCGTTCTTGCCAGCCTTCCGCGTTGAAGTGAACGCGGCCTCATTGAAGCCCGTACGCGAAGTAGGCATCCTTTCGCCCCGTGGCGTCCCTCCCGCGTCCATTCGAACGCAGCCGCATTGAAGCCCGGTGATCGGGCCTATCCGCTGGCCGTCCCCGGACGATCTTTCCGCATTGAATTGCACGCGGCCCCACTAAAGCCCGTCCGTCAATCCCCTTGCCGCACCGCAGGCATTGCGTGTTCCTCATCGAAGCGAACGAGCCTGGAATAGCGTGTGTAAGCTGTGGACTTCGCTCGCCGCCTCCGGCATCCAACTTCACTCCGTAAGTTCTCCAGATTCTGTCTAATCCCGCTTCTCCCCACGCGGTCGTCCTTGTTGGCCGCAACCCCGAACGCCGCTGCGCCAACCCGGGACCTGACTGCCCACCGCCGGGAGATCGCACACGTAATTAACCCCGTTAAGAGCGGCCTCCTCCACGCCCCCCATTGGCCGGCCTCATCGGTGCGCCCAGACACCATCCTTCCCGCAACTACGATCCCCCCAAACGCTTACCGCCTCTCCCCACCCACGGGCACTCCGACTCGGCTGGCCTCCCCCCCCCCCCCCCCCCCCCCCCCCCCCCCCCCCCCTCCTCCCCCCCCCCCCCCCCCCCCCCCCCCCCCCCCCCCCCCCCCCCCCCCCCCCCCCCTC
>Ga0182738_1003180_pt1 | contig 18958 bp, 10 predicted proteins | sample eDN5th30CBELigMG_FD_128876 | JGI IMG/M metagenome (GOLD analysis project Ga0182738, IMG submission 128876) | Enriched Miracle-Growth compost microbial communities from Emeryville, California, USA - eDNA 5th pass 30_C BE-Lig MG (version 2)... ... | reverse complement strand
GAGAATGATTCAAAGATTTTGTTTAAAATCTCTATTGGAAGCATTCAGTGATGTTAATTTTTTCGATTCTCAAAGGTTCGTCCACTCTTCTTTCATCCTGAATATTTTTTTTGAGAATGCTTTGGTCTTTGTAGATTTGATAATTCCTTTTGGTACTTCCCTTGAAAATTAATTGATCAATCAAAAGAAATTTTGAAGTTTTTTGCTTGAAAGGAAACACTCGAAAACTTGGTTTTATCTTTCATTTACAAATTCATAAGAAATGGCTAAAGAAGGGTTGAGAAGTCAGAATTTTTTACGAGTTTGAGGGCCCCTTTTAATTGATGCTCAAACCTAAATTGTCTAATAATCGAACCCACAGATTTTTCGTTGACATAAGATTTCATCAAGTAAATTAAACCCAGGATTATGACCTAAACGTACCTTATAATCGCTCACTATCTCAAATTGCCCTCAAAAATCTCTCTACTCAACTGACATCTTCTTCAGAGGAAAAAATCTTTGTAAAAGCAGAAAAAGGTTTTTCTGAAAGAATGAGATTTCCTGGAGTCTGACTTGTTCCTTGAAAGAAGAAAAGAGTCAAAGGATAAAAAGAGGGAGACCGAGGATTTTTTCGAAAGAAACAAAGAGAAAAGTTCCTAAATTAAACTTCTTGAAAGCTATTAATTTTGGATTTGGGAAGGAGCCTGAAGATTTTGATATCACCATAAAAGGAAAGTTTTGTAAAACTTTAGAAAAGGGGGACTGAGTGAGATATGTAGAGAAGAACATGAATGAGAGAATATAAAAGAGAGAGAGATTTGGGTGATGTAGATTCAGGATTAAGGATTAAGGCAAGGAGAAATAAAAGAATCAAAGTAAAGAATTAAAAAAAAGTTTATTAATTCGTGCTTTGGACAAGAAACACCCACGGCAAGATTTATGGTTTCTATAATTGGATGAAAAAACTCAAAACGTTAATTCAATATCTTTTTGAAATTTGTATTTGAATAAAGTTTGATCCTAAAAAAATTTATTGGTTCAAAAAATAGATTAAGAGGATTGGCAAGACTATTTTCAAATGATTTTCCGGTTGTTTTAGTATTTTGAAAGCGTGATTGAAAATTATTTTCGGCAAAAACTGGACTTGTGGGCAAAATTCATCAAAATAATAGCTTTGACCCATTTTAAATTCTTTTGTATCAAATGAGATATCCTTTCTTAGTATGACGTTGTTTGGCCTCATATGATGCAGAAATGGTTGAAAAACCCATATACAAGAGGGAAAGCCGAGGGATTTTGTGCATGAATATCAATAATTTTGGATCCTAATTTAAATTCAAAGAAACAGTTTTTCACTGTCAACAAGATTTGAGATTTTTTGGATTCTCTATTTTACAATTGTGGAATTCTTTATTGAAGTTCTTTTTGAGGACTTGAGAAATCTCATCTTTGGTCTATGCGAAATAAAAGCTACCAAAATGATGATAACTCATTTGAGCAAAGCCACGGGTTTTTCAGGAGAGCAGGCAGAGAGAAGCTGTTTTTTAATAAAGAGCGGCAAAATTTTTGATAAAGGAATCGACGTGTTTAAATCTCGGCTTGATAAATAAAGACATGAAAACTCTATTTTCAAAAGGACAAGTCTTGATGAAAGAGCTTTGGGAGGGAAAGTGAGGTTGCTGAGAAGGGTTAAGATGGCGAAAAAAATAAATTTATCGAAGAACTTTAGGGTTGGTTGATCACAACGTTATAAAAATTAAATAAAAAAAATTCACGTGGGTTTAAATTTAAATATTTTTTGCATGATGACATTCAAGCTATTTCAAGAAGCTTCATTAAAAACTCCGATTTGGCCAAAACAATTCTCCATCCCTGGAAGAGCAAGGTTTCAAAAAGACCACCTAAAAGAGCGCTAGGTCTCATGCAAATGCCTCAACTTTGACAAATTATTTTCATGGCAGGGATTCAGCAGCGTCAATCTACTTTCTTGTAAGGTGTATATATTTTGGAAAGTCCTGTGAAAATGAATGAAAAACATGTTTCTAAGGGGTTTATCCCAGAGTACATGTGAAATTTCTGGGCGAAAGTCTCTTTCCTAAAAGCTACTAAATGTGGAGATAACCTTGATTTAAAGCTTTTTTTTTGCATTAAGTGAGTATAGTTGAAATTTTTTTACCGCGAAAAATTCGTCAAAGCAAAAATTGTTGACATTTTGAAAGATTCGGGCTCTTAGGTGGGATGGAGTGATAGAGAAGGGATGAATGGAAAAAGATGATGGTGAGATGAAGGAAAATGAGCGAAGAATGTGGATGAGGAAAATCACAAATTTATTTACTTTTTGTTTTTAAATGTTTGGATCAGGATTTTTTTGTTTCTAGCATTCATTGAAATTCGAATTGGACAAATAAAATTTTGACTTGCCGTTTCATGAAGAAACAATGAGCCCTCAAGAAACTGGTCCTCAAGTGGAGGTTGAAATAGAAATAGAGGATAAAACAATATTTTTAGGAAAAGACAAAAAGCAGAAAAAATTGGTCTGGACAGTCAATTGAAAACAAGACAAATTGAAAATCAATTATGTTATAAAAATGAGCAATTTTTTCCCATTAAATTAAAATATTTTGAATTGTAATATCGCACTTATTGTGCGGCTTTATTAAAAAAACCCTAATATGACCTAAGATTTTGGATTTTTCCATTGTTAAAAATTCAATAACACAGTTTGGGAGGAGACAGGAAAGAATATATTCAGAGGATGATTTCGAAGAAATTTGTTGAAACGCTTCAAGAAAAAAATGAAGATTTGATTTCATCATTTGACAAAAAAATTGACTCTTTAAAAGGAAAAGAAATAAAAAAAATTAAAAAGTAGTTTACGGTTTCTAAGCATTGATTTTTATTTGATTGGTATATTATTAAACGACAAAATTAGAGGCTACGTAACTTCTTATATAATTTGGAAAAAACTGAATTTAATTTTTACAAATTTTGCAGTTGTTTTTATATCTCAACGTTTGCAAATAACAGTAGGATTTCTGAAAGAAAGCTGAGTTCTGTCTTTTAGAAAGATAGAGGGGTCTATTGTCTCTCTCGAAAAATGTTTGTGAGGCCTGTATATTTGTTTAATATTAAGGAAGGTCTGATGTTGCTTTATTTTAAACCCATAAGTCTTTGAATTAAATTTTGAGGATGAGATTCTGGTGATGAAGAAAATTTTTGGAAGAAAAGAACTCGTAAAGGTGGAAGAAAGTATGAGGTGAAAGCAGAGTTTTATAAAGGAGTTGAGAGGATTATGTTAGGAGTTGGTTGATGGGAAAATTTATTAATGGGTGGTGAAGTAAAACTAAATATAGGTTGTGAAAATGAGAGAATGAGATAAACTAAATCTATGGGAGAAGTTGGATTTATAATGATCACTAGATTCATTGATCTGAATAATTCACAAATATAACTTCATTTGAATTTAATGGTAAATATTTGGATCAAAATAATTAATTTACCAAACTCTAAAGTCAATAAAATTTAATCACGGCTATTTATTTTAGCAAAGAGTGTGAAATTATTGGTCGGGATTGATTAACATGTAGCAAAATATATTAATTTAATGTCCTCGATTAAATTTTTCCAGTACTCTGTTTTAATTTTGCTCAATTTTCTCCCAAAATCAAAATCCTGTTGTTTGCTCAAATTTTTTTATTCATTCACTTTCCACTTTCACCTAACTGTATCTTCTTCCCTCTTCAAATAGTACCTCACTGCCTTTGAGGACCCCAACGAGTCTGATCTGAGTTACTCTGAAGGAAACCCGTGGTAAGGTGGCCGGGTGAGGCTCCCAAACATATTTTTCAAATTTATTTTTCAAGCTCCTGAAAGGCGGCAAAAGTGGAGATAAGGCATTTTTGTGGGCAAGGAAGTTCAAAAACAAAGGAAATGAAAACTGTGGTAATTTGAAGAGATTCTCGGGTCGATTCGGGGCTGGAAAGGGGTGTTTAGAGGAGTGTAAAGATGAAATTGGCTTCATTTTCTTGCAATAATTGAATGCTATTACTATAGCTTTTAATAAAGGGATATTCATACTGGATTAGCAAGAAATTAAAATGATATATTAAAGCTTAGGCGGCAATTTTTGAATCATCAAACTGATGATGGGATTCGAATTATGATACCTGGAGATTTAAAAAGACCTTGATGGGAGACAGTTCCGAAGGAAATTGGAGGGTTGGGATGAGAGTTTTAGGGGTGTTTTAGTTAAGTTCCCTTGAAATCATAGATAAAAAAATTTATAAATTTGGGTTTTATTATTCAATAAAAATGAAATGAAAAAAATTTGTTTGAATTTGAAATATAAGAATGATGATGTTCTTTCTTTGTAACCTAAAAGAAGAAGAGAATTTTTCGTTTTGGGAAAAAGAAAGGGAGGAAAGGGGAGATATTGATGTTTTCTTAGAAATTTTTTTTAATAAGCTTTATAAAGTTTGGTTGTGCAAAGTTAAACTGTCAGAATCAAACTAGCATTCAGCGTTTGATTTTTCAGGTATAATCTCAAAGTTCGCGGAGAAAAACAACCTTGGGCCACGTATGTTTTTGGAGAAAAATAAATATATTTTTGGTCTGATAATAATTTTTGAAAATAAAGCAAAATAAGCTGTTATTTTAGTTTTTTTATGGCCATATTTTTGTTTCAGAGAGAGGATATGAAGGGAAATGACAAGGGGACATGTTAGTATGCGAAAATAAGCGTTGTAGGCACAAACCAGGACGACTAAGCTATCTTAGTTCGCCCAAATCAAAAGTTAACGGAATTGAATTAATTCAAAATTTGAAATCATCAATATAGGATTTCATTAATCCAACCTTTAGAAATGCCGCCAGCCTACCTTAATAAAGGAGAACCTTATATAGCATTTTTCGGGTGATCGCTTTTGCTCCTAATTTAGGTCTTGAAGAAAGGATATTGAAAAGAAATGGAAAAGAAATATTTCAGAGAGAGAAAAGAATTTTATAAGAGTTAGGATGCAAAATAAGCTCAGAAATTAAAAAGGTATCGGGCCAACTCTGGTTCAGAAAAAAAACGGAATTTTGGCTCAGTTTTTTTCTTTGCAAAAATAAATTCAAAATTGTTTGCATTCTTTCATTTTGAAAATTTGAAAAAAAAAATTTTTGGAAATAACAGGAAATTGAAGGGTAGCGATGAGTTTTCGATAAATAGTACATAGGATGACTTCAGTTTGATTGAGGTAAATATATTTATTTATCTGCGACAAAAGAAATAGTTTTGATTTCAAAATCTGTTATGAAGATGCTTTGAGTTTTTGATTAATTAATCACAATTATACCCTTTGTTTAACTCAAACCCTCAAAATGAATCAAAGAATGAAACCTCTCTCTGTTGTAATTTTGTCTTATTTCTTCTCGAAGAAAGATTATTCCATTGAACTCTATTCGTATATCCTATGAAATGACTCTGTCATTTGATGTTTTTAAAAATAGGTTTCAGAACAAATTTGAAGTCATATACGAAAGAGAAGTTATTTATTCAATAGGAAGTTAGGGTGAAACAGTTATGTCAGAAAAGACTTGCAGCAGAAATATCTGAAGAGAGAGAGGTAATAAAAATTCAAACCATGAGGAAGAACAAGATTTCTCATGATGATGACGAGAGGTGTTTGCGAATTAATGACGTAAGGCCGCGGCAAAAGAGTTAATTATTGAGTGAGATATTTGATGTTGCTTGCTTGCAATTAAAATCAAAGGACAGATTGTCAGTAAAGACAAAATTAGATTCTAAAATTAGACGGTTTGATGAAAAATTAAATTAAATTTAATTGAAAATAAAATTTTTGGTTTTGCTTTCATTTAACCCTGTCGTCAATGCTATAAATGCAAATCCAATTTCTTAATAATTAATAAAAATATTTAAAACAATTATAACATATCTCCTTCATTCTTCATCATGGACTCCCCCACCTTAATCCACTTCGATTACCAAAGATGGTACGAAGAAAACTACAGACTTAATTTCACTTTATTTGAGCCTGTCATCAATAGCGCTCCCTCTGTTGATACAAGCTCCTTTTCTGTAAAGAACGAAGAAGTCTCATCCCAACCATCATCCTCCCAACCCTCTCAAACTTCTCCCCAACCCCGCAGAAGAAACAGAGCTTCTGGAACCCCATCAAACAATGCTAATGAAGATTATAAAGCCACAAAAAATTTGGCAAAGAACTACGGTAAAGCCATCACTGCTTTCGCTTCTTCCAATTTGGCCAACCCTTACCTTGAGCCTGTCCTTCAAAAGGAAAGATTAAGTCTTGAGGACTTCTTGGATTACATGAAAGCTGCTAAAGATTCAATTCAAGGAATTGATTCTTTCAGAGCTTTCTTGTTGGTAAATGATTATGATTCACATAAATTGGTTGCTCAAAAAAGAGCTTTCCAAGCTATGGGTATCATCTTTATCAAATATTTCAGTGTCAACTGGATTATGCACGGCAGAATCAACAATAAAATCGTCTATTTAAAAAACAGATTCAAGATTCTCAGAAGAATCCAAAACCCTGAAGTCTTTACTTACCTTCAAGGCCCCAAGCCCAAGAAGGATGCTAAAAGTCCCAATAAGGCAAAATAAATTATGTCTGGGAAATGAGCCCCTCAAAGTGAAGGCTCAGGTCCTCACAAATCAATTGCTTTGATTCATTCACATTCAAATTGTATTATTTATTTTATTTCGGGTATTTCTTAATAAAAAATTCATTCATTCAGAATATAACCTGTAGATACTGTCTGTCATACTTTTATATAATAATTTACACAATATTGTATTATTGCTGGTTTTATTCATCTAAAAAAGAGTTTACCATTCATCATTAAAAAATCTCTTTCTAATTGTTTCCATATTGAGTCTTAAATTGCCTCGTATACCGGTTAATTAATTTTGTACTTTGTCCTTGGAATCTTCTTTTTTCCTGTTAATCTAACCTCCAAATAACAGACTTTTAGTCTCTGTCAGGCTCTTGAAAAAAAATATTCACCCAGAGAAGCTAACGCTCCAACTTTGTTATGCAAGAGGTTTCGTTAATAAGGGTTGGTGGAATAAAGGAATTAATCAAGCTGCCAAGATAGGTTTGGGTAATTAAAAGAGGCCAAAAATATTTAAACAAAAACTGGAATGTTTTTGGGGTGAAGAGCTCTTGTTGTTTATTCTTAAGCTTTAAGAGTCAGTCTCGCTTTGACCTCAGAGACCCTGAGAGGACCCATTTTTTGTTGGTTAAAAAAGGTTTTTTCCTTAATCAAACTTTAACTGCTGCTGCTTCATAAAAAATTTAATTGTCTATAGACAAATGATGCGTCAATAGAATATCTCTGGGAGGTCATTAGGAGAGGTTTAAGAAGAGGCAAGGATAACAAAATGAAACGGTTTTATGTTTAGAAAGAATTGAATTTAAAAAGTTCTGATGATAGACGAAGGAGAGAAGGCCGATCAGATTTAGATTTAGAATGAGAAATTTGAAGGAAAGCTGATGGATCCTGATGGCAAGAGTTTACCCACGAGATTTGCCATTTAAATAATTAAAGTAGGTGAGGTCATTCATCAAGGTAAGAAATGATAGGAATGTTTATTTGAAGTAAAGGGCAAAAAAATTTTAAGGTAAAAAAATTAGTTTTTTCAAATATGAATGTGTTTTGTGCAAAAAGGCAAGAATTAATTGTTTGTAAAACAATTTGATTTTTTTTATATTACTAAATATGGAAGAACAAACCTGATACGAATCAAATGAAAAGACAAACTGACGGGTTTATGGGAGAAACTCGAGGCAGTTGGGAATCATTCCAAGTTTATTAATTAAACTCGAATGATATGTTAAAAACCTAAATATAGCCTTTGTAGAAATCAACCTCAATCTCTGAAAGAGATGGGCTACAAGCTATTGAGAGAAGATGAAGATGTGAAAAATAGAGATTTGTTTCGTAAGGTTTGGAGTTTTGGTTGAAAACACTTTTTTGAGCTCTAGATTAAATTGATTAAGGCAAGCAAGAAATTAACTTGATTGCATGTAATTTAAGGTAAGTTCTAAAGTTCTTGATGCTGGCTGGATAAATATTGGTTTTCAAGTTTTGCTTCGAGTGAGTTTGAAGGGTTTTGAAATATGAAAGAAGGGATTCTTCTCTGAGACTGAAAGGTAAAAAGCAGATGATTGAAAGAGAAGTTTGAGTGAGTGATTTGCAACGTTAGTATAAAACCAAATTAAAAACTGCAAAAACAACAGGCTCTAATTAATCATCATCGTTAGTTATTTAGTTATCGCACCAGTTAAAGAAGCTAAATTTATAGGGTCATTGTCTTGGGAAGAGACCAATTGAATGAGAAACCCTTCAAATATGCTGAAATGTGAGAGATAAGATGGGGTTTCTTGTTAATTCCTTGAAAATTTAAAACTTGAAATCTCAGGCACCATAATGTTTTGTTTCAAAGGTTTGATCTGAATGAAACTCTGTGCAGCTGGGTCAGAATTCACAGAAGACATTACCAATGATGGTTAAAGAAGAGAATGAGAAGTTAGGGGGTGAAAGAGAATTTGAAAGTGGGGGAAGCTCTTAATATTGGTAAAAATCGATTAAGAAGCAGTCAAAAAATAAGACCCAAATAAGGTTGATTTGTTTTCATTTTTAACCTTGAAATTTCAATAAAAGCAATTAGAAGCGGGTCTGGTGTCCTTATTTTCGAGAGTTGAGAGGATAAAGCTTGTAATGAAGTGAATCAAAAAGTCCTGAAGAGATGCTTTCAACTAGTGTTTGTTAATTTGCGCCGTTAATGGTTTATATTCAATTAAAATTTATAAATAGGACTCGTGAGTTTAACACGAGGCAAGATTAATTTTAATACAACATCATTTGCTATTATGCTTCGAGAAGTGACTTTTGTTTGTGGAAATATCGTAGAAAGAGTACTTTAAATGATGAATTGGTAAGAACGAGAAGATAGGCCATGTTTGAAGGTTAAATTTATTGACAATACGATGCAAGGCAAAATTAATTAAACGTTTTTTAACCTTGTTTTCATTCGAGAAAATAAGACGATTAACAAAATTGTTCAGCAGAATTCGACCTCAATCTTCACAAAGTGAGAGGCTGGCTTGGGTTATCAAAGAACTTAAAGAGATCTTGTTTGAAGAGGTTGGGTGAGATGGAAGACCAGAGTTAAAGGTTGTGAGGTTTTTGTTTACGGAATCTCAGAATACATCTGTATGAAATCAGTGATTAAAGAGAGGACGAGATTTCAAGAGACTTTGGTTTTTGTTGAAAGTTCAAGATGTGATTTTTTGAAGGAAAGAAAGGCTTCGAGTCTTCTTATGAAAACTTTTGAAAATGAAACAAAGGGAAGATTTGTTGAAAAATTTTGAGCGGGCAGAATCAGATTTGAAATATTCTATCTAAATATGATAGCTTTATTGAACTTACAGCAAGAAAGGCTTTAGGTTTGAGCACAAGACAAGTCTGGCTCATTTTTGAAGAGAAGGAAGAAAATGAGGATGAGTGAGAAGGAAATTTAGATATAAGGGAAATTGATTTAAGGTTAAAGTTTCAAAGGCAAAATTAAAACTTGAATTAAAAGAAACGCGAGTGAGTACTGGAAAAACTTTTAATTAATTTTAACAATTCAAGTTAAAGTTCGATTAAGCCAAAATAAAACCCAGGAGTCTTCTTGATATTTGTGAGACAATCTGAAAACAAGTTGGATGAAAAAACCTTGAAAAATAACTTTGAGAAAGAAGGCCTGTTGGAAAAGGGGGTGTTTTAAAACACGGCTAACAGGAAACTGTTAGAAGAAATTAAAAGTTCAAAGAATATTTTTGAACATTCGATGGCAAGTAAATTGGCGAAAAATGTAGTTTAAGCCTTGAGGAAAGTTGTAGATTTGGACAATACTGGTTATGAGAATTTGAAGAGAAGAAAGCAGAGATGGAGATGTTTAGGTTTGACAGGTTTCATTTTTTATGAATCAAAAAATTTCAAATTAGAATCAGGAACCAAGTCTGGTGGTCTGAAATTATGATTTGAATAAATTTTCTGTTGATCCAAAGTTAAAAGAAAACTGATACGGTGATTTTCATATGAATTGAAAAACACCCCTTCAAGCTTTTTTGAAGGGGAAAAAGTGATGTTTGAGTAAGAATTAAAACCTTAGGATTCGGATCAGTCAGAAGAAAAGCGAAATTTTTAGAATAGAGCGGATGATCTAACTCTATATATTTACCTAGTAATAACAAATAATTTGCATTTTTGGCGGCAAAATTTTTTTTACTTCACAGTACTTGAAGAGTTGAGATAAATGTCTCTACTAAAAAAAGCTATATTGTTATAAGTCTCAACAGAATTCAATTAATTATAAACAAGCCGACTCCTACTACTAATCTTGGTCATGCTGAAATCAGCTTCTGGCATCGCTGGCGTTTAGATCAGGTTTTTTCATTAAACTCAACAGTTTTCGATATTTAACGTACCGAATTGCTTTCTATGTTTGATGATTAAAACCCGCCTTCTAGATGGTTAGCCTTGGAGAAGGAGAGAAATGGGCTGAAGAAGGCAAAGTTTAAAAGGTTAGAGGATTGTGATTCTTTGATCAAGAAAAGTAGGTTGAAGTTGAGATGAGAGAGGAATAAAAAAAAAATACGAATTAAATAGAAAGTTAGAGATGCCGAGAAGAGTGAGGAAAGTACTGGAAAAAGTGGGGTTTGATTCAAGGAATGAATTTAACAATAATAGCCAATGATTGAATGATTGGAATGAAGAGAAAGAGTCAAAAGTTTGATGAAATAAAAAAAATTAAAAAATAGCAAATAAAAAGTTTGTTTGATTGACAAATCAAACGAGTTAAAACTCAACTCCAATAAAAAATTAACAATGACTCAGAATACCAATCATTTCAAATATTGTTATCTCGCTTTAACTCTCGATTTATCCTTAACTCTTCCAATCAACAGAAAATATTTTTCACTTTTTACTTCCTCTCCTCCGAGATTGTCTCTGGGGAGAGAAGCTCTCGAGATAAATATGCTCGAAATGTATTCAAGGATCGCTTTTCAAGTGGCAGGTGTGGTGATTCCATTCTGCCTTGAAAAATAGTGACCCTTGATTTTGCGTGTATGAGGTAATCCTGAGTTAGCTAGTAGGGTATTGAAGATGATAGGTGTGATAAGTTGAGTGTAGCCCTTGATGAACGTGCTTGATGAACGTGGTTAAATCACTGTAGCATTTGTGCTATCTGTTAACTTCCTTTTTTAATTAAACTCTGGTTTGGTCTCGATAACTAATAACTGTCTCTGTATGTGTTTTACGGAGCTAAAGTTAACTTTTGCCTCCTTTGAGGGTTTAGGAGAAAACATCGTATCGTTCTCTTCTGCATTCAAGTGAAGTCTCTCAAAGAATGGCTCAAAATATAGTTGAGATAGACCTTCATCAGATTCCCTCGTTTTCTCAAAAAATCTTTTAATACAAGGTTATTCAATCATCTCTGATAATATGGTGTATGAGGTGATTGAATTAGTATTCAATGTATCCCTTTTGGCTTCAGGAGACTAGTTTAGGTTGTTGTGAAAAAACTGTGAATACCTGATTATTTTTAATAATTAACACAGAGCAAGATAAAACAAATTTTTCCTGTGATCGAATTCCACGTTGTTTGATTAATTCAAACTTGTTTTTCACATCAACTCCGACGTAATATTAATCCTTCAACCCTAAGGTAATTTTATGATCTATTTCTCAGAGAATTCATTCTCAATCAACTCTTGGAGCCCCAAAATCTTCTGATTCTTGCTTCAAAGCTTTTCTCAAATGACATCAACGAACATGTGCTCAGTCACAAAATTTTAATCCAACCTAAATGCGAACCCAAATTTGTCCGAAACTAGCAATCATTTTTCAAGGATTGATTGGAAGTTCATACTGTTGATGAGACAAGGTTCTAGGAAATTGAAAGTTTGAACTTGTTCGCAAGGCTACTCTATGGAATTTGAATGTGAATTTTTATGGGCAGATTTGGCGGGTAAAACTGTCAAAATTTTGAACCATGTTTACGATCTAATATGCGATAAAAAGCTCCTCAAAAAATTAGGAGCTTGGACTTGGGAAGATATTTTGTGACAAAGGGAGAAAGTGCTTTGGGAAGTTTTTGTCAAAAGAGCGAGAAAAGTCCTTTAATCCAAAATGAAAAAACGGCCTTTTGAAATTAAAGAGGGAGCCAATTTTGACAGAAAACCGTAGGAGCTTGGGCGCCTAAATTTTAGGCCACCATGACGAAATTTCTAATATTGATTATATAATAGTTTGGAAAGGGAGATGGAAGATGGGATCAAGATCGGAAAGGGAAATGGGCGGAGAAGGGAAGTGACTGGAGGCAAATTAAGCAAGAGTCAAATGTGTTGGATCAAAGGTATCAAAGTTAACATGTGAATCTCATAAAGCTTGTTGGACAAAGTATTATTTTTAGAACCAAAAATTAACATTTTTTCGTGTCATGACACTTGTCAGTTTTTTTTCTTGTTTGATTTTAATCAAATATTACAGGCTCCCTTTGTGATTCTCATTGTTTTGATCTTCTTTGTCTCCTCTCCTCTCTTTTAAGGTATATGACTTCTCAAATCTCCTCAAACTCTCCTCAAAGCCTCAGATCAGCCGCTTTAGGAGACCTTCTACGTTCATTTGAGAATGGGTTTATTGCAATTGAATTCATTTTATTTCACTAATATACAGATAGCTTTAAAAATTAAAAGATGCCTCCTTGAATGATATCCTTCGTTTCACTCTCTCTATCTCTTCTGAATATGAGATAAATCTATTCTCTATACATTGTTCTATGAGTAGCCCCCTTGAGTTTCTTCAAAGGAAAAAGAAAGAAAAGACATTATTTATAAAAATCTTGATCTGAGGGTGAGGGATTTAAAATGTGGGAAATACTGAGTAAAGGTCGTATTAATCAAGATGGTAATGAAGTTATTCAAGAGGGTCATAAGATGATGTGAGAAAGATCAACTCACCCCAAGAAATCAAAAAATTGAGAAATCATTATCAATTAAAAATTAACACGTCATTTTTGTAAAAATAATAGGTAGGTATCTGAGTAATGTACAAGCCTGTCTTAAGATATACTGTCTTTTGGTGTTTTTTAAGATCTCCCAAGTTTAAAAAGAGCTCTTTCCTTCGGTTAGAAAGATTTGAAGATCGTGGAGAAGGGAGTTTCATGACAAGTTTTTGAGGAATTTGAGAAAGAGAGAGTTGATGCTTCGCAGATAAAATTGTGTTTATTTTTCTTTCTCAATAGCTTTGGATAAATTTATTAACGTATTCAGGTTTTATTTACTGGATTTTTGATCGATAAAAAACCCACTATTCCTGGTTCTCTAGGTGAATTTTCGCCATCTATTCGGCCCTAAGCCTCTCGGATTGAGACCTTTTCAATGAAAGAGAGTGACTTTTTTTGAGGTTTTGGAAAGGCATTTTAATTAAAAAAACACTTGCGATGTTGGATCCAAAATTTTATTTAAAGAGCCTGAGATTATTAGATGAATATACCTTATAAATTTCATAGCTTTTGCATGTCTACAAACGCATAATAAGTCCTAATATCAGTTTGGTCATCCAATTCCTGGCTATTCACACACGCTGGATATACCCTTAGATAGTTTGTAAAAGAATTTTTGCGAAGAAAATCAGGAGAGAGGAGAAATGGGAAGAGAGAGGAATGTGGGGTAAAGGGCTTTATAAATTTAAATTGAAAGATATGCGCCGAATTAATGTTTTGATTTTCAAGAAATCCACGTCTCAAAAAACGGATTATTGATTATTATGAATAGAAATTTTCGATTCACCAGGTGATAAGAAGAGACTCAAACAGATCCTCTACGGATAAGCAAAGTCGTTCTTTAGCCTTCAGTAAAAGAATAGTGATTTTTTCATCGAATACTGTGAAAATTTTAGATTATATTCACTCTTTTATTTAAACTTGAAATATGGCGCAAGCCATCACCTGGGAGAGAGAACTTTATATAGATGGAATTCTTCTCTCATATCATCAGATGTACCAAGAGAACCAGGTTTCTCTATAAATATTCGGGAAGAATAGAGCAGGATGAATTCACCTTTAGAAGATGTTTTGAGGCTGAGATTAATTGTGAGAGCTTGATGAATTGAGCCTCTCACTTTTCAGTTTCGACTAATTTTTCAACAAAATCGAACATTAAAAGACTCTAAGATTCACTAACATAGATCTCACGAAATCTAATATAAGGCCCTAAACTGGCCTGGCCGTTGACCCAAGAACTTTGAGCAGTAGTGAGATGCCTGATTTTAGTAAAACAAATAAACGAGGGATCTCGAGAAGTTAAGGTCAGAAAGGAGGGTGGTTCGAGGCCTTAGAAAACAAGAGAGAGGAGGAGGAATAACTTGTGAATGAGAAGGCATGATGGAGAGTTTGAAAGGATAAATTTATAGATTAACTTTTGATCCTTTGATCTGAGAATCGAAGGAATCTATGAATTAAATTTTTAAATGGAATTTTTTTAGTATGAAACACTCCGAAAGGACGTTAGAAATATTGAGTGCGAATGTGAGGGAAAGTAGAGTCCTTCGGTTTCAAGGTTATAAGCAATCAAAGATCGAGTTTTTTCTCGGAGGAATTTTAAGACAAAGATTCAGATTTAAAAACCATTTTTAGAGTCCGAAATAACTTTTATTGATTGATCATTCATTGCTTTGAGGACTCCATGCAAAGGAAGGATACTTTGAGAGTATGCAGAATGAAAGCGCGAGTTGAAATATTTTGGAAAATAGGGGAACGGGAGATAAGGAAGAGTAATTGTAACCCTGATGAACGAAATATGTGCAGTGTGTGGCGAAAGAGGGGCCTTAGGCGTTATGTGGTGGAAATGGGCGTTCTGGTAGTTAATGAGGGAGAATTTGTGAGTTCGGAGACGTTTTCAAACAAAAAAAAGGTTGCGAGGAAAAATCGTTCAGGGTTTGAAAGCAAGGAAATGAAATTTTAGATCTAGAGAGATTTTAATATGGGTGGTGGTTTTTGAGAGAAACTGCGCGGGGAGTGTGAGTTGTGAACCAAATCAAGTGTTAGGGGGTGAGACGTTAAGCTAAAGATAAAAATCGAAATCTTTTGTGTTAGGTTCGTTATGAAGGGAAAAGTTTGATCAAATTAATGAGGGGCTGAGTTAAATTTTATTCAGGATGAGGATTTTGTGTTGAGCCTTAGTTTTTGGGGTGTTTCATGATTTGAGGATTCTCTTGACCTTTGACTTTCTCCTCAGGACTCTGATGTTCAGAAAATTGAGGGGTCCATAGAAATATTAACATTTTATTCTCATATTCAAGAAGAATAAGGATCAAATGAATCTCAGCTCTTCATTTTTCAGCACATTCAGGGTTTTCGAGGTCTTTTCAAGGCTGAACTCGATCGAATGAGAGAAATGAGAAGGTTTAACCTCCCAAAGTCTCTAAAGATGGGACAATATCTGCAAAATTTTTTTCTTCAAAAATTTTTCGCAGATAGGAGAGTTAGAAATAGAAAGTGAACTCGAAAGGAGAATGAAAAAGATTGAGAAGGGAGCTTAACAACGAAAAGATGATTTACAAGAAGACTCAGAGCGCAGAGAAAGATGTAGATACAAAGGAGTTAGGAATAAAAATTTTAATTCGGATCAATGAGCAATTAAAGATTTGTTCATATTAAAATCCTTCTTGAATTATTGTCGCCCACTTTCAACAAAAAATACAGAGAGAAAGATAAATTTTGAAAAGCGCACCCCTCTTAAAAGGATGATTTTTGACCTAGAGGCGATAATAGGAGGGAAATGTGTTGACTCTTCGAATAAGATATCTCTTTTGGGCCAGCTTGGAAGTAGAAGAGAAATGAAAGAGCAGATTGGGTTTAGATACGTTGATCTTGGTGAGTCTTTATGTTGAATAACTCTTTCAAAGTAATTATTTGATAAGCTGGTTTTTTATTCGTAAAAATCTTTAAGTACAGAAGAACCATAGAGTCATGGGTTTTTTCTTTGGGAAACTGATTGGGGCAGTTTCCTTTTCTTTTCAAAACCTAGATCTGAGTTGAAAAGCACCCGGAATTCTCAGAGAAGAGATAGAAGAAAGAGTTTATAATGAAAAGTTTCTCTCTTGTCTGGAAATAAATTAAGGTTCAAATCGATCCTTCACCTAAAATTTGAACGAACCTCTTCTTAAATTTTAAAGAAAATGCCTTGAACACTTTCAGCGAAACTTCACTATCATTAACTTGAAACTTGAAACTCCTCCTCCATTTATCAATTGAAGCTTTTCCAAGAATGAAGAATAGGAAAAATTTGTGTGAAGCTAGGTTCAGGACTTATCGTCAGTTCCCTTTTAGCATTCAAAAAGAAACGATTTCGAAGAGATTTTGATTCAAAAGAACTGTGAGGTGAGAAAAGCAAATTCATAGAGTGTTGTTTCCTGCAAGGAAAATCACAATATGTTCAAAATGGAGCCAATTTAGAATTTTTTTCTTTGTTGAGGTTGCTGACTTAAGAAAGAGGTTTTTATGAAGTTCACATCTTGCTCTTTTAGAAGAACTATCCAGAGAAGCTCGACATCTTTCTGAAAAATCTTTAGAGAGAGGTTTCTTTTTCATGAGAAAAATGAGACTTTCCTGTGCCTAAATTAAGAATGAAAGATTGGCCAAATTCCTAGACATGAGAAACTTCTGAAAAATCTCCATTATCTCAACTGAAAATAGCCCTTCCCCCAGAAGAAAAGATGGATTGGGTTGTAACGTTGCCTCAAGAATTTAAAAGTCGGCAGGAAAATATTTTCTCAAGTTAGTTTTCTTGATTAATTCGACCAACGAAATTAATCGAAAAAACTCCACATATTTCCATGTCATTGTCGATTTTTTGAGGAAGTGTCACAACCTCAACTCATAGAGAGCTTTGAAATATGACTCTAGCCAGGGAAATCCTACCTGAACTCGAAACTGAAGCATTTCGCGGCGAAATGGAACTTTTCTCGACAGTTTAATTTCGATAGGTTTTAATATTTGACTTGAATGTATGAGATTCTGAATTCTGAATGAAAAAAGTAATCTAGATGGCTACATTTTCAGCCATCTGGAGTTTAGTCGATGGTTTGTGATGATAATTAAAGAGTCTAGAGAAGGCCAAAGTGTTTATGAAATAATGTTGAAGGATTTTTATTCATTTTCTTTAAAGGAAAAAATAACCACTATTATAGTTATTGGAGAGATAATAAAGGAATTGGTAAAAAGGAGGTATTTTGTGAGTGATTCTGGTGGGAAAGGGCTCTAAGAGCGAGACCGTTGAGTAGGAGGCCAAATAGGTTGAGATTATGGCCAGGATAGAAATGTATCCAAGGACTATGGAAGGTCAGTAAAAAAAGACAAAATGGAGCTAAAATTAAATCAGAAGGACAAAGGTCTGCAATTAAATGGGACACTTTTTTCCTGATTTGATTTTGTCCTGAATTATTCTCTCTCTCCAACCAACTTTTAGTTCGTATTAAATTTTAATTTAATTCGAAACAACGACTTTCTTCATATTGCTCTGTTCTTTGGAACTCGAATTGGAAAAAATTCAAAAGTCTTTGTCCCTTTTGATTTTCTTTAGAAAATTTTTCTTCCGGATTCCTCAATCCAAACCATAAAAAATTTGACAAAATAGGATCCCATATGTGGTTAACGACATCTTCAGGCTTTCCTGCGTGAATTCAAACCTCACAAGTTTTACTTTTTTGGTTGAATAATTAACCCCAAGAAGAACTTTCCCTTCTCTTTTGTTCACAAAGTTTTCATGCATTATAAGGTCCATAAAAGTTTCTGTACATGAAGTAACGAGTCTTTAATAAGAGTTTGAGTCGACTCTGATGGAGTTTAGAGCAAGTTCCGGGCCTCACTTTCTTTTCGACTTTTTTCTGGTTTTAATTCAATAAACTAAATTGAAGACTAGTTAAGAATAAAATCAGGCAAGATTAAAAATAAACTACGCTCCCATACTGAACCCTATAAACAGTAGTTCTGCTGGTCCTGAGAAGGAAAGTTGCGTCAAAAGGGGACTCGATGGAGAGATGAACGTGTCTAGTTAAGAAAAAGGGCGAAAGAGAGAAAAGAGAAGAGAGGTTTTGGATCATCCAAACAAGGAAAATTAATTTATTGATAAATTATTACCTTGGAATATGAGAGGTTGGTTAATTTGTTGATGTCAATGAAAGCTGATGATCAAGTTGTTCGTTGAAGATTGGGGCACTGAAAGGGAAATATCAAGGATCGGAGATTATAATAGTGCTTATATTTTAGAAGAGAAGAATTTACAAAAAGAAGGGTCAATTGTTGTCAAATATGGTTTTTGACTGTCAAAAGAGACAAGATTTTAAAATAGTATGCTTTTGTATTCCCCATTTTCATAAGACAAATGGGCGAGTTCCTTTCGGAGACGCCCAGTTCTCAAAAACTCTTTCCCCTTCAAGGGAAAAAGTTCGATTACGTTCTTGGAACAAAAATGAAGAATTTTTTTGTTGAAGTTGTTTCAAAGAAGAAAGACACCATAAACTAAGAATTAGAGAACTAAAAGAGTGAAGCGAGGTGATTGGTAGAGGGATTTGTCCACCAAAAGGAAAAGTTTAAAGAGACGGCACGGAAAGAGAGGGAAGAAAAGGCCTAATAAATTTTTTGAGCAACAAAAAAAGGAAGAGAAGCTGAGGTTTAAATAAGTTACAAATATTAGAGACTTGAAAAATAATCAATTCGTTATTAAAAGGACAATTTTCCATAGAGAAATTAACGAACAACAAGTCTTCAACTAACCAGCGATAATTGTCCTTCTCTGAGATTCGCAATTATCATTTCGATCCAAATAAAGTCCTTATGGCTCTTTTGACGATGGCTAAATGACTGATGTCGCTCGAGATTGACAGTGGAGATGACACG
>Ga0182738_1003179_pt1 | contig 18958 bp, 13 predicted proteins | sample eDN5th30CBELigMG_FD_128876 | JGI IMG/M metagenome (GOLD analysis project Ga0182738, IMG submission 128876) | Enriched Miracle-Growth compost microbial communities from Emeryville, California, USA - eDNA 5th pass 30_C BE-Lig MG (version 2)... ... | reverse complement strand
TTTCTCTCTTTTGGAAGAAACTTGAAATTATTTTATCAATCCAACTGAATTTGGGAAAGTGGTTCCCTTTATTCAAAGGTTTCAGACAGAATAGACAAGTGAGATTTCAAATTTCATTCTCAATAGCAAGAGATATAGTTTAATTTTGAAGGATATAAAGAGAGGTATTTCAAGACGTGGGAAAAAATTAAAACTTGGTACCAAAGGTTCTATACCCTCGAGAAGGCAAAATATTAGTCCTTCCTTAGGGGACTATGAGTTTTTAAAACGTTCTTTGCCCTTTTTACTACATAAAGCTCATGCCCTTCCTCTCAATATTGTTCTTGAATTTTAGTGAGATTTAGTTTTCTCCGTAAAATTTTTATTTCAAAGAGTTGTTGACAATGAGTATGAAGATGACAGTTGCACAAAGGAGCGAGCGGATAGAGTAAAAATAGAAAGGGATACACAAGGGAAGAGGTCGCCAAATGGTTTAAAGGATTGAAAGGGGCGAAATTTAAGATTTAGGAGATCATTAAGGAATGCGGGAAAAATGGAAAAATCTAAATTCTTTCTCGAAGGTGTGGAAAACAAATAGAAATCAGGAGGTTTTGAAAGAATGTTGTTTGAAAAGTTTGGATAGGTAAATAAGTCGCTAAAAATGAATAGGTAGATATAGAAAATAATGTAGATTTTTAATGATGTACTTAATATATGTAGAGTACTAGCAAATAATGTATAAAAACGATGTAAAATTAATGTCGTTATTGAATCATATTAAGATATACAAAAGCACAAAGTAGTATATTAATTTGGGGCACATTATTGAGATTAGTTGTTTTGAATGGCACGAGATTGTGAGCTCATAAACATCTTTACAAAAACTCAAATCTGCCATTCATAAACACAAAGAGTTCCTCCTTGGAGCAAACTTCATCAAGATACCACTTTGATCTTTTGATTTGCATAATAGTAGGTCTTTTTTCAGGATGGCTTTGAGTCATCCACATAAACAAAGTTTTAAAGTCCTCACTAAAAAATGAGGCGTCTTTACCCAAAAACTCACATTGTTTCTTCCAGAATGCCTTGGGGTTAAATTCCTTCAACTCCTTCATGTCCACGCCTCTGTAATATCCCTCTTCCTTGTAAGGGATCATTCCTCCTGTCTTGAAAATGAATAACATCATTCCCAGAGAATAAATATCTGCGGCCTGGGGGTCAAGGCAGCAATTGTTGAGGACTTCCGGAGCTCTAAAGTGGATAGTTCCTCTTGTTTTGACGACCTTGTCCTCAGGCATGTAGCTCAGGTCGAAGTCAGTGAGTTTCAAAGTATAATTTTCGTCAATAAGGAGATTTTCAAGTTTTAAATCTAAATGAGCAGCGCCCTTGTTGTGAAGGACTTCCAAGCCTTCAAGGACTTGATGGAAATAAGTTCTGATGTGGATATCTTTAAAAGGGATTTTGAGGGTAATCAGGGCATCAAAGAAATCCCCATATTTAGCATATTCCATTAAAACATAAGAAACTTTAGTGCCTTCAGAACAGAAAGTTTCTTGTTCTGTCTTGCAATCGATGATGGAAATAATGTTTGGATGATTAAATTGTGAGAAACGAACTTCTCTTGCGTAAAATAAGGAAGGTTGGTTGTCATCTTCCCATGGGAAGATCTTGATGGCCTGAAGCTGGTCAGTTTTGTTATCGCGGACAAGATAGACAGGGAATTTGGCCTCGCTGAGTTTTTTGACGAAAGAGAGACGGTCGCAGTCGGGAAATAAGGCGCTAGAAAAGGAGTCGTCAGAGATTGAAGAGGAGGCGGATGTGGACTTGTGCGAGTTTGGGCGGTTTGGTTCAGCCATAAAGAAAGGAATGGGAAAGGAAGTATAATTTAGTACAGTACTCAAATAGATTTTATATTATTGATTGAGAATTGGGATTTTAAAGCTTTGGTGAGTGAAATAAAAAAAGAATTAAGTCTCTAAAGTCTAAAAATATTAAAATGAGATTTTCGACTCTGTTATGGTGTAATTTGTATATTTACCCCTTGATTTTTAAAATAAGGGGACAAAAGTGAAAATGAATACAATTGCCTTATTTACAAATTTAAGTCAAATTTTAAGTCCATGGTGAAATAAGGAAAGAGAATTGGACTTGCGTTGGGGTCACGACTGGTGAAGAAATGGGATTTGGCTTCTTTAAAAGGGAACAATCGAACCTTGTGATTTTGGCACACTTTGGATCTTTGTAAAAAGCGCAAAGCAAATGCAGTTTTTAAAAATATTCTCAAGAATTTCTTTTATTGGAAAAAAAGTTTAATAAAATCGCTCTCAAAACAATCAAAAACGGGCGATAAAGTTTTCAAGAAAGATTTGAAATTGAGGTTTGGAAGGAGGCTTTCCTGGACAAGATACGATAAGCATATGTTGTTATATGGGTGTTTGACTTTTCTTTGCTGGTCTAAAGTTTTTTTCTATTGAGACTAAAATTTGCTTCTCGAACTAAACTTTTAATTTTAATGTTTTTCGGAAATGCCCATTTTTTCTTCGAAAATGAAGATTGATTCGGAATCTTGAAAACAGAGAAAGAAAGATCTCATGTATCCGTTTTGGTTTAGTGAATCGAATGTAATTAGAGAGGCAATTCAATCAATGATAGCTCATACGTACTAAACAGTTGAATTTTGCGGCGAAGCTGAATTGTTTTTTGCGCAAAAAATTTTCATTCGGAAGAAAGAATAAACGTAATGAATATGAAGGATTCGTTATTTGAAGAAAATATTCTTGTTCTGGCTTCGCGTAATGAAAACTTTTGTTGAGAATGGATTGAATTCCAAATAGAAGAGAGGAAACCGAGAAATTTTACCAAAGAAAATGTGAAACCAGTTGAATTTTTGTGTATGTTTGATTTCGACAAATAGTATCAATTTCCTGAGAAGAATGGAGACTTCCAACATAGAAATATTGACCAAAGAGAAGGAGTAGTGAAGGACAAGGTAGATAAAATTATAAGATTAAAATCTCGGAAAATATTTAAAAAATTAAACGTAATTGGGAAAAATTAGATTTGTCTATTTTGCCTTTTACAAGAAAAATTTTCCCTCCAGATCTAAAAAGTAGATTTGACTTTCCAAAAACAGATATACTTGAGGCAATTCAATTGTAGCTCAATTTTTGCTTGAAAGGCACTCTACTCTTAATTTAGAGAAGATGACCTTGAATTCATATTCTGCCTTTTTTCAATACTTTTGTCTGAGAAGTCAAAGAATGAAGCCAGAGGCTCTTGAGAAAGTAAAAGATCGGTTAGTGATTTTCCGTATTTCGAATAGATGGGATTGAGAGAAGCAAAACTTTCGATCAAAAGGTTGATTCTCAAGGTCGAACTAAAAATAGGCCTTGAAAGGAGGTTTGATTATATTGAGGATAAAAATGTTTTGCAAAAAAGCAAGCAAGCAAAATTTTTGGCTATTTCTTATTTTCTCAAAAAAATCAATCATTCTAAAACAATTTTGAACATTTTTGTATCATAAAACTGAAGGAAGTCTATGGAAAGTGAGGAAGAAGTCCAAGTAGAATTTCTTGGAAAGAGGAAGCAAAGGTCGAGTTGATATGGTTTGAAAGAAGCAGGGACTAAAATTTTGCAATAAAGTTTTTAAATTGCTGATGTCCAAAATTATAATTCCGATTTGACAGGGGCTCATTTAATTTTTTTCGATTCTTTAAAATTCAAAAAATCAACCTTCATCTTGTCTGATTTTTGAGTTTGAATCTGGAGTTTCTTGCTCTTGAACACACCGGAGAAAGGAAAGTGGAATAGTAGATTTGCATAATAGATAGCTAAGCAGTGTTGAAAAGCATAATAGTTTATTCAAATAAGAGTGAGGCATTGAAAGGTAATTTTGTCTGTTTATTCTCAGTCTTTTTTTGAGATTTAGCTTTTCAAGGCTAAGATACAAAAATAGAAGTCGAGGGATATTTATAGAAAATTTGGGTTAAAAAGACAAAAGGTGTGTTTCAGTTTGATATAACTGCTACAAAAACCAGATTTGAAAAACATTTTTTGAGACTCAATTCTTCCGATTCAGAAAAAAGTGGGACTAATGTCTTTGTTTCTTCTATAATTGGGATTTGTTTCTAAATCAAGCCAAAATAGTTTTTAGAATGGTTTATTTCTTTTTTAGAGTAACAGGATCTCAAGCTAGCTTGCATTTTTAGCAACTCCCATACGAAGTCTATGAGTTCAAGTTTTTCTTCCCTTTATCAATTCAACGAGAAAGGAGTCGGTTGAAGATTTTCACGGGGAAATTTGATTTGTCGAAAACAAATGATTTGATAATTTTCAATTACTCTTTTTTATTGAGATTCCAATTCGGAAGATTTTGCTCTTTCATCCTGAACAATGTCAAAATTGACAAGACCACAAGTAAAGAGAGAATAATTTTCGAAAATAGAGAGTTGAGAACTTTTCTGACCTTGAGAATTTTTGAGAGTTTCAAAGCCTGGCATTATCGCAACGGAGGATACCTCTTTGATTTTTTGTTTTTCTTATCTGAGAATCTTCTTTATTAAGAAATATTTTTATTTTAATTTAAGAAGAATGCTCTCGAAAAAATATAAATGGTTCAGAGAATTTCTCTGAATTTATGCGAGGAGCTCAAAAGGCTGTGTTAATTTTGCCAATGATTATTTATAGCTTGGAAGATACTATTTTCAGAGAGTTTTAGGTGGGAGTGATTTTTTTTTCTTTTTTCATATTGATTAAATATTGTAAAATCCACACAACTTTTTCCACAACTCTTTCTCAAGGTGAACATTTTATCAGGAATGAAGTGAGTATTTTGAAATTTTATGGCCCTGAGAGGCTAGACGACAAACTTTATGGGGCAACTTTTAGCAATGCAGGGGTGCGTGAACAATGAAAAAACGATTTTGGAAAATAAACAACACTGACCCTAATCTCTGCTCGAATTAAAATGGTGCAAAAATAAATTTATGGAATGGGATATTTTTCTTTTAACTCAAGGAATAAATATTTCGCTTTGGAATTCAATGGAAAATTTTCTCAAGATTTTTCGTTGATCATTGAAATTAGAGGAACCCACAAGCCCAAAGAATTTTCTTTCATTTAATTCGGCCAGAGATTAGAGGAATTTTGAGGTATAAAATCCATTTTTTAGAAAGCCCAATTTTCTGGGGAATATGTCGAAAAATTATATACCCAAAAACATCGGAAAAAACGTTAGAAATTTTGAGTAAGAACAATTTTTTTTGTGACTCGAGTGTTTGTCCTTTGAGGTTACAAATTCCTTTTGAATATTCTTAGGTTTTCTAGTGACATGTGAAAGAGAATTTTGAGATTTGAACTGTGTAATTTGGAAAATTGTAGTCTCTTTAAAAAAGAAGCTTGATTCATGGCCGTTTCTGATTGAAGGTTGAAGTAATGATAGAGAATCTTTGGAATGATATTTATTGAGAGAATTGAAGTCTTTATGAAAAGAAAATTTTGATTGATTAAATTGATTCGGATGAAATTTGATTTATTCTTTTTCCTCATGAAATTATTTTTTGAAAGTTAATGAAGTTCAGAAATTAATTAATTTTTTTTGAAGCAAATTAATTTAAGAAATAAACAGTTTTCTTTTGAAATTAATTAAAAGAAATAAAAATAAAAGAAGCAAGATTTTACTGAAGCAAGTTTAAAATATTAATTCAGAAAGAAATCTTTGAAATATTTGTAATTTTAACATTACAATTCAATAACTACTCATTCTTTCATTCCTCAAAACAACATGGGCGATTTCGAGTGTGAATCTTTCCTGGCGATAAAAAAATGTTTTTCAAGAGTGAGCTTTTTGTAATGCTAGAGAATTTTGAAATGGATTACCATCGTTGAAACCTTAAAAGCAATATAAAATCTTTTTTAAAAAGCGTTTACCCAAAAGAGCAATTTTGATCTGAAATTTTATTTTTGAAATTATAAAATACTCTTAATTAATTCTCCTTTCAAGTTTTTGAGATTTCAAATACCTGCCTGGAAAAATGTTCATTAAAACTTCTGTTTAAACTCAGTCGCTCACTGATTTTTCGAACTGTTCAAAGAAAGGTCCATCAATGGAAAAAGGGACGTTTGAAAAGTGCTAAACATCAAAAGACTAGGTTACCCTAAAATCACGCTAAAATGTTGTAAAGCTTTTCCAAACACTGAAAAACACTGCAAAAGAAGACACCATTTTCCTGAGCCAGGGATAATTCTCTACAAAAATTGACCCTAGCTATTTCCATAAAATTCGTATTATCTTGAGTTGTCAGTGTTTTAAACAGGGTTTCGTAGAGGCTAAGAATGGGTTTTAATGATTTTGCTACAAATTTAGTTTTTTACTTAGTATTTTGATGTTTAGGAATTTGAAGACCTTGGATCTTTCTGAGAATGGTTGAAAAGATCAGTGAGGACCTGAGTTTGGACAGAAATTTCAATGGAAATTTTTTGGAATATGGAGAAGATAAGTGCCTAACAGAGCCTCGCTGTTTTGAGATTCTTCTAAAAGGAAGGAACTTTGAGAATTAACTGATAGAAGCTGGCTAACTGTGAGATTAGAAGGCTTACATATTCGGTCATATTTTTCAAAAAAATAAAAAAATAAAAGTAATTCTCTAACTTATTCAACAGATAAGCAAATGTCCTCCCTCTTAAAAGGTCTCATTAGCAAAAACAATTACACCATCGAAGCACAACACAAAGCTTCCCATAGCACTCCTCAAGCTCAAGAACAAACTCTTCACTTTTTCTGCAAAAACCACAGCAAGAAGCCAATTGTGTTTATTTGCACAGCTAAAGATTGCGAAAGCAATTTATTGTGCGCAACCTGCGTCCTCGACTCCCCATCTCTTCTCATCAAATACAAGGACCATATTTACACCCTCCAAGACTATTTCGAAGGCTCTAAAAATAAAGTATTACAGGTGAAGATTGATAAAGAGTTTCTAAACCTTAAAAAAAGAGTCACCGATATTTTGGAGGTCGCCAAGGATGATATCAAGAGATCGTTCTCTTCCGGCAGCTCCGCAGAAAATTCTAGCTTCAGTCATATTGAAAAGAAACTTGCTGAAACCTGCTCATTTTCGAATAAAGATGAAACCCTTGACAAAGAAAACCTCCAAAAATTTATCAAGGAGGCTGGTCGGTATGAAGACCTTGAAAGGAAGAGCTATGAAAATGGGGGTACTAAAGGAGCCAGTGCGTTGGAAGCCCGATATTTTGAATTTTTGGTGAAAATAAAGTCTCAAGTGGATAGTTTTTGCCGGAGTGTTCAAAAACAAACTTCCAGCTTTGTCGATATCGTTCGAGAACTCGTAAGGAGATATCGATTTTTTCTTTTCTAACTTTAATCCTTAGGAGAGCATATCTGACCAAAAAGACTTTATCGATACAAGAAGGGGAACAGCAAACCCCAATGAAGTTTCAATGTCAGTGGATGGAAACAATAAAAGGCGACTGGAAACTTCATACAACAATATTTCTCACAACAGAAGCGTGATGGTCACACAAGAAGAAAGCAGCTTTCTTCTCAGCACAGAGGCTCGGGAGTCGGTCCGTGAACAGAATAACACGAAGCACCACCAACTCAAAAATCTCTTGACAACTTTATCAAAAAATGTCAGCGACAATACCACGAATCCTTCCTCGAATTCTATCAGCCCAAGTTACTTGCCAAAGCCTGTCCCTAGACCCGGGTTAAAGTTGCTTAAAGAGTTCCCTGCTTCTTCAAACCCTGCAATAAAAGACGCCTTGAGTAAGCATGGCCCCTTTAGACATGAGAATTACAGTGCTATCAATAATGACAATTCTTTTGTGAAAAGACAGAAATATGGGCCAATCGGATTAGAGAATGGTGATGTTTATGAAGGCGAATGGGTTGAGGATAGAAGAGAAGGTTATGGTAAATTGGTTTCAGTGGCAGGATTCTTCTTTGACGGATTTTGGAAGGATAATGTGGCCCATGGAAGAGGAAGATTGATCAATATCAATGGAGATATGTATGAAGGAGACTGGGAGAATGGTAAATATCACGGAAGAGGAACATTCATTGGAGCAAATGGGTACCAATATACGGGAGATTGGTCCCAAGACATGCAACATGGCAGTGGTAGTGAATACTGGCCAGATGGATCATGCTACGAGGGTGAATATAAATTGAGTAAGAAGCATGGTAAAGGAGTGTTTAAATGGGCAAATGGAGAGAAATACACCGGAGAGTTCACGATGAATAATATGCATGGTAATGGTGTTTATGAATGGCCTAATGGCCAGAAATATTTCGGATATTGGTCGGAGAACAAGATTATGGGTGAAGGTAGATTAGAACAACCAAAAGCTACTGGCCAGAAAATGGGAGAATGGGAAAAGAAAGTCTTATTGTCCCCTGATTGTGCAATTTACAAAAGAGAATTAAAATCTAAAGGCGGTGAAGAAGATTTAACTGTTGATCCAAGATATCGCTTCGGCAATAATTGAGAGTAGGAGGAGGAGAATTACTTGAAGAATTGATTTATGTGTAATAATTTGTTTGTTGATGTTTTTTATATCATATCATTGATGATTAATTATCTACTGTGATTATTTTTGTTTTTATTAATGAAATAAACTCATAAACAAAGAATTTTGATTGGTGAATCCAGACAAGCTAATCCTATTTTTCTCAACACAAAAATTATAAAAATTCTCAGAAAAATATTGAATTTCTATTGAGAAAGAGAGGGAATATTTTTGAAGGAACCATAAATAAGTCTATGTATTTCAAAATCAATAAAAACAATATATTTATTCGCATATGATATTAAAATAACTTCAAAAGGTATCAATTATAATTCTGGGACAAAAAAATTAATCTGAAAGGTCTTTGCCGAGAAGAGCAATGGCTTGACTTTGAGGAATGAAATCGATCTTTTTGTTCAAGATCATTTCTTTGACATACTTCTCCACTCCGTTACATTCTGTCATATCCTTCTTTTCAATGTAGATGCAGAAATTGAGAAAAGCATAAATATTATGCTCTTTATAGATATGCTCATACCAACCATTTCCTCTAAAAGTAATTATTAATATTTTTTTCTAAAATAAACCATACCTTGTATCAAAATCGTATTTATCAAGACCGCAAATGAAACAAGTTTCTTCAACTTGTTTTAATTCTTCATTCCTTCTGTCTCTGAGATCTCCGAATGTGTCAATGATAATACCTAAAAAAATACGTTAGGCCTTCCTTTATTCACAATGAATTAAATACCGAAGATGATATTGAGGAGAATAACAATAACCAAGACGAAGAATGTGATATCATAAACCCATCTTGCCCAGTAGCCAGGTGCATCAACTGTACGATTCGCCATGACATCTCCCATACTTCCACCAGTAATACCATAATTGACAATACTAGTCCAGCAATGTAATAGGGTGCTGCAGTCGACATTATCGTCTTGGAAGTCGGAACGGAATGATGAGAAGGCAATGATGCCATAGAAGTACATGACAATAAGGCCAAGCAACATAGCTTTGATAAGTTGTGTGATATTATGTGTGATGGATTTGATGATATTTTGAAGGTCGTCTGATCGCTTGACAATATCAAGCAGGAGGATGGAGTAGACCAAAGGAGTAGTAGCAAAAGCAATGATTGAGATGATGAGATAACAGATGTTGTATAAATTATCTCTATCTCTGAGAATTCTGATAATGCTTCTATAGAATGAGCGGGGAGCACTTGATGAGCCAGAGCTTTCACCAGTAGCACGGTGGAGTTTATCAGTAAAGAATTTTGTCACAATACTAAAGAGAGAGGCTCTGTTCTTTTCAATGGCCATGGTTTTTTTCAAGATAGCTTTCTTCTTGGTACTCTCTGTCGTTTGATTTGGTTTCTATGAGATTGATAAAGAGGTTGTAAAGAGAAAGAGAAATACTTTATAAAGAGAGATGGGAAGTCTTTCATAGATACCAAAGATGACAACCAAGACGGATAAGGCAATTTGGATGACAGAGAAGATCTAGTGATTGAATTAAAATAATGGACAAAAGGAAAAATTGATTACCAGATTGATACTTTCACTAGCTTCAGTACTGGAGCCTGAGAGGAGAATTTCTTCTTCGCCATTGGCTTTTGTGGAAACCTCGTAGGACACAATAAAGAGGATATTGTTGGCGAGAACGGAGATGTAGGCGATATCTTTGAAAAGTTTCCAATGGCAAACAAACCATTCGAAGTATTTATTTCGGGAGATCTGTTGTCTATGGAGAAGTTCAGCATGATAAAGTGGAATGTTGAAGAAGAAGTGTTCGAGCCTTTCGTCATCAGAGTTTCTGTTGGCTTTATATATTAAGTGATCACGAATATTTTCAGTCATGTAATCACACTCAAAAGGAACTTGGAAGTAATTTTTCGAGATTTGTTCTTCTCTAACAACTTCGACACTGTTAATGAAGGTCTTGAAGAATTTTCTGGCTCTATACATGATGCTTCTTTCTTTAAGGGAGAAGAATTCTTTGTAAGCTTCTTCTTCTTGCATTTTTTCCACATCCTTGTCAAGGAAGGTTGGATTCTGTTCGATTTTAATAGCAAGTTTCTTGACAAAGTCAATCTTTGAGTCCCTTCCTGTATTTGGATCAGGCGGACTCATTGCAGAAGCACCATTTGACTTTTTGCCGGTTGCTGGTGTCAATGGACTGATTAAGGCTTCGGAGGAGGCCTCTTCACCAGGAGAGACAGCAGATTCCTCATTATCTAGAGCTAAAAGACCTTTGTATCCAGTGGAGAGTTTGAGCATCTGGCTGGGCCTGCTGGCTTCGACAGGGAAGATTTGTTTCTTTTTCATTTGAGCAGAAGAGAGTTGTAGGAGAGCATTGTGTGTCATGTTGAGATTTCCTTTGCGTTTCTTGTCAGCTTTGTATTTAGCTTCAAGTTTTACAAGTTGTTCTTTTTCTTCTGAGTTCAGTTTGTCATATCTGAACTTTTCAAGCTTGTGGGAATCTTCAAATTCATCAGTAAAGATTGTGAGGAGAATGTAGATATTGAAGGCTGTTTCGGTAATGATGAGATCTTTGGGAGTGAGGAAGTTGAGGACGCAATGATTTTCAGCGCATCCATTGCTGTGTTCACCATTTCTTCCTCTCGGACAACGTCTATCTTGTCTAAAGATGCTAATATCTCTATTGCTGATCTTGGTAGTGTAGATAACGACAAGCTTTCTGATAAGAGCATCAGTGTTGAGTTGATTCAAGAGGAATTCTTTCACATCTTTATTCTTATTACCATTAACCAGAGCTAACAAGAATTTGGTGATAGTTGAGAAAATGTCAATCATTTGTAAGTCATTTTCATTGCTACTGTTAAAGTTGATATCTTTATTCACAAACGAGTTGATAAAAGATATCAAGTGTCTCTGATTACCAAGTAACTCTTGATTCTCTTGACATGGTCCCATACAAAAATCAATCAATGTCTCCAATGACGCATCAACTAATGGTAGCATCTATTGAGATGGTTAATTATAAAAGAATAGAGATCTAATTACTCTGGTATTTTGGAAGATATTGGGATCAGTAAGTTGAAGATCAATAAGGAAATTGGAGAGCTCATTGACCAAATTAGAAGAAACAACTGAAGTTTTAGTGGCAGTTTTCTGGGATCTCAAGAAATTCTGGAATTCATTGAAACAATTTTCACAGAAGAGTTGGATAAGTTTGATGAGATTTTCAGTGATTCTAAGGTCAACAAGAACATCATGGGAAACAAATGCATGATGATGAGCGTTTAGTCGAGCAGCAGGAGAGGCAGATTCTTGTTGAATAGCTTCTTCTTTTTCCTTGATTTTCTTGAAGTTTGCCAAAGTTGACCAGAATTGAAGTTTGATATAATTGAAGAAACCAGAAGTTAAACTTTGTCCTTTGAGAGTTTCGAAAATATGGGCTTGGACGCTTCTGTTACCATCTTTGAGCATCAGGTTGAGGACCTCAACAGCCTCAGAGACGAGCTTTTTGGGGACACCTTCTCTAATGTTGTTGAGACAGTGGATCAAGGCATCAGATTTAGCAAAGATAAGTTGGATTTGTTTGAATTCATCCATTTCCTTACTAGATTGGAGAGCTTCCTCGTCTTCTTCATCGGATTCACTCTCGTTAGCATCATTCCTTTGTTTGGAGCTGACAGCTTTTTCAAGGTATCTGAGCAAGTATTTAAGCATTTTGAGCATGTAGATACCGTAGTGTTTTTTCTTGAAGATTTTGATAAGGTTGTCAAGAGTGATTTTATACTCCTCCATCTTCTTCTTGGTCATCTTTTTCTTGGAGCTTGAGAAGAGAGCAGTCATGATGTCGCGAAGTTCGTTGTTGATTTCTTCGTTATTGAGATTGAATTCGGTGTAGAAATTGATGTGCTTTTTCAAGGCTCTGGAGATATTCAGAGAATCTGGGCTGCTTAAATCTTCCAACATTAGACCTTGTTCCTCCTTCTTCATCATTTCTTTAAAGTTAACAGCACGATCTCTTTCGAAGGATTTTTGAAGTTTTCTGTAGACTTTGCTGAGACTGATCTTGTTATCTAATTCGTTGGTATCTTTCTTTGATCTTTGGATGCTATCGATAAAGTTATCGATTTCTTCGAGTTTCACAAGATTTCCAAGGAAAGTCTTGAGCTTGCTTCTGAAATCATCAACATCCATCTTATCTTCAACACTTCTAAATAAGCCCATAAAATCTTCCAAAGTCATTTTTCGCTTCATAATAAAGCTCTTGATTTTCTTGAGAACAATCATAACAGGATCATTAGAGTTTTCTTCAGCGCCTTCTTTTTGCTGCTGTTCAAGCAATTTAGCATCATGATCATATTTGGTATTATCTTGTAAAAGTTGATAGGTTCTTCCATCAGATTGAATATGGACTCCCTTTCCTAATCTGACGACCTTCTTATCAGGAAGACGGTCAATACATTCATTGATCAAAACTGTGAATTTGGTCAATCTCATGGTGGATTCATCTCTGTTGATTTCCTCTTCAATCTTGAGCAACATTTCGTTCATCTTGGTTAAGCTTGCTCTGATATTACTCAAAGTTTCTTTAAGGTTTTCGTCCATCCACTCACCTCCTCTTTGTTCAATTTCATAGAAACAATCGATGATGAAGTATAAAAGACCATCTTGTTTCATATTCCACGATTTTCCAGAGTTCAAATACTCCCAATATTCAGAAGCATCTCTTAAAATCTTCTTTTGGTCATTGTGACTATTAATTGGTGGCAATAATTTTTTGCCAGATGGGACTGCTCCGCCCAGGATTTTATCATCTCTTCCTTCGAATGTTGAGAGTTTTTGTCTATACTTCTTCACTCTATCTCTTAAATCATATGCTTTCTTCTGTTTCTCATCTGATTGGAGAGATGTTAATATGGAATAACCAAAATCAGTTACTGTTTTCAGGAGGGATTTCAATAACACCTTCAATATATTTTTCAAAGATTTTGAGATCTGGCATAACAACGCTATTCAAAATGTCAACCATGCTCTTCTTATCGTAATCTTTATTCAAATCAGCACATTTTGTAATATAAATCTATTTGAACTTTAGATAAGCAAAAAGAGTGATTTACTTGGAAGAGGCATCTTAGGAAGGCTTTCTTTTGAAGGAAAGGAGTGGAATTACCAACGAGGACAGCTTTGATTTGATCATAAGACAAGGTCTTTTTGGCTTGAATGATTCCGAGTCTGGTATCAAGAGCCAGATTGCCCAAGAGAAGCATATTTTCAACTTGATAATTAAGCATAGCCATGTCTTCATCTCTAACTTCAGTATTGAGTCTGGGCTTATCTGGAACTTTCCAGTCAATTATACTGAGGAATCCCTTGTTTTTCATCAGACGACTCATGATCATTCTTTGGTTTTCATTGATAGCATTTCTTCTATCATCAAGAATAAGGCTTCTGAGGATGATCAAATATTGAGGATGAGTAAGGGTAAAGTTGGAATCTTGTTCACTCAAGAGATCAAATACGGTGTCAATAAATTGATGGCAAGCAAGGGTGGTCTTTTTATTGCTAAAGATTTGACAAATAAGCTTGGCAGGTTGAAGTTTCTTTTGAATGAGATCAAGAAGTTCAGGAACGTGTGGGTATAATTGTTCTTGATTGTCAACGTTATTTTTGCAGAAATGATAAAGAACTGAAATTGCGGATTTAAAGACCTCCTTGTGATCTGCTTCTCGGTATGCTAACTGTGGAGAAGGGGTGAGTATTAGAAAATCAAAAGTATACCTTGAAAACTTTTAGGACGGAACTGTAGATGTTGAGATTGCGCATGATATTCTGAGTTTTGAGAGTGAGTTTATAATCTCCTTTTCTTTGTTTAAAGCGAGCAATCATTCTGTTCAAAGAATTGTTGATATCAATAATTCTTGTTCTGTATTCAATCTAGAGAGGGAGGGTCAGATAACATATTTCTATCTCAAATTTACATGATCAATTTTATAATTTTGACGGAGATTTTCATCATCCTGTAAGACTTGATCAATTTGAATTTCGAGGCCTTCAGCAGCATCAAATTCAGTGAAAATTTCAATTTCCCTTTTGCCACTGATGATTTCAATCTTCTTCAAATCAGCGAGAAGAATATCTCTTTGATCAAAGAAGCTTTTAAGGACTTTTCTAGTTTGTTTTTCAAGGTATTTATTTTTCCCAGCTACTTCAAAGAGCATATTAATAAAGATAAGTCCACTTTGAATAGAGTTTTGAGTTTCAGGATCACTGACTTCTTTGACAATATCATTGAAAAGAGAATTGATTTCATGGTTTGGTCTCCAGATCTCAAGTAGTTCAATTTCTTGCTCACTGACACTTTTGTCTGTTTGAGGATCTGGGATAGGAATATTAAGCCCATATTTTTGAAGAAAAACTGAAAAGACTCTATTAAAGGCATCTTTGTCAAGTTCGACGCCATGTTCAAAGCTGATTTTGAACACTTTGAGGAAACCTGCAATTTGTAGATTGAGTCTAAGATCAGCCATGACCTGGAAAATTTCAAGGGCCTCCAAATAAATTTGATCAAAAATCTCGCTCCTTGTACTTAAGCCATTAGATTTCATGAAAGCAGAAACCCAATACTCCTCTTTATAATTATCTTTTCTTTCTTTGCCTTTGTCTTTATCCTTGGCTTTCTTGAAAGCCGCAAATAAGCTGATGATTGAATAGAGGATTTGGTTATTTAAGGTGGAGTTGGTGAAGCCAAGATTGACGGCATTCTTTGTAAATTTAAGCATGGCATGAATGAGGCCAGCTTTTTCGAGGTACTCGGAATCGCTATTCGCAAATTTGTCAGAAGCACCAAATAATGAGAATTTCACGATGTTTTTGCCGTGTACCCAGAATTCAGAGATGAATTCGTTGATAATTTTGACTTTTTCCCTGTCGTAGTCTTTCATTCTTTCCATTTTATTGGAATTACTTAAACTATGCCAGAGATAGGTATGTTCTGAGAGATTTTTTTTCTCAATTTCTTCCCAGACGTAGCAGTAGTTTGAGCAGTCTCTAATTGTTCTATAAGGCTCAACGTCAATAAACAAGACTTCATAGAGCACAATAAATCCTCTCTTGAGCTTGATATGGATGTAATCATCAAGCATGCAATGCATCAACACATCAGCTTGTAAACCGATGCCCTTGATGTGGTTAATTCCGTCTTGATTTCTATCTTTGCAGAGGCTATAGAATAACCAGAGCACTGCAGACAAGTAGTCGATGATCTGGTCAACTCCAGGACTCTTGGTTACACTGAGTTCTTGAAGACTAAAGTAGAATTTTCCTTCAAAATCTTCATGGCTAACTTCGTTAGAAGGACTTAAGGAGTCATTATAGTCGAGGAATTCTTCTTTTGAGACATCAGATTTACGAGCAAAGCTGACATAAATTTTGCCATTTTTCTTGGCAAAAGTGATAAGACCCTTGAGGAAGTGGGAGTTTGGAGAGAAGAATTCTTGCAAAACTTTGTTTTGGTATTTGGGTATACCTCTCTTTTGGATATCGAGACAAGCTAAACTGATGGTTTCAAGATACAAGATTTGTAAGGGAATATTTCCATCATTCTGTCTGATCATTTCTAACAAAGCAACCCACTTTACAATTTGATCTCCATGTGGATCAGTATCCCCAAGTTGTGCTGAGTTTTTGATAGCCTCCTTGAGAAGATCGCCGGCTTCTTTACGATAATAAGTGAGCTGACGACTGAGGAAGATGGAATTTTTCAAAATGACATTAGCAAGGGCAATGCTGTGTTTGGTACTGAGGAGGAGGATTTTGTAGATGCGTCTAACGTGTTTGTCGAGATATTTGCGGGCAAGATATTGTGGGGTCTTTTCAAGAAGATCCCATTCTTCTTCAGTTTTGGCGGCGTCAGGGACCTTGGCCATTTTGCCTTCTTCATCATTTTCATCGGTGATCGCACTGCTGATACCATAGATTTTGGTGTTGATTAATTCAACGATAAGAAGGAGAATCTCAATAATTCTTTGTTCAATAAGAAGGTTTTGTTTAATTTTGAAAGGAAGGTCTTGACATTTTTTGAGGAAGTCTTCCAAATTCCCCAAGCATTCACTGAGACATTCCGCTTCAAAGTCCAAATCTTTTTCACTTTCCAAAGCCTTGCTATAGTCATAGAAGGGAATATCATCCTTTTGAAGCATTCCAGATTGGATATGAATACCCCAATTTTGAAGGAAAACATGGAAGTTGAGGAAAGAGGGGAACAGAGATGAAAGTCTAAAGGCTGTATCAGCCAAATCTAAAGGGTTATACTCCAAGTAAAACAGTAGTTTGGTGGTATCAGCAACCTTAGGTCCGCAAAGATCTCCAGGATCTTTACCAATTGGCTGCTGAAGGTAACTTCTATTGAAGGTCTGGACTCTTAAAAGATCCCCATATTCAATACGATGCCTTTTATCTTCAGTTCTCTTTGGAAGAATAACAAAATAGCATTCTTCCCTCATTCCATCGGGAGTGAGTTTAAGCCTTTCGGAAATTGGGTCTTGACTCAAGAAAAGACCAGTTGAGACATTTTTAAGACGGAAAGTTTCATCCCAACGAGCAAAGCCTCCAATGAAAGCATTCCTTCTCTGGATTTCCCATAAATCACAGACTGTGTATTTTTGACCTCCAGCCATTAAGACTTCAGGTGTTGGAACCTTGCTATCAATAAACTTGGTTGGGATATTGGTTCTTTGTGGGCCGTAATTCTCTTCAAGCTCATTATTCAATATAATATTCCTATTGGATTTGGTTAGATGAGAGAGGTAAACTTGCAAAATACCGAACAGAGATCATTGGTTCAAGAGATTTAGGAGGAACAGTGAGGGTATCACCAGTTTTTTTATGGATAATTCTGACGATATCACCAGATTCCAAGTAAGTGTTATTTTCTTCATATTCTTGATATTCGTCACAATCCAAAAACCTCAAGAGTTTCCAATTGCTTGCTGATTCTGACCCATTAACTTCTAAACCTGCTTCAGGAGTATTTTCTACGGGAAATATTAAGAGGAAAATTCTCACTACGAATGATTACTGATATTAACTTCATCCCAGACATGCATAAAATAATCTCCTCTACTGCTGGCGATGTGAATAGGATCAGAGAAGGCGACGACATCTTCCTTTGTTTTCAGGTTTCCAGATGTCATGAATTTGAAGTTGGAGTCTTCTGAACCTTCTTCTTCCAAAGTTAGCTCAACGCACCCGTATTGCCAGGCAAGAGAATGAGGCTGAAGTGTGAGGTAACATTCAGAATATAAATGTTTGAGGTGGATGGTTTGTCCGTATAAGACGGGTTGGCCTTGGACATTTTTGAATTCACTATTATTTTCTTCAATTTCTTCATTGTACTTCTTTTTGATGAAGTTCAATTTGTTTTCATATTCAGCCAAATGAGTTCCATCAACTGCTCCTTCAGGGCGTTTCATTTCTTTGTAGAGTTTTTGGTAGTAATATTTTCTTGAAGTTTCCACCCTGAATAAGCACTTTTTGAATGAGAAGTTGGCATTTTTGGGGAATTGAATGCTTCTGTTAACGCATTCCAATCTATTGCTTGAGATACCATCACCTAGACAATTTCAGTATTAATATCCTCGCATTCTTTATGATTACCTGACAATATTCCGACCATTTTGGTTGGTTTTCCGTCCTTGCGAGTGACGATTTCGGCTATGTGTTTAAAGTAAACGATATCACCAACTCTGAGAGTGGAAGAAGTGTAGTTTTTTGTAGGAACTGAGAACAAATCGAGTTTAAATTTCTTATCCTCTTCATAATTGTTTTGAGCTAGATTAAGATTAAGAAAAGAGAAGAAAAATGAAGCAGTTTTACCAGGCCATTTAGATTCGGATGCGTTAAGCTCTAACGCTTTTTCATTAGGTCCTTCTTGCTCTTTAGGAGCAAAGGTGCCCGGCTTGGTAAGTGATCTGTTTAAGCCAGCAGTCAAGTTTTTATCACTATCAAGAAGATCTTTGTCGATCTTTCGAGTACTTCGTTGAGGAATGAGAGAAGCTTGATTGCCAAGTAACTGTCTGCTGAAATTTCGTTCAGATTTGCTTTCATTCATGAAAGAATGATTCTTTTGATTTTCAAAATTGTTGGTTTCATCAAGAGGGTCTTGAATCTGAAGGAATGTGGTGGCATCTTCACTATTAATATATTGAAGGATCTTATGAATAGCTTGGCGTTGAAAGAAACGGTTGGAACAATAAGCAATAGCCTCAGCAATGCTCTTTGCAGTTTGAAGCTTGAATTCATTAATCTCTCGGTATTGTCCTCTGGTATTCATGGTTCGAGATTCTAGGTTAGCTTAGATAATAAGTAAAATTTATTATAGTAACTGACGCTTTGAATATCTGTAATTTAAAAAATTTCCCTTTGATTTGCAGTTTACTGAGAGTTATCTGAATAGCCCCCTAGTGAACTCGTCT
>Ga0182738_1003177_pt1 | contig 18963 bp, 15 predicted proteins | sample eDN5th30CBELigMG_FD_128876 | JGI IMG/M metagenome (GOLD analysis project Ga0182738, IMG submission 128876) | Enriched Miracle-Growth compost microbial communities from Emeryville, California, USA - eDNA 5th pass 30_C BE-Lig MG (version 2)... ... | reverse complement strand
GCGGACTGGCGGCTGTTCACGACGCTGCTGCGCTTCGACCCCGTCTATGTCGGCCACTTCAAGTGCAACCTGCGCCGGCTGGTCGATTATCCCGCGCTCTGGTCCTACACGCGCGAGCTCTACCAGATGGACGGCATCCGCGAGACGGTCGATTTCGACCACATCAAGCGGCATTATTACGAGAGCCACAAGACGATCAACCCGACCGGCATCGTGCCGCTCGGCCCGATCCTGGACTTCGATGAAAGACCGGATCGCGCCTTCGCGGCGTGATCCGCTAGGTCTCGCCGCGGATCCACCAGACGCGGCGGCCTGCCTTGTCGGTCTCGCCCAGAATCGGGGCCAGGCCGGTCAGCAGCGTGTCGAGCGTGCGGTCCAGCTGCCAAGGCGGATTGCAGATGACGATGCCCGTGCCGTTGAACGTGTCGGGCGTCGTCCGCTCGCGCACCCAGAGTTCGGCGCCCAGGATCTTGGTGATTCCGCTCTCGGCTAGCCGCTTGTGAAAATTCGACACCGCGCCGATATCCTTGATCGGATACCACAGCGCATAGATACCGGTCGGCCAGCGCTGATAGGCCTTCTCGAAGCGCTCGAACATCGTCTTGAATTCGTCGGGCTGCTCGAAGGGCGGGTCGATCAGCACGAGGCCGCGCCGCTCCTTGGGCGGCACGAAGGAACCGAGCGCCAGCCAGCCGTCCAACTCGATCGCCTTGACCTGAATGTCCCCCGCGAACCGCGCCGCCAGCGTCGCATGGTCGGTGGGATGCATCTCGACCGCGGTCAGCCGGTCGGTCTCGCGCAGCAGGTGCCGCACGAGCCAGGGCGAACCCGGATAGTGCTTCAGCTTGCCGTCGGGGTTGGCGGCGGCGATCGTCGCCAGATAGGGCGCCAGCGCCTCGGCGAGCCGGCGCGACAGGTCGATCGCCGGCTTTCCATCGCCGCGAAGCAGCTTGCCGATGCCGCCCTGCCATTCGCCGGTCTTGCCGGCCTCGGTCGCCGTCAGGTCATAGAGACCGATGCCGGCATGGGTATCGATCACCCGGAACGGCTTGTCCTTGGCCTTGAGGTGTTCGAGGAGCAGCGCGAGAATGGCGTGCTTGACGACATCGGCGAAATTTCCGGCGTGATAGGCGTGGCGATAGTTCATGGCCCCGTGTTGGCATTGGCCGGGCGGCGGTGCAAGGGCCATGCACGTGCTTCGCCGACTTATCGGCCTTGGCGCCGACGGCGACCGCGGCACAGTTGCAACTTTACCTCGACGGGAAGTTCGTGTTTGTGACGAGACAGGAAATCAGCAAGCGGTCCTGACGGTTGCCAGGGGACTTGCTCCCTCGCTCGCGCAGGCTTGTCCCGGTCCTGTCCCCCCTATCCGGCTCGGATTCCGATGATCCCATGGTTCTCGATTTTCTGACGCTTTCGATCGTCATTCTGCTCAACGCAATCACGATGGCGATTGTCTGGGGCCTGATCTGGTGGTCCCATCGGGCGTTCGGCGCAGCCCGGATATGGATGGCCGCGTGCCTGACCTCCGCCGTGGGCGGGCTGGTGCTGTCGCTGGAGGCCATCGCGCCGGTGACGACCAATGTGATTGGAAACGGCTTCGTCTTCTTCGGCTTCTGCCTGTTCTGGGTCGGGGTGCGACAGATCTACGGCGACCGGCTGCCCTGGCTCGAAAGCATCGCGATCACGGTCGTCTCCCTCGCTATCCTGATCGCCTTCTCGACGGTGTATCCGAGCGGTCCGGCCCGCAATGCTGTCTACGCCATCGGCCAGTCGGTGCCGCTGGCCTTCGCCATCTACGATCTGACGCGACCGGATCGAAGGTCGCCGGGCAGCCTGCTGGCCGCCGCCGCGATGCTGATTGCGATCCTCGTGCATGCGGTCGAGACCGGGGCCAACTTCATGCACAGCGCCGGTGCGATGACGCAATTCCACTACGATGTCATCGAAACCATGGTGATCCTGCTGGTGATCTTCAGCGGTGTTGTGTGGAATTTCGGCATGATCGTCATGGCGATAGACCACCTGCGGGCGGAACTGACCGTCCTGACCTATCGCGATGAGCTGACCGGCATCGGCAATCGCCGTCTGTTGCTCGAACGTCTCGCCGCCGAGCAGGCCCAGCGCAAGCGGAAGCCGCTCGCTTTGCTGATGTTCGACCTGGATAATTTCAAGGCGATCAATGATGACCATGGCCATGCCGCCGGCGACGCGTGCCTGCGTCGCGTCGCCGAGCTGGCCAGTGCCCATCTTCGGCCCGGCGATCTTCTGACGCGGCTGGGGGGTGACGAGTTTTGCGCTCTGCTTCCGGGTGCGGATGTCAAGGAGGCCGCCAGGATTGCTGCCAGACTGGTGGCCGCGTGCCGGGAAATGAACGTGGATTGGGCCAGCGGGACGATCTCGCTGAGCCTCAGCATCGGCGTTGCGGAAGCAAGCCCGGCCAATCCTCAGTCGGGCGTCGACCTGATGGAAGCGGCGGATCAGGCGCTTTACACCGTCAAGCGGCAAGGGCGCGATGGCTACGCGGTCGCCGCCCGCTTGCATCCTCGCAAGCAGGCGGAATTGTCGTCCGCGTCGACGGGGATCAATGGCGCCCCCGCGCTCGACGCACTCTAGGGTCCTGCCCAACCCGTTGTGGCGGTCCTCAAGCCCGTCAGGCCGCCAGCAGCCGCTGGATCTCGTCCACGGGTGTCGAGGTCAGGGTCTTCGGCACTTCGCCGTGAATGCGATCATTGACCTGCTTGTGGAAGCTCTGGCGAAGCATGCCGAGCGTTTTCGGCGGTGCGACGATCACCAGTTCCGTAAATCCGTTGGCGAGCGCGGCGCGATAGAGCGCCTCCGCGATGATGGCCGCGAATTTCTCTTCCTCCAGCGTATGCCAGTCCGTCTGCTCGACGGCACTGCGCGCCGAGCCGACGCTCTGCATGACGCGGCCGGGTCGATCCGTTCCCTGCTCACGGGTCGACGGGTTGTCGGCGCTGTCGAGGATATGCTCGACCACCAGATCGAGCGCCTGCGGCGTGCCGCGATTGCGCAGGAAGAGTGCCTTGCGACCGTCGCCGACGAGGATGAGGGCGTTATGGTGGATGAGAAAATCGGGCATAGGCTACCTTCCTGCAGATCGATACGGATAATAACGGCCTTCCGGACACGACAGGCGTCGCCCCGAACATGACGGGCGTCCCTAGGCCAACGCGCCATGCGTCGTTGCGTTGCCATACTATGCCCTCGCGCGGACCCGCAGACATGGCAAAGCGAGTCATCGCGATCAGCTTTGCGTGTTCGCGCCCGGTCGGGCCTTCCCCATTCCGAGCTTTCCGAGCTCTCCGAGCTCCGGGCTCCGGGCTGGGGGAGTGTCTTTCACGGCCGAACGGATACCGGCATCGCGGAGCCGGACTCAGGCGGATCCGGATTCGTTTGCCCACGTCGCGGCATAGCCGGCGATCATCTCGCCATAGGCGTCGTCCGGTGGCAGCGCCGCGAAGCTGCGCATGGCAGGCGTCGTCGCCCAGGGCAGCTTCTCGCTGGTCCACGTTTCCATATAGGGGACGAACCAGCTGGGATCGTCGAGCAGGGTGGGCCGTAGGTTGACGAAGAAGTCGATTCCATCCGGCCGTGTGAACATCCACGTCATGCAATGTCCGCAGAAATAGTGCTTCGTCGCACCATGCAGGCCACCGAGGACCGGCTCTCCCCGGGTCACTTCGAAGGATTCGCTGGGGATGGCTGCGGAAAGCGAATAGGCGCTCGAGGACATCTTCTGGCAGCCGGTGCAATGGCAGGCCATGGTCAGGAGCGGTCGCGCCGTAATTCGCAGCCGCACGGCGCCGCAGCGGCATCCGCCCTCGTGGATGAAGGCGTGGCGCGAACCTGGGCTCATGGTCATCTCCTTCCGTCGGAGTCATGAGAGGCGATGGGACCACGACCGTCAAGCGCGTGACAACCTGCTTCGGCGTCGAGACATCCTGGCCATCGCGGTCGCGCCCGTCGGTTCGTGCCGTGGCCATTGCTGCGCTTCTGTCGTCGTGGACGGCTGCTGCTATGATCGGCCGCGTTGATCGCTTGCGGGAGAAGGCGTGTGGATGAATTCGAGCCGTTCTATCGCCTTGCCGTGTCTGCGGCGATCGGCGTAACCGTCGGCATCGAGCGCCATTGGCGCGAGCGAGAGGCGGCGCCGGGCCAGCGAACGGCAGGAATCCGCACCTTCGCGCTGATTGGAATGCTGGGTGGCGCTGCCGGTCTGATCGAGGCGGCGCTTCCGACCGGCGGCACCCCCGGCGTGGTAGTCGCCGCGGTTTTCCTGGCCTTTGCCGGCATCTTCGCCTTCTACAAATGGCGGGAGGCGCGCGCGGAGATCAACTTCAGCGTGACCACGGTCGTCGCCGCGATGGTCACCTATCTGTTCGGGGTGCTGGCGGTGCTCGGAGACCTCCGTCTGGCCGCTGCCGGCGCCGTCGTGCTTACCGCGATCCTGGCCAGTCGCGAGGCGCTGCATCGATTTATCGAACGCATGAGCTGGGTCGAGCTTCGGTCCGCGATCATCCTGCTGGCGATGAGCTTCGTCATCCTGCCCCTGCTGCCGGAAGCGCCATTCGGTCCTTTCGGCGGGATCTCGTTGCGGGCTGTCTGGTCCCTCGCCATCCTGCTCGCCGCGATATCCTATGCTGGCTATATCGCCGTTCGCGTCCTCGGCTCCGGGCGTGGGGAACTCGCGGCGGGAGCGGCGGCCGGGCTTGTCTCGTCAACCGCCTTGACGCTCGGCAATGCGCGGCAGGCAGCCAGCGGCGGGGATGCGCAGCGGCTGGCAGCCGGCGCGGCGGTCGCTGCCGGCGTTTCCTATGTTCGGACGGCCATACTCGCCTTCGTTCTCATGCCCGCGCTTGCCTCGCTGCTGCTGCCGCCTCTTGCCATCGGCGCACTGGCCATGGCCGTGGGAGCCGCTTGGCTCGTGCGGGGATCCATCGTGGCGCAGCAGGATATGGACCCCATCGGCAATCCCTTCGAAATCGCCGGCGTTCTGAAGGTCGCGCTGTTCCTCGCCGTGGTTGGCTTTGCCGTTCGAGCGGCGTCTGCCGTGTTCGGCTCGGCCGGCATCGTCGCCGCGTCCGCACTGGCCGGAATCGCCGACGTGGATGCCGCGACTGTCACGGTCACCGGGCTTGGGTCGCTGGATCCTGTCCTCGGTGCGACGGCCATCGCCGCGGCGGTCGCGGCCAACACGGTCGCCAAGGCCATCTACGCGCTGGTCATCGGCGGCGGGCGGTTTGCGCGCCTGTTCGGCGCGATCTCCGCCGCCGCCCTGCTGCTCGGGGCAGTCGCTTTCTGGCTCGCCAGTGCGCTTTACGGGTGAGGCCGGCCGTTATCCGCCGAAATGCGGGCTGAGGAGCATGCCGGCGAGATCGGCAGGCACGTCGCCCTGCATCACCAGCCGTTCGTTTTCGACGGAGGCGAGGCCGGAGGCGACGAGGGCAAGCGCCAGCGGGTAGAGCTGGTGCTCGGCCGTCAGCACCCGCTTCGACAGCGTGTCCGGCGTATCGTCAAGCGCGATCGGCACGGCCGCCTGGCCGATGATCGGGCCGGAATCCATCTGCGCACGGACGAAATGCACGGTGCAGCCATGCAGCCGCATGCCGGCTTCGATCGCCCGCTCATGCGTGTGCAGGCCGGGGAACAGCGGTAGAAGCGACGGGTGGATGTTGATCATCCGGTCGCGCCAGCCTTCCACGAAGCCATCCGTCAGCAGCCGCATGAAGCCGGCGAGACAGACGAGGTCGATGGCGTCGGCGCGCAGGCGGGCATCCATGGCCGCGTCGAACTCGGCGCGGCTGCCATAGGCCTTGTGATCGATGACAGCCGTGGCGATGCCGGCCTCGGCGGCGCGGGCGAGCCCGCCCGCATCGGCACGGTTGGAAAGCACCAGCGCGATTTCAGCCGGAAAGTCAGGATCGGCCGCCGCCTCGATCAGCGCGGTCATGTTCGAGCCGCGGCCCGAGATCAGGATCGCGACGCGCTTCCTGGCCATCGTCAAAGCGCCAGCGCGCCGGAGAACTCTACGCCTTCACCGGTTCGCGGCACCAGAGTGCCCAGCCGCATCACGCTCTCGCCTTCGGCAGCGAGCGCCGCGGTGACGGCTTCGACCGCTTCGGGGCTGACGACCACGATCATGCCGACGCCGCAATTGAACGTGCGCAGCATCTCGGGCTCGGTCACGCCACCGGTCCGCGACAGCCAGCCGAAGACGGGCGGCACGGTGACGGCGTCGAGATCGACCGAGGCGGCCAGCGCATCGGGCAGCACGCGCGGAATGTTGTCGACGAAGCCGCCGCCGGTGATATGCGCCATCGCCTTGATCGCGCCGGTGGCGCGAATGGCGGCGAGCAGCGGCTTCACATAGATGCGCGTCGGCTCCAGCAGCGCGCGGCCGAGCGAAAGCTCCGGCGCGAACGGGGCCGGGGCATCGAAGCCGAGGCCGGAGAGCTCGACGATCTTGCGAACCAGGGAGAAGCCGTTCGAATGCACGCCGGAGGAGGCGAGGCCCAGGAGCACGTCGCCCTCGGCGATATCGGGACGCGGCAGCAGCCCGGTGCGCTCGACGGCGCCGACCGCGAAGCCGGCCAGGTCATAGTCGCCTGCCTTGTAGAGGCCGGGCATTTCGGCCGTCTCGCCACCGATCAGCGCGGCGCCAGCGATCCGGCAACCCTCCGCGATCCCGGCGACGACGGTCGCGGCCTCGGCGGGATCCAGCTTGCCGGTGGCGAAATAGTCGAGGAAGAACAGCGGTTCGGCGCCCTGGACGATCAGGTCGTTGACGCACATGGCAACGAGGTCGATGCCGACCGTGTCGTGAATGCCGGTGTCGATCGCGACCTTCAGCTTGGTGCCGACGCCATCATTGGCGGCGACCAGCAGCGGATCGGCATAGCCGGCCGCCTTCGGATCGAAGACGCCGCCAAAACCGCCGATATCGGCATCCGCGCCGGGACGGCGGGTGGCCTTGACCAGCGGCTTGATCATATCGACCAGACGGTTGCCGGCGTCGATATCGACGCCTGCGTCGGCGTAGCTGAGGGCGTTTTTGGCGCCGGTCTTTTCGGTCATCGAAGGATCCCGGTTGCTTTCGGCAGGGAGGACCACATCCGCGCCGTCGCCGTCAACCCGGAATCACCGAATGCTCGCAATTGCGGCGTTTTGAGCGGTATTTTGACGTCGGGAGCGAGCCGCAGGGCAGCGGAGGCGGCGCAACCGGCGCGGACCCGTTCGGCGCGCGTGTCGCGGGATATACCTGACTATTCGCCGGCTACGGGCGGCTCGCCTTGACCATCTTGCCATGCACGCTCTATCTGGAGCGCTACGGGCCGGATGGATTGCTGGCCGACGGATGAAAACGAGAGGGCGCCGGCGCCGTGAATCTGCAACGTCAGATCGGATTTTGGCTGGGCGCGCTCCTGGTCTTTGTAGTTTTCCTCGTTGTCTTCAGCAGCGTCCTGCTGCCGTTCCTGGTCGGCATGGCGGTGGCCTATGGCCTCGATCCGATCGCCGACTGGCTGGAGCGGCGCGGGCTCAGCCGCCTGGCGGCCTCCCTGGTCATCCTGGTCGGCTTCATCGTGCTGCTGGTGCTGATGGTGGTCCTCATCGTCCCGCTTCTGGTCAATCAGCTTGCCGGGTTTATCGACAAGATCCCGACCTACGCGCAGCAATTGCAGGCGCTGATGCAGGCCTTCCTGCAGACCCGCTTCGGGCAGATGCTGCAGGTCGATTCCGGCCAGCTGTCGAGTTCCATGGGCACGCTGATGAGCGAAGGGGCCGGTTGGCTGTCGGCGCTGCTGAAGTCGCTCTGGAGTGGTGGTTCGGCGCTGGTTGACCTTGCGGCGCTGTTCGTCGTGACGCCGGTCGTCGCCTTCTACATGCTGATCGACTGGGACAGGATGGTGGCCCGGATCGATAGCTGGGTGCCGCGCGACAATGTCGAGACGGTGCGCATGATCGCCCGGGACATCGACCATGCGATCGCCGGATTCGTGCGCGGCCAGGGCCTCGTCTGCATCCTGCTCGGTTGTATCTACGCATTCGGACTGATGCTGGTCGGGCTGAACTTCGGCCTGCTGATCGGCATCGGCGCCGGTATCCTTTCCTTCATCCCCTATGTCGGCACGACGGTCGGTTTCGTCGTCGGCGTCAGCGTGGCGCTGGTGCAGTTCTGGCCGGACTGGCCCTGGATCGGCGCGACGATTGTCGTCTTCATGGTCGGGCAGTTCATCGAGGGCAACATCCTGCAGCCGCGCCTGGTCGGCGGTGCCGTCGGCCTGCATCCGGTCTGGCTGATGTTCGCGCTGTTTGCCTTTGGCGCCCTGTTCGGTTTTGTCGGGCTTCTGGTGGCTGTGCCCGCCGCCGCCGCGATCGCCGTCTTGATGCGCTTTGCCATAGCGCGCTATCTGACCAGCCCGATCTATCGGGGGCGGATGGGCGGTGACGACCAGCCCCCCGCCTTTCCTTGAGCGTCCGTCGTTCGAGCCAGTTCAATATGAGTGATTCCCTGCGGCAGTTGCCGCTTTCGCTACCGCATAGCGCTGCCATGACGCGTGCGGATTTCATCGTCGGGCGCGCCAATCAGTCCGCCATCGCCCTGATCGATCGCTTTCCCGACTGGCCCAATCCGGTGGCGCTGCTCGTTGGTCCGGCCGGCTCGGGCAAGACCCATCTCGGCCAGATCTGGAAGGCTGCCGCCGGCGCTGTCGAGATCGCGGCGCGGGATCTCGCCACAACCGGCCTGGACGAACTGGTCGGCACGCATCCCGTGCTGGTCGAGGATGTGGATGGGGAGGGCGTCTCGCAGACGGCGCTCTTCCATCTGTTCAATCTGGTACGGGAGCGGCGCGTGTCCGCGCTCTTCACCAGCCGGCTGCCGTTGCAGGCGCTGCCCTTCGACCTGCCCGACCTCGCCTCGCGCCTGCGCTCGACGGTGCCGGTCGAATTGCAGGAGCCGGACGATGAATTGCTGGCTCGCGTCATCGTTAAGCTGTTCGCCGACCGGCAACTGGCGGTCGACCCCGCCGTGATCGACTTCATCAGCCGTCGGATGGAGCGCTCGCTGGGCGCGGCCAATCGGCTTGTCGAGTTGCTCGACCGGGAGGCGCTGGCCGCGGGGCGGCCGATCACCCGGCAACTGGCCGCGACGGTGCTGGCGCGCGAAGCCGGCGACGAGCCCGAATTGCCTTTCGACGACTAAAGATTCCCAGAGGCTCTGAGTCTGACGCAATTGTCACAATTCGCGTGTATCCTGCGGGGGACAACGCGATTGGAAGAGCGGAAATGGACCAGAAGAATCCGGACGCCAAGGCAGCCCTGGCTGCCGTCAAGATCGAGGCGGAAGAGGCGAGCCGGCTGCGTCACAGCCCGGAACGTTTCATAAATCGCGAGATTTCCTGGCTCGAGTTCAATCGGCGCGTTCTCGAGGAATCGGGCAACGCGCAGCATCCGCTGCTCGAGCGCCTACGCTTCCTTTCGATCTCCGCCAACAATCTCGACGAGTTCTTCATGGTGCGCGTCGCCGGCCTCCGGGGCCAGCAGCGCGAAGGCGTCAGCATGACCAGCGATGACGGCCTGACGCCGAGCGAGCAACTGATCAAGATCGCCGACGCGGTCGGCACGCTCGCCTCCGACCAGCAGAACCGCTGGGCGGAACTGCGCAGCGAACTGGCGATTGCCGGGATCATGCTGGCAGACCCCGTGGATCTCAAGGAGAGCGAGCGGAACTGGCTCGAGGGCTATTTCATGGATTCGGTCTTCCCGGTCCTGACGCCGCTCGCCATCGATCCGGCCCATCCGTTCCCCTTCATCCCCAATCTCGGCTTCTCGCTTGTGCTGCAGCTGGTGCGCCCGGCTACCGGCAATCGCATGACGGCCTTGCTGCGCGTGCCGATGACGCTCGACCGCTTCATCAAGCTGCCCAGTTCTGAGCCCGGCATCGACCGCTTCATCAGCCTGGAACATGCCGTCCAACTGTTCACGGCGCGGCTGTTCCCGAGCTACACGATCGAGGGCGTCGGCGCCTTCCGCATCATCCGTGACTCCGACATCGAGGTCGAGGAAGAGGCGGAGGATCTCGTCCGCTTCTTCGAATCGGCCTTGAAGCGGCGCCGGCGCGGTTCCGTGATCCGGCTCGAGATTGAATCGGCGACGCCGGATGCGCTGCGCAATTTCGTGGCCGGCGCGCTGGCCGTTCTGCCGGACGAGATCTTCCTCGTCGACGGCATGCTGGCGCTGAACGACCTGTCGCAACTCGTCGGCGTCGATCGTCCCAACCTCAAGTTTCCGCCCTATCAGGCGCGGTTTCCCGAGCGCATCCGCGAGAATGGCGGCGATTGCTTCGCGGCCATCCGCAAGAAGGACCTGATCGTCCACCACCCTTACGAGTCCTTCGACACGGTGGTGCAGTATCTGCGCCAGGCCGCGCTCGATCCCGATGTCGTCGCGATCAAGCAGACGCTCTATCGCACCTCCAAGGACAGCCCGATCGTCAGGGCGCTGCAGGAAGCGGCCGAGGCCGGCAAGTCGGTGACCGCGCTGGTCGAGCTCAAGGCACGTTTCGACGAGGAGGCCAACATCAAGTGGGCTCGCGATCTCGAGCGCGCCGGCGTGCAGGTGGTCTATGGCTTCATCGAACTGAAGACCCACGCAAAGCTGTCCCTGGTGGTTCGTCGCGAGGGCGGGGCGCTGGTCAGCTACGTCCATATCGGCACCGGCAATTATCACCCGGTAACGGCGCGCGTTTACACGGATCTGTCCTACTTCTCCGACGATCCGGCGATCGCCCGCGACGTCGCGCGGCTCTTCAACTACATCACCGGCTACACCGAACCGGTCGAGATCGAGCGTCTTTCGACCTCGCCCCACTTCCTGCGCAAGCGCATCCTCGACCTGATCTATGCGGAGATCGACCATGTGAAAGCCGGTCGTCCGGGCGCGATCTGGATGAAGATGAATTCGCTCGTCGATCCGCAGATCATCGATGCGCTCTATGATGCCAGCCGGGCAGGGGTCGAGATCGATCTCGTCATACGCGGCATCTGCTGCCTGCGGCCCGGTGTGCCCGGGCTTTCGGACCGCATCCGGGCCAAGTCGATCGTCGGCCGCTTCCTGGAGCACGCGCGCATTCTCTGCTTCGGCAATGGCCACGGGTTGCCCTCGCCGGAAGCGATCGTTTATATCGGTTCCGCCGACCTGATGCCGCGGAACCTCGATCGTCGTGTCGAAGCGATGATCCCGATGCTGAATCCGACCGTGCACGAACAGGTGCTCGATCAGATCATGGTCGCAAACCTGAAGGACAACCAGCAGAGTTGGGAGATCCAGCCTGACGGGACGTCCCGACGGATCGTGCCGCGCAAGGGCGAAGAAGTCTTCAACGCCCATCAGTATTTCATGACAAACCCGAGTCTATCTGGCCGTGGCAAATCGCTCAAAAACAGCTCCCCTCGGTCAATCGGAAACCGGCCTGCCAAGCCCTGAATCAGATACCAGCGCGGAGGGAACCCTGCCGACGCATGAGTATGCGCCGGGACGGCTGAATGGCAGCGGTCCCGTCGCGATCATCGACATTGGTTCCAACTCCGTGCGCCTCGTCGTCTACGAGCGCATGAGCCGCACGCCGATGCCCCTTTTCAACGAAAAGGAGCTCGCCGGCCTTGGTCGCGGCATCGCCGCCACCGGTCGCCTGAACGATCAGGCCGTCGAGGCCTCTCTGGCGGCGATCCGGCGCTTCATGGCGCTTTGCGAGCAGATGCACGTCAAGGCGGTGCATGTCCTGGCGACCGCCGCCGCGCGTGAGGCGACCAACGGCCCCGATTTCCTGGCGCAGGTCGAGGCCATCACCGGCGCCGACGTCGCCTTGCTGAGCGGCCCGGAAGAGGCGCGCCTGTCGGCCATGGGCGTGCTCTCGGGGATCCACGATCCCGACGGCATCGCCGGCGATCTCGGTGGCGGCAGCCTCGAAGTGGTCGACATACGCGGACGCGAAGTCGGTATTGGCGAGACCTTCCCGCTGGGCGGCCTGCGGCTTGAGGAAGTGTCCGAAAAGACGCTGAAAAAGGCCGAGAAGATCGCCATCGACGCCTTGGCCAAATCTTCCGTCCTGGCCCAGGGCCAGGGCAGGCCCTTCTATGCCATCGGCGGAACATGGCGGTCGCTCGCCAGGCTGCATATGCGCCAGAAGGGCTATCCCCTTCATATCATGCATGAATATGCGATCCCCGCGGATGAGGCGCTCGACTTCTGCCGCATGGTCGCGCGCCGCGATGCCGAATCGCTGGATTCGATCGAAGCCGTCTCCAAGAGCCGGCGCCTTCTGTTGCCCTATGGCGCGATCGTGCTGGGTGAGGTCATCCGCGCGATGAAGCCGTCGATGATCATCCTGTCGGCGCTGGGGGTTCGCGAGGGCCTGCTGTACGACCTGCTCGACGAGGAGATCCAGGCGGAAGACCCGCTGATCTCGGCGGCTGAAGAATTGGCCGTGTTGCGCTCACGATCGCCCGGCCACGCGCGGGAGCTGGGCCCCTGGACCGGCCAGGCCCTGGCCGCCATCGGCATCGAGGAGACCCCCGAGGAAGCCCGTCTTCGCACGGCGGCCTGCCTTCTGGCCGATATCGGCTGGCGCGGCCATCCCGATTATCGCGGCGAGCAAAGCCTCAACCTGATCGCGCATGGCTCTTTCGTGGGCATCGACCATCCCGGCCGCGCCTATCTGGCCCTGGCGAACTACTATCGCCACGAGGGCCTGGTGGACGAGCATATCTCGTCGCGCATCCGCGAACTCGCGACCACGCGCCTGCTGGAGCGCGCCCGGGCGCTGGGGGCGGCGCTGCGCGTGGCCTATCTGGTCTCCGGCGCGATGGCGGGGGTCGTTTCGCGCACCCGCATCGAGGCGCGTGGCGACCAGCTGACGCTGGTCCTGCCGCCGGATCGCGCCATGCTGGCCGGCAGCCGCCTGCAGCGGCGCGTCGCGCAGCTTGCGAAGCTGGGCGCGATGAAGCCGGCCATCGTCGTCGAAGAAATCGGCTGAGCGCCCCCCCAAGGGGCGCATAAAAGAAAGCGCCGACGGCGAGCCGTCGGCGCTTTGAAAATTCCGAATCCTTGGGATGTCGGTCAGGCGGCTTCGATGGCCGGCTTGGGCGCATCGCCGACGATCGTGACGCGGCGGCCGTCGAGACGCAGCGAGATATCGCCGCGCTTCAGCTTGAGCGCCTGCTCGCCGAACAACTCGCGACGCCAGCCATGCAGCGGCGGGACGTCGGCATTGTTGTCGCCGGCGATGGCTTCCAGATCGTCTACCGTGGCGATCACCCGCGCCGCGACGCCATGCTCCTCGCTGGTCATCTTCAGCAGCACCTTCAGCAGGTCCACGGCCGCGCCATTGCCATCCGAGGCCGGCTTGACCTTGGGAACCTTGGGCAGCTTGTCCTTGGGCAGGTCGACAGCCTTCTTGACGGCGGCGAGGATGTCCTCGGCCGTGCGCGAACGCTCGAAGCCCCGCGGAATGGTGCGAAGGCGCGCCAGCGCTTCGGCCGTTGTGGGGTGCTGCTCGGCGATCTCGTAGATCGCGTCGTCCTTCAGGATGCGGCCGCGCGGCACGTCGCGGGCCTGTGCCTCGCGTTCGCGCCAGGCGGCGACTTCCATCAGCACGGCCAGTTGCAGCGGCTTCTTGATGCGCATCTTGAGGCGCTTCCAGACGTTGGCCGGATCCACCTGATAGGTGTCGACCGAGGTCAGGACGTTCATTTCCTCCGCAACCCAGTCGTTGCGGTTTTCCTTGTCGAGCTTTTCCTTCAGCGCCTTGTAGACATCGCGCAGATGCGTGACGTCGGCGATGGCGTACTCGACCTGCTGCGGTGTCAGTGGACGGCGGCTCCAGTCGGTGAAGCGCGACGACTTGTCGATCGGGTGGCCGGTGATGCGTCCGACGAGCTGGTCATAGCTGATCGATTCGCCGAAGCCGCACACCATGGCGGCGACCTGGGTGTCGAAGATCGGATGCGGAAGGATGCCGCCCAGATGCCAGACGATTTCGATGTCCTGCCGCGCGGCGTGGAAAACCTTCACCACCGCCTCGTTCGCCATCAGGGCGAAGAAGGGGGCGAGATCCAGGCCGGGAGCTTCGGCGTCGATGACCACCGCTTCGTCCGTGCTCGCGATCTGGATGATGCAGAGCTTCGGCCAATAGGTGGTCTCGCGCATGAACTCCGTGTCGACGGTGACGAATTCGAACTTCGCGAGGCGATCGCAGGCAGCGGCGAGGGCTTCAGTTGTCGTAATGATATCGGTCATGAAGCTTCTAATAGCGCAGGCCGGGCGGCTTGTCGCGGGGGGAGGTGAGCTTCCCAAACGGAGAAAGCCCAGGCTCCGGCGACGCGGGCGCCAGGAGAAAGCGCCTCATGCATCGACTTCGGGCCTGGACAATCCAATATCCCGCCATGGCGCGCGACGACTAGTACGTCGCGTGCCAACCGATGGGGCCGGAGTACATCCGTCCTGACCCGATCGTTCGAACTGCGGCGCCTTTCGGCGCGCGGCCCGTTTCAGTGGCTGGGATGAGACTTAGATAGGCGACCCTTTCAGGATTGCAAGGGAGGTCAGCGCGGGGGCCGGTTCTTGACAAAGCGGGACCCACATGCGTCTTTCCGCGCGCGTATGCGATATTCCCTCCGCTTCCGGGGGCTTGTCCGTTCGCCCTGTCGACGCCAGACCAAACCGGATTCCAGCACCATGCATCGCTATCGCACCCATACCTGCGGACAACTCCGCGAGACCCATGCGGGCGAGACCGTCCGTCTCTCGGGCTGGGTTCATCGCGTGCGAGATCATGGCGGCCTGCTGTTCATCGATCTGCGCGACCATTACGGCCTGACGCAGATCGTCTGCGATCCGGACTCGCCCGCCTTCAAGGTGGCGGAGGCGGTTCGCTCCGAGTGGTGCATCAAGATCGACGGTCTCGTGAAGCAGCGCACGGCCGAGACGGTCAACGCCAACCTGTCGACCGGACAGATCGAAGTGTTTGCGCAGGACATCGAGGTGCTGGGCGCAGCCAGGGAATTGCCGCTGCCCGTGTTCGGCGAGCCGGAATATCCCGAGGACATCCGCCTCAAGTACCGTTTCCTGGATCTGCGTCGCGAGACGCTGCACGCCAACATCGTCAAGCGCACCCAGATCATCGCCACCATGCGCGAGCGCATGACCGAGATCGGCTTCCACGAATATACGACGCCGATCCTGACCGCGTCGTCGCCGGAAGGCGCGCGCGACTTCCTCGTGCCGTCGCGCATCCATCCCGGCAAGTTCTACGCGCTTCCCCAGGCGCCGCAGCAGTTCAAGCAGCTGCTGATGATGGCCGGCTTTGACCGCTACTTCCAGATCGCGCCCTGCTTCCGCGACGAGGACCCGCGCGCCGACCGCCTGCCGGGCGAGTTCTACCAGCTCGACCTCGAGATGAGCTTCGTCACCCAGGAAGACGTCTGGGACACGATGGAGCCGGTGTTGCGCGGCATCTTCGAGAAGTTCGCCGACGGCAAGCCCGTCAGCCAGAAGTTCCGCCGCATTCCCTATGACACGGCGATCCGCACCTATGGTTCGGACAAGCCCGACCTGCGCAACCCGATCGAGATGCAGGCTGTGAGCGAGCATTTCGCCGGCTCGGGCTTCAAGGTGTTCGCCCGCATGCTCGAGGCGGATCCCAAGGCCGAGGTATGGGCTATCCCGGCCAAGACCGGCGGTAGCCGTGCTTTCTGCGACCGGATGAACTCGTGGGCGCAGCAGCAGGGCCAGCCGGGCCTTGGCTACATCTTCTGGCGCACCGAGAACGGCACGCTTGAGGGGGCCGGTCCCGTCGCCAAGAACATCGGTCCGGAGCGCACCGAGGCGGTACGCCAGCAGCTCGGCCTGGAGGATGGCGACGCCGTCTTCTTCGTCGCCGGCGACCCCGCGAAGTTCTACAAGTTCGCCGGCGATGCGCGCACGCGCGTCGGCACCGACCTGAACCTCATCGACAAGGACCGGTTCGAGCTCTGCTGGATCGTCGATTTCCCGTTCTATGAATGGGACGAGGAGACGAAGACGCTCGATTTCGCCCACAACCCCTTCTCGATGCCGCAGGGCGGGATCGACGCGCTGAACAACCAGGATCCGCTGACGATCAAGGCGTATCAGTATGACGCCGTCTGCAACGGCTTCGAGATCGCCTCGGGTTCGATCCGCAACCAGCTGCCCGAGACGATGGTCAAGGCGTTCGAGCTGGTCGGCCGTTCGAAGGAGGACGTCGAGCGCGATTTCGGCGGTCTCTACCGTGCGTTCCAGTATGGCGCGCCGCCGCATGGCGGCATGGCCGCCGGAGTCGACCGCATCGTCATGCTGCTCTGCGGCGCGCAGAACCTGCGCGAGATCACGCTGTTCCCGATGAACCAGCAGGCGGAAGACCTGCTCATGGGCGCACCGAGCGATCCGACGCCGAAGGCGCTGCGCGAACTGCACATCCGCCTGAACCTGCCGGCCTGATCGGCAGGAGGCACTGGAGAGCCTGTGGACGACGGCAAATAGTTGTTTAGCCGGGGGTTCACAGGCGAGGGGTGTCCGTCTATATCACCACTGCGCGACGACGTCAGTCGCCGCGCTTGACGCGGGGTGGAGCAGCCCGGTAGCTCGTCAGGCTCATAACCTGAAGGTCATCAGTTCAAATCTGGTCCCCGCAACCAGCCTACCAAGAACCCGCCCTAACCGGCGGGTTCTTTCGTTTTGGAGGGTTGAGTTGGCTGTAGCCTTCTTGTCCCGTCAGTCGCCCGGGCAGATCAGCGTCACCTTGACGGTCTCCATGCCGCTCGCGGACAGGCCGCCCTTGGCCAGGACCTTCGCGAAATCCATGCTTTTGACGTCGCGGGACATCGTTGCTTCCGTCCGCACTTCCTGGTCCGCGAAATAGGAGCCGCCGTCTAATTCACCCTGCGGCCGCATCGACATGCCGTGGCCGCCGCGGCACTGCACCTTCACATCGCCCGGCGCGCTGGTCGTCTTGCCCTTCAGCGCCATGGTCAGGCCGTCCGTCTCCAGGGTGAGGTTGACCTCGGTATTAAGCTGGCCGAAGGACGTGCAGGTCATGCCGGCCAGGCGCATCTTGCCGATCCGGCCGACCTGGATGCCCTTGCCGTCCAGCGTCCACTGATCGGAGCCGGGCGAGCTCATGCCTTTCAGCTCGATCGGGCCGGTCTGGTAGAGATAGGTGACGTCGAACTGCGGCCCTTGGATCCGGGGCTCCAGCCGCGCTTCCACCGTCATTTCGCCCTCGTCGAGCACCTTCTTGAGCAGCGCGCGGAGAGCGGCGACCTGCTCGGTGTAGCGCACGACCTCCTCGGCGGCCATCTTGCTCGGCAAGCGCTTCCAGTATTCGCTGGCGCCCGCCGCCCGGCATTCGGCCCCGTGCGCGTTTTCATGCGCGAGGTTGATATCCGCCAGTTCGTTGCACTGGGAGCCCGATTTCAGCGCTTCGAGATCCGATGCCGACTGTTCGCAGGTTCCAAACGGCATCTTGACGTTGCTCGGGCCGGTGTAGCCCTTGACCTGCGGGTGGGGCAGGCTGAACCCGGCCAGGATCCGCGTGCGTTCCCGGATCGAGCGATCGTAGATGTTGACGTCGGAATCAGGATGGGTCGGCGTCTTCTTGGCCTCAATCAGAGGCGCTTCGATTGTCTCGAGCTGGTCGCGGATCTTCTGCTGGATCTTGAGCAGGGCTTCCGCGTTCCTGAACTCCTGCTGGATGCTCTCGAGATGGCGGCAGGAACAGGCCGCGCGATCGGCGAGCGCCGCCGGGACCGGAACGATCGCGGCGAGAAGGGATGACATGGCGATCAGACGCTTCAGCATGAACGCTTTCCTGTTGCTGGTGACAGCCATGCCTAGGGATGCGGATCGGCGCGATCAAAGCCGATCGATTGCAATTTGAGGGCTATTCGCCGGCGCTCGCGCGAGCCGGGTCATAGACGTAGCCATGCCGGCGGGCGATTTCCTTGCGCGCCTGCAGGAAGATGCGGCCGATCTCGAACAGCCGCTGCGTCGGCATCAGCAGCAGGCGGCGGCGATCCTTGGGGTCGGGCGTGCGCACCAGCGTGCCGGAAGCGACCATGTCGTCGATGTGCCGGGTAATCGTGACGTCGCTGGTGAAGGCTTCGAAGTAGGTTGCCACCTGCTTGACCGTCAGGATCTCTCCCTGCAGCCATTTGTGACCGATCAGGGTGAAGATCATGTCGGCTTCGAAGATGCTCCGCCATGGATGCTTCAGAAAGCCCTGCTGGATCATCTGCCGGCGGAATTCGGCCCGGTATTCGAGCCACGAGACGTCCGAGGCCAGCAGGGCCCGCTGCTCCGGATCGAGCGCCACCTCGGCATGATCTTCGATTTCAAGGACGTCGTTGGAGATGTCGCGGCGCGCGACCTCGCTCTTGTTCATGGGTTTGGATTCCGACCGCGGGAACGGGACAACTCTGTGTTTCAACCATAAGGCATTGCCACGCCTCGGCGCACCTCGCTGCGACCCAGGTCACACCCTGCCGCCTTCGGCGATCGAGCAGGAAATTAGCCGAAGAATTGTAGCTAATTGGCCCTTCGATGCCGCGATCGGGTTCGCTATTGCTCGACGAGGCCAGCCCCTTTCGAGGCGGGCCAATAGGGCGCGACGCTATCGGCGCCCGACCTCCCGGGGCAATCGGGAGCCAGACATAACCAGTTTTTTCCTTCGGACGCACCTGCATCCGTCGCCGGCGGAGCTTTGTCCGCGGCCGACGGGGGCAAGGGCATGGCAACGGACCAAAGCGAGACCACGATGAGCCTTGAAATATCCAATGAATCCGGCCCGGAGAGCCCGATCGCCTCGCCAGCGCGGTGGCTGGATACTCCGTCCGCCATCCTCCGCAGGCCCTGGGCAGGCTATGT
>Ga0182738_1003176_pt1 | contig 18964 bp, 23 predicted proteins | sample eDN5th30CBELigMG_FD_128876 | JGI IMG/M metagenome (GOLD analysis project Ga0182738, IMG submission 128876) | Enriched Miracle-Growth compost microbial communities from Emeryville, California, USA - eDNA 5th pass 30_C BE-Lig MG (version 2)... ... | reverse complement strand
CTGCGCGAGGCGCGCGTGCTGATGCCCGACCGCCGTTTCGTCTACGTCGCCGACGACGCCGCCTTTCCCTACGGCGCTTGGGAGGAGCCGGCGCTGAAGGCGCATATCCTCACCCTGTTCGCCGAGCTTTTGCAGCGCTACCGCCCGGCCATCTCGGTGATTGCCTGCAACACCGCTTCCACGCTGGTGATCGAGGCGCTGCGGGAAGCGTTTCCGGGCCATCCCTTCGTCGGCACCGTGCCTGCCATCAAGCCGGCGGCCGAGCGCACGCGCTCAGGCCTCGTCTCGGTTCTGGCGACGCCGGGCACCGTCAAGCGGCAGTATACGCGCGACCTGATCGGCACCTGGGCGCAGAAATGCCATGTGCGGCTGGTCGGCTCGGACCGGTTGGCGGCGCTTGCCGAAACCTACATGCGCGAGGGCTTCGTCGACGAAGCAGCCGTGCGGGCCGAGATCGCCCCTTGCTTCATCGAGCAGGAGGGCCGCTTCACCGACATCGTCGTGCTGGCCTGCACGCACTATCCCTTCCTGGTCAACCGCATGCGCAAGACCGCGCCCTGGCCCGTGGACTGGATCGATCCGGCCGAGGCGATCGCGCGTCGCGCGCTGTCGCTGCTGACGGCAGTGGACGGCAAGGGGGCTGGCCCGCGCGGCGAGGAGCCGGACCTTGCCGTCTTCACCTCCGGTCGGACCGACTTCGCCACGCGCCGGCTGATGCAGGGGTTCGGCCTCGTCGTGCCGGAAACGGCCGGAACATAGCGCAGGTGGTCGCGTTCCTTCTCCCGAAACTGGAGGAAAGATCATGCCTGCTACATCCAAGGCGCAGCAGAAGGCTGCCGGTGCCGCGCTCTCGGCCAAGCGCGGCGACACCAAGAAGAGCGAGCTCAAAGGCGCATCGAAGGGTATGTACGAGTCGATGAGCGAAAAAGAGCTGGAGGACATGGCCTCGACCAAGCGCAAGGGCAAGCCAGAGCATAAGTCGAAGGATTGAGCGGAAACGTCCGGCGCCCGCCTTCATCATGCACGGTCCATTTCAGGCAATTGTCCACTCGGCAACAAAGTGTCCCGCTATTTCCTGTTGCCGGCAGATCCTCGGGCCAGGCCCGAGGAAGACGGGGCGCTACCGCCAGCGAAACGCTCAGTCGCCCACGGTAAAGCGCTTGCCAGAATGCTTCTGCGTCTCCGCCTCGTCGAGGACCGCGACGGCGAAGTCCTCCACCGAGATATGACACTCGCCCTTGGCGTCGAAGACCGGATTGTCGGCGCCGAGGCGATAGCGGCCGGTGCGCTGGCCAGGCGCCAGCGTGATAGGCGGCGAAACGAGGGTCCAGTCCTTCCAGTCGCCCTGTTGCAGCGCCGTCAGCGCATCGCGCGCGGCGCGGGCGCCGTCCTTGTAGGCGGCCGGAAATTCGGGAGAATCGACGAGCTGGCTGCCGTCCGGCGCATGGAGCGATCCGGCGCCGCCGATTTCAATCAGCCTGACACCCGCCGCCTTGGCCGCCGCCGCGATGGCTTTTGAACCGGCGATATGCTTGGCGTAGATGTCCGGATCGCCCCAGCCGCCGTTGAAAGCCGAGACGACGACGTCGTGGCCTTTCAGCAGGGCCGTGAGCGTTGCGGCGTCGGTGACGTCGGCCTTGACGGCGGACACACCCTTGGCTTCGGCGATCTTGCCTGGGTTGCGCACGATTGCCGTGACCGAATGGCCGCGGGCGGCGGCTTCCTTGAGCAGCGCGCTGCCGACGAAGCCGGACGCGCCGATGAGGGCGATCTTCATGACTGTCTCCTTCTGCCGCTTCCCTCGCGGCTGAATTCTAGGTATGATTTGTAATCAGGTTACAACAAGTAACCATATAGCCACCTCGCCAGGACACGAAAAGAACGCATGATTTCGTGCCCAGGTTACAGGGAAGGAACCGCCATGAACGCTAGAGCGGAATCGCAAGCTGCCTCGAATACGCCGCTCCTCCACACCGCGCCCGGCTTCGAGACGGACGGGCGGGGCAATTGCCCGATGCGGGAGGTGCTGGACCGGGTCGGCGACACCTGGAGCCTGCTCGTCGTCATCAACCTGCAGGAGAGGCCGTTGCGCTTCAACGCGCTGCGCCGCGCCATCGAGGGGATTTCGCAACGCATGCTGACGGTGACGCTGCGCTCGCTGGAGCGCGACGGGCTGGTGGCGCGCACGGTCCGGCCCACCACGCCGCCGGAGGTGGAATATGCGCTGACCGGGCTCGGCCATTCCATCGCCGGGCCGATCGGCGCGCTCGGCGCATGGGCCGCCGAGAACCGCGACCATATGCGCGCCGCCCGCGCCGCCTTTGACGCCGCCGCCGCTTGACATGAAACGCCGATCCCTCTAGGGAACCGGCAACGCGCCGGGCCAAAAGCCCGGTCGTGTTGTTTGACGTGTCCCGTGGACATCTCCGCAAAGCGTGCGTGGGTTGTCCTGTCAGGCTTCGAAAACGGAGGCCAGAGGAGGGCGCGTTTCCTTCACCCGGACCATGAGGTTCGGGTGCATTGTTTTGAAAGGGAATGCGATGAGCAAGCGCGAATCCGCGAAATACAAGATCGACCGCCGTCTCGGCGAAAACATCTGGGGCCGCCCGAAGTCCCCGGTCAACAAGCGTGAATACGGCCCCGGCCAGCACGGCCAGCGCCGCAAGGGCAAGATGTCCGACTTCGGCCTGCAGCTGCGCGCCAAGCAGAAGCTGAAGGGGCACTACGGCGACGTTTCGGAAAAGCAGTTCCGCAAGATCTATGAGGAGGCCAACCGCCGCAAGGGCGACACCTCCGAGAACCTGATCGGTCTGCTGGAGTCTCGCCTCGATGCCGTCGTCTACCGCGCCAAGTTCGTGCCGACGATCTTCGCCGCGCGCCAGTTCATCAACCACGGCCATGTCAACGTCAACGGCCGCCGCACCAACATCGGCTCGTACCGCTGCAAGCCGGGCGACGTCATCGAGGTGCGCGAGAAATCGAAGCAGCTCGTCATCGTGCTGGAATCGGTCCAGCTCGCCGAGCGCGACGTGCCGGACTATATCGAGGCCGACCACAACAAGATGGTCGCCACCTACCAGCGCGTTCCCGGCCTTGCCGACGTGCCGTTCGCGGTCCAGATGGAACCGAACCTGGTGGTCGAGTTCTACTCGCGCTGATCCTATCCGCAGCGAGACATATCGAAGGCCGCCTCCGGGCGGCCTTTTCTTTGCGCGCCTGCTCGGTTAAGCCGTCCCCACACATGTTTCCGGGCCGACGACCATGAATATCCACGCCGACGCTCTGACCGAACCTTCCGAGGCGGACGGTGGTTGCCATCCGCTTTTTCGCGATGCGCCTTCCTCGGTCGAGTTCAACAAGCTGCGCAAGCGGCTGCTGCGCCACGCGCGCCAGGCGGTTGAGGATTTTGCCATGGTCGAGCCGGGCCAGCGCTGGCTGGTGGCGTTGTCGGGCGGCAAGGATTCTTACGGCCTGCTGGCGCTGCTACTCGAGTTGAAATGGCGCGGCCTGCTGCCGGTGGACCTGCTCGCCTGCAACCTCGACCAGGGCCAGCCGAATTTCCCCAAGCATATCCTGCCGGACTACCTGACGGCCAACGGCATCGCCCACCGCATCGAATATCGCGACACCTATTCGATCGTCACCGACAAGCTGTCGGACAACAGCACCTACTGCTCGCTGTGCTCGCGGCTCAGGCGCGGCCATCTCTACCGCATCGCGCGCGAGGAAGGCTGCTCGGCGCTGGTGCTCGGCCATCACCGCGAGGATATCCTCGAAACCTTCTTCATGAACCTGTTCCACGGCGGACGGCTGGCCGCCATGCCGCCGAAGCTGCTCAACGACGAGGGCGACGTGCTGGTGCTGAGGCCGCTTTCCTATTGCGCGGAAGCGGATCTGGAGAAATTCGCGGCCGGCATGCGCTTTCCCATTATCCCCTGCGACCTGTGCGGCTCGCAGGACGGCCTTCAGCGCAACGTCATGAAGGCGATGCTGGACGACATCGAAAAGAAGATGCCCGGCCGCAAGGACACCATGATCCGCGCGCTGACCAATGTGCGGCCTTCCCACCTGCTCGACCGCAAGCTGTTCGATTTCGCGGCCCTGGCCAGGGAACCGGATCTGTCTTGACCGCGCGCCGGCTTCCTATTCGCTGAAGCCGCCCGGCGAGACCGGCGGATTGTGCGGCCGGAACAGGCGGCCGCGTTCGGCCACCAGTACGGCTGCCAGTGCTGCGATCGTGACAAGGCAGAAGCTGGCCGCCAGCGGCATGACCGTGCCGTCATAGGCTTGGCCGATGGCTGTGCCCAACACTCCGCCGACGAACGTCTGCATGAAGCCGAGCACCGACGACGCCGTGCCGGCGATCGCGCCCAGCGGCTCCATGGCGAGCGCGTTGAAGTTGGAGCCCAGCATGGCGAAGGGCACCATCGCGCAGCAGTAGATGATGATGAACAGCCACAACGGGATCGGCCCGGCCAGCGAAAGCGCCAGCCAGATCAGGCTGATGGTGAGGAACGCCAGCAGCGCGCTGTGCGAGAGCCGGCGCATGCCGATGTGCCCGACCAGTCGCGAATTGGCGAAGTTGGAGACCGCGATCACACCCGCCATGCCGGCGAAGATCAGTGGAAACAGTTCGCCCACCCCGTAGAGCCCGACATAGATCTGCTGCGAGGAGGTGATGAAGCCGAACATCGCCGCGAAGATGAACGTGCTGGCCAGCGTGTAGCAGAGCGCGGCACGGTTCGTCAGCACGATGGCGAAGCCCTTGAGGACGGCATCGAGGGTGAACGGGCGGCGGTATTCGGGATGGAGGGTTTCGGGCAGGCGCAGCCACATCCAGCCCAGCACGGCCAATGCGCCCGCCGCCATGACCACGAAGATGAAATGCCAGCTGGCGAACAGCATGACGAACTGGCCGACGCTGGGTGCGACAATGGGCACCGCCATGAACACCATGAAGATCAGCGACATGACTTCCGCCATGCGCCGGCCCTCGAAGGTGTCGCGCACGATGGAAACGGCGATCACGCGCGTTGCCGCCGCGCCGACGCCCTGCACCAGGCGGCAGGCCAGGAGAAGCGCGAAGGTCGGGGCCACCGCCGCAGCAGCGGCGGCCACGATGTAGACGATCAGCCCGGCGACCAGCGGCGGGCGCCTGCCGAAGCGGTCCGACAGCGGGCCGAAGAACAGTTGTGCCACGCCGAAGCCGAAGATGTAGGCGGGGATGACGTATTGCCTGTGGTTCTCGTTCTCGACGCCGAGCGAGGCGCCGATCTCCTGCAGGCCCGGCAGCATGACGTCGACGGCGAGCGCATTGATCGCCATCAGCGCCGCGCACAGCGCGATGAACTCCCAGCGCGGAATGCGCAGCGCTCCTCGCGTCAGCGTCTCCTCGTGCGGCGCCGGCTTCTGCTGGTCCATGACAAATCCAGTCCCTAAATGAAAATGCGTCGGCAGGCCGACGCATTGGCTCTTGTCGGTCCCGAAAACCGGGACCGGCGGGGTTTGCCGGGTTAGGGGGCGTGCCCGGCTGTGTGTTCAGGCCGTGCTCTTGGCACTGACGCCCTTTTCCTGGAGGAAGGCCTGCAATTCGCCGGCCTGGAACATTTCGCGGATGATGTCGCAGCCGCCGACGAACTCGCCCTTGACGTAAAGCTGGGGGATGGTCGGCCAGTTGGAATAGTCCTTGATGCCCTGGCGCAACTCGTTCGAGGTCAGCACGTTGATGCCTTTGTAGTCGACGCCGACATAGTCGAGAATCTGGACGACCTGGCCGGAGAAACCGCACTGCGGGAAGCCGGGCGTGCCCTTCATGAAGAGCACCACGTCGTTGCCCTTAACTTCGCTGTCGATGTAGTCGTTGATGCCGGTCATGGAGAATCCTTTCGCCTGCGCAAGCAAGGCCATAACATGACAGTCAAATAGCCCCGCAGTCGACCCGAAACAAGCCATTTGCCGGGATGCCGTTGAAATGGCGCAAACAATGACGTGAATTGGACCAGCATCATGCGACCTGTCTCGCGCATCGGACGAACGGCCTCGACGGCGGGCGTATGAGACCGCGAGTGGTCCTTGCGATCGTGGTCGGCCTGCTTGCCGTTGCTGCCGCGATCTTCTTCTGGCCGCGTCCGGCCCCTAAGCCGCCGCTGGTGGTCGGCGAACTGCCGCCGTTCTGCCACGACCTGAGCTTCGAGGGCGTCGTCCATGCGGTGTGCGAACTCGACCCGAAGGGCTACGCGGTTTTCGTCGCCCGCGCCGATGCCGACGGCAAACCCTATGGCTCGGTCCAGGCGTTCGACAAGGCGGTTGCCGCGAAGGGAGCGCCGGTGCTGATCGCCATGAACGCCGGCATGTACCACGACGGGCTCGGGCCGGTCGGCCTGTTCGTCGAGGACGGCCGGCAGGAAACGCCGCTCAATCGGGCGGACGGGGAGGGGAACTTCTTCCTCAAGCCGAACGGCGTGTTCTTCGTGCGCAAGGACGGCAGCGCCGGCGTGATGGAAACCACCGCCTATGCGGCCGCGCATCCCGAGGGTGACCCTGACATCGCCCACGCCACGCAATCCGGGCCGATGTTGGTGATCGACGGCAAGGTCCATCCGCGCTTCGAGCCGGACGGCGCCTCGCGCTTCATCCGCAACGGGGTGGGTGTGCGCGGCGACGGCACCGTGGTTCTGGCCATCTCGCGCCAGCCGGTCAGCCTCGGCTCCTTCGCGCGGCTGTTCAAGGATGAGCTTGCCTGTCCGAACGCCCTGTTCCTCGACGGCGCGATTTCGACCCTGTCGGACGGCGAGCGCATCCTTGTCGGTGGCAAGGACCCGGTCGGGCCAATTCTGGCGGCAAGGAAAAGATAGCGTCTGCTTCCTCTTGAGGAAGGGAGCTCTACTCCGGCACGCTGGTCTGCAATGCCAGCGCGTGCAGAACGCCGCCCATGTTGCCTTTCAGCGCGTCGTAGACCATCTGGTGCTGCTGCACCCGGCTTTTGCCGCGAAAGCTCTCGGCCACCACTTCCGCCGCATAGTGGTCGCCGTCGCCGGCGAGGTCGCGGATCGTCACCCGTGCGTCCGGGATGCCCTGTTTGATGAGCCGTTCGATGTCGTGGGCGTCCATGGCCATGGTGCTGTCCTCGTTCAGGTCCCCATGAAGCGAGGAAACCAGGATTCGTGCGCGGTGGTCAATTCAGCCACAGATATGGCACGCGCCTCGCCGAGTTTCAAATCGCGCCCGCCGGCGGAGCCGATCCACGGCGCGAAGATGCCGAGCGCCTTGGCTTCGTTCCAGATTTCGTCGATTTCTTCCTCGTGCGGGTCGAGTGCCAGCGTGACGAGATAGCGCCCCTGGTCCTCTCCGAACCAGACCGGGATCGGATCGAGATCGACAAGGCCGGGAATGGTCGCGCCGATGCCGGACGCCATTGCCATCTCGGCCAGCGCCACGGCCAGTCCGCCGTCGGAAACGTCGTGGCAGGCGGTGACGACGCCCGAGGCGATCAGCTTGCGCACGAAATCGCCGACCTTTTTTTCATGGACCAGGTCAACCGGCGGCGGCGGGCCTTCGGCGCGGCCGTGAATGTCGCGCAGGTAGACGGACTGGCCGAGATGCGTGCCCCATTCTGCCGGTGCGCCGACCAGCAGGATCGGCTGGTTTTCGGCGGCAAAGCCGATGCGGGCCATCTTGCCCCAGTCGGCCAGCAGACCGACGCCGCCGATGGTGGGGGTGGGCAGGATTCCTTGGCCGTTCGTCTCGTTGTAGAGCGAGACGTTGCCCGACACGATCGGGAAGTTGAGCGTACGGCAGGCCTCGCCAATGCCTTCGATGGCCTTGACGAACTGGCCCATGTTCTCGGGCCGTTCGGGGTTGCCGAAGTTCAGGTTGTCGGTGGCCGCCAGCGGCAGGGCGCCCGTGGCGGTCAGGTTGCGCCAGCATTCGGCCACGGCCTGTTTGCCGCCTTCATAGGGGTCGGCCTCGCAGTAGCGCGGCGTCACGTCGGAGGAAAAGGCCAGCGCCTTGGTGGCGTGACCGTCGACGCGCACCACGCCGGCGTCGCCGCCCGGCCGTTGCAGCGAATTGCCCTGGATGAGCGTGTCGTACTGCTCCCACACCCAGCGGCGCGAGGAAAGGTCGTGGCTGGAAAGCAGCTTCAGAAGAGCGTCCGCCACGTCCGCCTGTGGCACATCGCCTGCCTTCAGTGCTGCCGGCTTCTTCGGCTCAACCCATGGCCGGTCGTATTCGGGCGCCTGGTCGCCGAGGTCCTTGATCGGCAGGTCGGCGACCTGTTCGCCCTGATGCAGGACGCGGAAGCGCAGGTCGTCCGTGGTGCGGCCGACGATGGCGAAGTCCAGTCCCCACTTGATGAAGATCGCCTCGGCTTCCTTTTCCTTCTCGGGGCGCAGCACCATGAGCATCCGCTCCTGGCTCTCCGACAGCATCATTTCGTAGGCGGACATGCGCTCCTCGCGCACCGGCACCTTGTCGAGGTCGAGTTCGATGCCGAGGTCGCCCTTGGCGCCCATTTCCACCGCCGAACAGGTCAACCCCGCCGCGCCCATGTCCTGGATAGCGATGACGGCGCCCGACGCCATCAGTTCGAGGCAGGCTTCCAGCAGGCATTTTTCGGTGAAGGGATCGCCCACCTGCACGGTCGGGCGCTTTTCCTCGATCGAGTCGTCGAATTCGGCCGAAGCCATGGTGGCGCCGCCGACGCCGCCGCGGCCTGTCTTGGCACCGAGATAGACGACCGGCAGGCCGACGCCCTCGGCCTTGGAGTAGAAGATGGCGTCGGTCTTCGCGATGCCGGCGGCGAAAGCGTTGACGAGGATATTGCCGTTGTAGCGGGCATCGAAATTGACCTCGCCGCCGACCGTCGGCACGCCGAAGGAATTGCCGTAGCCGCCAACGCCGGAGACCACGCCGGCCACCAGATGCCGGGTTTTCGGATGGCCTGGATCGCCGAAACGCAGCGCGTTCATCGCCGCTACCGGCCGCGCGCCCATCGTGAAGACGTCGCGCAATATGCCGCCGACGCCGGTTGCCGCGCCTTGGTAGGGCTCGATGTAGGAGGGGTGGTTGTGGCTCTCCATCTTGAAGATGACGGCCTCGCCGTCGCCGATGTCGACCACGCCGGCGTTCTCGCCCGGTCCCTGGATCACCACTTCGCCCTTGGTCGGCAGCGTGCGCAGCCATTTCTTCGAGGATTTGTAGGAACAGTGCTCGTTCCACATGGCCGAGAAGATGCCGAGTTCGGTAAAACTGGGCTCGCGGCCGATCAGGTCGAGGATGCGCTGGTACTCGTCGGGCTTCAGCCCGTGCGCGGCAATCAGTTCGGGCGTGATCGTGACGGTGTTGGAAGTGGTCATCGGTGGCGGCGGCTCCGAAAGCGCGTGTCGAGGTCGCTATAGCCGATGCGCCGCGATCTTACACCCCATGAAAGCCGGGGAATCGGCCGAAAATCACAGGCGCGGCGGTTCCGTCAGCCGAAGCTCTCGTAGCCGGCGCGGCCTTCGTCGAGCAGGCGGCGGATCACGCCGATGCCGGCCTCGACCTGCTCGCGCCGGTGCGGCTGCGAGATGCCGAAGCGGATGCGGTGGAAGACCTTTTCCGAGCGGCCGGCTTTGAACTCGTCCTCGTCGTCGATGAGCACGCCGTTCTGTCGGGCCGCGTTCTTGAAGGTGCCGGAAAGCCAGGGGTCCGGCAGCGTCAGCCAGACGAAGGGAACCCGCGCGTGACTGTTGAAGCTGAAGCCGGCGAGCCTGCCGCGGACCATGGCCGTGCGCGCCTCGATCTCGGCGAGGATCTGCGTGCGGATTTCGGCGGCGCGGCCGGACAGCACCAGCCGGGAGCACAGTTCCGCCGACAGGAAGGGCAGGCCGCCGGTCAACATCTTGTGGGCGACGCGGATGCGGTGCCGGTAGGCGGGCGGGCACGACAGCCAGCCGCCGCGCACGCCCGCCGCCACCGATTTCGACAGGCCGCCGGCGACGATGGTGCGCTCAGGTGCATATTCGGCCAGAAGCGGCGTCGTATCGCCTGTCATGGCGCCATAGAGATCGTCTTCGATCAGAAGCACGTTGTGCTCGCGGGCGATGCGGGCGATCTCCTGCCGCCGCGCCGCCGACAGCGTGGCGAGCGTCGGGTTCTGCATCGTCGGCATCAGGAAGATCATCTTCGGATGCTTCTGCGCGCAGACATGCGCGAAATCCTCGGGGTCGAGGCCTTCGCCGTCGGCCGCAACCAGCGCGACCCGGCGACCGATCAGCCCGGCGCTGCGGGCGACCTGCGAATAGGTGAGGTGTTCGAAGGCGATGGTGTCGCCGGGGGCGGTCAGCGCCGAGATGGCGGAAATGACGCCGGCATGGGTGCCGAGCGTCGGCACGATCGTATCCGGGGCAGGGCGGAAATCGTTGCGCGCCAGCCAGCGGCTGCCGGCCTCGAACCAGCGTTCGGGGAAGTCGCGCGTATAGCTGGAAATCTCTGAGGGATGGTCGGCGGCGATGCGTGCCAGCAATTCGCCGACGGCGACGCCCTGGCCGATGTCCGGCGCGGCCGTGCTGTCGAAGCGCAGCTTGTCGGGCGGCGCTTCGAAACCGCGGGTGCCTTCATAGGAAAGGGGCGTCGTCTCGATGTCGGGTTGAGCGTCGTCGTGCCGCTTCAGGACATAGGTGCCGCGGCCGACCTCGCCGCTGACCAGCCCGCGCTCGCGCAGCAACTGGTAGGCGCGCCCCACCGTGCCGACCGTCGCGCCGATGTCGTAGGCGAGGTCGCGCTGCGGCGGCAGCTTGAAGCCGGCCGGCATCGTGCCTCGGTCGATACCGGATTCGATGCGATCCGCGAGCCGCTGGTAAAGCGGGCCGGGACCGGAAAGGTCGGAAAACCAATTTGTCATGGTGACAATTTTCTACATTGCACCGTTTTGAAAGTCAATTCATAGAGATTGCACCCCGATAGCTTGATCAATTCAGGTGCAATCATGAAGACAATCGATACAATCATCACGGATTCTGATGGTTTGCGGTTCCTGCCGCCGCGTGCCTCCTTCGTCAGGCGCATCACGGTCGTCATCCGCTCGGTTGTCGCTTGGCTCGATCATCTGGCGGATCGCCGGCGCAGCCGCATGGCGCTGCTCGAAATGACCGACGAGCAGCTCAAGGACATCGGCATTTCCCGCGCCGACGCCTATCGCGAGGGAATCCGTCCGCCGTGGGAATGATTGATCGCGGCGCGTTTCAGGCGGCCGTGCCGCAGTCGCCGGAGCCGGTCTGCCAGCGGGCGATGTCGGCGCCGATGCGGCTGCCGAGCGCGCCGTCCATCAGCGGGCCGTAGACGTCGACGCGGCTGGAATTGCCGCTCGCCTGCACCACAAGCAGCGGCTTGCCGCCGTAGTGCTTGGCCGGCACCAGCAGGAAGCGCGGCGTGCCGCCGAAATTGTTCAGTTCGTTGGCCATCTGGTAGGGCTTGAAGGCCGGGTCCTTCGAGGCGATCCAGCATTTGTGCGCGGCGATCGCCACCAGCTCCATGGCCCTGAGCGATGCGCTCTTGCCGCCGCCGCCGGACGCGCCGTTGTAGGATTTGGACTGGCAGGCGGCCAGCGCGAGGCCGGACAGGGCGATGAGGGCGCAGGTGGCGGCAAGGCGGATCGTCATGCTCTCATCCGTCGATTCGGGTTCAGCTTGCAGCAGGATTTCAGACTTTTCCGCGCCGCGCCAGCCGCTCGCAAGCCACGGCGTCAGGCCGCCAGTCCCAGCGCGCCCTCGAACAGCGCCCGCCCGTCGTTGCCGCCGTGCGCCGCCTCGATCAGGTTTTCCGGATGCGGCATAAGGCCGAGCACGTTGCCCTTGGCCGAGACGATGCCGGCGATGTCGTTGACCGAGCCGTTCGGGTTGGTGCCCTCGGCATAGCGGAATACCACCTGGCCTTCGCCTTCGATGCGCGCCAGCGTTTCGGCGTCGGCGAAATAGTTGCCGTCGTGATGCGCAACCGGGCAGCGAATGATCTGGTGCTGCGAATAGGCGCGGGTAAACGCCGTGTTGGCGTTGGCGACCTGCAATTTTACTTCGCGGCAGACGAATTTCAGCGAGGCGTTGCGCATCAGCGCACCGGGCAGCAGGCCGGCCTCGACGAGGATCTGGAAGCCGTTGCACACGCCGACGACCATGACGCCCTTGGCTGCCTTCTCAGCCACTGCGCGCATCACCGGCGAGCGCGCCGCGATCGCCCCGCAGCGCAGGTAGTCGCCGAAGGAGAAGCCGCCGGGAATGGCGATCAGGTCGACGTCGGGAATTTCCGTATCGGTCTGCCACACGGTCGCGGGTGCGGCGCCGGAAATCTTGGTCAGCGCCGCGATCATGTCGCGGTCGCGATTGAGGCCGGGAAGGAGGACGACAGCGGATTTCATTGCGGCGGCTCGTATGGGGTCTGGGGTTTCTCGGCCAACTCGCGCAGGTCGAGGCGATGTTCTATGCGCTCGAGGCGTTCGTCGTGTCGGGCAAGGACGCCGTAGATGTTATGAATATCGTTCTGCATGCCCATCTGGTTGAGCCGCAGCGAAACGATTTCATGTCGGATCTCACCGATGCCAACATCGATCTTGTCGAGGCTGCCCTGAATGCTTTTGAGGATTCCGTAGATCAGATCGCCATCGACTTCCGCCATCCTACCCTCCGGTACAACCTCAGGTAATGGCTACACTATAATTCTCAATCACCGTATTCGCCAGCAGCTTGTCGCACATGGCCTTGAGATCGGCTTCGGCCTTGGTCCTGTCGGCGCCGTCGATCTCGATGTCGAACACCTTGCCTTGCCTGACGGAGCCGACGCCGCCGAAGCCGAGGCCGGTCAGCGCGTGCTCGATCGCCTTGCCCTGCGGGTCAAGCACGCCGTTTTTGAGGGTTACGGTAACGCGGGCCTTGATCACGCGGCGGGTCCTCAGTGCTTGGTGGTCTTGGGGTCGCTGGATGAAACCAGTACCGGTCCGGTCGGGCGCGGCGGCTCGTTCTCGTTCATGATGCCTAGGCGGCGCGCCACTTCCTGATAGGCTTCGACCAGCCCGCCCATGTCGCGGCGGAAACGGTCCTTGTCGAGCTTGTCCTGCGTAGCGACGTCCCACAGCCGGCACGAATCCGGCGAAATCTCGTCGGCGACGACGATACGCATCATGTCGCCCTCGAACAGACGGCCGCATTCGATCTTGAAGTCGACAAGCTGGATGCCGACGCCGAGGAACAGGCCGGAGAGGAAGTCGTTGACGCGGATGGCCAGCGCCATGATGTCGTCGATTTCCTGCGGGCTCGCCCAGCCGAAGGCGGTGATGTGCTCTTCCGACACCATCGGGTCGTCCAGCGCGTCGGCCTTGTAGTAGAACTCGATGATCGAGCGCGGCAGCACCGTGCCCTCCTCGATGCCGAGGCGCTTGGCCAGCGAACCGGCGGCGACGTTGCGCACCACCACTTCCAGCGGGATGATCTCGACTTCCTTGATCAGCTGCTCGCGCATGTTGAGGCGGCGGATGAAATGGGTCGGGATACCCATGCGGTTGAGATGGTTGAAGATGTGCTCGGAAATGCGGTTGTTGAGCACGCCCTTGCCGTCCACCACTTCGTGTTTCTTCTTGTTGAAGGCGGTGGCGTCGTCCTTGAAGAACTGGATCAGCGTTCCCGGCTCCGGTCCTTCGTAAAGGATCTTGGCCTTGCCTTCGTAGATGCGGCGGCGTGACTTCATGGGGTGTTTTCTCTGGCTGGAAGGGCAGGCGTCAAGCGACTGGTCCCTTTCTTGCGCGCACGGTGCGGCGTGGGAGGTTTCAATCGCGGTCCTACCTCAATCGCAGCCTTTGCTCAATGCGCAATACGGCCAATCAACCGATTTGAAACCGGAATGTCGCGGTGCAGCATGGGAGCTTGCATATTGACCGATCCGCGCCCATTTGGTTTGTGCTCGGCGACGACATAATCACCGGCGATGACTCGCTTTTCCACCGGAGGGAATGCCATGACCAGCATGAAGGACCGCCAGGAAGGCTTCGAGCGCAAGTTTGCGCTCGATGAGGAGCAGAAATTCCGGGCAGTGGCCCGCCGCAACAAGGCGCTCGGCCTGTGGGCTGCGGAAAAACTCGGCAAGACCGGCGCCGATGCCGACGCCTATGCCAAGGAAGTAGTCAATTCCGATTTCGAGGAAGCCGGTGACCACGACGTCTTCCGCAAGATCCGCAAGGACTTCGACGCCGCCGGCATCGACCAGTCCGACCACCAGATCCGCCGCACCATGGACGAGTTGATGGCGGCCGCGGCCGAGCAGGTGAAGAACGCCGATTGATCGGGCGCTTCTCGTGGACCAATCGACCGCCCGGCTTTCCGGGCGGTTTTTCTTTGCCTTTCGAGGCATTTCCGGCTGAAACTGGATTCAACCAATGAGGATGGACAGATGTCGCTGAGAACGCGCCTGGAGGCTGACGAAACCCTGATTTCCGCCTGGTCCGGCGTGCCGGACGCGCTGACGGTGGAGATCGTCGCCAAACAGGGCTTCGACTGCGTCACGCTCGACATGCAGCACGGCGGCCATAACGAGGACAGCGTGCTGCGCTCCATCGCTCCGGTCCTGGCAGCGGACAAGCCGGCGATCGTGCGCATCCCGGTCGGCCGCTTCGATATGGCCAGCCGCGCGCTGGATTTCGGCGCGGAGGCGGTCATCGCCCCGATGATCAATTCGGTCGCCGACGCCAGGGCTTTCGCCGAATCGATGAAGTATCCGCCGCTGGGCGGGCGTTCCTGGGGGCCGACCTACGCCTTTCCGCGCCACGGCAAGGGCGATCACGCCGAGTGGCTCGCGACCAGCAACCAGCGCACGCTGGCCTTCGCCATGATCGAGACGCGCGCCGCGCTCGATGCGCTGGACGGCATCCTCGCCACCCCCGGCATCGACGGCATCTTCCTCGGCCCGTCGGACTTCTCCATTGCCTGGACGAAGGGCGCCAAGGTGGATTCGACGCTCGAGGACATGATGGAGACGGTCGGCGCCGTGGCGACGCGCGCGCGCGCGGCCGGCAAGCACTGCGCCATCTACATCATCGATCCGAAGATGGCCGGCCGCGCCGTCAAGATGGGCTACCGGCTGCTGGCCGGATGTTCCGAGCACGCGCTGATCGCGCTCGGCGCCAAGACCTTGATCGGCAATATCAGGGAAGCGATCGGGAAATAAGGGAGTGGCGGGCTATCCCTGCTCGCTACCTTACAGCCTGCTCATGAACTGCGCGAAGGTCATCGAGCCTTCCGGCCACGGTCCGTGGCCGGATTCGCTGTTGAGGTGGCCGGCCTCGCCGGCGTCGATGAACAGCGAGCCCCAGGCGGAGGCGATGTCCTCGGCGACCTCGAAGGCGCAGTAGGGATCGTTGCGGCTGGCGATGGTGATCGACGGAAAGGGCAGCGGATCGCGCGGGTAGGGGCCGAACGTCATGAGGTGACGCGGCCTGATCTCGGGATTGGCAACGTCGGGCGGCGCGACGAAGAAGGCGCCGGCTATCTTGTTGCGGAAATGCGGCAACGCCTGCACGACGCTCGGTACGCCGAGCGAATGCGCCACGATCACCACCGGCTTTTCTGCGTCATTGACGGCCTTGGCGACCGTCGCCGTCCAGTCTTCGCGCACCGGCTTCGACCACTCCGCCTGCTCGACCCGGCGCGCGGTGGAGAGCTTCGCCTCCCAGCGGCTTTGCCAGTGGTCGGGGCCGGAATTGGTGTAGCCCGGCACGATGAGGATATCTGCGTCCTTGACTTTCATTGCCGGCATGTAGCGAGCCGCACCGTGGCGCGCAACCGCGTCGGGCGCCGAGATGTAATCAAAAATGTGAACACGATGTTCGCATTTAGCTATCTTGTGTGAACGATGGCAATGGACGATCTGTAGGGCAAGGAAGCGCCACATCTGGATGCGGCGCGCCACACAAGCGCGGCGACATGCGCCGCCCAAGGAGTTCATGATGAGCGAACTGCCCTTTGCCGCCACCACGCCGGTCAGCGTCGCCCGTGTTGGTCTGAAGGCCCGCGAGGCCGACAAGCTGGCCGATTTCTACCGCTCCATCGTCGGCCTTCAGGAACTGTCGCGCGACGGCGAGACGATCACGCTTGGCTCGCCCGGCCGCCCGCTGCTGGTGCTGGAGCGCGATTCCGCCGCCAAGCCGGACGATCCGCGCAGCGCTGGTCTTTTCCATACGGCCTTCCTTTTGCCCAGCCGCGCCGACCTCGGCCGCTGGATCAACCACGCCATCGCCGATCGTATCCAGATCGACGGCGCCTCGGACCACATCGTTTCCGAGGCACTGTACCTGACCGACCCGGAAGGCAACGGCATCGAGATCTATGCCGACCGGCCGCATGAAGGCTGGGCGTGGGAAAACGGAATGGTCAAGATGGCGACCGCGCGCATGGATATCCCGGGCGTGATTGGCTCGGTGCCGGAAGGCGACGCCGCCTGGCAGGGCATGCCGGAAAACACGGTTGTCGGCCATGTGCATCTGCGCGTCGGCGACCCGCGAGCGGCCGAAAGCTTCTGGAACGAGGCGTACGGCTTCGACACGGTGGCGCGCTACGGCACGCAGGCGGCCTTCATGTCGTCCGGCGGCTATCACCACCACATCGCCGGCAACACCTGGCAGAGCCCCGGCGCCGGTCGCCGCGATCCGTCCCGCAGCGGCTTGTCGTGGGTCGAGTTGCGGTCTTCGCAGGCGTCGGCGGCAAGCGAGAAGCAGGATCCGTGGGGCACGCTCATCCGGCTGGTGCCGGACAAGGCCGTGGCGACGGCTGCCTGAGACCGGCCGTGCCGTCTATTTTCCGACGATGATCGTGCGCGTGTCGTCATGGCTGGCGACAGCGCTGCTGGAATAGTCCTGATAGACGAGGAAGGTGCCGAACAGCAGCGCCGCCGCCGCGAAGCCGCGCAGGAACCAGCCGATATGGCCGTGCCGGCCGGAAGGCTCCTGCGTGTGGATCGGCACTTCTTCAGGTTCGGGCATTCGCACCGTCTTCGGCATTGGCGCTCCAGCGAAAATTCGCCATTAAACGCCGATGCGAAGCTGGCGGTTCCGTCTCAAGCCTCTCCGAACACCCGCTTGAAGATCGTATCCACATGCTTGGTGTGGTAGCCGAGGTCGAATTTCTCGCGGATTTCGGCCTCGGGCAGGGCAGCGGTGACCTCCTTGTCGGCCAAGAGCTCTTCCAGGAAATCCTTGCCCTGTTCCCACACCTTCATGGCGTTGCGCTGGACCAGCCGGTAGGCATCCTCGCGCGACACCCCGGCCTGCGTCAGCGCCAGCAGCACGCGCTGCGAGTGAACAAGCCCGCGGAAGCGATTCAAATTCTTCAGCATATTGTCCGGATAGACCAGCAGCTTGTCGACCACGCTGGTGAGCCGCACAAGCGCGAAATCCAGCGTCACCGTCGCGTCCGGGCCGATCATGCGCTCGACCGACGAGTGCGAGATGTCGCGCTCGTGCCATAGCGCCACGTTCTCCATCGCCGGCATGGCGTAGGCGCGCACCATGCGGGCAAGGCCCGTCAGGTTCTCGGTCAGCACCGGGTTGCGCTTGTGCGGCATGGCCGACGAGCCCTTCTGGCCCGGCGAGAAATATTCCTCCGCCTCCAGCACCTCGGTGCGCTGCAGATGGCGAATCTCGATGGCCAGCCGCTCGATGGACGAGGCGATGACGCCGAGCGTGGCGAAGAACATCGCGTGACGGTCGCGTGGGATCACCTGCGTGGAGACGGGTTCCGGATTCAGGCCGAGCTTTTTCGCGATATGCTCTTCCACATAGGGGTCGATGTTGGCGAAGGTGCCGATGGCGCCGGAAATGGCGCAGGTGGCGATGCCTTCCCGTGCGAACACCAGCCGCTCGCGGGCGCGGGAAAATTCCGCATAGGCTTCCGCCAGCTTGACGCCGAAAGTGGTCGGCTCGGCATGGATGCCGTGGCTGCGGCCGATGGTGATGGTATCCTTGTGCTCGAAGGCGCGCCGCTTCAACGCCGCCAGCAGGCCGTCGATGTCGGCGAGCAGGAGGTCGCTGGCGCGGGTGAGTTGCACGGCGAGGCAGGTGTCCAGCACGTCCGACGAGGTCATGCCCTGATGGATGAAGCGCGCGTCCGGCCCGACGAATTCGGCCAGATGCGTGAGGAAGGCGATGACGTCATGCTTGGTGACACGCTCGATCTCGTCGATGCGCTCGACGTCGAAGGTGGCCGCGCCGCCTTTTTCCCAGATGGTCTTGGCTGCCTCCTTCGGGATGACGCCGAGTTCGGCCAGCGCGTCGCAGGCATGCGCCTCGATCTCGAACCAGATGCGGAAGCGCGTCTCCGGCGACCAGATGGCGACCATTTCCGGCCGGGAATAGCGTGGGATCATCGGGCGGTCCTGCCGTGTGTGGGAATTGTCGCCGCCTCCTAACAGAGCCGGGCGGATTCCTCAACGCGCATGGCGGACAAAGCGCAGGCTCATCAGCGCGCCGACGAACAGGGCGGCGAAGCCAAAGGGAAAATAGAGCCGCAGGCCGAGCACCGCGAACTGGTAGGCCGCGCCCGCCGCCGTATGGACGAACTGGATCGCCCAGAACCGCGTCAGCGGCTCGGCATGCCATTGCGCGTAGTAGCTGCGGTAGTACAGCGCGAAGAACAGGGCGGTGAAGCCGATCGTCACCGCCGCCAGCGAGACGAAGGCGGCGGCGAAGGCGGGTTCCGCCCGCGCGCCGACGGCAAGCAGCCGGGCGACGTAAAGCGCGACCGGAAAGGCGACCGCTCCGCCGCCCGCGAACAGGACGACGAGGGTGCGGATCGACGCCGGCGTTTCCCAGCGGTCGACGAGCAGGGCTGCAAGCGCGCTGGCACCCATGGCGAGCCCCCACAGCAGCGCGCCGGCAAGCGCTGCCCGCCAGGGCGGCAGGGCCAGCGCGAAACGGGCGGCAAGCCGTACCCCCGGATGCGGAGAATCTTGG
>Ga0182738_1003175_pt1 | contig 18969 bp, 19 predicted proteins | sample eDN5th30CBELigMG_FD_128876 | JGI IMG/M metagenome (GOLD analysis project Ga0182738, IMG submission 128876) | Enriched Miracle-Growth compost microbial communities from Emeryville, California, USA - eDNA 5th pass 30_C BE-Lig MG (version 2)... ... | reverse complement strand
GCGCCGCGAGACGCTTCCGCCGGGCGACCTGCTTCGGGGGCAGGAACCCGGCGAAGAAGAATGCATCGGTGGGCAGGCCCGCGGTGACGAGGCCGGCGAGCAGGGCCGACGGGCCCGGGACGGGAAAGACGGCGTGTCCGGCTTCCGCGGCGTCGAGCACCAGCCGGTAGCCCGGATCGGAGAGGAGCGGCGTGCCGGCGTCGCTGCAGAGCGCGACGCTCCGTCCCGCGCCGAGCGCCGCCAGGAGCCGCGGCCGCTGCTCGGCGGCATTGTGCTCGTGGTAGGCGAGGAGCGGCCGGCCGATGCCGTAGCGGTCGAGCAGCACGCGCGTCACCCGCGTGTCCTCGCAGGCGAGGAGGTCGGCGCCGGCCATGGTGCGCAGCGCCCGGAGCGTCACGTCGCCGAGATTGCCGATCGGCGTCGCGACCACGTAGAGGCCGGGCGCGAGCGGCGGCGCCGGGAAGGCGTGGCCGTCGATCGCGAAGCGGCCGCCGGCCTCATCCCCGGCTTCGTTGGTCGCCATGCTGTCCCGGTCCCGCCATATTTCCCGCGAAATGAAGCCCCCTGCCTTCCGAAGGGCGGCGGCATGGGCTAATCCTCGGCCCCTGTTTTAGCCGGTCTTCCGCGAGCCGGGGAGAATCATTTGGTCCGCCTTGCCGCCGCGTATCGCGCCGCGACCGCCTGGACGGCGGCGGCGCTCGCCGCGATCGTCCTCGCCGCGTGCAGCTCGATCGACGTGCCGACCGTCCAGGAGGCCCTGCCCCCCGTCGCCGGCGAGACGCTCGGCGCCGGCACGACCAAGGTCGCCCTCCTCCTGCCGCTGTCGGCCACCGGCAACGCCGCCCAGCTCGCCAAGGACATGCGGAACGCCGCCGACCTCGCGCTCCGCGAGTTCCCCAACGCCAACATCCAGATCCTCATCAAGGACGACCGCGGCACGCCCAACGGCGCCCGCGCCGCCACCACCGCCGCGCTCTCCGAAGGCGCCCAGCTGATCCTCGGCCCGGTCTTCTCCCAGGCCGTCGTCGCCGCCGGATCGATCGCCAAGCCGGCGGGGGTGCCGGTGATCGCCTTCTCGACGGATTCGACGACCGCGTCGAAAGGCGTCTACCTGATGAGCTTCCTGCCGCAGAGCGACGTCGACCGCATCGTCACCTATGCCGCGAGCCAGGGGAAGCAGTCGATCGCCGCGCTCCTCCCCGCCAACGCCTACGGCACCGTGGTGGAGGCGACCCTCCAGCGGGTCGCGGCCAATACCGGATCGCGCATCCAGGCCGTGGAGAAATACAACCTCGATCGCGCCTCGATGCAGGAGAAGGCGACCGCGGTGGCGGCGCTCGTCAAGGCGGGGAGCGTCAACGCCGTCCTCCTGCCGGACGGCGGCGACGCGACCCCCTTCCTCGTCCAGATCCTCGCCGCGAACGGGGTCCAGCCCGGCACCGTCCAGTATCTCGGCAGCGGGCAATGGAACGATCCGCGCATCCTCGCCGAATCGAACATCGCCGGCGCCTGGTTCCCCGGGCCGACGATGAACGGCTTTCAGGCCTTCGCGGCGCGCTTCAAGGCCGCCTACGGCCACGATCCGCTCCGCAACGCCTCGCTCGCCTACGACGCGGTCAGCCTCGCGATCGGCGTCTCGGGGCGTTTCGGCGCCGAGGGCTTCTCCGACAAGGTGCTGACCAGTCCGAGCGGCTTCGTCGGCGTCGACGGCGCCTTCCGCTTCACCGCCACCGGCACCAACCAGCGGACGCTCGCGGTGTTCCGGATCGAGCGCGGCCAGCCGGTCGTGATCTCGCCGCCGCCGACCTCGTTCTCCGCCGCGGGCTACTAGGCCGGGGCGTCAGGTCAGCGCGAGGACCGTCAGCCACACCATCATCGAGAGGACGGCGCCGGCGGTCGAGATGGTGATGGCGTTCGAGGCGAGCGCCTCGCCGGTGCGGAAGCGGGCGGCCACCACGTAGGCGTTGACGCCGGTGGGCGAGGCGGCGGCGACCACCGCGACCTTGGCCCAGACCGGAGGCAGCGGCACGAGATAGCGCGTGGCGAGGAAGACCAGCGCGGGCATGAGGAGCAGCTTGAGCACGGCGAGCACCAGCCCGGCGCGGACATTGCCGCGGATGCCGTAGTTGCGGAGGCTCATGCCCATCGCGAAGAGCGCGAGCGTCGAGGCGACGTCGGCGATGCGGTCGACCATCACCCGCGGCAGCCCGGCGAGCGGGACGCCGGTCAGGTGCCACAGCGCGCCGAGCGCCAGAGCGATCATCAGCGGGTTGCGGACGAGGTTGACCCCGAGCCCGCGGAGGAGGGCGCGGACGCCCGGCTCGGCATGGGCGACCCCGTCGCGGCGCTCGGCGCCGACGATGAGGATCGCGCTGGCGGTCATCATCACCGGCAGATGGAGCGCGATGATCAGCGCCATCACCATGGCCCCGGTGTCGCCATAGGCGGCGATGGCGAGCGGGATGCCGACCAGGACCGTGTTGCCGTAGGCGGTGGAGATGCCGGCGACGACCCCGGCCCGCGCGTCGCGGCCGAACAGCCGGCGGATGACCACAGCGCCGAGCACCCACATCACGCCGAAGACGGCGAAGTAGTCGAGCCACAGGCCCCACGGCGTCGCCCCGGCGAAGTCGGCGACCGCAAGCGTGCGGAAGACGAGCACCGGGATCGCCACCACGAACACGAAGTCGGAGAGCGCCTCGCCGGTCTCGCGGCGGAGCAGCCCCGACGCGGCGGCGCCGTAGCCGAGGGCGACCAGCCCGAAGACGGGCAGGACGATCTGGACGACCTGCTCCATCAGGGCGAGCGCCGGCGCGCGAGGGCGGCGTTGAACTCGGCGCCGAAGATCATGATCAGCGCCACGAGATACATGAAGAAGATCGCGGTCACGACGCTCGCGAGCCCGGCATAATAGGCCGCGTAATTGGCGAAGCGCTGGAGGTAGTAGCCGAAGACGAAGGCGGCGACGAGCCACAGGACCAGCGTGACCAGGATCCCGGGCCAGAGGCTCAGCGCCGGCGGGCGCCCGGCCGGCAGCCACAGATGCGCCGCGATCAGGACCAGCGCCAGCGCGAGGCCGGTGACGAGGAACCGGACGAACTGGAAGGTGGTCTGGAACGCGCCGACCTCGGGGATGTGGCTGGCGATCCAGTCGAAGATGATCGGCCCGAGCACGCCGAGGAAGGCGAAGACCAGGCTCGCCACCGCGCCCGCCACCACGAACAGGAGGCTCTGGGCGCGGAGGAAGAAGAACGAGCGGGTCTCCCGGACCCGATAGGCGCGGTTGAGCGCGGTCCTGACCGCCTCGACCCCGTTCGAGGCGAGGTAGATGGTGATCGCCACCGACACGGTGAGCAGGCCGCTCTGGGGCTGGTGCAGCACGTTCTGGACGTCCGAGGCGATGGGCTCGGCGACGTCCTCCGGCCAGGTGTCGAAGAGCAGCGCCGCGACGCGCGAGGCGAGGTCGGCCTCGCCGATGAAGCCGGCGAGCGCGGCGACGAAGATGAGGAACGGGAAGACCGCCATCAGCGCCGACAGCGCCACGTGGCTCGCCATCGCCCAGCCGTCGTCGTTGTTGAGATGGCCGATCGCGTCGCCGAGGACGCGCCAGGCCTGCCGGAAGAAGGACATGATCGGTCGCCGCGGATCCCGGAAACAGCCCCGCCGCGTATCACGGCGGGCGGACGAGTGCTAGCGTCGCGGGCGGATGAGGGAATCGACGCAGATGACGGACGCCGCCGCCGGGCCCGGGCGGGGCCGCCCCGTGCTGGTCACCGGGTGCTCCTCGGGCATCGGGGCCGATGCCGCGCGCCGCCTGAAGGCGCGCGGCTGGCGCGTCTTCGCCACCGCCCGGCAGGCGGAAGACCTCGACCGCCTCGCCGCGGCGGGGCTCGAGGCCGTCCGCCTCGACTATGCCGACCCCGCCAGCATCGCCGGGGCCGCCGCGACGGTGCTCGCGGCGACCGGCGGGCGGCTCGATGCGCTCGTCAACAACGGCGCCTACGCCCAGCCCGGCGCGCTCGAGGACCTCGATACCGACCGGCTCCGTGCGCAGTTCGAGGCCAATGTCTTCGGCTGGCACGACCTCACGCGCCGGGTGATCCCGGCGATGCGGCGCCGGCGCCATGGGCGCATCGTGTTCGTCTCCTCGGTGCTCGGCTTCGTCGCCGCCCGCTATCGCGGCGCCTACGTCGCGTCGAAATTCGCGGTCGAGGGCTATGCCGACACGCTCCGCATCGAACTCGCGGGGAGCGGGATCGACGTCGTGCTGGTCGAGCCCGGCCCGATCGCGAGCCGGTTCCGCGAGACCGCGGTGCGGAACGCCGGCCATGTCGACGTCGCCGGCTCGGTGCACCGGGCAGCCTACGAGCGCGACCTCGCCGGCGCGGGCGGGGTGGAGAGCCGGTTCCGGAAAGGGCCGGAGGCGGTCACGGCCGCCATCGTCGCCGCGCTGGAATCCCGCCGGCCGCGCGCCCGCTACCGGGTGACCGTGCCGACGCGGGCCGCCGCCCTCCTCAAGCGCTTGCTGCCGACGCGGGCCATGGACCGGATCGTCGGCGGCGTGCGACGATAGGCGATGGCAGGCTTCCGGAGGATCGCGCCATGCGGATGCCCGTTCTCCTCGCCCTCGTCGCGCTCTCCCCGGTCCCGGCCGGGGCGCAACCGGGCAGCTACCACGCCGAGCGCGGCCACTGGACCGTGTTCAGCACGTCCTCGGCCTGCCGGGCGTTGAACCGCCCGCCGGAGGATTTCAACTACGCGCCGTTCAACGCCCTGCAGATCGTCACCCGCCCCGGCGGCCGGATCGCCCTCGAGGTGTTCTTCTGGCCCGGTGCGGTCGACCCGGCGGCGGACAACGCGCTGGCCCTCGGCCTCGGGGGCAGCGTCCCGCTGATCCTCCCCGCCACCCCGACGATGGGCGACTTCATGCTCGCCTCGGGCGACGCGCCGGAGCTCCGGGCGCGGCTCGGGAAGGCGAAGACGCTGACCGCCCGGGTCAGGGGCGGCGCGGACTTCGCCCTGTCCTTCTCGCTCGACCAGATCGGCTGGGTGCTGACGGCGCTCCAGTCCTGCACCCGGATGCTGCCGGCGGAGTAGAGGCGGTTGGTGATCCTGGCTACGCCGCCTCGTCCAGCCCGCGCTTCCTGAGGAGCGCATCCGGCGTCGGCAGCCGGCCGCGGAACCCGGCATAGGCCTCGGCCGGATCGCGGCGGTTGCCGGCGGCATAGATGTTGTCGCGGAGCCGCTGCGCGGTGGCCGGATCGAAGATGTCGCCGGCCTCCTCGAAAGCGGCGAAGGCATCGGCGTCGAGCACCTCCGACCAGAGGTACGAGTAGTAGCCCGAGGCGTAGTGGCTGCCGGAGAAGATGTGGAGGAAGTGCGGCGTGCGGTGGCGCATGACCATCGCCGCCGGCATGCCGATCCGGTCGAGCACCGCCTTCTCGAAGGCGATGACGTCGCGGCTCTCCGCGTCGGGCTGGAGGTGGAGGTCGAGGTCGACCAGCGCCGAGGAGGTGTACTCGACGGTGGCGAAGCCCTGGTTGAAGGTGCGCGCCGCGAGGACCTTCCGAAGCATCGCCTCCGGCATCGGCGCGCCGGTCTCGGCGTGGACGGCGAACCGGCCGAGCACCTCGGGCTGCTCCAGCCAGTGCTCGTAGAGCTGCGAGGGCAGCTCGACGAAATCGGTGGTGACGGCGGTGCCCGAGAGGAGCGGATAGGTCACGTCCGAGAGGAGACCGTGGAGGGCGTGGCCGAACTCGTGGAAGAGGGTCCGCGCATCGTCGAAGGAGAGGAGCGCCGGCTGGCCCTTCGGCGGCTTCGAGAAGTTCATGACGTTGACGACGATAGGCCGGACGTCGCCGTCGAGCTTCTCCTGGTCGCGATAGGCGCTCATCCAGGCACCGCTCCGCTTCGAGGCCCTGGCGAAATAGTCGCCGAGGAACAGGCCGACGAAGCGGCCGTCCCGGTCGTTGACCTCCCAGGTCCGGACGTCCGGATGGTAGAGCGGCCCGTCGTGGACCTCGCGGAAGGCGAGGCCGAACAGGCGGCCGGCGGTGTAGAACGCCGCCTCGATCATCTTCTCGAGCTGGAGGTAGGGCTTGAGCTCGGCTTCGTCGAAATCGAAGCGGCGCTTCCGGAGCTTCTCCGCATAGTGCCGCCAGTCGGCGGCGGCGAGCGGATGGTTGCCGCCCTCCTCGGCGATCAGCGCCTCGAGGTCGGCCGCCTCGCGCATCGCCCGGGCCCGGCCCCGCGTCCAGACGGTCTCGAGGAGGCCGGCGACCGCCTCCGGCGTCTTCGCCATCTGGTCGGCGAGCCGGAAATGGGCGTAGCTCGGGTGGCCGAGGAGCGTCGCGGCCTCGGCACGGAGGCCGGCGATCTCGGCGATGATCCGGCGGTTGTCGCTGTCCCCGCCGGTCTCGCCGCGGGCGGTCCAGGCCGCGAAGGCCTTCTCGCGGAGGTCGCGGCGCGTCGAGAAGGTGAGGAACGTCTCGATCGAGGAGCGGGCGAGGGTGATGACGTGCTTGCCGGCAAGGCCGCGCTCCTCCGCCGCGGCCGCGGCGGCCGCCCGCGCCCAGTCCGGCAGGCCGGCGAGCTCGGCGTCGCCGTCGAGCTCCAGCATCCACGCCTTCTCGTCGGCGAGGACGTTCTGCGCGAACAGCGTTCCGAGCGTGGCGAGACGCTCGTTGATCGCGGCGAGCCGCGTCTTGCCGGCCGCGTCGAGCCCGGCGCCGGCGCGCTGGAAGATGGTGTGGTAGCGCTCGAGCACGCGCCTCTGCTCGGCGTCGAGCCCGAGCGCGTCGCGCCGCGCCCACAGCGCCGCGATCCGGGCGAAAAGGCCGCCGTCGAGGAAGATCGCGTCCGAGTGGCGCGAGAGGAGGGGCGCCACGTCCCGCTCGATCGCCTGGAGCGCGTCGTCGGTGTCGGCGCCGGCGAGGCCGAAGAACACCGCCGCCACCCGGCCGAGCTGCAGCCCGCTGCGCTCGAGGGCGACGATGGTGTTCCCGAAGCCCGCCTCGGCCGGGTCGGCCACGATCCGCGCCACCGCGGCGCGCTGGTCCGCCATGGCGGCGTCGAGCGCCGGGCGGAAGTGCTCCGGACGGATGCGGTCGAAGGGCGGCGCGCCGTAGGGCGTGTTCCACGTCTCGAGAAGCGGATTTCCGGCGTCGGTCATGGCGGGCCTCGTCGCGATTGCGTTCGGGCCGAGGTAATGCCCCGCGCCCGGCCGCGCAATGACCCGCACCCGATGGCGGCCCCGCGCACGCAAGGAATGGTGCCCCTGGCCGGGCTCGAACCAGCACGCCCTTTCGGGCAACAGATTTTGAGTCTGCCGCGTCTACCAATTCCGCCACAGGGGCGACGCGCCGCGGATCATAGAGGGCGCCGCCGGGCGGTCAACGGCGAAGGGGGACGGTGCCAGGCGCGGCGAGACGGTGTAGATCTCACCCCGATTCGGAGGAACCCGCCATGCGCCGCACGTTCGTCGCCGCCGTCTTCGTCCTGCCCCTTCTCGCGGCGCTCCCCGCCCGCGCCGGTGACGACGTGCCGGGCTGCGAGAACGCGGGCAGCAACGTCGAGATGGGAGCCTGCACGCAGCGCGCCTACGAGAAGGCGGATGCCGAGCTCAACGCGGTGTGGCCGAAGGTGCTGAAGGCGATCGCCGAGGCCGACTACGTGCCGGCGGCGGAGCGCAAGGCGTGGAAGGAGCGCGTGGTTGCGGCGCAGCGGGCCTGGGTGACCTTCAAGGAGAACGACTGCGCCGCGCTGGCATACGAATGGTGGGGCGGATCGGGCGCGAGCATCGCCGAGACGGCCTGCCTCTATGCCCGCACCGCGGAGCGCGTCGCCGATCTCGGGGACCGCTATCTCGGGCGGTAGCGCCCGGGCGCGCCAGCCGCGGCGCACCTTTCCGGTGCATGAAGCCGCCCCGGCTGCAAAATCGCCGCAATCCGCCATATTGCCCATGGGCAAGGGCTATGCTAATCGAACCGCGGCTTTCGGGGCACGGGGGACGGTCCGGCTGATCGGGCGCGCCCGGAAAACCAATCCGTTCAAGGCCTTGCAGGAAAAGGGGCCGGGCTTCCCGGAAAGAAGCCCCTTGGCGTCGGAGAAGCGGAAACAGGTGGCTAAGCATTCCTCAGAGACGTCCGGCATCGCCGAGCGCTACGCGACCGCGCTCTTCGAGCTCGCCGAGGACGACAAGGCGCTCGCCGCGCTCGAGAACGACGTCGGCCGCTTTGCCACGCTCCATGACCAGAGCGACGACCTCCAGGCCTTCATCCGGAGCCCGATCTACACGGCCGAGGAGCAGGTCCGCGCCATCGAGGCGGTGCTCGCCGGGGCCGGCATCGGCGGGCTCGCCGCCAACTTCTTCAAGGTCGTCGCCCGGAATCGACGCCTGTTCGTCGCCCCCGCCATTATCGCCGCCTTCAGGAAGCTCCTCGCCGACAAGCGCGGGGAGACGACCGCCGAGGTGACCAGCGCCGAGCCGCTGTCCGAAACCCACGTCGCCGCCCTCAAGGAGGCGCTCAAGGCCGCGCTCGGCAAGGATGTGACGCTCGATGCGCGCGTCGACCCCTCGCTGATCGGCGGACTCATCGTCAAGGTCGGGAGCCGGATGATCGACTCATCCCTCAGGACCAAGCTCAGTTCACTCAAGCTCGCCATGAAAGAGGTCGGCTGATGGATATCCGCGCCGCAGAGATTTCTGCGATCCTCAAGGACCAGATCAAGAACTTCGGCAACGATGCCCAGGTCTCCGAAGTCGGCACCGTGCTGTCGGTCGGCGACGGCATCGCCCGCATCTACGGCCTCGACAACGTCCAGGCCGGCGAGATGGTCGAGTTCCCCGGCGGCATCCGCGGCATGGCGCTCAACCTCGAGAGCGACAATGTCGGCGTCGTGATCTTCGGCTCCGACCAGGCGATCAGCGAGGGCGACACGGTGAAGCGCACCGGCGCCATCGTCGAGGTGCCGGTCGGCAAGGGCCTGCTCGGCCGCGTCGTCGACGCCCTCGGCAACCCGATCGACGGCAAGGGTCCGATCGAGGCCACCGAGCGCCGCCGGGTCGACGTCAAGGCGCCGGGCATCATTCCGCGCCGCTCGGTGCACGAGCCGATGCAGACCGGCCTCAAGGCGATCGACGCCCTCATCCCGGTCGGCCGCGGCCAGCGCGAGCTGATCATCGGCGATCGCCAGACCGGCAAGACCGCCGTCGCCATCGACACCATCCTCAACCAGAAGTCGGTCAACGCTACCGGCGACGAGTCCCAGAAGCTCTACTGCGTCTATGTCGCGGTGGGGCAAAAGCGGTCGAGCGTCGCCCAGCTCGTGAAGACGCTCGAGGAGAACGGCGCGCTCGAATACTCGATCGTCGTCGCCGCGACCGCCTCCGAGCCGGCCGCGCTCCAGTATCTCGCGCCGTTCACCGGCTGCACCATGGGCGAGTTCTTCCGCGACAACGGCATGCATGCGCTGATCGTCTACGACGATCTGTCCAAGCAGGCCGTCGCCTACCGCCAGATGTCGCTGCTGCTCCGCCGCCCGCCGGGACGCGAGGCCTATCCGGGCGACGTGTTCTACCTGCATTCGCGCCTGCTCGAGCGGGCCGCCAAGCTCAACGCGGCCAACGGCTCGGGCTCGCTGACCGCGCTGCCGATCATCGAGACCCAGGCCAACGACGTGTCGGCCTACATCCCGACCAACGTCATCTCGATCACCGACGGCCAGATCTTCCTCGAGACCGACCTGTTCTACCAGGGCATCCGCCCGGCGGTGAACGTCGGCATCTCGGTGAGCCGCGTCGGCTCGGCCGCCCAGATCAAGGCGATGAAGCAGGTTGCGGGCTCGATCAAGGGCGAGCTCGCCCAGTATCGCGAGATGGCCGCCTTCGCCCAGTTCGGCTCGGACCTCGACGCCGCCACCCAGCGCCTCCTCAACCGCGGCGCGCGCCTCACCGAGCTCCTCAAGCAGCCGCAGTTCTCGCCGCTCCCGGTCGAGGACCAGGTGGTCGTGATCTTCGCCGGCGTGAACGGCTATCTCGACAAGCTCCCGGTCGCCAAGGTGGGCGAGTTCGAGCAGGGATTCCTTGCCCTCCTCCGCTCCCAGCATGCCGATCTCCTCGCCGAGATCCGCACCAAGAAGGAGCTGACCGGCGAGATCCGCGACAAGCTCAAGGCTGTCGCCGATTCCTACTCCAAGGCCTTCGCGTAGCCGCCGATGCCGTCGCTCAAGGCGCTCCGCAACCGTATCGCCTCGGTCAAGGCGACGCAGAAGATCACCAAGGCCATGCAGATGGTCGCGGCGTCCAAGTTGCGCCGCGCCCAGGCCGCGGCCGAGGCGGCGCGCCCCTATGCGGCGCGCATGAACGCGGTGCTGGCGAATCTCGCCGGCCCGATGCAGGGGCGCGACGACGCGCCCCGGCTGCTTGCCGGCACCGGACGGCAGAATACCCATCTGCTCATCGTCTGCACGGCGGAGCGCGGCCTCTGCGGCGCGTTCAACTCCTCGATCGCGCGCCTTGCCCGCGATCACATCCAGCGTCTTCTCGCCGAGGGCAGGGAGGTCAAGATCCTCTGCGTCGGCCGGAAGGGCTACGATGCGCTCCGCCGCCAGTTCGGGACGAAGATCATCGAGCTCGTCGACCTGCGCGCGGTGAAGCGCCTCGCCTTCACCGACGCCCATGCCATCGGCCAGAAGGTCTCCAACCTGTTCGATGCGGGCGAGTTCGACGTCGCGACGATCTTCTATTCCGAGTTCCGCTCGGTGATCGCGCAGGTGCCGACCGCCCAGCAGCTCATCCCCGCCGAGATCGGCGGGGAGACGGACGCGGCCGCCGACCTCGCGGTCTACGAGTACGAGGCCGACGAGGAGTCGATCCTCAACGACCTCCTGCCGCGCAACCTCTCCGTCCAGGTCTTCCGGGCCCTTCTCGAGAATTCCGCCTCGGAGATGGGTGCCAAGATGACGGCGATGGATTCCGCCACCCGCAACGCCGGCGAGATGATCAACAAGCTGACGCTCAACTACAACCGCTCGCGCCAGGCCCAGATCACCAAGGAACTGATCGAGATCATTTCCGGCGCCGAGGCGTTATAAGACAGATCGAGGAGAGAACATCGTCCGAGGCAGTCCGATGGCCGAGCAGACCGACAACATCGTCCTTGAGCATCTTCGCCACATCCGGCGCGCCGTGGATGACACGCGCACCGACATGGCCGACCTCAAGACTCGGCTGACCAGCGTCGAGGGCTCGATTGGCCAGATCACCTCGCAGATCGGGCACCTTCAGACCCAGATCGCCTCGCAGACGCTGAGAATCGACAGGATGGACGAGCGCCTGGCGCGTATCGAGCGGCGGCTCGACCTGGTCGACGCCTAGAAGATTTGACGGAACGGAATGAGTTCGCAGCCCCCGGGGCTCGAGAGAAGGGACAAGGACATGGCGCAGGCCGCAAACAACACCAACGTCAAGGGCGTCTTCGGCCGCATCAAGCAGGTCACGGGCGCCGTCGTTGACGTGCAGTTCCAGGATCACCTGCCGGCGATCCTGAACGCCCTCGAGACCAGCAACAACGGCAACCGCCTGATCCTCGAGGTCGCCCAGCACCTCGGCGAGAACACGGTCCGCACCATCGCCATGGACACCACCGAGGGCCTGGTCCGCGACCAGGAGGTCACCGACACGGGCGAGCCGATCTCCGTGCCGGTCGGCGAGGAGACCCTCGGCCGCATCATGAACGTCATCGGCGAGCCGGTCGACGAGGCCGGCCCGGTGAAGACCCAGCAGCGCCGCGCCATCCACCAGCCCGCGCCCGCCTATGTCGACCAGTCGACCGAGGCGCAGATCCTGGTCACCGGCATCAAGGTCGTCGACCTCCTCGCGCCCTACGCCCGCGGCGGCAAGATCGGCCTCTTCGGCGGCGCCGGCGTCGGCAAGACCGTGCTGATCCAGGAGCTGATCAACAACGTCGCCAAGGCCCACGGCGGCTACTCGGTGTTCGCCGGCGTCGGCGAGCGCACCCGCGAGGGCAACGACCTCTATCACGAGATGATCGAGTCGGGCGTCAACAAGGACCCGGCCAAGAACGACGGCTCGACCGAGGGTTCCAAGTGCGCCCTGGTGTTCGGCCAGATGAACGAGCCGCCGGGCGCCCGCGCCCGCGTCGCGCTCGCCGGCCTCACCGTCGCCGAGTACTTCCGCGACCAGGGCCAGGACGTGCTGTTCTTCGTCGACAACATCTTCCGCTTCACGCAGGCCGGCTCGGAAGTGTCGGCGCTGCTCGGCCGCATCCCGTCGGCGGTGGGCTACCAGCCGACGCTCGCCACCGACATGGGCGCCCTCCAGGAGCGCATCACCACCACCACCAAGGGCTCGATCACCTCGGTGCAGGCGATCTACGTGCCCGCCGACGACCTGACCGACCCGGCCCCGGCCGCTTCCTTCGCCCATCTCGACGCGACCACCGTGCTGTCGCGCTCGATCGCGGAGAAGGGCATCTACCCGGCGGTCGACCCGCTCGACTCGACCTCGCGCATGCTCGACCCGCGCATCGTCGGCGAGGAGCACTACCAGGTCGCCCGCCAGGTGCAGCAGGTGCTCCAGCGCTACAAGCAGCTCCAGGACATCATCGCGATCCTGGGCATGGACGAGCTTTCGGAGGAGGACCGCCTCGCCGTCGCCCGCGCCCGCAAGATCGAGCGCTTCCTGTCGCAGCCCTTCCACGTCGCCGAGGTGTTCACCGGGTCGCCGGGCGTGTTCGTCGACATGGCCGACACGATCTCGGGCTTCAAGCGCCTCGTCTCCGGCGAGTTCGACCACCTGCCCGAGCCGGCCTTCTACATGGTCGGCACCATCGAGGCGGCGGTCGAGAAGGCGAAGAAGCTCGCCGCAGAGGCCGCGTAGGACGCACCATGAAGGTCATCCTTCTCATCGTGGGTCTCGTCATCGGTGCCGCAGCCGGCTGGCTGACCGCGCCGAAGGCGGTGGATGTCAACGTCGGGGGCCTATCGGTCCAGGTCGACGGCAACCCGGACGGCGGGAGCACCATATCCGCCGGGGAGACGCCCGGCGGAGGGGTGGAAGTATCGATCGGTCGCCGGTCGGTGTTCGACGACAGGAACACCCGGACGGCGATCTTCGCGGCGATCGGCGGCGTGATCGGGCTGATCATCGGCTTCGTCGCCGACCGCCGCCGCACGGTTTGAGGGTCCGATGGCCGAGTCTTTCCAGTTCGAACTCGTCTCCCCCGAGCGCCTCCTGATGTCCGAGGCGGTGGACGAGGTCGTGGTGCCGGGCAGCGAGGGTCAGTTCACGGTGATGAAGGGCCATGCGCCGTTCATGACCACGCTCCGCCCCGGGGTGATCGACATCGTGCGGGGCGGCCAGACCACCCGCATCTTCGTGCGGGGCGGCTTCGCCGACGCCAACGCGGCGGGCTTCACCGTGCTCGCCGAGATGGCGATCCCGGTCAGCGAGATCAATCCGGGGCAGCTCGCCCAGGAGGTGAAGAACGCCGAGGAGGACGTCGCCGACGCCAAGGACGGGGCGGCGAAGGACGCCGCGGAGCAGCGGCTGCACCAGCTCAAGGAAGTGCAGGCGGCGCTGACCGCCGGCTGATCCGGCGGCGCGCAGCCGACGGATGAAGGGGGCCGCGAGGCCCCTTTTTTCATGCCCGGCCCGTCGCTCGGCAACCGGAGCGTCGGCATCGGCGTTGACTCCCCCACTCAATCGGGAAACCACCCATGCCGCCGCGGGCTGGAGAGAGGACGACGACGGAGGACGGCGGGGGCGCGGGCCTCCGCTATCTCGCCGACGACGTGCCCGGCATCCGGCGCCTCGTCCAGGGCGGCGGCTTCTCCTATCGCGATCCCAAGGGCCGGACGATCGGCGACCGGGCGGTGCGGCAGCGCATCAGGCGCCTCGCCATTCCGCCGGCCTGGACCGACGTGTGGATCTCGCCCGACCCGGACGGCCACATCCAGGCCACCGGCCGCGATGCGCGGGGCCGCAAGCAGTACCGGTACCACCCCGCGTTCGTGAAGGCCCGGGACGCGGCCAAGTATCACCACGTCCTCGACTTCGCCCGTGTCCTGCCGCGCATCCGCCGCGCCGTCGATGCCGACATGCGGCGCCGCGGCCTGCCGTTCGAGAAGGTGGTGGCGACGGTGGTCCATCTTCTCGACGCGACGCTGATCCGCGTCGGCAATGCCGACTATGCCCGGCAGAACGGCAGCTTCGGCCTCACCACGCTTCGCGACCGGCACGTCGCGGTCGATGGGGGCGCCCTCCGCTTCGCCTTCACGGGCAAGAGCGGCAAGACCTGGCGTCTCCGGATCAGCGACCGCCGCGTCGCCCGGATCGTGAAGTCCTGCCAGGACCTGCCCGGCCAGCATCTCTTCCAGTATCTCGACGAGGACGGGCAGCGCCGGCCGGTCGGGTCGGCGGACGTCAACGCCTGGCTTCGCGCGGTCTCCGGCGCGGACATCACCGCCAAGGACTTCCGCACCTGGGCGGGGACGGTCCTCGCCGCGCTGGCGCTCTCCGACCATGCCGGGACCGGCCACGCGGCGACGGCGAAGGCCAATGTCCGCGAGGCGATCGAGCGCGTCGCGCAAAGGCTCGGGAACACGCCGACGATCTGCCGGAAGTGCTACGTGCATCCCGAGATCCTCTCGAGCTACCTCGACGGTGCGCTGGCCCTTGATCTGTCGCGGGTCGCCGACACGGCGCCCGCCGGCCGGCGCGGTGCCCTGAGGCCCGAGGAGGTCGCGGTGCTCGCCCTCCTCAAGCGAAGGCTTGGCCAGCCGCGGCGCGGACCCGCGGCGGGCCGCGTCAGGAAGCCACGCTCCGGAACGCCTCGGCCACCTGCTCGTACACGCCCCGCTTGAACGGCACGATCAGCTCCGGCAGGCGCTCGAGCCGTTCCCAGCGCCACGCCGTGAACTCCGACTTGTGCTTGCCGCCGCCGGGCGCGAGCACGTCGATCTCGCTCTCGTCACCCTCGAAGCGGAGCGCGAACCATTTCTGCGTCTGGCCGCGGTAGCGGCCCTTCCACGAGGTCGCGACCAGATCCCGCGGGAGGTCGTAGGTGAACCAGCGGGGCGCTTCGGCGATGACGCTCGCGTGCCTGACCGAGGTCTCCTCGTAGAGCTCGCGGAACGCCGCGTCGCGCGGATCCTCGCCCTCGTCGAGGCCGCCCTGCGGCATCTGCCACCAATGGCCCTCGCCTTCGCCCTCGGCCTCCTTGTCGGAGCGGCGTCCCACCCAGACCAGCCCCGCGCGGTTGAAGAGCGCGATGCCCACGCAGGGGCGATAGGGCAGCGCATCGATGTCGGTCGTGCTCACGGGCGGCTCCGGACGGAAACGGACGTCATACGGCACGCTGAATACAAGAAGGCCGGCGGCACCGCCACCGGCCTTTCCGTTCGCTGGTTCCCGGGCCCTGCCGGAGGAAGCGGCCGCCCCGTCAGTTGGGGATGCCGGCCTCCGGGTCGGGCGGGAACGCGGTGTTAACCTGCAGCCCGCGCAGGAGGTCCAGCGCGTAGTTGAGCTGCTTGTCGTCCTTGGGGTCCGGCGGGACGTAGGCGAGCGACCCGGAATCCTCCTCGGTCGCCTTGCCTTCCTCGACGTCCTGGCTCTGGAGATGGCCCTTAAGGTCCGCTTCGCCCCGCGGCTCGACGTCGCCGATCTGGGCGGCGAGCTCGGGCGGGAGCTCCTGGATCACCTCGATGTCGGGGTCGATCCCCTTGGCCTGGATCGACCGGCCGGACGGCGTGTAGTAGCGCGCCGTGGTCAGGCGGAGCGCGCCGTTGGCGCCGAGCGGGATGATGGTCTGCACCGAGCCCTTGCCGAACGACCGGGTGCCGACGATGGTGGCGCGGCGGTGATCCTGGAGGGCGCCGGCGACGATCTCGGAGGCCGAGGCCGAGCCGCCGTTGACCAGGATGATCACCGGCTTGCCGTCGGCGAGGTCGCCGACATGGGCATTGTAGCGCTGGGTCTCCTCGGCGTGGCGGCTCCGGGTGGAGACCACCTCGCCGCGATCGAGGAACGCATCGGACACCGCGATGGCCTGATCGAGCAGGCCGCCCGGGTTGTTGCGGAGGTCGATGACCCAGCCCTTCACATTTTCGGGACCGATGTCGGATTTGAGCTTGTCGATGGCCGACTTGAGGCCGTCGAAGGTCTGCTCGTTGAAGGCGGTGATGCGGACATAGCCGACATCGTCCTCGGCGCGCGAGCGCACCGACTGGATGGTGATCTCCTCGCGCACCAGCTCGACGTCGAACGGTTTGTCGACCCCGTCGCGGGCGATGGTGAGCTTGATCGGCGTGTTGATCGGACCGCGCATCTTCTCCACCGCCTCGTTGAGGCTGAGGCCGTCGATGGCCTCGCCGTCGAGCGCGGTGATGAGGTCGTTGGCGAGGATCCCGGCGCGGGCGGCGGGGGTATCGTCGATCGGCGAGACGACCTTTATGACCCCTTCCTCCATCGTCACCTCGATCCCGAGACCACCGAACTTGCCGCTGGTCTGGACCTGCATGTCCTTGAAATTCTTGGGACTCAGGTAGCTCGAATGGGGATCGAGCCCGGTCAGCATGCCGTTGATGGCGGATTCGATCAGGGTGTTCTCGTCCGGCACCTCGACATAGTCGGAGCGCACGCGCTCGAACACGTCGCCGAACAGGTTGAGCTCGCGATAGGTGTCGGCGGAGGCGGCCACCGCCTCGCTGCCCGAGAAGAAGCGCGTCTGGGTGGCCGTGACGGCGAGCAGCGCGCCGAGTGCGACACCGGCAAGGAGAAGAGAGGCTTTGCGAATCATCCGCCGACCTTTTCGTCACTGGAAGCGGCCCACCAGGGGGCCGGGTCTATCGAGGCACCATCTTTTCGGAACTCGATATAGAGTACAGGCTGGGTCGAAACTATGTCCGCCGGGTCGGCGCTCGCCAGTTTCGGTGAAGCCATTGTCGCAACTGGCTCGCCGGCGAGGACGAACTGGCCAAGCTGGACGTCGATCTCGTCCATACCCGCCAACAGCACATGATAGCCGTCGCCGGCGTTTATGATCAAGAGTTGCCCATAGGACCGGAACGGGCCGGCATAGACCACCCAGCCATCGGTCGGCGACGACACCTGGCCGCCCGGACGGGTTTCCATCGACATGCCGAGGGTCTTGCCGCCGACGTCGTCATCGGCGCCGAAGCCCCTGACGATCCTGCCGCTGGCCGGCAGCGGCAGGAGGCCTTTGGCGTCGGCGAAGGACACCGCCGGCGCCATCCGGTCGGCCTTGCCGAGCGAGCGCGGCGGCGCGCGGTCCGCGCCCTCCGCCGCGGCCTGCTCGCGGTTGCGCGCGGCTGCCGCCTCGGCCTCGGCCTTGGCCTGCGCGGCGGTGGCGACCTCGTCCTCCATGCGGGCGATGAGGTCCTTGAGGCCGGTCGCCTGCGCCGCGAGGTCGGCGGCACGCTTCTCCTCGTCCTTGAGCGCGGCCAGCGAGCGGTCGCGGTCCTTCTGCCGCTGCTCGACCAGCAGCTGGACCCGGGTGCGCTCCTCGGCGAGAGCCGTGGCCTCGGCGCGGAGCCGGTCGCGCTCGCCCTCGATCTCGGCGCGGAGCGACTCGAGCTGGCGGAGGTCGGCGGCAAGCTGGTTCGCGGCGTCGCGAAGGTCGGGCACGACGGCGCCGAGGAGGATGGCGCTCCGCACCGAGGACAGCGCGTCCTCGGGGCGCACCAGCATCGCCGGCGGTGGCCGGTGCCCGATCCGCTGCAGCGCGGCCAGCACCTCGATCAGCACCTCGCGCCGCTCGAGGAGGGACGCCCGGAGCGTCTCCTCGTTGCGCGACAGCGCCGCGAGCCGCCGCTCGGTGGCCGCGGTCTGCTCCTCGCGTTCCTGGACCCGCTTGCCGGTATCGATCAGCGACCGGGCGAGCGAGGCCCGGTCCTTGTCGAGCGCGCCGATCTCGGCGCGCAGCTCGGCGAGACGCTCCTTGGAAAGGGCGATGTCGCCTTCGACGGCCGCAAGCTCGGCGCGCCGGGCATCCGGGGTCGCGCCGGCGCCGTTCTCCTGCGCCCCGGCCAGCGCCACGCCGGCCGCAAGCGCCGCAGCCAGCAGCGCCGGCAGCGTCCACCATCTGCGGATCGGCATCACCGGCCGGGTTCCGGTTCCGAAGCGAACATCGTCGGTCAAGGCTAGGAGGATTGGATTAACGCTTTGTCAACCACGGTCCGAGGCGTGCATCGTCCGGGGCGAATGCGGCGGAAGCGCGGTCTCCGGCGCGGCTCAGTCGCGGTGATAGGGATGGCCGGAGAGGATGGTGACGGCCCGGTAGAGCTGCTCGGCGAGGAGGATGCGGACCAGCTGGTGGGGCCAGGTCATGGCGCCGAAGGAGAGCCGGAGGTCGGCCGCGGAGAGCGCCGCCTCGCCGAGGCCATCGGCGCCGCCGATGGCGATCGCAAGCTCGCGGATTCCGCCGTCGCGCCAGGTGGCGATCCGCTCGGCGAAGCCCCGGCTGTCGAGCGCCCGGCCGCGTTCGTCGAGGACGACGAGCGGCGCGCCGGCGGGCACCAGGGCGCGGATCGCGGCAGCCTCCTCATCCTTCCGCACCGGGCCCGACCGGGCCGGGCTTTCGGGCACCTCGCGAAGCTCGAAGGCAAGACCGAGCTGCCGCCCGGCACGACCGGCGCGGTCGAGATAGCGCTCGAGAAGGTCGCGCTCGGGGCCGTTCTTCAGCCGGCCAACGGCAATCACGACGACTTTCACGAGCCCGTACTCCCCGCGCCGCGCCGGAGCACGTCGCCGCCGGATCCCGTCGGTCAGGCCTGCACGGCCACCGGCGGTGCCGAATGGTCGGCGCGCCACATCTTCTCGATGTTGTAGAAGGCGCGCACTTCGGGGCGGAAGATGTGGACGATCACGTCGCCGGCATCGACCAGCACCCAGTCGGCCGCGCGGAGGCCCTCGACGCGGATGTCGCG
>Ga0182738_1003174_pt1 | contig 18993 bp, 14 predicted proteins | sample eDN5th30CBELigMG_FD_128876 | JGI IMG/M metagenome (GOLD analysis project Ga0182738, IMG submission 128876) | Enriched Miracle-Growth compost microbial communities from Emeryville, California, USA - eDNA 5th pass 30_C BE-Lig MG (version 2)... ... | reverse complement strand
TGTTGAACTGCCTGCGTATGAAGGCATTCCGCTGCCTGAACCTTGCTTCTGTAAAGCTTGAGTTCTTGATTTCTGGTGATAAGGGTCTTGTCCTTGACTCTCAGGTCTGCTGGCTGTGGTGTAAACTGACTTCTTTTCCGGGGCATGAGCCTTTTGCTCTTCATATGCAGAGACTGCTGAGTGGTTCTTCAATTGATTATTGGAGGAAGAGCGCGAGTGGCCACTTGTGCTTTGGTGGGCTCTTGAATTCGCTTGGGATGTTGAAAGAGTGTTTGAAGTTGTGCTCTCACCGCCTGGGCCTGTGGAGCTTTGCTTTGCCATCTTTTGTTGCTCCACCATCTCAGAGGTGATGCCATTTAGAGCCCTGTTTCTTTCAATAAGACGTTTCTTTTGTTCTCTCTTCTTTTTGGAGATATCGTCATAGATTGCGCTTCTGTATTCTTTCACAGAAAATTTGGTGTTGTCATCCATTTGAATTTCAATTATATGATCGCAGGCTATCTCTTCTTCTGGAGAGGAAAATTGCTCAACATAAGGATGCTTCAAGGCTTCCTCAATAGTCAATCTGTGATTGGGGTTAAACACAAGCAACTTTCTCAAAAAGTCCAAAGCAGTCTCACTTGCATTTGCGAAAAAGCTCTGGAAGCTCTTTTTCTTTGTAACGTTGATGGAACTAAGAATTGTAGCGGCGTGAGGAGAATCAACCGCTTCTATGTCCTCAGTTTTTGGCTTTCCGATGAGCTCAAGAACCTTCTCAATCTGGTTCAAAGTTGATGTTCCTTGGAAAATAGCCTTGCCGACAATCAGTTCTCCGAGAATGCAACCAATAGACCACATATCAACGGCTTTAGAGTATTTAGTTGAGCCTAGTAAAATCTCAGGAGCTCTGTACCATCTTGTAGCCACGTAATCAGTCAACTTGATGTTTGTGTCATCGCCGCTTGAATTTACTGAACGAGCAAGCCCAAAATCACCAATTTTGATTTGACAATCGGAATTAATAAGAATGTTTGCAGGCTTCAAGTCTCTGTGAATCAGACCAGCAGAGTGGATATACTTCATACCTTTCAACAGCTGGTAAATAACATATTGCTTATGAATTTCTTCAAGGATCCCTGCTCGAATAACATGATGTAAATCAGCCTCCATGTGGTCGAAAACCAGATAAAGATCTTTGTTATTCTCGGCTTTGATGATATTACGGAGGCGAATAATATTTTCATGCCCGTTTAACTCCTGAAGGAACATTACCTCACGATATGTTCTCTGGGCATCTGTGGCATTATGAAATGCGTCAAACACTTTCTTAAGGGCAACAATCTGCTTGTATTTTCGATCCAAAGCCTTCCACACAATGCCATAAGCACCCTTTCCGAGCTTCTGGATCAATTCATAGCGCTCGAGAACGTGTTGCTCAACTTCTTCAGTCATTCAGAGAGTAGTTAGCTCCTTAAAAATTTAATTAATATATATTCATTACGTTAAATCTCAAATACCTGAATTAATTTGTCATTAATTCCTCTCCATGTTGTGCTTTGAGTGAAAAATATCATTACTCGTTGTTCCCTAGACAGCCATTCATGTTGTCAAGATGTGCTGACAGATTAGGTGAACTATTTTCATACTCTAAGAATCCAGAAAGAAAAAGTTTTTATAAAAAGAGTCATTCCATCTATCAAGGAGAGTTTTTGTTAATTTTGTAACAGATTCTATTTATTAGTTTTCGGCTTAAATAAAACATCAGTTACACATGGCTATTTTATGATACTATCTTTTACTCCAAATGTTATTTGGGAGCACGAACATCATTGAGAAATCATGAATTTCTTCATCTCCATCCATGATCATGCATGAGTTTTAAATTGAGAAATTTTTCATTCCAAGTTGAATAATAAATCATATTTTCTGACCTTGGCTAAGGAGATAGGTCAGAATAGTCATCTACATTTTTTTTTTATATTTCCCTTATTGCTCTCTAACTTGAAAAACTTTTTATGAGAAGAAAAGACTTTGAGACAATAATTTTATTACTGAATCTTTATTATATTTCAAATCAAATCAGTAGAGATATCTTACCAAGAGTTTTTATGAATAAAACTCTCTTCAAGCTTAAAATAATTCTCTATAAAAATAATTTCATTTTCTTTGATATAAATTATCGTTCTCAGAGTTCTTTGAAGAATTAAGAGTCCAAAAGATCCACATTATGTGAATTATTATCATCTTCAACAACATCTGTCTTCATAAAACTAGCGTCAACATGAACGATAATTTCTCCTTCTTCATCATTATCTTCAGGAAGAGTGTAAGCAGAAACGACAGTTTCGCCTTCAATTTCACTTGCATCAACATTCACAACGATCATAAGATCGTCATCTTCCTCTTCATCAGTATCCATAGAAACAAAAGTAGAAATCACAGTTTCACCTTCAATTTCTTCATTCATAAATCTAGCATCCACAGTCACAACAATCTCACCATCATCATCATCATCATCATCATCACTCTCTTCCTCGATATTTATATCAATATCAACAAAGGTAGAGATCACTGTTTCACCTTCAACATCTTCACTGACAAAGCTAGCATCAACATGAACAATAATTTCTCCTTCTTCATCGCTGTCATCAAGGACAGTGTAAGCAGATATAACAGTTTCTCCTTCAATGTCTTGAGTGTCAACATTCACAACAACCATCAAATCATCTTCCATGTCTCTGAGCTCATTTGTCTTCAAGTTCATTGCTTTGCTCACAAGTTCCATACAATCGTCCGAAGGCTCTTCGTAGTCAGAAGCAGAGCTGGCAACTACTTCTGTTTCAGGAAAGTAAATTTCATCCTCATACTGAAACACAAACTCCCCACTCAAAGCCTGAGTATAGCTTGTGGTTATGCAGAGTGCAAACAATAATGCTGTTATGAATTTCAACATGTACAGTGGAGAAAGATATTCAGAATAAAATTTTTTTATAAAGATTATACTTTTATTTTTTCTCGGCAAAATTTATAACTGAAACAATATATAGGAATTGGGAGGGGACAAATTCAATGTTTGGCTTCAAAAAAACCACACAAACACAACTGAAATTTTTTTCACCCAAGAAGGGTCAATTGCTCTTTAAAATTTCATCCTTTTTTGTTTTGAAGAGTTCAACTCTCAGTGATGCTCTCCACTGAAAAGCTGACACTCCTGGTCTATCGACCATCGCCCTACATTTGAAGGCTTGAACTCAGAGAACCTAAAGAAAATAAAAACTAAAAGAAAAGAAACTAAAAATTTATTTTTATCCAGAAGATTAAAATTGCGCCAGCCGAAATTCTTTAGACATTCAGATTCGTCCCTGTGGCTCCAAAATAACGTGACTTGGCCACTGATAACCATAAGCACTCCAATCCTTACCTTCTTCATCTCTAATCATCTCAATAGTCTCTCCACTTTTCTCTCCAGCTATGAATTTTTTATCTAGAAAATTATTCTTCTAAATTTATGACTTTCGCGCTAGAACTAAAATCTTGAAAGAGCGTTGCTCAAGGACTATTCTACAAAATTATTTCCTCAAGACATAATGATGACAAAAAATAGAGCCCTTCAGCTTTAGAGGAAATTCAATACTCTATCTCGTCCAAAGATTAATCTCAACTCGAAAACAAAAAAGACTAATGAACACACACAATCAGACTTTTGAATTTAATTATATACTACGAATACTCCGAATAACGAGTAAAATTCAAGGAGTACTTTCGACAATTTACAAAACAACATTTTTATGATTCAATTATCACATTTTTCATATTCACCTCTACCTCTATCCCTATTTTCCAAGAGGAGCGAGACGAGCAAAGTTTCTATTGAATCGGGTTTTCTTTACCATGAGACTACGCACAATATTGTCGATATTGGCATCGACATCTTTTCTAATCAAGCTATCATGTTCTGCAACGTAGAATTTTCGACTATCCTGATATTCATATTTCTTTCCAATTCTCTTTTGAACCTCATCTGAAGGCTCTTCCTGATCAGTCATACTCACAAAGAATCTTCCTTTTCCGAGCTTCTTATTCGCTGCATTCGTAAATTTCAATCTTTCACCCATGAATTTATTTGTCAAATCTTCAGCAGGAAGAGGCTGTTGAGCTGATGGACTTTTGGCATTCTCCTCGATTCTTGAGAAAAAGCTCACGTTCTTTTTCATTGTGTTTTTATTAGTTGATGAACCGCCAGCAAGCTCCAGCAGCATTGAAGTCTGTTTCACCTTAGACTTCAACAAAGGCAAAAATGAGTCTCCCATTATACTATCTTCAAGACCTCTCTTTTTCTTATCAGAATCAGATAATTCTGGGATCTGGTCCTTTCTATAACTAGATTCTATCATTGAATTCTCAAGTTTCATTGTCTCTTGTCTTTCAATCTCATTTGCGGTTTCAGTACGCTCTTCATCATTCACTTCTCTTATAGCATCTTGACTTTTATGAATATTTCGAATTTGGTTCAAGAACTTTCTTGATGGGCCTTCATTCAGGCCCTTCACAGAAATAGCTCCTTTTAATTTTGGATTCACATTATCCAGAATATATTTCATATCAAGTGCCATCTTAAACTTGGTCTTTATTTCCTTTGGCATGTAATCCAGATAATAATCATCCGTTCTATTTTTTAATTTATAATCAGATATACTCCCTTTCTGAGCATTTTTCTTCTTTTCTTTCTTTTCAGATTTTGGCTCACGAATCTCAAGAGATGGCTGGTAAACCAATGGCCCTGTCTCAGCAACAACTTTATTATTGGTGTAATTAATCACCTTTCTCTTCTGAAAAGGCAAAGTATTTGTAGAATTATCCAAGAAACTTGACACAGTAGGACTTATTTGATGGCAATTAAACCTCATTTTTGGGAAATATGGGATATTCTCTCCATTTGATGTAAAGCTCTTGTCATCATTTGGCTGTGTTAGTTTCATAACTCGATCAACTGCTATTGAATGGCTTTTCACATGATGATAAGGTTCTGGTTGTTCGAGATTATTTGAGGTCCCTTTCTTTCCTTTTTGACCGACTCTTAATTTTGTTGAAAGCTCTTGAGCAAGGTCCAGTCCACCGGGAACGTACGGAAGATCTTTCAAATCATAGCTGAGATCTCTTAAAAGAGGCTCATTTCTAAAATCCTTCTTGGCAACCTTTTTCTTTTTTTCCGCGCGTCTTTCAAAATGGAAAAATTTGTTGCCAAAAATTCTCTCAATGGATGTTTGAATGTAAAAGTCACTCACAAATATTCCATTGACTTCATGAATCACAATATGATAACAATCCAAAATGAATCTCATATCGAACAAATGACTTTCTTTCGGGAAAAGGTTAAAGAACATTATGTGGCAAGCATAGGCTGCTCCAAAAATCCCAAAATTTGAAAGCTCTTCCTTTGGCTGTTTCAGTAAGCTAAAATATTCACTGTATCGGCTTCCCAAATATTTTTTCAATGTTTCATGAAGATCTGTTTCGGTGGCTTGGAATTTCACCACAAAAACTGTCCAAAATAGGCCTTCAACCAAATTCACGTACCTTTCGCTCAGCATCATATCACAAACTTTATCATATAGTATTGGGTTCTCGATATTCTTGTAGATCCCTGCAGCCAGTATGTTTTGAATTTCTGAAATCACATCAAGCTCAATCGGAAAGCTCTCGAGATCAGTCACTTTTATTTTGTTGAGTTCAAATCCTGCTAACGTCGGATCAGATCCTTGCTGAGCTGGACCGTTAAGATTTGTAGGTCTCTCAATTTCAATAGTTTCAAAGGATTTCTCAAATTCAAAAGAGTCTTTCTCCATTTTAGGGTTTAAGGTTTATCTGGATTTAAAGTAAAGATTGCTGATTAAACTTGGTGAATTGCATATTAGAGTTTTGTAAAACTGCTGCCCTCAAAGTTTAATTATTATTAAGATGAATTAATTGTCCAAATGAAACATACTTTTTGGATGTCTTTTTTCTCCATTAGAGTTTCTTCAGATGAGAGACTTCTCTTTGCGAGAAAAAAATTTTCAAGCATGCTTTCATGAACAATTCGCTCACATTTTCTGCTCCCAAAAAATATTTTCACCTTAATGATAAAGAGAATCAGGTGTGACTCGTTTTTTCGAATTTTCTCTTTTTAGAACAAACTTAAAAATCAATATCCCGGTTAGCAGAAGATAAAATTCTTCGATGGTTATATTTAAATCTCGTAAATTTAGCTTTCTGTTAAGAATTCTCTTAATTATAAATCTTTCTTTTCACAAACAAAACGCTTTTTTGCGTTAGAAAGAATTTTTTTTGAAAGTTGAGATTCAACTTCACCCATCAATCCTTCTTGAAGGAAAACTTCTGGGATCTAGAGGTCATCTGGTTACCTTGAAATTCAAAAAAAGTTTAACCATTTTTATTTCTCAATAAAACGAAATTTATTTTTGTTTTGACACATCGTGCGTCATAAGCTCTTTCATAGGCTTGTTCAGAAAAGTTTTTGTATGACATTTTCTGAACTCAAAATTTTTACAAATAAACCCTCTTCCATCTTCTTAAATTCATTTTCTGAATCTGAGTTTCTCAAACTCCAGGAAACTCATAAGGACGAGTCTAAAAGAATTTTCAGAACCTATGTCTAAATTTCAAATTTAACTTTCAATAGAATAAAAATCGAACGTCACTTTTCGCGATACTCTATTTTCAAATGGGGAATCAAGACAAAATAATTTGATTTAGCTCACTATAGACTCAACATTTGCCTTGTTTTGCCGAATTTCTATTTTCATAAACTTTCATCTCCCTAAAATTAGACAAGAATTTGCATTTAATTCACCTACATTTCCTAACTGAATCGCAAACCGCAGTTTTCTCCTCTCTGAAGATGAGGAAGGAACTGTCATAGAAGGGTTTGATAAAAATAGTAGAAGTTTCGCCCCACAAAATAGACCAGATTTCAAAGTATATTTTAGACGTAGTTTAATTCTGTAGAAAAGTAAAGTTCCACAAAATTTTTCTGATCTCGCTTCTTCAACCAATCTCCAAAATGTCACCAAGACACATTTAACAAAAAAATATTAATTCTTTTATTCATATTACTTCGTACACAATTCCTAACATCCATAGTTTTCTTTCACTTGCCGTCTCTCCCTCCCCCATCTGTTAATTCAGTAGGATAGAATAAAAAATTTATCTTTTTGTGATTTAATTTATTTGAGATTTCTCGAACTTACTTGTTAATTTTCTTTAAACTTGGCTTTAACGAACTCTAAACCCAACCTCTGCTTGCTGAAATGAACCGAGCTCGACTTTCCAGCCTTGATGCTATCTCCACACAACCAACATCTCTAAATAATGTCGATACTATCCTTCGAATTCATGCAGATTCAGAGTGTTCAATCTGTCTTGCCGAATATCAAAAACCAAACATCATTTCTCTTTGTGTAAACCAACATCATTTTTGTAAAACCTGTCTCGTACAATATCTTCAGAATCTTATTGCCGAGTTCAAAATCGAAAATATAAAATGCCCTCAAGATGGTTGCACAGAAGTCTTTTCAAAAGAATTAATCCAACAAATACTCGACGAAGAGACTTTCCAGAAATATGAAGCAATGCTTCTCACCAAAATCACCAATAAAAACACCTCCACTAAAATCTGCCCCAAACCTGGTTGCTCTGTTCCATATACTGTTCATAAGGGTTCAAAGCACACCGTTTGTGAATGTGGAACAAAAATCTGCAACAACTGCGGAAATTTCCTGCACAAAGGCAAAAATTGTCTTGAGGCCCTCGACCTAGAATTTGAAGCCTTCTCTAAACTGAATGAAATCAAGTTCTGTGTCATGTGCAAGTCTCTCGTTACAAGAGTAGAAGGCTGTTCTCACATTACATGCCCAATCTGCGATTATGAGTGGTGCTGGCTCTGTGGTCGAGAATACTCAATCACTCATCAAAAAGATTGTCCGAAAACCTGGAGTCCTGAGCCTCCAAAGCTTGTCAAGAGTTCAAGGGCCAGATTCCTCAAAAGAGAAGGATTGAGAAAGTTCTGTAATTTGCTATTGATCTTCTGGCTCTGCATTGAAGTCTTGCTCCTCTTCCTTCTTATTTTCATTGCTGGTTTTGCTTGTCTTGTTGTCTGGCTTGAAAAGGATTTTCAAAGAATGAGAAATGCTATTCGTCGCCACAAAGGAGAACCTATCAGTGATAAAAGATGGCAAACGAGAGACCCAAATGCTTTTAAATATACGAATGCCTCAAGGCCCCAGGGTCTCGATCAAAATGTTGTCATCGATATGGCAGATATAAATAACATTCAAAACAACAACAGAAGATAAACTTGAAAAAGAATCACAATTTTAAAAAAAGCTTGGCCTTTTGGCAGCAACACTTTGGGTACTATAAAGACATAATTAACAACTAGTCTCTAGTTATGTAATGTAGCATAATTTTCAAACATTATCATGATTTATTTAACATAAGCCATCCTCTACATGTTCATAGTTTTTCATATTTAATAATCCTACCTTGGTCTTACCTTTAAAAAGGTGGACGAAAGATGAATTTGATTATTTCACATCTGGAGCAAAACATACTTTTACCAGATTTCAACCAAGGTTGTAAATACTAATTTCAATTTTAACCATGAAACCAAGTAATACTGAATGCATAAACAACAAGTAATAAAAGCAAAAAATAATAAAAAGACATGTGATATTAGAGAATCAATTATAAAATCTCAGATATAAAAAATTTCCAAGAAAAAAAGAAACACCCCTGTCATGAAAAAACACCAGGTGAGAGATTACTCATTAAGGCATGAGCTCTTCACGTAGAATAAAATATAAGGAGAACTGCTTTCTGATTCTTCCTTATTCATTGAAGTCTCTCTGACGCTCGAATCATTAAAATTGTACCACTTTCTATTATTTGTGTTCATACACTCCGCAGTGTAATGACCACCACTTAAACTTCCGCCATGATTAACTGTACCAATCAGGGTGTATTTACAATCTCTGACAGATGCATCAGCTAAAAATCGAGTTAATAAGCTTCTCAGAATCCGAGTTTTACTTGATTCTTGTGTAAATTTGCTGAGATCAAAGTTGCTCACAGGGAAGGTGACAGTTTTGTTAATTTTATCACGTCTGTATTGAGTGTACTCAAATCTCTTTAATTGCACAACAAGAACTTTAGGCAGTCTCCAAATAACGAACCTCTTCTTCGACTTTCTTCTGACTTTGCAATTCTCACAATGGAACAGATCTTCCAAAGCTTCCTCTTTCAAGAATTGTGCCAGCATCTCTGAGAGATGGGTTTTGTTTGAAGAGCTTTTTGTAAATGAAAGGGCCAAATCCCAGAAATTATCAAAGGCAAGTGACTCATTATTGCAATGGGTACAAGTAATCTTGCTCATTAACTGTCCACAGAACAAATCAGTGATAATACTATTGTCTCTTGCCAACATATAATTATACCATTCGTCACTCTATGTGTGAAGTGTTAATTTAAGCTTTGAATATGAATTTTTACGATATCTTGGATTTTTCTTTTTGGATCAGCAGTTAATTCCTTGTAAGGTGGTTTTATTACAACTCTATTCACATCATCATTTATTCCTTCCAAAATCGCTTTCAAAAATTCCTGCGCATCATGTTGACTATATCCAGAAAACATTGGGTTAATTCGAGCTATCAACCTTATGAGTATTCTGTGTCCGTAAAAACTTACAGATACGATTTTTAACATCATGAGTGGATTCGGCAGAATATGAAGGAGCCCCAGTATGAGATTTTATCTTTCCCAACAGCTCAGCAAAAGCATCAGCTAATCCCTTGTTTCTCGAGTTCTTTTCCTTTTTATGAGTTCCTTGAAGGAAATAATCAGATAATCCTGGGGTATTGAACAAGCATTGTAAAATTGAATTCCTATATTGGGAAATTAGGATTTAAAAAAACTTCCAAAATTTTTACATAAAGCAAGTATTTCCAATGTTTCTTAAACCAACCAATCCTCTTGGAACATTTGAATTTTGGGAACTACTTGAAGAGGTGATTTTCGTGAGTGAAAGTTGAGCAGGTTCAGCAGCTTTAGGATCGGCAGAAGATGATCCAAGAACAGGACTATCGGATTTATTTGATTCTTCTTTCTTCACATCAAGGTTGTTCAATGTTCCAGGGGTTGAAAATTTGTTCAGTGGAGAATTGGCAGAATCTTTTTCGCTGGTTTCACTATGACTATTCACTTGATTGACCCTGATAAGATCTCTTGATTTATTTGATTTAATTCTGAAAATCTGACTACTTGAACTTCCTTGTCTAACTTCATCTTTATCCAAGGCAGCAGCTCCACCACCATTGTTCTTTGTGCTGTTGCAGTTTGCTTGGAATGAACCGTTATCTGAAGCAGGGCTATCGTTAGTTCGAGTTTCGTTGTTTTCTAGGGGTTTCAAAGCCTCTCTACCAAACTTAATAGCCTCTGCTTGCTTCATTAAACTGGTGGTCTTGGCTATTTGGGTCACAGGAATCAACTTCGATCCATTGCTTACTCTTCGGCTGCTTGGAGATGCCTTGATTCCTGGATCGGCGTTTGAGGCAGCTCTTTGTCTAAGATTGGTTCTTTCGAGTGATAAACCTCCTCTAAAAGACAGTTTCTTCACATCGCCTTTCGAGATCTCAGTTGAAATAGCTTGGGTTGAATATTTGGGCTTGATAGGATCCAACTTGTTTGCAGCTGTTAATCCGTCAGTTCTCAGTTTAACGTCACTTTTCTTGGAGATGATAAAGCTTTTTGGTGTATTTCTCCCTGCTTTGCTAAAACCAGTTGCATTATTGGTTGAAATGATCGGTTTGGGAAGAAGATAAGCATTTTTTGTCACTGCCTTTGTTTGAAAAGTATTTTCTTTCGATGAGTCACCAGTATTCCCTTTGGCTACAGAAACTCCTCGTTGAATTACCTATTTATCGACTTGAGTAAAGTTCAAGATGAATAAAAACTCACCCTTGGCTTGGAAGAAAAGAAAGAGGAAGGGGTTTCGTGAGAATGAGAAATAGCGGTAGTTGTCATGATGTCGGGATTTTAATTAACTCTTACTTACTATTAATATAGTTTATCTCTCTTTTTTTAAAAATAGTATTCTGAAACTGTCTAAAATAGTAAAATAATGTAAACATTGAGGACCTTGGCATCTCTCTGATTCAAATAAATTAGATTTTGAGGTCATCAGGCTTCAGAATATACGTTTAATTTAATCGACACTCCTGGTAAAAAAAAATCTGTTCCTTGTTTCTCAATCCCTTACAACTTCCACAATGCAACGCGGGTTTTAAATTTACACTTTTCATCCATTTCCGAAAGAAAATTAGCCTCATTATGAGAATTAGACCTCTCTCTTTTTCTAAAGGAACTATCACCTTTATCTTTTCTATTTTTTCAACAAAGAACCGCATCACCCAAAAGTAATTTCCACTTTTGAATCGGTAGAAGGCTTTCTAGCTTTCTTCATCCCAAAAGAGAACAAAATAGTCTGCATGGGAATGAGGAACGGAATCAAAGTATAAAAGTAATGATTTGTTCTGTTGACATCACAAAAACTCGAATATTTGTCTAAATTTAAAGTTTTATTAATGATGATCATTCTTATCTCTTATGGTCCATTACTCATAAAAAGACAATCCGGACACTACCTTTCTCTTTTGATAGTCCCTTCTTCTTCGATCAATTCAGATTTCAAATCCTATCTTCAATCTTTGTCTACTGAAATGTCAACTAAATCTTTGATTGATTCCATCTATTATTCCAAAGGACCTAGAAAACTTTTATTTCCCCCTAACTTCTATGCATCCAACCTCAAACAACATTCCATCTTATTGTCGTTAATATTTTGGTCTTATCTATAGGTCACCAAAACAATCTTCTCTCCGGCATGAGTTCGTAGGAGACACATAGACAGGTTTTATTAATAAAATTCGATTTTTCTTCAAATTTCCTAATCTATCTGTTTCAACTAGCTGTTTTGAATTTTTTTATTTCATCTTCAAGACCTCAAAGTCTCCTCAAGAATCTCCGAAATTCTTCCAAATAATTAATTTACCTCTCACTTTCGTCTCTCAGATTTTCATAATTTGGTCCAATATTACTTATTCGTTTTTTTGTTTTTTTTTATAAATAATTCAATCTCGACATAAACATATTGATTCTCTTGTCTCTAAAGTGTTGGCAAAGCCGAAACGATTCCTATCTCGTCTCTCTCACCTCCCCATCCCATAAACACGTCAACCTCTCAAATAATATTTTGAATTAGCGAATATTCGTTTTATCTAACCGTCAATTTTTCTGTGCAGAATGTTTTGTTGTTATATTCGGTCATGTACCGAATCATTCGTGAAATCAACCCCAAATAAGCCTCTTCTTTCATCCTCCCACCCCTTTCTTTGGTTTTCAATAAAAAATAAACATTTTCTTTAGAGAAAATGCCCAACTGAAAATTCACAGTTTTCATATATCGAAAAGTGTGTTTAAATTTGTTTTCGAAATCAGAATGACACATAACAGCCAAGAACAAATAAAATCCAAGTATTCTGGACCTTTTGAAGGATTTTCCACAAGAAATAACGTGAAAATTGCATTAATGTGAAAAACAAAGGAGAATGTCCACAGATTATGAAAATGCGTGGATTTAAAATTACGGGATCTTTCTTGCGGGCTCGTTATTTAAATTTAAAACAACTATTTTAACCGATTCAAAATTCAAAAAAACAAATCGATTAAAATAATTCATTTGCAAATCCGCTCTCCCTCTTTCCTCTTTGCAACATTCAAACCCCTCCTACAATCTCATGAATGCTCAAAAGAACAGGTAATCCCCTCATCTAATCCTTTCTAAACTTCTCTCTCAGACTCCACTCTCCCCAACCTCAAGCTCACTCCAACTTTTACCTCACCTTCGACCCTGAAAGCGACCACAACTACCAAGACGGCTCTGAAGCCAGTGGAACAAAGCTTCAAAATGACAAGCCCATCAACATAGTGCCTTTCACCAACCTTAGCAATATTGATCTCTCCAAGAGACCTGCGAAAAATGACTCTCGTCAAAAGACCGTCAAGCATCCAGCTCAATTATGCTCTTGGAGTACCGAAGAGGTACTGAAGCCGGTCATTCTCTCTCCTGACTCTTCTTTAGGACAGGTTCCTTGTTAATCTTGTAAAAAACTCTGGTGAATTCGTTGATTGGGTTAGAATTTCTCATTACTTTGATGTACTCCTTTCTTTATCATTCAACCTAAACCCATGTCACAGGGGAGAAACCAATATCAATGTGAAAGTAGATATATGAGACTCGAAAACCCTGAACTTTTCGAAGGAGCAAGAAAAAGTAATGCATTTTTCATATACCAATGAAACATTAACTTCTTCCAACAGTGCCTTGGACCGAAGAAGAGGATAGAAGAGTCATGGATTTAGTCCAGAAATATGGACCACAAAAGTGGAGCTTCATTGCTGATCATCTTCCAGGCAGAATCGCTAAACAATGCAGGGAGAGGTAGTTTTACCACTTTATTACCTTTTAATTTATTTATTTAGATGGCATAACCACTTGAATCCCAAAATTAAAAAGTGCCCATGGTCTGATGAAGAAGAATGGGTCTTATTCTTAAGTCATGAAGTCTTTGGAAACCGTTGGGCAGACATCGCCAAAAATATCCCAGGAAGAACCGATAATTCCATCAAAAACCATTGGAATGGTTCCATGAGAAAATCTATCCCCAAATTTGTTCACCGTTTGATGAAGATCAAGGACCTTGGTGGTCTCCAATATCTTAAAGACCGTGTCCCTCTTTCAGCATTGGAATCCCGACTTCTCGAACAACTCCTTTCTTCTGATAAGGACTACAGTAGTAGACTTGAAAGCATGAAAGAATCAACCAATAAATCCAAATCTCGCTCTAAAAATAGTGGTAAAAAAACTCTCTGTGAACTATATATCTAAACTCTCTTCAGATCTTTCCAAGTTTGATAAGCTTGAATTGAAGAATTTTAATTCATTTGCTAATTCGGATAATACAGTCAAAGTTGAAGAAGACCCATATCTTGCTTCTCCAGTTCCTCAATTTTCCACTCCAATCTCTAATAATCTCAAAAAACGCAAATCTATCTATTACGAACCTCAAGAAATTGATAACCAACCCAAGATTAAACTCGAATACTCGGACTGCAATTTCAGTGCACCTGCTGAATTAAAGATCGACACTCACCACCCACAAATTTTATACAGTGTTGACTCAGACTCCCGTCAAACTTATTTCACTGAAACAGACAACAATATCAGTGGCATTCACAATTCTCCCAGATTCGCCGTTAAAAAAGAGATTGAGTACACTCCCAGAAACAACAACAGTATCCAAAGAAAATCCTTCATGCCCAAGGACTTCAACTTTTTCCAGTCACCAATCGCAACAATCGGATTCAAAAATTCATCTGCTAAACGTGCACATTACTATGAGGATGTTAACGATGAAAATGCTATCAACTCATCCAATTTTCCTAAAATCGAAGCTTATGGTGGCGACATCTTTATCGAAAGCCCTTTCCTCACCAAAAAAGTCAAATACAATCCTGCTGTCAGTCCCAACCTTGTTGATGTTGAGAAAACCTCCACCAAATTAACTGATAAGTAAAGAAGTTTTGATGAAACACACAAAACTAATCTCTTTCATTTTAGAACAAACATTATGCACCTCAATCAACAACAACCTCAGACTAATTCGAAGGATTTCGCTGCATTTTGTACGTTTGGGCTTTCCCCCTCTCCTATCAATTTCAGATATGATAGTCCATCAAAGTAATAAAATTTTATTGTTTGAAAAATTTCTAACCTTCTCATCTTAGAATGATGAACTTTTGCACACCTGAAAGGACTAGAGAGTCCCGTCGCGAAGGCATTGTCCCCGCAATTTTATTCAATTTAAACACTGATGTCGAAAAAAGCCCCTCTTTCCTCCACAAAACGTAAACGAGTTATCTGATTGCTCCAAATACTAACCTCTCTCATAGAAGCTTCAATTCATTTGACAAGATGCCAAATCTTAAGTTTTAATTACACTTAAGTTCAACAACAATAATATGATGTCCCATCGGGCCAGGATAAGCCCCCTCCCAAATTTTTAGGAATGATGTTTCTTCCTTCCTATTTATTAGATGTACCGAAGAATTTTTATTGTTTAGCTGCTGCTGTATGGCTCAGAATAATAACTTGAACATACACTTCAGTTTCCAAGAACCAGCGAGTTTTAGGTTAGATAAAGAAGCGTAAAACAGTCTACAGAGGACAACTTGATCTTTCCAATTTTAATGCTGCTGGAAGTTTTTCGCCCCTTAATAATAATTAGTTTTATGTCGAAGATTGTATTTATTTGACTTTGCAAACCTTCTCTCTCGTAAGATTATATAAGAGATAAAACAATTATATAATACTACTTTATTGTTTGCCTTCAAAACAAATCATATCATTATTATTTCATATTATGACAAACAAACAAAAATTAACTCTCTATACTAAAGATTCGAGTTCGGTAATAAATTTTTTAATTCATTTTTATCCCTTACCCCTTGATGGAATCTGAAGGAGGAAGAAAAAAGTATGCCAAAAAGATCTTCTCACCACCAAGAGAAGCACCAAAAAGAAAGAAAAATCAAAGAAAGGATAGTGAATCCAAGATTCCTACACAAGCCATTGACGTCGAAGAGGCCAAACAAATTGGTACACCTATTCTTCCTTTTTTCGAATCTTGACCAAATTTCTTAGAAGAGGAGAATAATCATCAAAACAATGCCATTAACTATGTCTTTAAACTCAAGTACCAACTCCAGGCAACAAAACAGAAGCTTAAGGCTGAAGAAGAGAGATTCAAGCATTTGATAAAGAGGTAAATTCCTTCCATTTGAAAGACTAAACAATGATTTAAGCATCTCAGCTCATTTTGGATCTCAAGACGAGAACTTTAGTGAAATGCTGCGAAGTAACATTTCTCAATCAACTCTAATCTAATTACATCTTAAGGTGCTCATATATTTGGAGCCGACAACTCTGAAGAAATTAAAGCGGACTCAGGATTTGAAAAATTATTTACGACACATAAATATCTCATCTCCGACAGAATCAATGAAAAAATAAATGACAGTCATTTAGACACTGCTTCAAAGCCTCGTGGAAAAAAGAACAAAGAGATAAATAGTGTCGCTAAAACTACTGAAACTCCCAATCTTTCTGCTGAAAATCATATCGCACAGAATGAAAAATCCAACACAAAAACCAAGAAAAAACGCTCTATGTCAATCCATGATGACGCTGAGGAGCCTGATAAGAAAAAGAAGCGCAAGAAGAATAAACCTGAAAAAGAGAATAATGAAATCAAAGAAGTTGAACCTATTGTTATCCCTCACCTCACCCAAGATAACCATGAAGCGCAAGAAGAACATGTCGATAAAATTAAACAAGCTGAAGATGCAATCAATCTCTATCAAGGATTCGCACATGGACCTCAAGCATTTACAAATAAAGTGATGGAGGATAGTTTAAATTATTTGGCTCAACAAAATCCAGAACAAGCCCGGTTGCTTCATCAACAAATCCGTGATATGAGCAATGTGATGGGACTGAATCCAATGATCCCTGGAATGGAAATGATTGATCAAAATAAACTTATGGAGGAATTGATGAAAATGGGCATACAAGGACCAATGTTAAGAGCAATGGTTCCTCCAGAATTAGCAAATTACTATCAAATGAACAATAAAAAATAAACTGAGCTATTCGCGAGAAAACCACTGTCTAATTTATTTGTAAACTTGCTTTTACAAAATAACAGAGTTCAGTACGGGCATAATCCATGATATCTTGATCAGTTTTCATCCATTCATTCATTTCTTTGACAAATGTTTCCATCTCATAAAAAAAAAGACTCTGAGGTGATTTTCTGAGGTTCTTTTTAGAATGAAAGTTTTTATCAAAAATTTGGCCCCAAGATTTTGAAAAATATCTAAAAAAGCCAAGAGAAATTTTTGCAGAGCAGCGTTCAAAAAACTTTTTGGATGTCTCTTCTTTTTTGCAAGAATTTTTTTCCTTGAACATTGGGAAATTTCACAAGAAAAATTTTTCTTCACAAAAAAGATTCAAAATTTAATTTTTTTTTCATTTTGAGAATTTTGCAGAATGATAAATTTTTTTTCTTAAGGAAAAATTCTTGTCCTTTGTCTTGGAGCATTTATGAGATTTTTGTGAGGTTTTGAGTCAATCTGTCCATCCTTCTCGTTCAAGGAGGGAGAAAATAGTACTCTCTTCCGAATGTCGACAGGTAGTTTCTCGAAAAAAATTGATGAGATGTTGTAAAAATGATGTGAAAAATGGCATGAAAGGAGATTTTCCTTTTCTCACCTTTTTTGCCAAATGATTTTTGAAATTTAGTGTGAACCCTTCCAAAAAATATATTTCATAAATAATTTCTCATCAGACATCCATGGATTTAATAGATAATACTTTTTCCAAAATTTTCCGTTCAACTTGAAACTCCTTCCATAAATGAGGCGTTTCTTTGAGAATCTGAGGTTTTTGAAAAACTTTATTTTCTCAAAAAAGATTCCCTCAGAAAATCGCCTCAACCCCTAAAATAAAGACTAATACTACTACTCTACTATCAAATAAAAGAATCAAAATATAATTTATCCAGCAACAACAACAACTCACTTTTTTTCATGGATTTTCAAGCACAATCACAAAGTTTCACAAGTTTTCTCTCAGCAGGATCTGGAGGATCAGGTCAACTTTTACGAGGAGATCTTGATGATCATACAACATTTCAACCCATTACGTCAGAAAAACTAGACACCAAAAATCCTGAAGCTGCTGAAGAGTTTCTTAAAAGTCTGAAACATATTGCTCTTGGAGGTACAAAAGCAGTGGGTCTCACAAACCAAGGAGATCTGTACGCTTGGGGTGAAGATTCTGAAAAACTTGGAGAAGTAAGAATAATTTACTTTTGATTGAATAATTTCCTCTTATGGTGATTTAGAAAATGCATATCCATATTCAACCAATTCTTTTACTTTCAAATAAAGTAACAAAAATCTCTTGTGGATGGGCTCATAACATTTGCTCCACTGGTAAAGACTTGAAATGGAACTCTCCTTGCATCTCAATCGTTTCTAGAGAATAATCAAGTTTTTGTATGGGGCGAAGGTAAATTTGGACAGCTTGGACTTGGAAAGGATCAAATGGTTTATGCCTCGAAACCAACTCCCCTTTCTCTTGAAGAAAATATCCAAATTATTGATGTCGTTGCAGGATTTCGACAAAGCTATATTGTGATGAACCAAGCCAAAATCGTTTGTTTTGGGTCAAATAAAACTCTTGAGCTTGGCCAAGAGACCAAGGACTCAATTGTAGCCAATCCGATAACCTTGGATTTGAGTGAAAAGGGATTGAATAAAATCAAAAAACTTGATGTTGGACAAAGATTTGTTGTCACTTTAGATGAAGAAGGAGACTTATATGGATGGGGATGCAATAAATATGGGCAACTTGGACAGCTCGTTGAAAAGAAAAAGGCTCATCCAATCACAAAACTTGATATTTCTAAAGTTAAAGATATTTCTTGCGGTTGGAACCATATTTTGGCTCAAACAGGTTTTTGATAATTTCAAGACTTATTCTCAATATTTTTTTTAAGAAGTTGGAGATGTCTATATGACAGGCAGAGGTAATTTTGGACAACAAGGACAAGGAAACAATAAAACAGAAGATATTTTTGGATTCCATTTAATTCAACTGAATGAAAATAATAATAAAGTATTTTCTTCCTTCAAAATTGTTTGTTCACACTAATTCCCATCCTAAAGGAAGTGAAAGTCAAGAGAATAAAATCAGGATCAGAAGCAAGTTATGTTGTGACACAAGATGATGAAATTTATGTTTGGGGTTGGAATGAGCATGGAAATTTAGCA
>Ga0182738_1003172_pt1 | contig 18996 bp, 10 predicted proteins | sample eDN5th30CBELigMG_FD_128876 | JGI IMG/M metagenome (GOLD analysis project Ga0182738, IMG submission 128876) | Enriched Miracle-Growth compost microbial communities from Emeryville, California, USA - eDNA 5th pass 30_C BE-Lig MG (version 2)... ... | reverse complement strand
TCCATAACCAAATAAATTAAAATACACACAAGAAATAGTTTAATTAATTGTAATTTTCTCTTTTCACTGATGTCGACAAACGAGAATATAAGGAGTTTGTCTGCTTCTCCCAACAAGGGAGAATCATCTCCATCAATCATGACAAGCCCTCTAGAAAGTTCCCTTCTTCGTTTTCTAAATTTGCTCACAAAATTCTAGTCACTAATTGGTCAGAGAATGAATCAAAGAAAAATATTCATAAAAAACATGCAACCAGTTCCTACATAACCGCCAACCCAGTCAACCAAGGTTCTTATTTGAGCACAAATTCACTCTAAAATCAAATAGATGAAATAATTGACGAAAGCTTGAGTGATAGATTATCTACGCTTGACGGGTGGAACTCAAAGCCCCCAGCAAAATTCGTCGATGTTCGAACCTTTCAATACTCAGAACAAGAAGGGCGAACCCAAAGCCATCAAACAGAGTTCATCAACATCTTTAAAAATGATCTCACAAATCTATCCCACGGACTGCATATAATGGATGTCAAAGGAAAGCAAAAGAATAGCATCGGGACGGATTCAAATTCTCCCTCAAAGAATCACTCAAAAGCCATCCTCACAGGGCCAAGGAGAATCTCAATAAGCCAACAAGCAGAAAGTCGAAGAACCTCTAAACTCGTTCCTCAAACTCAGGAGACTCGGAAAAGCGAAGTGATGCTCTTTCGCGCTGAAAACGAGAAAAAGAGTATAAATAGGGAATTAGTTGATGAAATCACTAACTTCAGACCCTCAACATCAAATATCGAGAGTCTCCAAAGTAATTTGTTCGTCTCTATTGCAACAATATTAAATCCTTAGGAGGAGGAGTAGAATCGAGAAAATCTCAAAGGGATGGCAAGTTTCAAGTAAAGCCAATACTAGAGATGGAAAAAATGCTTGAGAACGCCACTCCAAAGGACAAATTTTCCAATATGAACGTCTATCGTGACACAATCCAAAGGGTTGAAAATCTCAAAAAGCAAAATGACAAAAGCTCTTCTCTACGAAAGGCGACTCCTCCAAAGCCATTTTCAGGCGTCGCAGCCGCATATCTTCCTTCAGTCGGACAAGGAAAAAAGAAGAACTTTAGAATAAATAATAGAGCTCTTAACATAAACAAAAGCGCCTTTAATTTGGATGAGAGTTATATCATGAGAAATCATAAAGACAGGCCTGAAATATCAACTCACAACCTTTCTGTTGACGCAATTTTCGGGGCCAGTTCTTATCCAAGCTCCCGGCCTTTGAGTTCCTTGTTGAAAGCACATAAGGAAAGTGAGGATGTGGAAGCCAGACCTCGAAAACAATCTATTGGAAAGCCATCTTCACAGCCAATAATATCTTTTGACGCTTCTTACTTTTCATCCAATCCGAATCCACCAAAAGAGACTGTGAGTCTTACCAGCAGCATTAATTTTGTCTGCTCAATATTAAAGTCTTCATCTGCCCAAGCCATAGAAGAGCCCAGAAAAACTCCCAATAATAAAGACCAAAAGAAACCCAAATCCAAAACAAACCTCAATTCTTCATCCTCTCAAGCTTCTCCAGAGATAACTACCATCAAACCAACAATAGAAGAAACCTTCGTTCCATATTCGATCCAAGAAACGGCAAATGGTTACAGTAAAATCTTGATTGACACAGAAAAGAGGTTTGAAATTTTTAATCTCGGGCGACCAGGAACCCGAAGTTCCTCGGTCCACAGAGGAAAGAGATCACCAGATGGGAAATTTAAATCTAGAGAGGAGACCGGGGTTGAAATAAAGCTGTATAATTGGCCTATTCCGTCGGTTATTCCCCCTGAGAAAAAATACGAAATTGAGAAAGGACTCAGGTTTACAAGAAAGAATGAACTGCAAACTGCTTGGGATAAATTTATGAAGAAAAAGATCCAAGACCAAAGGAAAGAAGACACAAAAGAAGAGTCCTTTGATTATAAACTCGAGGTAAATTTTTTTTTATTAAAGAGAGAGTTCTTAATGTTTTCATGTAGCCCTCTGGTAAAATCAGGATTAAAAACCTTGCTTTCACACCAAATATATCTAATGTAAACTCCATAAACGCCCGAAAGGCTAGAGAGGAAGCCAAGGGCAAAATCTCAAGCCGCAGAGAGCTGAGGAGTGCCAACCCTTCTGAAACAAGAAAGAGTTACTATAAAACCAAAGATAAAATTTTCTTATAAACATATTTATTTCACATCCTTGTGCAATTTCTTGGACATTTTTTTTTTTGAATGCTAATCTAAAAGTAATGCCGATTTTTGTATTTTATTTAAAAGTGCTGACAATTGTCTGTACATTGTTTGCTTTTTCACACGTGATTTCTACTTCCTTCACTAATTTTCCCTTGAAATTGATTTGAATTTTGATTTCATTAATTGAGCCAAAATTACCGAAAGGATAATCATTTAATTAGCTTTTCTTTTCAAAAGCATTTCATTTCAAAGATTAAAATAATCCTTTTCATGACCAAATAAATGGGTAATTTGTTTGTTTTAAATATCCACCGTTTACCGCAAAGCAAAATTTCTCTCTTTTCTAAAAGAGTTTTATTGTCAAGAAAAATAAATTTCAAAATTCAACAAAATTGTTTCCCATTTTCTTTTTAAAAACATAATTAATTAAATTTCAAAAATTTAAAGAAAAATAAAAACTCTTGAAAGTCAATCATAAAGTTATTTACTTTTGTTAATTTCACTAATTTCAAAAATATTTCATTTTCAAGAAATAAAAATAAATATTTTTTTCTTTTGCTCTTTTCTGAATAGAAATGAGCCCTTAAAGCAAAACAACATCATAAAGACTTTTCCCCTTATCTTTATAAACTCTAAAACATAATTCAACTATCATTTTTCTCTCTTCTTCTTCTTCCTAAAAACGCTCTAAGAATATATCTAAAATACATTGAAAAGTATTCGCAAGCTTTCAAAATATATTTGGAATTGATTGGTAAACGATCTCTGGAACTGATTGGAAATTTTATCACTGGAAATGATTGGAAAATTTTGAATTGGAATTGACTAAATCGCTGTGTTTTACAAATAAACTTAATAATTATTTTTCAGAATCGTAAAGAAGTGAACTTTCAAACAATGAGGCTAATTTTCAAATCTGTTTGACTTGAGAGTAATTGATTTCAAAAACAACTTCATTTCCAAAATGACTTGTAGTACTTGTTTCTGGGTTTTGAAGAAAAACTTAATTTAAAGAAATTTCAATAGAAATAAATTCATGCAATTTCGAAAAAAAATTAACAAAATAATAAATCAATTCAAATGAAATGAACAATTTTAAAAGAAAAATTAAAAATAAATTATTTTTTAATTTGCTCAATTACCTGAGCAAAATTATTATTTCGAGAAAAATTTTTATTTAGTAAAATCAAAATTAAAGAGAAGATAAGAGCTTTCATTTATTTCTTTGATAAATTTTTCTTCTTTTTAATACTCTTAGATCTTCTCAAGTCATTTGAGCAAAGTGTTGAAAAATCTATCAAATCATGCTCAAATTCAAAACCAACAAGTTTTAAATTGCTTTGATCTTGGAACGGATCTCATCAAAAGAAAAGGAGTAAATAATTTAGAATAACAATATCAGTGAAAGAAGAGCTAGGTTTCTAGGAAAAAGTAAACGGATTCTAAATCCATCACTCCAACTAAAAATCCCCAGAATCTATCCAACCAACACTTAAAAATCAGTATCAATTTCAATATTCTCTCCCGTTCAGTGATGGGATCTAAAGCCTTTTTTGCGGCTCAAAGCACTCTGGACCATACCATCTTGGGAAGGTAAATCCTTTTCAAAGTCATTTTTGGAGAAATTTTCAGGGCTTCCCAAAGTGCCTATTTTGTCCGAATTGTCAGATTCTTTTGGTAAACTCACCTGACAGATTTGTCGTATCTGATCATTTTCCAAAGAAATCCATCAAAAGGAAAAATTAAAAAATTTTCTTTAGAAATTTTTCGGGAAAAGTTTCCTCTCAATTCTTTTTTCTCACTGTTTTTATCATTTGAGACATTAGAAAAAATTTTCTATTTCGATCACATACTTCGATAGCTCAGTAGTTTAGGATTATTGATTGAGTTATAATAAAAATCCTGAGGTTGCTCCATGAGATAAGTTATGTGGAGTGGACTCTTTGAGGGAAATGTCGGGATTTTTTGAAAAGGACATCTGCCAAAGTCTAGAATGTTAGAAAAAGATTGGGAAGACCTGAAAACTTTGATGGACTTTTCTTTTATTTTCTATGCAAATAGTATTTGTGAAAATCTGGAAAAATTAAAAAAGTTTTCTTGTAATTTTATTTTAAAATTCAATAATTGACTTTCTCTTTCTGATTTATAAACAGCCGTATTTCTTTTTGAATTTGTCTTTGTGAGAGCTTACAGAACCAATAATTTTATTTGACAAAACTGATTTCAGATAAGAAATTAAAGGACTCTCAAAATGTCAAAATTTATGCGTATTTTGTCTTCCGAGTTTTTCCTAAAGCCAAATGCAACTATTTTCAAGCCAGAAATCCATTATGCTTTCGAACCAATAACCTTCCTCTCGATGTTTTCTTTTGAAAATAATAGTTCAAAACTGTACTTACAAAATCTACTTTTTCTAACTTTTCTTTTCCCCTGTCAAAGTTCAATATTTCTAGCATTTGAGTTCTAAGGATCTGATTCGCGGAAATTGAGAAGAGTTTAGCCTCTAGCCATTTGTGTGAGTAAAATTAAGAATGAGAGTGGCCGGAACAAAACACATTTTTGAGGAAACCTCAATTCCCATTACTGCTCCCATCTATAAAATTCCACTTGTCTGGGAGTCAATTTATCATTTATAACGAATATTTAAAAGAAGAGGTTTTTCTTTTGCCAATAGCATCCAACAAAAATAAAAACCAGATCGGAAAGGTGAGATAAGAAATAAAGAATGGAAACTGCTAAAAAAAAATATTTTTTTTTTATCCTTTCCAAACTTAAAAAAGCTTCTTGAGCAAAATGGTTTTCATTCTATTATTTTCTTTAATACCAGAACCAAACTTTGCAAAATCTTTTTCTAGATAACTTTGCTTGAAAGGCAATCATAATATTTTTCTGTCATACCTTATAAATTTTATGAAATCTGAGAAAACGCAAAAGGAAATCACTTACAATGAAAGAGTATTTCTTCATTATTATTTTTCATATTTTTTTACCTTCAATTTTGCTGGTTCCTGTCAGAAATTCAGATAATCCACCTCATTGTTGAGCGTAACCTATACTATATTCAACCCATAAATCCTTAAAATTGGTTTCAATCCTCTCAAGCTTCTTAATTTCGTTTGTCACATTTTCGTCCTGCGTTTGAAGAACGCTCCTCTTTTGTATCTCCAAAAAATGGAATTTCTCTATCCATTTGGTTTCACGTTTATTTATCTTCTCAACTGTCACCCTCATATCAAATACAGCATTACTGACATTATGGAAGTGATTCCAGAGAAGCACATACTTTCTCCAAGCACACTGGAAAGCTACTCTTTCTTCCTTTTCTTCCTTTTCTTCCTTTTTTTCACTTTTTGCCCTTTCTTCTTTTTCCTCTTCTCCTTGTTCTTCTTCATCTTCATCTTGTTGCTTTGATTTTTCTGGGAATTCTCCCAACTCTCTGTTCAACTCCATTTTCAGCATTGGGGAGCCAAGATTATCATCTTTACTCATCATGAACCTTGATAATATTAAGTGATATTCGATCGCACCTGGATATTTGTTGCAAAAACCTTCAGCTCGATTATTATTCTTAGTAGTCCTCGAATTATAGAATGCGAATCTAAATTTCAAAGTTATCAAGCCGATCTCCTTTGTTAGATTTTGCTTTGGGTTGTATTTGAGCTTATTTTCAAAGAAGAAGTACATATTGACTCGCGTCTTGGCATAGTTCCCAGTGTTCCAAGTCTTGAAGTTTGGATTAACCCATACTTTCTGAACCTTTTCATCACTAACCTCTTTGTTGATAAATTTGATAATTGAATTTAGAATAGATTTTCCTTGTCCCTGTTCCTCACGGTTGATAATTTGTTCTGAGATGTTGCGAGGCTCTGTGATTATAGTTTGAAGGAGGAAGTGATTTGTAGTAATAGGAATGGTTCGAGCAGCAAGTAAACCATATTTCTGTTCGTCTGCGGTCATATCATAGGTCCAATCATCTTCAAGGGAATCTCTGGGATTCTCCACTTCCATAATTTGACCTTCAGGTCCTTGGCGAACAGACTCAGAAGAGCTTTGGAGTGTATTGGGATGATTCATTTACTACGGTAAACAATTATGGGGTTTTTAATTTTCATATATTAGAAGGAATAGAGCCGGTATTAAAATTATCAAATGGCAAAAGATACCAATTATTGGTTGGCTTGGAATAGTGATTTTAATTTATCTTGAAATTTTTGCAGAATTGTTTCATTGAGTTAGACAGAACTTTTGAAGCCGAAGGGATGGTGAAAAGAATGATTTATTTTAAATCTTAAAACTCGGGAGTCAAACAGGGTCATTCTCTGAAAAATGAAACTGAAAAAAAAGGAAGAGCAGATTGTGTTGAGGTTTTATAAAAACCTTTCTAATTGAATTAAAATCCGTACTCACTTCATTTTTCAAAAAAAAAAGATTAAAAGACTCATCATATTGAGTTATTCGGTATGGATAAGAAGAAGGAATTTTGATGATTGAAAATCATCTAAACTTCAGGAATTTTCACCCGAGGAAAACTGAGAAGCGGAAAAGGTTAATCTCAAATCATAAAAAATCGAAAGGGGTTTTTAAAGAAACTCAGATACTTTATTGAATTAATAATAGTTTTCTAACTCTAAACTTCCGAAAATCTATGAATCAAATTAATTCATAAAAATAGGTTTTTCAGGTTTTTCCAACAAAATTGAGACCCAGAATTTTTTTTTCTTTCCAATCATTCCTTCTGAACACGTCTTTTTTATATATTAAAAACAACAACAATAAACTAAATAGTAATTTCTTATTTCTAAAAATGCAAAAAGAACCAGACTCCTCTTGTCCTCTTCCACGCTCGAATTCAAGTCCTATTCCATTTTCACTTTCTCTAAAAAATGTGGGTCACTATGTCTTTGTGACCCTACGTTTTAATCATGGTGTGGAGTCTGGATACCCTTGGGGAATACTGAGCAAAGTGAAAGAAGGAGACCTTGTCGAAATGCTTTTTGAGGACTTCAAGATCGTCACTGGCGAGAACGCTCATGAAGTTTGGATGTTAAATACAGACGAAGAAAAGCCTTTATGTGTTAGCAAGGACGGTAAAGATTTCCAACTGGAGAAGATTTGTCTGGTATTCTTTGAAAGGGAACCGAATGCTATTTCAGAAGGAGGTACTTGGTTTTGGAATTGGACAAAGGCCAAGGTGTCTGTTAATTTTGCTCCGCCTCAATTATTTGAAGAAAAGGATCTCCGTTGGATTGGTGAGAAGCAATATACATTTCGAAGATGGGTGCATCAAAACGAAGATAATACCGAAGTTGACTGGCATCTGCCAGTGACAAATTGGGGCAATTTGAATGAAGAATGGGCAAAACTCACTTTTCAAAGACTTGAAGTCAATAAAAAAATGGTGAATCAGATCCTGGAAAAGGGGGTAAAAGTCTGTGAAATTCTCAAAAATGGTGATGAAAGGATGGAACCAGTATTGAAAAAAATGACTACATTAAATGAACTCCTGGCCGAGAGAACACGTAAAGATTTCTGGTTAGCTACTAAATACCGAGTTTTGGCCTCAAAAATAAATAACTTTGATCGGGACTATCCTCAGTTTGAAAATACCCTTAGCTCAAAAACAGATGATTTTGACTCACTTTGAGGTGCTTTCAAATAAGTTTTATATTTGATTCCTCTAAATACTCATTGAATCTCATATCAAATCATAAAAAATCCTCTTATTCGTATGAAAAGAAAACAGAATTAGAAAAAATTAATGAGTCAAATGAAAAATTAGCATTTAAAAAATCAAGTCTTGTCTTATAAAGAATAGGGAAAATTATTAATTTTATCTTCTCATAATATGTGTTTTGATCTAAGAATCAGATCTAACTTTTATTCAAAAATCTTAAATTATTGATTTTGGTCTCTCATATCCTCAATTCATGAATTTTTCTTTTCAAAAAGTTTTCTCTCGTTTTCAACAAAAAAAAACTCTCAAATCTTAAATCCATCAAAACTGGACCGATCGACCGAAGATGATCTGGCAGATCTTTAAAGAGAGGGACCTAGAGAGCCAAAGACGCCATACTAAATAAAAGAGTCACAGCACATTTCCTAGTCAATTGTGAATTCAAATTGTAGCTGTAGCCCAAAGAGCAGTTTTTTGGTTGAAGCTCCAGGGACAATAAATTAAAGGTTCGCAATCTCGGCTCATTTTATGGTAAAAGAGTGGAGAGATATGGGAATCGTTTCCAAAACCTGCGTAGCGACCATTTGAAAGATAAAATTTTAATCAATATAAATGATTAATTGAAGTCCTTGAAAAGTTTTCCTTTTAAACACTCCGAACTCGAAAAAGATTCTACGATATAAAAACTGCGAAAAAACAACGAACAAGAAGAGACTCATTTTTTTTGCCATTTTCTGGCTCAAGAAAAAATTTCGATCAATCTATCTTTAAAAAAAACTCCTTTTAGATTTAAAAAATTTTGGTTTTATAATTTCGAAAAACTTGGTATCTTCAATAAATTCAATAATTTCACAGGAGAAAGAATTAATTTAACTGTTTGTTGATCAAGTTTATTTTCAACCATATACTCATCTTTGAAAAAAACTCAATAAACTGATTTTATTAATTTTATTGTTGATTTAAGTTTAAATGAATTTTTTATTTCAAATCATTAATAATAAACAATTCAAAAAACTTCACCTCTCATCCTAACTCATGCTGAGTGCCCTATTGGACTCAACCCGCCAAGAACCCTACAAACAGAATCATGCCCTAATCAAAATCACAGAGCCCCGGGGCAATTATGAAAGACCCCCCTTTAATATCAATGCCCAATCCCTGTGTGATGCCCTTGAGATGTGGGCTGACAAAAAAATCGAGTATTTCGTATCCCAAAAGGATCCAACAGAAGAACAACTTGAAAACTGCAAAGCTTTCTCTAAATACTTCCTTTTCGTTTTCGATTCCAACCTTCTTAACACATTTCATTTCAAACACCCCACTTTTGTGGGATTTGTATTTTTAGAGAAATAATAGTTGGAATTTTGTCAAACATACTACTTTCTTGGAGTGAAGCCGAAAGGGACAATTAGCTTCCGTCAATTTAATATCCAAAAACATTTTCAATCAAATTTCATAATCAATGAATAAATAAGCTAGATATGTATTTGGAGAAATACCAAGACTTGGAAATTTTTTTATTGATTGATAAAATCTGGGTGTGAATATAAAAAGATTTGACGACAGAACAAGGGAAGGAAAGCTGTCAATGCAGACTATTTCATTGAATCGGCAATGTTAGAAATGAGATTCTTTCTTTCCAATAAAGCTAGCCAAAGATCCTGACGGGCGTACCCATAGTGGTTTTAATATGGAGAGTCTTGATATTTTGCCACCTCCTCTTTCATAAAGAGACCAAAGAGTTGATAGACATGTTGATGTTTTGTCTGAGTTCTTCTTTATTCATGGTGGCAACATCGACGGCAGTCCCCAGACAGAGGACCTTCAATTGGGATCTCGTGTTGGATTTGGTTTCTTTGACCTTTTCGTTTTTGCCGATGGCAACGGAGAATTTGCCGATCTTGTTCAAGGTGTTCCTCACAGGCTTGGAGATTTGCTTTATCAAGGGTTCAGAAGCAAGAAGGGCATCAGAAGGCTTAGCCCACTTCTTGATGAGCTTCTTGTCCTTGTTGAATTTTTTGGCATCTTCGACATCAACGCAACCGACATCAGCCTTCTTAACTTGGTTACTGTGAACAGCAGTTGCGATAAAACCAACTTTTCTGTTGGGGTAAGGACCCTGGGAAGTCTGATGGAGCCATTGAAAATCTTGTCTTCTCGAGATCCTAATTTCTCAAATTGATTTAGAGTTCAACAGTTTCAGTTGACTTTCTGGTCTTTCTGACTGCAAGCATTTCGGTAATGGAATTCTTGAGTTGTTCAGAGCTAGTTAGACTCATAAAATTTGATCGAGAAAATTTTAATAAAAACCTACTCAGAAATGCAACTTTCATTCATTTGATTTTTTTCTTTTTCTCGAAGCAAAAAAATAAACAAGGGAAAAATTCTTGAAAAAGTTTTCCATATTTTTTCTCAAAAAATTTCAGGTGAGAATTTTTTCACAAAACATCTTTCTGGAAGAAAAAACCAAAGTTCCTTTGAATGAAGAGATTTTTCTATAGGAGACAAAATCGGTCAAGATTGGCCCAAAATGGCCGCAAGCCCCAGAAAATGAAGCTTTTTTCCAGCTCTGAAATCAAATGTTGTTTATTTTGTCCTTCTATAAAAGTGGGATCTTTGACCATTGATGACGATTAAAAAACAATAAATTTTTTTTGCAAGTAACAAAACTAAAATTTTTATCCTCTAAAGGATTTTTTTTCTCCCATGAAATGCGTTAAGATTCAACCCTGCTCTATCAGATTGGGAGGACAGAGATATCCTCAATTTATTCAATTCCTTGATGCTGAATTTGAACATCAACAGCCTTCCAAGATTTTTGGAATTTTATTTCCAGATTTTAAGATTAGTGTCCTTCTTCGTCCGAAGTTCAATTTGATTGCTCCTGTGAATGAAGAAAGTTTTTTGAATACGACCAATCCTTTGCTAAACCCGATGTATCACCCTGAGGCTGAGCTGACTTTTGAAGTGGAAGAATATCCTGAAACCGAAAAAGATAGAATTGATTTCATTTTCTGGAAAAATTTCTGCGAATTTTCTAAAGACTATGATATTCTTGAAGACAAGATGAAAGATTTTGGTGCCTACCTACCCAATTTAGGCGGATGTCATACTGAAAGAATGTCAAATGTGACTAGCCAATTGAACGTATTCAGTGAAGCCTTTGAGACAATCTTGTCACATTCAAACTCTACTTGCAGAAAAACAAAAGATGTCCAAAAAAAAGCTGAGAGTTTAGAAGAAGATCTGAAAGTACAAATAGCAAAGAATAAGAATTCTAAAAATAATATTTGGAAATCAATTTAAGAGTCTAAATACTTTTTCTTGTATTTATTCTTGATTTTCATCTTATTATAAATTCACGAAAAAACTGAAAAAAAATGTAAACCCACATCAGACCAAAAAAACTTTTTTGTTAATTGCGAAAATAATTTTTTTTTTTAATTATTTAAGTCTCATTGTTGTTTGAGAAAGAGTTCATTCTTGAGCTCAACAGGCTCTTGTTAACAATTAATTCACAGCTTATTTTCTTGGAGTCATAAAATTTATTTCTTCTTAATTTATCAAAGCTTCTTTTCTTTCAGAAGAGGTCTTTGACGATTACGATGAGATTTTTATTTAAATTGTAAGAAAACGAAAAAAGGGTTGGTTAATTTGGTTGGCAAAAAGGGCAAAGAGAGGGATTTTTAATGAAAAATTTTCTTTTGTCCAGAGCAAATTTTGAGAAAAAAAATTCAAAAAGAAAACTCAAGGATTCTGAAATCTATCTAACTTATATGAAAATCACAAGATCTTATAGAATGAGATCAAATCTGAGGGGTAGGACTTTTCAAAAAGGAGAGAATCCGAGCGAAATTCTCACTGCGTATTTTTTTGAGATCATCAGAACCAGAGAAAAACTCTCTTCTGATTTCTTGAAACTTTAAACAATGAGAAGTAGTTTTTTCCCCAACAAGATGAGGTTTTATTTTTTCGAAAAATTTTATCTCATCAAAAATATTGAAAGATTTTGGGAAATAATTGATCCAGAGATCAAGAACAAAACTAAGACTTCTATTCCTTCACTAAGATTAATAAGCTTGAAGCTCTGGATTTTTTACTTTTATACAGCTTTCCTTTTTTGACAAATTTCTAGGATTAGAAAGATCGTGAGGCCATACTTCTCAAACCAAAATTTAAAGATAAATCTGGGATGATCCAAAACCAATTTGTAAAAGTTATTAAACTCAGTTTCAGAAATAAAAATTTTAATTTACTCAAAAATCTAATTTAAGCAATCAAGGTACCTTCGTTAGATTCAATAATTTAGCGTATTTTTTACGTGTACTAAAACCGGCTTTTTCTTTCTGATAAATTGAAATAAAATAAAATTGTCATCATTTCTTTTTTGAAGAATGCAGCACTCTATGCAGTCCGAACATGATTTTCAAGTGTTTAAGATCACTTACACGACTCTTAAACAAGCTCAAGATTCGTCTTTTAGTGATGACGAGCACGTACTAGAAGTCCTAAATTCTGCAGTATCTAAATGGGCTAAGGAATTTCCTTTCAAGTTTTGGATTCAAAATGATATCGAAGAAATGATACTTAAAAACTCTAGAACTCGAATCAGACATTGTGCTGTGTTTTTAAGGAATAAGTGTTTTGGGCATTTTAAAAGTTTCTCTTTACAATTCAAGGACAATGGATTGAGAGATCGTGAATTTGTAATCAATCATCTTGAGGACCTTAAATTGAAGGAAAGTAATTTTGGAGAAACATTTGGAGAATACAGAGAATTTTTCTTGGAAATGGTTCCTCCAACAATTCAAGGAGTGAATCTACACTCCTGATAATTAGTTTTAAGGCATTCGAGAAAAAAAGTTTCTTATTGAAATTAAAAAAAAGTTTGTTTGATATATTTCGCGTCATTCGAGAGAAGAGTTGGTTTAGAATTTGCCCCCTTTTTGAAAGTGGTTCAGAGGTCAAGGGATGATAGTGAAAAAAAATAGATTCTATTATATCTTAACAAGAAAGGGAGTGACAAAGGAGAATGAATTCAAAAAAATTTTTCTCTTCTTTTTTTTTAATAGGTAGTAACCTCGAAAAAAGTTGACCAATATGAAAGCGTAGCGAGGTCCAGGAGGTCAAAATGAGTAACTTTCATATCTGGACCTACCCTCCAGGACCTACTCAGCAAAACATTTTGCTCTTTCCTCAATCTCTCCTTGTCCAAATCCACAAGCAAGAATTCATTCCTAAATTTCTCGAGATTTTACAAGAAATTGTAAATCTTTCATAGTTGTAAAGGTTTAGAAGTCTGGCCTTATCTCAACTCTCTCAAAGGATTTTTTTTTTTTTGATTTCAATTAAAAAATATCGAGGAAAATACTTATAGAATTCTCCTTGATTTTTTCTTCTTTAGCCTGTAAATTTTGAATTTCTTTGGGTCTGTCTAAATTTCACATTAACCTCAATTTCAAACTCTGTGTCTATACTCCCTTCTGGCAAACAAGTCTTCTAGAATCGGACGGGAAAAAAAATCTCTTTCAAGAAAAATCAGGTTCTTAATTAGGTAGGGACTTTCAGAGGAAACAATACAGTTGAAGAAAGAGGATCATACAAGCCCATAACACAAACCAGAACCCGAGTCAAAATGAATGGGAATAATTGAGAAAGAAAAATTATTTCGTCTAAGTGTCTGAAGATTTTTTAACGGTTGTGTACCTCAAAATGACAGAAATCTGGCTCCTTCAAAACCCCCAGCTCAATTGACTCCTACCACACAACACCAAATGCCAACTTCTCTCTCTAATCAACTTGAGGCTCTTTCAGAGATCGAAGCAAGTAAGAAACCTGAAGGAAAAACATTTGAAGCTCAAGATCAACTGGAAGGCACACTTTGGCAGCAAGAGCACCACTTCGACGCTCTGTTGAACCGAAATGTAAAGAAGCCTCTTGAAGCCTATATGAAGACTCTAGAAAAGGATCACGAAGAAGAAAAGTCTGGTATTCATCAAGGTCAACTAGAAGAACAAACTCCTGGCGTTAAGAAGAAAGGAGGACTTTTCTCAGGTACCAAGGAAGGATTTTTGTCATTTTTGAGAGATCCAAAATCGAATTCTGGAAACAGTAAAAAGTAATGGGAGTGTCCTTTGAATAAAATAAAGTCTCCATAAATAAACTTTCAACAGAAGCTCATCTACAATTAACTAATCTATATATTTAATAATTCGCCGGAAAGAGTGTTTTCGTCAATAATATAAGTTGATCATTTAATATAATTGTAGAGACTTGAAAGATTAAAAATTATCTCGTTCTCAGGCAATTTCTTTTTGTTTATCAAACTGAAGAAATTTCAACTCTCTTGCTAAGTTTGAAATAATTACTATTTGTCATCTTCTTTTCGGGCCCAAATCTTTTCTGTCTTTTTGAGTTCTGAATTCTCTTTTAGTGAGGGTTTGAAGGATTAGAGAATTGATGGATCTGAGATTTGCGCTCATAAAGAACATCGCACAAGTGAAAAAGAAGTAGAACAAGAGCAACCAATTCCAGAAAAAGGGCGAAGTCGAAGGTGAAGAACTGCTAAGTCTGAAGAAGAAAAAGCTTTTGAAGAGGTTGAAGTTGTGAACTTGGAAGGATAAAAGGACCAGAACCGAAGTAAAGAAGCAAAAGAAGAATCTGATGTAAAAGTTAAAGAAAAAGATGGCCAGACTGAATTTGTTGGAGATCAACCAGATGTCTAAATATCGACGTCAAAGACGATGAAAATGATGGTGACGAGCGCAAAGGATAAATAAAATTGAGAAAATGTAATTGAGTAACAATCCTATACACCATAAGATTGATGATATATTGGAGATATACCCTCTTTTTCGAGATATTAAGTTCTTCCGAAAAAAATTCCTTTCTCATTTGACAGAAATCGATCGAAATTTGGAGATTTGAGACGATTTTGAAAATTTTTTATCAATGGATTTTTTAAATGAAATAATTTCTGAAGACTTTCGATGAGACCTGAAAGTCAAATGTGAATCTTAACAATTGAAATGAATAATTTAAAAATGGATGAGTTCATGAAAATTCTTAAGATAAATTTTATTAAGATTTCGCACTTTCTCGAGAGCTTTTGATAAGCAGATTTTAAGAGTTATTTTTGTCAATGGATTGCAGAGTGACCTGAAACATTCTTTAGGAAAAAGAACTTTTTTGAAAAGGATTTCTTAGCTGTTAAAATTTTGGCGGCTTTCATCAGTTTCTTTCTTTTGAAAGAGATTCAGAAAAGGAAGTGTTTATTTTAAGCAGTGTTTTTAGGTGATAACAAAAATTTTGGATCAAGGTCTTGGAATTTGGAAAAATGAAAGTGCAAAGAAAGTTTTTTGAAATTTCAAGTCAAGATGTTTTTATTGAGATGAAAATTCAAAGACTATTTTCGAATATTAGCGAAACTAAATAAAGATTTCAGTCTCATTTTTACAAACGTTCTAAGATGAATAGAGACCATAAAAAAAACTTCCAAATCTAACTTTATTATTTCAAGACCATCAACTTCATCAAGCTTTTCTAAAGCTAAGTCTTTAACTGTGTAACTAAATTTAATCCTCACTGACTCAGAATTTTGAAATGTTCTGATTGCCTTGATCTTTACAAATATTTTTCCCAGGTAAACAATTAATTAATCTAGGTTGAAATGGATTATCCTACAGGCAGAATAATCCCGGTAGAAATTAGTTTCTTTTTTTAATTGAGTCCTCGGACTCGGCAATCCATGCAACTTATATGAGAGAACGCCTCTGAGTATGTCTCGGCGTTTATTGAATCGAGAGAGAATTTTGATGTGAAAAAGTAATATATATGTATATAATTTGTAGAGTTTAAACTGAAAGTAGGTGTTTTTAAATGAATATTGATATAATTTGCGCTCTTCTTTTCTGAGGTTGCTCCTTAAACTATTTGCGACCAGTCTCAGTTATGCTGTTGGCCCTACTATTTCTATATATATATTGAGAATACACCTTGTCTCTTTTCGTTTTAATTATTTATTTTATTTTGAGGGTGGATCTTTCTGACAGCATCTTTTGTTTGAATTTTCAAAAACACACATTTTTCTTTCGGAGATGCAAATCATTCTTTCTTCACATTAATTCAATTCCTTCTCACGCTTTGCAGATTTTCAAGTTGGAGTCACTTTTGTTTTTTTCTTCAACAACCAATGTTGATGAAAGAAATGACTTGGAAATGTTTGTCATCAATAGAAACTCAGATAAATTTGAGAAATCACACTATTTAATTCTCAAATTGTTCCTTGATTGAACTTCCCTTAACTGGGTCTTCCTTCAAATTCTTCACAAATTATTCATTTTTCATTCAGATAACATCACTCAAAATAATTTGATTGTTGAGAGACTGTATCATCAAACTTAATCAAGCCCTAAAACTCTAATTTTAATCTTTTTGAAAAATCAGACAATGAATTGTTTTTACGAGATTGTAAAAACCACTTTTCCACTCGCCAAGTGGATTCCTGCCTTGGTCCTTTTATGGGGCACAATACACATGCTGTCTTATAGAAACTTGCCTCTTTATCCCACTCAGCACGAAGCCTTCATAGTCGATGATAGAGGATCTCACGGCTCATCTACGGAGAACGGAGCTTACCTTAAAATCTCTGACCAAGGGAAACCAAGCCACGTCCAAAAATACTTGATCAACTCAACAGTGTGGTTAGATAAGCTGAGAAACCCAAAAAAGCCTTTCCTCTGTGGTCTAGGCATTGAGACACATTGTGATATGCAACAGGTCGCAGAAGTTATTGAGAGCTTGTGGGGTGTGTGTCAATTTACGCTTCTTACCAAAGCTTGATCATGTATAAATATCATCTGAATGAAACTATCAGTCCTATATTCAAAGTTCCGGGATCTCCTCTCAACAATTGAGGCTATTCAATTTGACAGAAAGCAGAAATATTTATTGACAAAGCCAAGAAGTGAGCCTTATGAAATCCAAGTGCAATTCTATGATGATATTTACATTAGAGAGAACCTATTGAATGCCGCCATGAAGAAAATCCCAAAATGGGAGTATGTAGCTTGGATCGATACACATCAGACTTTTGAAAATCGAAACTGGTGGGAACAGTCTATTGTCAAAATGGAGAAATACGCCTCAGTTCAGCTCTTCCAATATTTCATTGGAAGGAATCCCACGAAGGCAACTGAATTCAGAGCCCCTTGCGCTCTTCAACAAGCTGTTTTTCAAACGACCCTTGGCACAGGCCCATCTTTCTTCTTTGGTAATGCTTGGAGTGTAACAAAGGGAAATTATGAGGCAGCTGGATCCATCTACGACAAGTGTATAGCTTCGTGCTGTGGCTGTACTTGGGTCGCTGCTTCAATTGACCCCTCAGTTGGTTTCCACACATTTAATATATTCTCAACATACACAAATCAATTTATGCCCTGGATTAATCATACTCAGCAAGTTTTTAAGGGCTCAAGCGCGAGAGTGAGAGGAGATATTCATCATTTGTATCACGAGAATGTGTTTGACTGCAATCAGATTTTGATAAAGTTCAATAAGAGTGACTTCAATATGAAGAGAGATGTGACAAAAGATGAAAATGACACATTGATGTTTACAAATAAAGAGTTAAAGAACATGATTGAAAGAAAATATTGGGATAATTTGTCGTTTTACTATGATGATGATAAGATACATTTCTTTTACGTGGGACTCTTTATTGGAAGCTCCTTGCTTGTTTTGATTGTAAAGTTAAGGATTTATTTCAAAGAAAGTAACTAAAGTTGTAATGACCCTTTATTGATTGCTTGCTCCCTTCATAAAAAAATTTTGAGAATTTTTCCTACAAAACAAAAAAATCAAAATTTTGCGAAAGTTTATGAATTCTATGAATTTTCTAAGATCGAGAATCCCTTGACGGACAAGAAAAAATATCAATGAAAATAAAAAAAAAAAATTCCTTCAAACAATATAAAAAAGTCACATAAAACCTCTTTAATTTTCTCTTTAGAAAAATTTTTTGGGGACTACTTTGAGATGTTAAGCATCTCTGCACTTTGTGCAGAATCTTCGGTTCCGAGAGTGTCCAACTTAGATAAGTTTCACTGTATTTTGTCTTTGTTTTCTTACTTATGAACGACAAAATGTCACACATTGACAGAGATGGGAATTACAGGTGTTGCGTCAAAATGCAAACCAAATTTCTTGAAATTGATTTTATTTCGTTCGCAGCAGAAGCCAATAATCTTTTAAGATTTTGATAAATGCTTAATAATTACAACTACAGGGCGAAGAAAACTCATTCAAAATGTAAAAACAAATTTCATTAAAATACTACAAATGGCGCTTGTATTCTGAAAGGATGATTTCATGGCTACAATGACTTGGGTATCAAAAATAGCGATTTGAGGTAAATCATAGTATTTTGAGTCAAAAAAAGTATTCTCAGATAAAACTTCGTATCACTCTCGAGTCCTCTCTTCAATTAATATCCTGGGGCATGGGAATTTTAAAATATTTTCCTCATTAAAAAAAGTTCCATATATTTATAATAAATATATGTCAATCTGGAATGTTCTTGGACATCTGAATTTTCAGGATTTCTTCTTCTATAAAAAGACTTGTTCTCCAGGAAGTAAATTAATTTTGTGGGTTTTTTTTTCTCAAACATTTTTTGCTGTAGAAAAAAAAAATTTAGTAAAAGATGTTATCAAATTCTATTTCATCCAAAGCTCTTTTTAATTCCAAGCTGATCTCAAAACATGCAGAGTTGAAATGTAGATAATTTCTCTCTTGTTTTCTTTCCTTTCCATTGTGTAATTGTTTTCTATTTGTTGTGGATATTCCTTTTTTTTTCTAAATTACAACAAAAAAAAATGTTTGGAAGATTTACACAAGACAAAGGTTTTTGCTTATTTTGTGAAGTCTTGAGGAAAACGTTCTTTGTTCAAAATCTCTGTTATTATAATTTTTGTTTCTACGAGTAGATTCAAAATTTCCTGAGCAAATCTAATTTTCGTTTCTATGAATAAAATAAAGAAATTTCCTTGGCAAATCTAATTTTTGTTTCTACAACTAAAATCCAAATTTCCTGAGCAAACCTAATT